>ODAK010006849.1_pt1 | contig 11455 bp, 6 predicted proteins | sample 1539591 | NCBI WGS metagenome assembly ODAK01 (sample SAMEA3539303, study PRJEB22396) | soil metagenome | biome: tundra; feature: field; material: soil | place: USA | collected 2010-05 | depth 0.15 m | reverse complement strand
AGACTCGTCGTGAGTAGTAAAGAAGCGCAGCACCCCGTGAACTGGCGGCGCATCCTCGATCGGATTGCACGTATCCATCACCGTTTTCCCGACCAGATTGTTTGCGCCGGCTAGGAACAACGCATCCGCGGCCGCGTTCCCTTTGACCGCCAGAATGACCAGTTCGCCAAATTGCGCAGCGTCGGCAAAGCCCCCCACTGAGACCTTTGGATTCTGCTTGGCCCATTCCGCAAGTTTGGCAGGCGCTCTTGTGCCCATCATCACTTCGTGGCCATGCTTAAGCAAGCCGCCGGCCAATGTCTTCGCTACGTCGCCCGACCCTATGACTCCAACTTTCATTGCGCCCTCCGTTTCAGCAGGAGTGTAGCGCGTCCACCTGCACCGTTCAATGAATTGCCAGGCACTCGCCATCGAGACTCGAAATACATTTCCATCGAAGGCGCCACGGTCCGGCTGCGGTATTCTCAATTCTGAAAACCACCAGGGTGGAGCCCCGTCCCCAAATGACTTTGCTCAACGCGAGAGCATGGGAAACTGCCGCCGGACTAGCTCTGGTCGCCACAACGGCCGGGTGCGCCTTCTGGTTGCTCCGCCGCCGTCGCCCCACACCTGAAGAAGCCGAGCGGACACGCCGCGATTTTCTCGCTCAGTACGGTCGCATCGTCGACGGCATGTTACTGGATGTGCGTGAGCTGGATGACGACAACGGCCGCACCATCACCCTGCTTTTCTACAGCTACATCACAGGCGGCGTGGAATACGAATGCTCGCAGGACGTCACCGTCATCCGTGAGGCGGCGCGCCCGACCCAGGTTCGTCCCGGTTTCCCCTGTTCGGTTCGCTATCAACAAGGGAGCCCTCAAAACAGCATAGTCGTGGCCGAAGAGTGGTCAGGTTTGCGAATCGACCCGCCGCGTCCAAACTCTTCCGCAGCTTCTGACGAGCCAGGCACCTACAGAACCCGCTAAACCTCCACTTTCCCCAACCTGGCCACGGATGGCGTGCCACCCCTGCCCCCATTTACACTTCAAACATGCATGTCCATGCGGCCCCCGCAGGTCCGGGGGCAAAAAGGACACAGTCCGTACTTCGCTTTTCGCTCGTCGCCACTCTCGCTTACGTCGTGGTGACCTTTGTTGCTGGACTGCGCGCCCACTCCCTTGCGCTTCTGTCGGAGTCCGGCCACAATGTCTCGGATTTCCTGGCGCTCTTGCTCAGCTTCGTCGCCGTCTATCTTCAATCGCGTCCCGCAGATAACTCCAGAACCTTCGGCTACCAGCGGGCCGGCGTATTGGCCGCTTTCATCAATGCCGCCACTCTTATTGTCATCGCCCTCTGGATAGCCGCCGAGGCTATTCACCGCCTCAGCGCTCCGGTCGCCGTCCAGCCCCAGCTGATGATGGTCGTCGCCGCAGCCGGCGTCGTGATGAATGGGGTTATCGCGGCTCTCTTGTGGGGCGTAGCGCGCGATGTCAATTTGCGCAGCGCCTTCCTCCACATGGCTGGCGACACGCTTTCCACCGCCGCCGTCATCGCCGGAGGCGCGGGCATCCTTTTAACCGGGCACAATTGGATCGACCCCGCCCTATCGCTCATCATTGCGATCCTCATCCTCTGGTCCAGCATCGGCATCGTCCGTGAAACCTTCAATATCCTTCTCGAAGGCACACCCCGCGGCATCTGCCTCCCTGAGATTCGTGCCGGCATGGAAGCCGTCGAGGGCGTCGTCAATGTCCACGACCTCCATTGCTGGAGCCTGGGCTCCCACTCCCGTGCCCTCGCTTGCCATGTCACCATTGCCGACATTCCCCCGTCAGAGAGCGCCTGCATCCTGGTCAAGCTCAACCACATCCTGCGCGACCACTATTTCATCAGCCATACCACCATCCAGTTCGAACACATCGGTTGCGGCGAGTTGGAAGGCTGCGTCGTGCCCATGGAAGAACTGTCCAGCCAAAGCCACCACGGCCATGCCCACTAGCGCTCTGGCCGATTGTTTTGGTAACAAAATGGGTGCCCCAGGTTCGGCGCGTCTTTGTTTTTGCGCCTAACCAGGGATTGAACTTCGAACGAAGAACTTGCACAACGATTCCTGAGTGGTGTTGTTTTGGAGGTCCCGGATTTGATTCGTCGCATCGCTCCTGCCGTCCTCTGCCTTGCCCTCCTCTTGACGGTCCCCACCTGCTCCGCGCCGCAATCAACCGCGACGCCCATGCAGCAGGCCGCGTCCACCGCCGCTGGTCTCGACGCCCTCGCCGGCGAGTACACCGATCCGACCGAACCCGACACGCCCCTCAGCTTTTACGTGCAGAACGGCAAGCTCGTCGTCGAGGACGAACGGCACAGCCCGTCCGAGCTGAATGCCGTCTCCCCTCTAGAATTCGTTCTGTCCGACGGAAAGACGACCTTCCGCTTCACGGTGGATGCTTCGGGCAATGGGGCCAGCGTTGTGAATTCTGGCGAGCTGAACATCATGTACTTGCGCAGCGGCCCGGCGGTTCATCACCTGTTCCACGACTACAGGGGCTCCGAGGTGATGATTCCAATGCGCGACGGGGTCAGGCTCCACGCGGTGATCTTCAAACCCGTCGACGTCCCCGGGCCGCTTCCTTTCCTGATCCAGCGGACGCCCTACGGCGTGGGAGACGGCCGTCGCGCATCCATCCCCCCGGAGTTGGCCCGCGATGGGTATATCTGGGTGGCAGAAGACATTCGCGGACGCTACAAAAGCGAGGGCCAATTTGTCATGATGCGCCCGCTCGCCGACCATCACAACCTCAAAGCAATCGACGAAAGCACCGACACCTACGACACGGTCGCCTGGCTGATTAAAAACGTCCCTGGCAATAACGGCCGCGTCGGCGTGATGGGCACCAGTTATCCCGGATTTCTCGCTATGATGGCCGGCATCGACCCGCATCCCGCTGTCAAAGCCATCTCGCCCCAGGCCCCGATGATCGACGTCTGGATTGGCGACGACTTCTTTCACAACGGCGCCTTCCGTCAGAGTTATGGCTATGACTACGTACTTGGCCTGGAGTCAACGAAAGAAAGAACCGATGTCAGCTACGGCAAGGGCAAGGATGGCAATCCCCGCGACGGCTATGACTTCTTCCTCGAGCACGGCAGCTTCGCCGAAGACGCAAAAAAATCGGGCGCCAAAGACCTGCCCACATGGAAGCTCTTCCTCGACCATCCCGCCTACGATTCCGCCTGGTCCTCGCGCGCCGTATCAAGCCATCTCGACACCATTTCCGTCCCCACCCTTACCGTCGGCGGCTACTACGACCAGGAAGACATGTACGGCCCGCAAGAGGAGTACGCCAAACTTGAGCTGCACAACACCAACCACGAAAACTTCCTCGTTCTGGGCCCTTGGACTCATGGCTCATGGGCCGCGACCACACGGCACCTCGGCAGCATCAACTACGGCGAGCCCATCGGCCGGGAGTTTCGCTCCCGCATCGAAGCCCTGTTCTTTGCCCATTACCTGAAAGATGAACCCGCCAAGCCGTCCGGCTTCGATCTCGAAAATACCGCCAGTTTCCAGACCGGCTCCAATACCTGGAAGTTCTACCCGCACTTCCCGCCCGTCAAATCGGAGCCCACCAGTCTCTACCTCCAGGGCGGCGGTCTGCTCAGTTGGAGTGACTCGACAGCCAAAGCCTCCACCAGCTATGTCAGCGATCCAGCGAATCCCATTCCCTACCGCCACCGTCCCATCCAGCCCACCTACGCCAGGGGCTCACAGTGGTACAACTGGCTCACTGAAGATCAGCGCTTCGTGACCAGTCGCAAAGACATCGCTGTGTGGAAGCTGCCGGTGCTCAAGAAGGATCTGATCGTCACCGGCGAAGTCATGGCCGACATCTATGCTTCCACCACTGGCACCGATAACGACATCGTCGTCAAGCTCATCGACCAGTACCCCGGTGACGACCCCGATCCCAAGATGCGCGGCTATCAGCTCATCACCAACGCCGAAATTTTTCGTGGCCGCTATCTCAGTGGCTACGACAAACCCCAGCCGCTCCGCGCCAACTCCGTTCATGAATACCGCTACAGCCTGCACGATGTAGACCACGTCTTCAAGGCTGGACACACCGTGATAGCCCAGATTCAGAGCACCTGGTTCCCGCTCTACGACCGCAACCCGCAGACCTTCGTGCCCAACATCATGACCGCCAGGCCGGAGGACTACAAGCCCGCCACCATCACCATCTACTCCGACCCTGACCACCAATCCAACTTGCAGATGCCGCTCATGAACGCATGCGACCACATCGACTGCTTCTAACCAGCGCGATCCCGCCCGACCAGAGGAAAGCCGCGAATTACTCCGCCCTGAGCGCCTCTGCGGCGTTCACGCGCGCCGCACGCGCCGCCGGTATGGCCGACGCAGCGGCAGCCGCAGCCATAATCACTGCCGCGGACGCGACAAACGCCAGCACACCCGGCTGATGAATCTCCGCGACGTACTTGCCTATGGCCGCGGCGAGCACAGAGCCGATTACAAGGCCCGCGGCCACGCCAATCCCCGCCATGCTCAGGCCTTCAAACAACACGTTGCTGAGGATGTTGTGCGCCTGTGCCCCCAAAGCCATCCGGATTCCAAACTCCCGCGTGCGTCCGCTGACTGAGAAAGCAAGAACACCGGCAACGCCCACTATGGAAATCAAAAGCGCAACTGCCGCAAATCCGCCAAACACAATCGCATTCAGGCGATCGGGCGTCAGAACCTCTGCGCGCACATCCTGCAAGGTGGAAGGCTTCTCCACCGGCTCATCTGCTGAGATCTCGTGAATGGTGCGGGCAATCGCGGGCATCAGCGCATAGGGGTCCTGGTGCACGCGAACAAAAATCCGTCCATTCCACCCTTCCTGGTCGATTGGCTGATAGACCGTCATCGCCGGCGACGGGATGATGTTTTCATCATCGAAGTCAGGAACCACGGCCACAATCCGCCGCGGTTCGAGGCTGATGCCGATGAACTTCATCACCCCGTCGGTCCACCACAATCTGCGGTTGACTGCGTTCTGCCCGGGAAACAGCGTCTGCGCAAGGCTCTGGCTCACAATGACCACACGCTCGGAACCGTCTTTGTCCCCGTCATTGAAGTCGCGCCCATCCGCAATCGGTACGCCCATCGTCTTGAAAAACCCAGGCGATACGGAACGGAAGCGGGCGCGATAATCGCTCATGCCATCTTTGCGTTTCGCTCCCTGTGCAGCGAACGAGAAGTTGATGTTCAGCCCCTGTTCATCGCGCCATGGAACGCTGAAACCTGCCGCGACCGATTCCACGGCGGGCAGCGCAGCAATGCGGCGCCTCACCTCGTGATAGAAACTGCTCACCTGCTCGGGCGTGCGCCCATACGACATCACCGGCAGGTTCAAAGCCAGAACGTTGGCGGAGTCGAAGGGGGGTCGGGTTTGCTCCAGAACAAAAAGTGTCTTCATCAGCACACACGCCCCCACCAGCAGCACGAACGAGGCTGCGATCTGCGTGACCGCGAAGATGCGGAGTCGCCGATTGCTTCCGCCGGCCACGCGTGTACCGCGACCGGTCAATCCACCCTGCGGCGCGCCTGGCGCGGGTAGCCGCGGAACGTACGCCAGGAACACGGCCGCAATCAAGGCCAGCGCTACGCCGCACCATACCAGGCTGAAGTCAAGCGTCAGGTCATTGGCGCGCACTGAGAATCGCGATGCATAGCGGCCCAGCACAGCCACCATGGGAACGGCCAGCAGCAGCGCCGCCACAACTCCGCTTCCGCACAGCACAATGCTTTCCGCCAATAGAGAACGGCGCAGCACTGCGGTGCTCGCTCCCAGGGCCGAGCGCACCGCAAGTTCGCCTTCGCGACGCACGGTCCGGGCCAGCACAAGATTGGCAACGTTCGAGCATGCGATCACGAACAGCAGCCCCGAGGCTGCAAACAGCACCCACAGAATCGTGTTTGCGCGCGAATTGATTTGGTCGTGCATCCGCGTCACATTGATCTGGTAATGATATTCGGACTTGTAAATTTCAGGATGCGCCGACAGCATGGCCGCGTACACGGTGCGAAGCTCCGCCCGCGCGGACTCGAGTGTTGCACCGGGCGCCAGCCGTCCGAAAACTTCCGTCATTCGATGTTCACGCCCCGTGACCATCGTTGCGGACAAGTGATGCGGACTGGTCACGACATTGGCGATAAACTCGGTTGCCACTGGATACGGCACTGATGGTTCCAAAACGCCAACCACCACCGCCGAGCGTGCGCCGCTGTAGCTTTCCAGCCGGACTACCTTTCCGATCACGCTGGGGTCGGAATGCAGCGACGTCCGCCAGAAGCCGTAAGTCAGCACAATCGCGCCCGGTGCATTCGGGCCGTCGTCGGCCGGCCCCAACAAGCGCCCAATCACCGGGTGCAGCCCCATCACTTGAAAGTAATTCCCGTCCACCACGCCCGCGGGTATTTCGCGCGGTGTTCCGAGTCCCACGACGGTGAAATCGAGTTCAGAAAAAGTCCCGAGCGACTGGATGGTCTTGAGCCTGCCGCCAATGTCCTGGATCTCAGGAATCGAAAATGTCGCGTTCTCGATGCCAATCCCAGGTGCACTCTGGCGCAGGTAAAGCAACCGATCTTCATCGCGATTGGCAAGCGGACGCAGCAATACAGCTCGCACCACGCTGAAGATTGCGGCGTTGGCGCCAATACCCAGAGCCAGCGTCAGGGCGACTGTCATCCACAGCGCAGGAACGCGCGCCAAAGAACGTACAGCGATTCTCAAATCATGAAGGAACAACATCTGGGTGACCTCCGAGGGGAAGATCGGTTGACAATTACGTTGATATCAACTAATCTCTGCCTGTGTCAAGCCCGAAAAAACTGCCGTATGAAACCACCCTTTTGGTTCGGGACTACTGCCTCTGCCTCCATGTGCAGCGCGCGGCTCGCGCCTTGGCGCGGCGATTCGATGAAGTCCTGCGTCCCTTTGGGCTGACCAATGGACAGTTTTCCCTGCTTATGTCGTTGAATCGGCCGGAACCGCCGCCGATGGGCCCCGTGGCCTCTCTGCTCGCCATGGATCGGACCACCCTCACCGCGGCTTTGAAGCCCTTGGAACGACGAGGGTTGGTCAAGATTTCCCAGAACCCCTCCGATCGCCGAAACCGTATTTTGATCCTCACCGCCAAGGGCGAAAGTCTGCTCGCTCGTGCCGTTCCCGTGTGGGAGCGCACCCACCGCGAGATCGAACACCTCATTCCAAACGGGGATCCCGATGATTTCCGCAAGAGCTTGCAAGCGCTCTCCTGAAATAGCGAACACGCCACCTGCCTCGAAGGGCGGGCATTTCTCAACACAATACTCCATATCCGAGCGGCCGGGCCCACCTTCCAACAGCAAAAAATGGGCACTCCAGGTCCCGATTCTGGAAAGTGGGATCGGAAAACGGCCCTATTCGAAATGCAGAATTCTGCCCGGATCCAGCCGCAACTTGACCCAGGGCCTTCACTCATGGTGTCCCGATCGCGGCACGAGGCTTTTCCGGCGAAATCGTAGGCGTCGTCGATTTGGTCGTCACCGGTAGCTGCTTATAAGGCGTAAAGACGACGGGGCCCACCAGGCCATAAGGTTGCACCAGCCCGCGTTTTGCAACCGATTCGTCGAGCTTCGCCAGCCGGTTATTCAGTGTGGTTGCAACCCGCAGCGCAATCGTGTTTTTGCCTGCCGTCAGAAACTGCCCGACCTCGGCCTCTGCGCTGAGTTGATTGATTGGGACAGGTTTTCCGTTCACTGTCAGAGTGAACGAATCGAAGACTTCGCCTAGGCTGAGTGTGGCGCCGTCTCCTTTTCTCCATCCCACCGGCAAATCGAAACTCGTGACATAGGTGCCAATCCCTGATGCGTATTGCAATTCCGGAATATCTGGCCAGGGCTTCAAACCATCCAGCACTAAGGTTGAAGAAGGCTTTCGTGTTTCTGTTGCGGCAATCCCAAGGGTATCGGCATAGGAATTCACCGGTTGCCAGTCTTCCGCTCTCAACTCCCACTTCGCGTTCGTCAGGTCGATCGCTGTGGGGACACTGGCGACGGTACTTTGCACTGTCTGCCCGTTGCTCAACTTGGTCTCAATGGTCCCAGCCTTTGCAACACGAACGACAACCGCATTTCGATCCACAATTGCGTCATTCGCATCGGTCGCTTCCACGTGAACCTGCGGAGGCGTTATACCGAACCGCTTTGGATCCTCGCTCAGCGCAATCAATTCGGCATCGTCGCGAGAAAGCCGGACGCGAAGGGTAACCCGGCCTGCACTCGCAGTGTATCGGGCGATCGGCGTAATCTTGCCGGACCAGGCATCCAGCAGATACGGGCTGCCCCGTCCCTCAAGGGTCACCTCGATATCCAGCGGTGTTCCCGTCGCAGGCTCAAACAGGTTCGCCGGCTCGCCCTTCGGACTGACAACTCCCTGGTTGTAGAGAAAGTAATAGTCCGTTAGGGTGGCCGCGTCCCTGCGGTGCACGCTTAACATCGGAGACGGCGATCCAGGCTCCGCCGCAGGATGAATTCCTAGGGATTTAAGTTTGCCGGGCACATCCCACTCGTGCGCCACTCGGTAAACATTCTGCTCTGCCAATAACTCGCGGATGATCTTCTGCAGCTCTGCGTCAGAACCTGGAAGAAAGCCCGGCGTCCGGTCGGGCGCCGCGCCCACGACAATCACGGGCAGTCCGGCACGCGCATAGCTCAGTATCTTTCGAGCCACTTCTACAGGCATTGAAGTCTTCACCGGATCGGTCGCTGGCTCTTGTTCACTGTCAATAACGAGGGCCTTATAGGCCGGCCCTTCGACTGCAAGGCGTTTTGCCGTCACCGTTGCATTGGGCAGGTTGAGCATGCTCGGGTCAAGGTAATCCCGCGTGTAGCCAGCCTCCTGCAACGCGGTATCGCGCCACATGCGAAACCCGCCTTTGACCATCTGCGGCAGCGGATACAGGTAATTCTGCATGTAAACCGCGACGTCGGTCTTGGCGTCGCCCTGCGTAAGCACCTGCCCGTTGCGGGCGAAGTAGTCGTTATAGATGCGTGCATCCTCCCAGTCCGGGTCCCGCGGCCCCCAGGCATTCGAAAAGCCGGCCGGCGGAAAATTGTGATATCCCGGCCATTTCGAGGTTGGACTGTCTCGATACGGATACACGTGATAGACCAGCTTCGTGATGCCACCGGCAAAGCTCTTGTGCATTCGTATCGTCACGTCCTGCAGCGTCTGCGCATAATTCATATTGAGCGCCGCGCAGCACTCAGTTGAATACCACGAGTTCCCCGTCATGTGGTTCGCCGACGCAATCGGCAGATAGTTATCGACCTCGTCGTTTGTGAAGAGGGACTCATGCTCTGGCCGGTCGAGGGATGCAGCGGCCTCTATCTGTTCGTTGATCGGGATCTTCAACGACATCTCGCCTTCCGGTTGAACGCGAAGCTTGTAGTTGTACTTCCGCACCCAGGCCTTCATGGGCATGACTTGCTTCTCAATCCAAAGGGCGCCCCGAACAGCATAAAGGTCGTCTCGAATGCGCGCCGCGCTGCCGTCGCTGAAGCTGAAGTTATCCGGAAAAAGCGCAGCCAGCTTGGGCACGAGATCGTAATGCTCGCGGCTGCGAAACTCCGCCGGCATCTTGTTTGTCCACAACTCATCGGGGCTTCCGCGATCGACGCTGTGTGAGTCATAGAAGATGTCTCCTCCATTGGCCCGCATCAACTCCCTCACCTCTGGACTTAAGCCGGTTTCCAGGCTCTCGATCAACTGCTTTAGACCCTCGTCGCTGAATGGATCTGGCTGCGCGAACACGCCGCGTGACCAAAATGAGATCAGCTGCCACCGAGCCCCTGCCGAAGATGTGGGAGATGTCCAGCTGACGTGCCCATCGGTCGTACCCCCCAGCACGCCCTCCGTATTCTTCGCACTCACTGTCGCGGTCAGGTCGATAACCGAAGAAGGATCCAACTCTGCAGGGTCTGCCGTCGTGCAAGTCGAAGTAGCGCATCGATAGACCAGCAAAGCAACGAGGGTTGTGCGATGATGCTCCCGAGTCTCGGCAGGAGGTGGCCCGCCGAATTGGGGGCGGACAGGGGGATGAGCAGGCGGCAAGGGGCCCTCAAACGTCGAGCCGGCATTCACCACGGCGTTGCCAAAAGCGAGCGTCTTTCGGGCGTTGTCGTCTTCCATCGAATAGCCTGCCGGGTTCTGCGTGGGTCCATGGCTAAGGCTCACCTTGATGCCAAGCTCATTGGCCTTCGACAGTAGCGACACTAGTTGCGCATGATTGGGAAACGCCCCTTGGCCCACTTCGACGCCGGCGATGCCCTTGTCGTGTAAGTCTTGAACTTCCGCCTTGATCTCCTCCGGGCCCGCCGTCGCAGGCATGTTCATTCGCACCCATGGCCGATCGTTCGAAGGTGGGTTGGAAAAAGATGCCGTGCTCAATGTCGTTACCGGATTGACCGTCGTCCACTGCGATCGAAATGCACTCCGTGGCCTGCTGTCTTGTCCCCAAAGAAGAGCTCCCAGCGAAATCACAAACACTGAGAGCGTTTTCACTGCCGACGATCTTGCCAAAGCATGCCTCCGAATCCGCAGCGGTAACGGATGTGACACAACCCTTGAGTTTTCTTGATCCTAACCAATGGACGGCTCGCAAGTCTGAATCAGCCACAAAGAAGGCGGTTTCCAGACCGCCGATAATCATATGTCACAAGGTCCTTGGGGCTCCAAGTCATTTCGCGCTAGAATAGACGCAGCGACATGACCCTCCATCAGCCCATCCCGGCCCTCCTCTAGCGGCGCCCGCCGCCTACACTTGTTCTCTGCCTTTTAAGTTCCCGAGATACTACTTCAAAACTCAAGACCCCGGAGGGGCTTACCCGTGATCGACCGTCTCGAACAAATGGAGCAGCGCTACGACGAGTTGCAAGGTCAGCTCTCGTTGCCCGAAATCATCACCGACCGCGAAAAATATCAGAAGGCCGGCAAAGCGCTCAGCGATCTCGAAACGCCTGTACAGAAGTTTCGCGAGTTGAAGCAGGTACGCCAGGGCCTCGCCGAAGCCCGTGCCATGCTCTCCGAGAGCGATCCCGATCTGCGCGCCATGGCCCAGGAGGAGATCGCTTCGCTCGAGCCGCGCGAGTCCGCCATTGAAGAAGAATTGAAGGTCCTTCTGCTACCCAAAGACCCCAACGACGAGAAGAACGTCATCCTTGAAATCCGCGCTGGTACCGGCGGCGATGAGGCGTCGCTCTTTGCCGCTGAAATCTTCCGCATGTACACGCGCTTTGCCGAGCAGCATCGCTGGAGGGTGGAGGTACTTTCGCTTTCCGAGTCCGGCGTCGGCGGCTACAAGGAAGTCATTGCCATCATCGAAGGCGCACGCGTCTATTCGCAGCTCAAGTGGGAGAGCGGCGTGCATC
>ODAK010006848.1_pt1 | contig 11455 bp, 7 predicted proteins | sample 1539591 | NCBI WGS metagenome assembly ODAK01 (sample SAMEA3539303, study PRJEB22396) | soil metagenome | biome: tundra; feature: field; material: soil | place: USA | collected 2010-05 | depth 0.15 m | reverse complement strand
CCGGCTCCCTACGGTCCTTATCCGGGTCCAACGATGGGCCTGGGCATCCAGCAACGCCGCTGACTGACCTTCGCACCGCGTGGAGGTCCGCCAGCGGCTTTTTTTTGGCAAGGAACTTACGCATGAATGCAAAGACCCCGGCCGGCGCGGCCGGACTGACACGCCGTTCGCTCATCGGCTCGACCGCCAGCCTTGCCGGGGCCACGGCGCTGATGGCCGCCGCGCAGAGCGCCTTCCCGGCCGGCGTATTCGCCGAAACGGCCGGCCCCGAGGTGACGAAAGTGGTCCTCGGTTTCATCGCGCTGACCGATGCGGCGCCGCTGATCGTCGCCAAGGAAAAAAGCCTATTCGACAAATATGGGCTGACGGACGTCGCGGTCTCCAAACAGGCGTCGTGGGGCGCCACGCGCGACAATATCGTGCTTGGCTCGGAGGCAAACGGCATCGATGGTGCCCATATTCTCTCGCCAATGCCCTATCTGATCTCGACCGGCAAGGTGACGCAGAACAATGTGCCGGTGCCGATGTATCTCCTTGCGCGGCTCAATTACGACAGCCAGGCTGTCTCGGTCGCCAATGAATATAAGGACTCCAAAGCCGGCCTCGATTCCGCGCCGCTCAAGGAGATTTTCGCCAAGAAGAAAGCCGATGGCAAGGAAGTCAAGATTGCCATGACCTTCCCCGGCGGCACCCACGACTTGTGGGTCCGCTATTGGCTCGCCGCCGGCGGCATCGACCCCGACAAGGACGTCTCCACAATCGTCGTTCCGCCGCCGCAGATGGTGGCGAATATGAAAGTCGGCAACATGGACGCCTTCTGCGTCGGTGAGCCGTGGAACGAGCAACTCGTCAACCAGGGGATCGGATTTACCGCCTGCACGACCGGCGAAATCTGGAAGCGGCACCCTGAAAAGGCGCTCGGAATGCGGGCCGCGTGGGTGGATAAAAATCCAAAGGCCGCGAAGGCATTGCTCATGGCCGTGATGGAGGCGCAGCAATGGTGCGACAAAATCGAAAACAAAGAGGAAATGGCGGCGATCCTCGGCAAGCGGCAATGGTTCAACGTTCCCACCAATGATATCCTCGGGCGGTTGAAAGGCGACATTAACTACGGCAACGGCCGAATCGCCAAGGGCACCGGTCTCCAGATGAAATTCTGGGCTGGCGGCGTGTCCTATCCGTTCAAGAGCCATGATACGTGGTTCGTGACCGAGGACATCCGCTGGGGCAAGTTCGATCCCTCGACCGACATCAAGGCGCTGGTCGATAAGGTCAACCGCGAGGATCTTTGGCGCGACGCGGCCAAGGCGCTTGGTGCCGCCGCGGCCGACGTGCCGAAATCCACGTCGCGCGGCAAGGAAACCTTCTTCGACGGCAAGGTTTTCGATCCGGCGAACCCTTCCGCCTATCTGAAAAGCCTCGCGATCAAGCGGATAGCATGACGCGCCGCGATTTATGCGTTCGTCAACCGATGGAGGTCCACATGTCCATGACCGGCTTGCCGCAGGAAACAGCCATTGCACGAAATGATGCGGTACCGGTGCGAGCAATTTCGGCCGAAGCGCCAGGCGCCGCCACGGTGGCGGGCCATGTCCCCCTCATCGAGATCCCCATCGTAAGGTCACTGTTTCGAGCCGCGCCGCGCAATCTCCTGCCGCCGTTGATCACCTTCGTGTTGATCTTGATCGCCTGGCAGATTCTTTGCTCGCGGCCGGGCGCGACGCTTCCATCGCCGACGGTTGTTTGGTCGGAAGCAGGCGATCTCATCAAGCATCCTTTCTTCAACAATGGACCGCAGGATATCGGGCTTGGCTGGCGCGTGCTGGTATCCGTCGAGCGCGTGATAACCGGGTTCGGATTTGCCGCGGTCGCCGGCATTCTTCTCGGCACGCTTGTCGGCCAATCCGTCTGGGCGATGCGTGGGCTCGACCCCATCTTTCAAGTGCTTCGCACCGTACCCCCTCTCGCCTGGCTGCCGCTCGCGCTCGCGGCGTTCCGCGACAGCAATCCGTCCGCGATCTTCGTGATCTTCATCACAAGCATCTGGCCGATCATCATCAACACCGCCGTCGGGGTCCGCAATATTCCGCAGGATTACCGCAACGTTGCAAAAGTGCTCCGTCTCAACCCGTTCGAGTTCTTCACCAAGATCATGGTCCCGTCCGCCGCGCCCTACATCTTCACCGGGCTGCGGATCGGCATCGGGCTCGCTTGGCTTGCGATCGTGGCGGCGGAAATGCTGACCGGCGGCGTCGGCATCGGATTCTTCATCTGGGACGCCTGGAACTCCTCGCGTCTCCCCGACATCATCGTCGCGCTTGCCTACATCGGCCTCACCGGCTTCGTCCTCGACCGCCTCGTCGGCGCGATCGGCACTTTCGTTACGCGCGGCACCGCCGCGAATTGAAAGAGGGTTCCATGACGCGTTCCTATCTCAAGATTGATCATGTGACGAAATGTTTTTCGCGTAACGGGGTGACATCGGAAGTATTGAAGAATGTCGACCTCGCGATCGAGCGCGGCCAGTTCGTCTCCATCATCGGCCATTCCGGCTGCGGCAAGTCGACTCTTCTCAACCTCGTTGCCGGCCTTACCGGCGTGACCCAGGGAGCGATCCTGCTCGAGGACCGCGAGGTCAATAGCCCAGGCCCCGACCGAGCGATCGTCTTTCAAAACCACAGCCTCCTGCCTTGGCTCACGGTCTACGGCAACGTGCGGCTCGCGGTCGATAAGGTTTTCCGGGGGAAAAAATCGCGGCCGGAGCGGCATCGATGGACCATGCACAATCTCGAACTCGTGCAGATGACGCACGCCAAGGATAAGCAGCCTGCCGAGATTTCCGGCGGCATGAAGCAGCGCGTCGGCCTCGCTCGCGCGCTCGCCATGGAACCCAAGGTGCTGCTTCTCGACGAGCCGTTCGGCGCCCTCGACGCGCTGACCCGCGCCCATTTGCAGGACAGTGTCATGCGCATCCACGCCACCCTCAAAAACACGGTTATCATGATCACCCACGACGTCGATGAAGCGGTGCTGCTTTCCGATCGCATCGTCATGATGACCAATGGCCCATCGGCGAGAATCGGCGACGTGCTGGATGTGCCGCTCACGCGGCCGCGCCAGCGGCTCGATCTCGCGACCGACGAGACCTACATCCTTATCCGCGAGAGCGTCTTGAAATTTCTTTATGAACGGCACCGGTTTGTCAAGGCCGCGTAAACTCCTCATCTTAGGGAAGCCAGGCACATGAGCGAACCTCTTGTTATTGTCGGAAACGGCATGGCGGCGACGCGCTTCGTCGATGAGCTGATGCAGCGCGCGCTTGGCCGCTACAGCGTCATCGTCATCGGAGCCGAGCCGCGGCTCTCCTACAACCGCGTCCTCTTGTCGTCGCTGCTCGCGAACGAAGTTGACGAGGCCGCGATCGAATTGAAGCCGCGCCGGTGGTGGAACAGGCACGGCGTGACGACAATCGACGGGCAGGCCGTCGCCGCGATAGATCGCCAGGCACGGGTGGTGACGCTCGCAAACGGCCAGTACTTTACATTTTCCAAGCTCGTGCTCGCGACCGGCTCGCGGCCAATAAGGTTGCCGAAGCCCGGCATGAAACTTCAAAATGTTCTCACATTCCGCGATCTTGCCGATGTCGGCGCCATGCGCGCCCTGATGCGCAAGGACGCCCGCGCGGCGGTGATCGGCGGCGGCCTGCTCGGTATCGAGGCAGCCTATGGTCTTGCCAAGGCGGGAGTGAAAGTGACACTTGTCCATTTGATGGACCGTTTGATGGAGCGTCAACTCGATCCCCGCGCGGCGCTCCTTTTAAAGCGAGTGATCGAGGCTAAAGGTATTGAAGTGTTGCTCGGTGCCGACACAAAAAGGGTTTTGGGCGAGGACCGCGCGACCGGTCTTGAACTGTCCCGCGGCCGCATCCTTCCCGCCGATTTCGTGGTCTGCGCGGTTGGCATAAGGCCGAATACACAACTCGCTCATGACGCGGGGATCGCGGTCAATGGCGGGATCATGGTCGATGACGGGCTCACCACGAGCGACCCGAATATCTTTGCTCTCGGTGAATGCGCGGAACATCGCGGCCGCGTCTACGGCCTTGTCGAACCGGCGAATGAACAGGCAAGGATTTTAGCGCGCCGCCTCGCCGGCGACCGGAGCGCGGTCTACCTGGGGACGGCGCCAGCAACGAATTTGAAGGTCTCCGGCGTGAATTTGTTTTCGGTTGGCGAATTCATGGAAAGCCCTTCGTGCGATGTCCTCCTCTTCGAGGATGCGGGCGCCGGAATCTACAAAAAGCTCGTGATGGAAAATCGCAGGCTCAAGGGTGCCGTTCTGTTTGGCGATACGGCCGACGGTCTTTGGTACCAAGGCCTCATTCGCTCCGGCGCCGACGTTTCGCATTTGCGCGACGTGCTCGCCTTCGGGCCGGCGCTCGCTCTCCCGCAAGCCGCGTGAGGCTTTCCGATGTCCAGCGATTTCACGCCCGAACAGAAGCGCTATCTTGAAGGCTTTGTTTCCGGAATCCAAGCGCGGGGAGGAACAGTATTTCCGGCCCCCGGCAACGCGCCCCAGGCGGTTCCGGAGCCAAAGCCAATGGGTCCCGACGCGCCGCATCTCATCGCCCAGGATGAAACCATCAAGGCCGGCAAGAAACTCGCCGATCAGGAGAAATGGAAGCGCGAAGAGCATCCTTTCGATGCCTATCAGAAGCTTCGCGGCCAGGCCGGGCGCGACGAATATCCGAAAGCGGCCGATAATTTTCGCTGGCGCTATTACGGTCTCTTCTATGTGGCGCCCGCCGAAGACAGCTATATGTGCCGTCTGCGTATTCCCAATGGCATTCTAACTCACTGGCAGTTCGCGGGCGTCGCGGACCTCGCCGAACAATTCGGCGGTGGATATGCCCATGCAACGACGCGCGCAAATCTGCAATTCCGGGAGGTCGCGGCGAAGGACGCGATCCATGTCGTCGAGGGGGTGCAGGATTTGGGCCTCACCTCGCGCGGCTCCGGCGCCGACAATATCCGTAATGTCACGGGCGACGCCACGGCCGGCATCGGCCCGCGGGAACTGATCGACACGCGCCCGCACGCGCGCGAATGGCATTTTCATATTTTGAACCAGCGCACGCTCTATGGCTTGCCCCGCAAGTTCAATGTCGGCTTCGACGGCGGCGGCGCCATTCCAACCCTCGAGGACACCAACGACATCGGCTTCCAGGCGGTGGAAGTCGAGGATGGCGCGGGCGTCGAGACAGGCATCTGGTTCAAGCTCGTCGTTGGCGGCATCACCGGGCACCGGGATCTGGCGCGCGAAACCGGCGCCCTCGTCAAGCCTGGCGAAACCGCCGAGGTCGCCGACGCGATCGTGCGCGTCTATATTGCCGAGGGAGACCGTACCAACCGCACCAAGGCGCGGCTCAAATATGTGCTCGACCGCTATGCGGGCGAGGCGGGCGGCCTGAACGGCTTCCTTGCCAAGGTCGAGGAGCAGCTCGGGCGCCCGATCGCGCGCGTCGACGAAAAATACATCCGGCCGAGACCAGCACAGGACCGGCAGGCGCATATCGGCGCGCATCCGCAAAAGCAGCCGGGGCTTTTCTATCTCGGCGTCGTGCTCCCCGTCGGCAAGATGAGCTGCGCGCAAATGCGCGCGCTCGCGTCCATGGCGCGTGATTTTGGCGATGGCGATATCCGCCTCACGGTTTGGCAGAATCTCTTGATCTCCGGCATTCCCGAAGCGCGTCTCGCTGACGCCAAGGCGGCGGTGGAAGAGGCCGGCCTCGACTGGCGGGCATCGTCGATCCGGGCCGGGCTCATTGCCTGCACCGGCTCGCGCGGCTGCCGGTTTTCGGCCGCCGACACCAAGACCCATGCCGAGGACATCGCAAAGTGGTGCGAGGCGCGCGTAAAACTCGATCAGCCGGTCAATATCCATCTCACCGGCTGTCATCATTCCTGCGCGCAGCATTACATCGGCGATATCGGGCTCGTCGCGGCGCGGGTTAGCGTCAAAGAGGAAGGCGACACGGTGGACGGCTATCACATCGTCGCCGGCGGCGGCTTTGGCGCCAAGAGCGCGATCGGCCGCGAGATTTTGCGCGACGTGAAAGCGCAGGACGCGCCAGCGAGGGTCGAAGGTTTGCTCAAGGCGTATCTTGCCCATCGCGCCAGCGCCGGGGAAAGTTTCCAGGATTTTTCGGCGCGCCATGATGTTTCCGCCCTGAAACATTTCGCCGAAGGACAAGACGCATGAACGCCATTTACCGGCCGCCGCTGGCGGCGCCCATGGTTCCGGAAAATGCGCCGTTTTCACAAGAGCAGCGCGCCTGGCTGAATGGATTTTTCGCGGGCCTTCTATCGTCCGGTCCGCAAGACGGCACGGCGCTCCCCGCGGCGGAAAGCGCGGCGCTTGCCGCCGCTCTTTCCCCAGCAACAGCGCCACAAGTGCTGGAAGATGATGGCGCCCCCTGGCACGATCAAACCTTGGCCCTAGGCGAGCGGATGCAGCTCGCCGAGAGCCGTCCGCTGCAGCGCCGCATGATGGCCGCGATGGCCCAGCAAGACTGCGGTCAATGCGGTTATAATTGCGAAGACTACGCCAATGCCATAGCCTCGCAGGCGGAAGACCGCCTGAACCTCTGCGTGCCCGGCGCCAAGGAAACCGCCCGCATGCTGAAAACCCTCGTCGAGGAAATGGGAGGCGGCGCGACGGACCCGGACGAAGCCCAGGCCAAGGCCGAAGCCAAGGCCGCCGCGAAGGCCCTCGACGCCGACACCCGTCCGGGGCATTCGCGAAATACCCCAGCCGAGGCCGTGTTCCTTGCGCGCAAGAGGCTCAACCGGGAGGGATCCGAAAAGGCGACGTATCACGTCGAATTCGATATTGCGGAGGCGGGCCTCGATTATGAACCGGGCGATAGTTTTGGCATCTTTCCGGTAAACGGCGACGGCCTCGTCGACCAGGTCATCGCCGCGATTGGCGCGCCGCGCGATTTTCCCATCGGGAGCAAAACCTTGCGCGAGGTGCTTCGCGAGGATGTTTCGCTAGGCCTCGCGCCGGACATGCTGTTCGAGCTTATCTCCTACATCACCGGCGGCATCTCCCGGGCAAAGGCGAAAGCCTTGGCCAAGGGGGAGGACCCAGACGGCGATGCCGCGACACTCGATGTGCTGGCGGCGATCGAAAAATTTACAAGACTTCGGCCAGATCCAGAGGCCTTCATCGAGGTTTTGGAGCCGCTGCAACCAAGACTCTATTCGATCGCCTCCTCGCACAAGGCGGGACCAGGGCGGGTCGCTCTTACGGTCGATCATGTGCGCTATGCAATAGGCGGGCGCGAGCGGCTTGGCGCCGCCTCGACCTTCGCGGGCACGGCTTTGCGGCCCGGCGACAAGGTCAAGGCCTATATCCAGCGCGCCCATGATTTCGCTCTGCCGGCCGATGGCGATACGCCCATCGTCATGGTCGGCCCAGGCACCGGCGTCGCGCCTTTCCGGGCGTTTTTGCAGGAGCGCATGGCGAGACGCGGCAAGGGGCCGGCCTGGCTGTTCTTCGGCCATCAACGGCGCGACACGGATTTTTTCTACGAGGACGAATTGTCAGGGTTCCAGGCGGCGGGCACGCTCACCAAGCTCTCGCTCGCCTGGTCGCGCGATGGCGAAAAAAAGGTCTATGTCCAGGACAAGATGCGCGAGGAAGCCGCCGATCTTTGGTCTTGGCTCGGCAAGGGCGCCCATTTCTATGTCTGCGGCGACGCCAAGCGCATGGCGGCGGATGTCGATGCGACTCTTGTTCAAATCTGCGCGGAACACGGCCAGATGGATGCCGCCGCCGCCAAGGATTTCGTGAAGGATCTCCGCGCCCAACACCGGTATCAGGCGGACGTCTACTGATGAATGCCTTCGCCCAGGCGCCAGGCGTTCAAACGACATGCCCTTATTGCGGCGTCGGCTGCGGCGTCGTCGCAACGGCCGATGGAGCGGGAGGAACCGCCATCGCCGGCGACAAGAGCCACCCCGCCAATGCCGGCCGGCTTTGTTCCAAGGGCTCGGCACTCGGCGAAACCCTGGGGCGGCAAACGCGGCTCCTGTATCCGATGGTGGATGGCGCCCGCGCGACATGGGACGCGGCGCTCGATCGGATCGCCGGAGGTTTGCGGCAAACCATCGAAAGACATGGGCCGAACGCCGTCGCGTTCTATCTTTCGGGTCAATTGCTCACCGAGGATTATTACGTCGCCAACAAGCTGATGAAGGGCTTTATTGGCTCCGCCAATGTCGATACGAATTCGCGGCTGTGCATGTCGTCGTCCGTCGCCGGCCACAAACGGGCGTTCGGCTCGGATACGGTGCCCGGCTGCTACGAGGATCTCGACGAGGCGGACCTCCTGGTGCTGGTGGGATCGAACGCCGCATGGTGCCACCCGGTCCTATATCAAAGGATGATACAGGCGCGTGAAAAACGCGGCGCGCGCATCGTCACCATCGATGTCCGCGGCACGGCGACGGCCGAGAGCGCCGATCTTGCGCTGACAATCGCGCCCGGCATGGACGCGGTGTTGTTCAGCGGCCTCCTGGTTCACTTGGCGGATAATGGCTTTGCTGACCACGCCTTTGCCGGAGCGCGCACCGAAGGCTTTGGCGCGGCACTTGCCGGGGCGCGTAAAATCGCACCGGACCTTGCCACCACCGCCGCGAAATGCCGAGCCTCGAGCGCGGACATCGCGGCTTTCTTCGATCTCTTCGCGGCAACGGAGCGCGTTGTGACTCTTTATAGCCAGGGGGTGAACCAATCCTGGCAGGGCACAGATAAGGTCAACGCCATCCTTAATTGCCATCTTGCCACCGGCCGCATTGGCACACCTGGAACGGGGCCATTTTCCTTGACCGGGCAGCCCAATGCGATGGGCGGGCGCGAAGTTGGCGGACTCGCCAATCAGCTCGCCGCGCATATGGGATTTTCGGCGGAAGAAATCGGCCGTGTTGGCCGCTTCTGGGGGGCGCCGCGCATGGCGAGGCGTGAGGGTTTTAAGGCCGTCGCGATGTTCGAGGCCGTCGCGCGGGGCGCCATCAAGGCGTTGTGGATCATGGGCACCAATCCGGCGGTGAGCCTGCCGCGCGCCGACGATGCGCGCGCGGCGCTGCGCAAGCTCGAGCTTCTTGTTGTCTCGGAAAATGTCCAATCGACCGATACGACTGGCGCCGGCGTCCATGTGCTACTGCCCGCCGCCGCCTGGGGAGAAAAAGACGGGACCGTGACGAATTCCGAGCGGCGGATCTCGCGTCAGCGCGCTTTCGCGCCGCCGGCTGGCGAGGCCAGGCCCGATTGGTGGGCCGTGTCGGAAGCCGCCAAGCGGATGGGCTTTGGCGCCGCGTTCGATTATTCTGGCCCGGCCGCGATCTTCCGCGAACATGCCGCGCTCTCGGCATTCGAGAACAATGGAACCCGAGACTTTGATCTTGGCGGCCTCGCGGCGCTTGGCGACGCCGGTTACGACGCGCTCGCGCCGCTGCAATGGCCAGCGCCCGCTGGTTCTCCAGGCGGAAAAAAACGCATGTTCGCGGACGGGCGCTTCTTCACGCCCTCGGGCCGGGCGCGCTTCATAGCCATCGAGGAGCCGGTCCTGGCCGAGGCGCCGGACGCGGCCTTTCCTTTCCTTTTGAACACCGGGCGGGTGCGCGACCAATGGCACACGATGACCAGGACCGGCCTTTCGCCGAAACTCGCAAGCCACACCCCCGATCCATTCGTCGAGGTAAACCCGGAAGATGCCGCAAGGCTCGGCCTCTCCGGGGACGGCTTCGCCCGGGTGAGCACGGCGCATGGGAGTGCCGTGCTTCGGGTCAAAATAACCGCCGCGCAAGTCCCTAGCCGGATCTTCGCCCCAATCCATTGGAACGATGAGACGGCCGCGCGGGCGCGCGTTGGCGCGCTTGTGCATCCCATCACCGATCCCCATTCAGGGCAGCCCGACTCCAAGGCCGTTCCGGCGGCGCTGGCCCCGGTTTCTTACGCCGCGCATGGTTTTGTTCTTTCGCGCGCTCGCGCGCCGCTTGCTGGCGACACCGTCTTTGCATGGAACGCCATCGAGGGCGGCTATGCGGCGCGCTTTGCGACCAACGAATCTTCCGGAACTTTGTTCGAGGCGCTTGCCGCTAGGTCGCCTGGCGCCGGACAGGCGACCTACAACGATTCGGCACGAGGAATTTTTCGCGCGGCGCTGATCCTGGATGAAAGGCTCGACGCGGTTGTTTTCTTTGGGCGGGAGGGAGAAGTGCCGCCATGGAGCGGGCTTGCCGGGGTGTGGCGGCTGGAGCGGCTCGACGCCACCGCGCGCCGCTTTCTCCTGGCGGGCAGAACCGCGTCCACCGGCTTCGATGCAAGCCCCACGATCTGCGCGTGCTTCGGTGTGAAATCCCAGGCTATCTTGGCGGCGATCGCCGGTGGCGCACGTTCCACGGAGGCGATTGGCGCGCGGCTCAATGCCGGCACGAATTGTGGATCGTGCCTGCCCGAGCTCCGGCGAATGATCGCAACAGCCGCCGGGCGGGCGCCGGAAAAAGCCAATAAAGCCAATGCGGACCTGCCGGCTTAGAGCATGCCCCGAAAAGGTTGCTCGACTTTGTCGATAAGGACATGTTCCAAATCTCTGAATTTGAGCGCTTCCTTTTCGATCACCGGACATTCGGCGGCCTCCACATGAGCCATCGTCCGGCTTTTCGCTTGCGGCGAGACCAAGGGCGTGGCAACGAGCCGCTTGCCGATGGCACTGATTGGACATGCTAATGACAACCGTGGATTTCGCCGCTTTCGTCGAGAGGCTTGCCGATGTGGCGGCCGGCACGATTCTGCCGTTTTTTCGTACCGCGCTCCACGCCGAGGACAAAAACGCCGGAGGCATGTTCGATCCCGTGACCGAGGCGGACCGTGCGGCGGAAGCGGCGATGCGGCACCTTATTCAAGCGACATTCCCGGATCATGGCATCATCGGCGAGGAATTCGGTGAAATTCAAAGCGAAGCGGAATATGTCTGGGTGCTCGATCCGATCGACGGCACGAAAAGTTTCATCGCCGGCTTGCCGGTTTGGGGCAGTCTCATCGGGCTTTTGCATAAAGGGCGCCCAGTCTATGGCATGATGGTTCAACCCTTCACGCTGGAGCGCTTTACCGGCGATGGGAGGAGCGCGGTTTGGCGCGGTCCTGGTTGCGATCACCAAATGACGGAACGCAAGCTCGCCACCAGGCGCTGCGAGGGACTCGCGCGGGCCACCCTGATGACGACCTCGCCGTTATTGTATTCCGCCAGCAAGCTCGAAGGGTTCCGCCGGGTTGAAGCCAGGGTGCGCCTGTCGCGCTACGGCGGCGATTGCTATGCCTTCGCGATGCTTGCGGCGGGCCATGTGGATTGCGTGATCGAATCGAATGTCAAAACCTACGATATTGCTCC
>ODAK010006846.1_pt1 | contig 11458 bp, 9 predicted proteins | sample 1539591 | NCBI WGS metagenome assembly ODAK01 (sample SAMEA3539303, study PRJEB22396) | soil metagenome | biome: tundra; feature: field; material: soil | place: USA | collected 2010-05 | depth 0.15 m | reverse complement strand
CCATCGCCGCCAGTCGGACGGTGAAACTGGGCGGCACGGTGGCCACGGTGGGTTTTCCGGACATCGGGTTGCAGGGGTTTGCGCCCAAGGTGCTGGCGCACGGCCACCACGGGGGAAATCGCGTCGCTGGCGGGCGCGGCGGATGACCCGCGCTATTTCCAGATCAGCCTGCCGGTGCAGCCGGGCAATTCGGGCGGGGCGCTGGTGGACGCGCGCGGGAACGTGGTGGGCATCGTCGCGGCCAAGTTGGATGCGGCGGCGGCGCTGGCGGCCACCGGGTCGCTGCCGGAGTCCTTGCGGACGGCCACCAAGTGAATTACGCGGTGAAGAGCAGCCTGCTCTTGAGTTTCCTCGAATCGGTGCCGGAGGTGGCGGCAAAACTCAAGGAGCCGAATACCAAAGAGGAATCGTTTGAGGACGTGGTGAAATCGGCGCAGGCGGCGGCGGTGCTGGTTCTCGTTTATTGAGGAGCAGCCGGCAAGGAGGCTTATTATTTTCGATTTACGACATACGATTTACGCGCCCCATCGGCAACGCGGGAGACTCGTAAATCGTAAATCGTAAATTCAGTCAGAGCCTCCTCACGTCGGCTGCTACTTGATTTGATCACGCGTAGAGCGGGCCGAAGTTGGCGCAGGCGCGGTAGTCGGCGCTCTCCAGGCATTGCGTGCCGAACGCCGCCCACCCGCTGGGACGGAAAATTTTCGGCTGCTCGACGTTGTGCATATAAACCGGAATGCGCAGCATGGCCGCGAGCGAAATCAAGTCCGCGCCGATGTGCCCGTAACTGATCGCACCGTGGTTCGCGCCCCAGTTGTTCATCACGGAATAGACATCGCGGAATGCGCCACAGCCCGTGAGCTTCGGCGCAAACCAAGTCGTCGGCCACGTCGGATTTGTGCGCTGATCCAGCGCGTCGTGAACTTTTTCCGGCAGATCAATCGTGAAACCTTCGGCGATTTGCAGCACGGGTCCGAAACCTTTGACGAGGTTCAAACGGCACATCGTCACGGGCATTCCGCCGCGCGTAAGAAAACGAGTTGACCAGCCGCCGCCAGGGAAATACTCCGTGATGGACGGATGCCACGTTGTCGCGCCGAGACATTTCTGCGCCTCGTCCTTGGTGATTTCCCAGAACGGCTTCATCGCGGGCTGGCCGTCGCGTTCCATCTGTCCCGTGCCGTCGAGCGTAGCCGGGCCGGAGTTGATGAGATGCAAGATGCCGCCCGCCGCCTCGCCGGTGAGTTCGTGGCCGGACACGCGCTTCACTGAATCCGCGCTCCAGTAGGTGCGCACGTCCGCAAAAATCTGCGCGGTGTTCGTGAGCAGATGACCGAACAGCATCGAAGCGCCGTTGAGACAATCATTTTCCGTCGCGACGATGTATGGCGCGCGGATGCCGTTCCAGTCGAAGGACGTGTTGAGAACTGCTTCGAGATAATCGCCGTTCGGCTGGTAATCCGTCCATTGGCGCTGGCCCTGGAAGCCGGATGCGATGGCGTTGTGTCCGTGCGCCTCCTCGCCAAAACCCATCTCGGCGAGCTTGGGATTGCCGACCATCAGGTCGCGCGCGATGAGCGCCATCTTCACGGATTTTTCCCATTCGCTGTCAAGCTGCGCGCGAGAACGGATTGTCTTCGGCGAGTTGTAATCCTTGCCTTCCTTGCAATTTTCCTTCGTCCACTTGAGCGCCTTTTTGTATTCGGCCTGGTCAAAAATTCCCTTGTCCATGCGGCGGAGAAATTCCGTCATGTCAATCGTCTCGACTCTCATGCCGAGGTAGCTCTCGAAAAACGGCTGGTCCACGATGGAACCGGCGATGCCCATCGAGACGCCGCCCATGCCGAGATACGATTTGCCGCGCATCAACGCCACCGCCAAACCGGCGCGCGCGAAGCGGAGAATTTTTTCCTGCACGGCGGCGGGAATGCTCTTGTCGGAGCCGTCCTGCACTTCATGCCCGTAAATGCTGAACGCGGGAATTCCCTTTTGCGAATGACCCGCCAGCACCGCCGCCAGATAAACTGCGCCGGGCCGTTCCGTGCCGTTGAAACCCCAGACGGCTTTCGGAATCGCAGGATTCATGTCCATCGTCTCGCTGCCGTAGCACCAGCACGGCGTGACGGTGAGCGACAGGCCCACGCCTTCGCGCGCGAATTTTTCCGCGCAGGCCGACGCCTCGGCCACGCCGCCGATGCAGGTGTCGGCGATGACGCACTCGGCGCGCTTGCCGCTCGGGTAGCGCAGGGTGGACGAAATCAGTTTCGCGGCGGACCTGGCCATGTCCATCGTCTGTTTTTCGAGCGACTCGCGGACGCCGCCGAGCCGGCCGTCAATCGTGGGCCGGATGCCGATTTTGGGAAGGGAACCATTGAACAACGAGAGTTTCATATTTTGAATAATTTTTAGTTGTGTATTGCGATTATCAAAACTTCGCGGGTGTCAGTGATGAATGAGATTAAATTCCTGTCGCGACAAAACGCAAGCCAATCCGGTCAAATATTTGTTCTATCTTCATTCGCCGCAGGTCGCGCCGGATTCCCCTTTTGCCGCACGAGCCAAGACGGCTAACTGCCCCTGATCCGTTCCAAGGCAACCCGCACGCGGCCGAGTTCCTCCCGCGCCCGTTCGATGAGCGGCGGCACATCGGCCAGCATCCAGGTCTTGGCGGTCTGCTCGATTTCGTCGCACAGCGCCGCGAGGTTGCGGGCGCCGAGGTTGCCGGCGCTGCCCTTGAGGGCGGTCGCGGCGCTGATGGTGCGGGACAACGACGACAAATCGTTTTTCGCGACAGCGTCACTCATGGTGTCCAGTTGTGTCGGGGCTTCGCGCAGGAACAAGTCAATCAACTCCACCAGCGGATCCGGTTTGCCGGGCGTCCGCAACTGGTGCAGGCCGGCGATGATGACGGGATCAATGACCGCCTCCATTTCCTTCGTCGCCGACTGGTCGGCCAGGGGGTGCAGCAGCGCGACTTCCAGTTCGGCCAGTTGCACCGGCTTGTTGATGAAACCGTCCATGCCTGCCGCCGTGCATTTTTCCCGGTTGTCGGCCTGGGTGTTGGCCGTCATGGCGATGATGTAAACCCGTTTGGGCGCATCCGCCGCGCCGGCTTTTTCCTGCTCGCGGTTGCGAATCTGCCAGGTGGCCTCATAGCCGCTGATGCCGGGCATCTGGCAGTCCATCAAAATAATGTCGTAGGGCTTGCGCGCGTGAGCGTCCAGCGCCTGGCTGCCATCGTCAACCGCGTCGGCGGCATAACCGAGTTTTTCCAGTTGCTTGAGCGCCACCTGCTGGTTGAGCGGCGAATCCTCGGCCACGAGGATGCGCACGGTTTTGGCGGCTGAAGTTTGCGGATTGTCGGCGGTCGTGTTCATTTTATTTCCTCCGGTTGCAGGGTGAGTTGCGTCCTCATCAGGACGGCGGCTTTGTCAGTTTCGTCTTTTCCAATTCCAAAAATGTTTTGGCTTCCGCAAAGGCGCGTTCCAGTTCGGCCAGTTGCGTGCCTGCCAGTTCGCCCTTTTGTTCCTCCGCGAACAATTCGACCTGCGCCGCCAGTTCCTGGACGCGGACCGCGCCCACATTGCCGGCGCTGGATTTGAGCGGATGGGCGGCGGCGGCCAGCTTGACGAGGTCGCCCGTCTGCCGTGCCTGGCGTGCCTCGGCCAGTTTTTTCGCGCCGTAGCTGCCGAACATCTCAATCATGTCCAGCGTGAACTTTTGCCCGCCCAATTTGAACAGGCGTTCGATGGCCGCTGGATTGAATGTGCCGGGTTCGTTCATGACAAAAAATCATGTGGGCGGGCCGCCGGGCAGAAGCCGCTGGATCGCGTCGAGCAAAACATTTTCGTCCACAATGGGCTTGGTGACGTAATCATTGAAGCCCGCCGCCAAAAATTTCTCGCGGTCGCCCGCCATCGCGTGGGCGGTGAGCGCAATCACCGGCAGCGTGCGCAATTGCGGATCGGCGCGCAGGCGGCGCAGCACTTCGGCTCCGTCCATTTCCGGCAGCGAAATGTCCAGCAGCACCAAGTCGGGCTTTTCTTTCGGCAAACCTTCCAACGCCGCGAAACCGGTTTCGTATTCCACGACCTCGTAAAGCGGTTCCAAGATCACCCGCACGAGCAGGCGATTATCCGGGTTGTCCTCCACGACGGCGATTTTTTTCATGGCGCGTTTTGGTTCCTGTTCTTCTTTTAACCGCTGCCGGCGATTCTGGCAACCTCCATCCCGAGCAGGCAGACGTCGTCGCCGAAATCGTTGCCGCCGGCAAAGGCGCGCACGTCCGCAATCAATCCGTCCAGCAGTCCCGCCAGCGGCAGGTTTAGCCGCTGGCGCGCGGCGGCCAGCAGGCGATCAGTTCCATAATCTTCGTCCGCAGCGTTTGGCACTTCAAACAAACCATCCGTAAACAGCAGAATCCGGTCGCCAACCGCCAGCGGTCTCTGGCTGGTGATGAAGTCGTGTTTTTCAAACAAGCCGAGGGCCGCGCCGGCGTGGCTGGGAAACGGCAGCGGCTCGACGATGCCGGCCTGACATCGCAGGTGCAACGGCGCTGGATGTCCGGCCTTGGCGTAACGCATCTGGCCGGCGGCAACGTCGGCGACCATGTAAAACGCCGTGGCGTAGAGCGGTTCCTCAATCTGTTTCAAGATGGCGGCGAGCTTGCGGTTCATTTCCGCAAGAAATCGTCCGGGGTCATTGGCGTGCTTTCCCAAATCGCCGACCAACGCGCGCAACATCGCCGTCACCAGCGCCGAGCGGACGCCGTGCCCCATCACGTCGCAGATGAGCACGCCGGCCTTGGTGTCGGACAAATGTTGCACATTGAAAAAATCGCCGCCGAGCTGAGTGGTCCAAAAATAGCGGTGCTGAAACCGCAGCGCCGAGTTTTCGGCGGTGGCCGTCCGCGGAAAAGACGGATAACTCTGCGGCAGGAGCGACTCCTGGAGCTTGTGCGCCATTTCCAAATCGGCCTTGATCTCCGCGTTGTAGGCGGCGACCTGTTCCGCCAGCCGCTTTTGCGCCAGCGCGCTTTGGAGGGCGCGCATCAACGACGGCACATCCACGTCATTTTTTTTCAGATAATCCTTGGCCCCGCGCTTCATGGCCTCGACCGCCACCGCTTCGTTGCCGCTGCCCGTGAGCATGACCACGGCGGGCTGCTGCTCCAGCGGCAGACTGCGAATTTGCGCGAGCAGTTCCAAACCGCTGACGCCGGGCAGATGATAATCCACGAGCGCGAGATCAAACCGGTTGCGGAGAATCTGCTCCAGTCCCGCCTCTGCGCTTTCCGCGCAATCCACGCGGCACGGCAGTTCTTCGGCCAGCGACAACAGCAGTTGCCGGATGAAGAGCGTGAACACCGGATCATCGTCCACGACTAGCAGCGATGTCATTTTGGAGTTCATCCGGTGGTGTCCGCTTGGCGGTGTCCGGCTCCGGCCTGATTCAAAATCCGCTGGAGCAACTGCTTGAATTTTTCCTCCGACAACTCTGTTTTCTTCACGACCTCCAATGTCTGCTGCCGCAATTGCGCTTTTTCCGCCGCTGTCAATTCCTTGGAGGTGACGACGACGACCGGCAAGTGCTGGTAGCGCGGATCACCGCGAATCGTGCCGAGAAACGCGAGGCCGTCCATCACCGGCATGATCAAATCGAGTAGGATCACGTCCGGCAAAAAAGTTTCCAGCACCGCCAGCGCCTCCCGGCCGTTGGCGGCGGTCCGCGTCTCGACCGGCTCGTCGGCGAGATGCGAGAGCAGAATTCGGCGCGCGTCCTCCTCGTCGTCCACCAGCAGGATTTTTGCCCGGCCCGGCAGCAGGCAGCGCCGGAGCGCCGCCAGCAGCTCCTCGCGCACGACGGGTTTTTCCAGAATTTCCACCGCGCCGAGAATGCTGCCCCGGCGTTCCTCGGCCACGATGCTAACCACCACGAGCGGAATGGCGCGAAGCTGCGGATCGGCCTTAAGAGCGCGGATGACGCTGGCGCCATCCATCTGCGGCATCAGCAAATCCACGGTGATGAGCTGCGGCCGGAACTCGCGGGCCATGCGCAAACCCTGCTCGCCGGAATTGGCGGCGATGACCTGGCAGCCGATTTCTTCAAGCAAATTCGTCAGCAGCACGCGCGAGTCCGACTCGTCGTCAATGACCAGCACCAGTTTGCCGCGCAGTTCGGACGACGTCGGCGCAGAGGAAATTTCAGTTGCACTTTTTGCCGCCGGCTCACTCGGCATCAGCGGCACAGCGCCTTCGCGTTTCCCGCCGAGAACCACGCTGAACATCGAGCCGCGCCCGACTTCGCTCGCCACCTCGATGTGGAAACCCATGAACCGGCAGAGCGCCTGCGAAATCGTCAGGCCAAGTCCGGTGCCGCCGTATTTGCGGGCGGTGCTGGCGTCCGCCTGCTGAAATGCCTCGAAAATCACGCCGAGTTTTTCGCGCGGAATGCCGATGCCGGTGTCAACGACCTCAATCCGCACCGGCTGATGATCAGCCGGATTGGTGACGACGCGCACGGTGACGCTACCGCGCTCGGTGAATTTGAGCGCGTTGCCGATGAGATTGATGATGACCTGCCGCAGTTTTTCGGCGTCGGTCTGAATCGGCGCGATGGTGGCGGGCAGATCGGCGAGCAATTGCACCGGACGGTCGCGCACCAAACCTTCCTGCTGGGCGATGGTTTCGCGGACCAAAATGTCCAGCGCGATCGGCGCCAGTTGCAATTCGATTTTGCGCGCCTCGATTTTTGAAAGGTCGAGAATTTCGTTGATCAGGACGAGCAGGTGTTTGCCGTTGGCCTGGATGCGCTCCAAAAAATTCAGGTCAGTCGGATGCAGGTTGGCGGTTTTGTTTTTGAGCAGAATGCCGGCGAACCCGATGACCGAGTTGAGCGGCGTGCGCAGTTCGTGGCTCATGTTGGCGAGGAACTGGCTCTTGGTGCGGCTGGCCTCCTCCGCCTCGTCCCGGGCGCGGCGTATCGCCTCCTCGGCGCGCTTGCGGTCGGTGATGTCGGCGATGACACCCAGAAAACCAATGATGTGGTTTCCTTGATCCCGCAGCGCGGTGACCGAGAGCAAAGCCGGAAAACGCGAGCCGTCTTTGCGGAGGATGTTCCATTCGTTCTCGTCCGCGCCGCCCAACCGGGCCTTGGCTACAAACGATTCAAATCCCGGCTCGACCTTGCGTCCAAGTTCCCGGCTCAACACCTCGGCCCGGCGAACGACTTCATCACGATCATGCCAGAGCGCGGGAGTGGCTTTCCCAACCACCTGTGCGACCGCGTGGCCCGTCATCTTTTCGGCGGCGGCATTGAAGGTGGTGACCATTCCCTCGGTCGTGGTCGAGATGATGGCATAGTTGGCCGCATTGAGGATGCCCTCCTGCAAGGCGCTGATTTCCTGAAGCGCGGCTTCGACACGCTTACGGGCGGTGATGTCGTGCGAGATGCCGAAGGTGCCGACAACGTTGCCCGCCTCGTCGCGCAACGGCAGCTTGGTGCTCAACGCCCAGCTCACGCTACCGTCGGGCCAGGTTTCCTTTTCCTCTTTGGTGATCGGCTGGCCACTCCGCATCAACCGCTGCTCGTCCTCGAACGCCTGCCGCGCGTGTTCCTCGGTGAAGAAATCAAAATCCGTCTTGCCCATCGCCTCGGTTGCGCGTTCGAGACCAAACCTTTGGAGGTGCGCCCGGCTGTTGCGGAGAAAGCGGCTTTGCAGGTCTTTGAAATAAATCCGGTCGGGCAGATTGTCCATGAGCGTGCGCAGCAGGAACTGTTCGTGTTCCAGCGCCTGCTGGGCACGTTTCCGCTCGATGAACTGGCCAATCTGGCTGCCCAGCGCGGCGACCAGTTTGAGCACCTCGGCATCCGGTTCAATGATCTCGTGGCTGAAAAATTCGATCACGCCGAGAAATTCCTCACCCATCAAAATGGGAAAACCAAACGCCCCGTGCAGGCCGGCCCGCGCCGCAAACGCGCCGCGCGGAAAATTCTGGTCGCGGGTCACGTCGGCAATCCAGGCCGGTTGCGTCGTGGCCCAGATGCGGCCCGGCAACCCTTCACCCGGCTGAAAGGTTTTCTGCCGGGTGGCCGCCGCGAATTCCGTTACTTCAATTCCGGGCCGTTGCCAGAACTCGACGCAGTGGAGCTGCTTCAATTGCGGGTCAATCCGCCAGATCGCCCCCACGTCCCAGCCCAGGCTCTGGCAGATGGCCTGAATGATTTTCGGCGTGGCCTCGGCCAGCGTCTCCGCATCCGCCAGCACGCGCGTCACCGCGTGCTGGATGGCCATGCGGCGTTCGCTGCGCTGCCGGTCCTGGATTTCCTTCTGCAATTCAGAGTTCGCCCGGCGAAACGCCTCGGTCATATCGTTGGCCATCGCCCGCGCCCGCGCCCGCGTCGTGCTCAGTGACAACGCAATGCCAAAGAGCAGCAGGCTGATAACGCCGCCGCCCGCGGCCACCAGCATTTCAGAGCTGCGGGGAACGACGGCGTTGAAAGCGGGCTTGCTGCTGTAATTCAACCGCCAGACACGCTGCCCCACCGCCATGGGATTCATGACCGAAAGACGGGGCGGTTCGCGCACGGACGGATCACTGTCAAAAATCAGCGTCTCTGCTCCCTGGCCCAGCTCGTCGAAAACCTCCAAACGCAGCAGCGGTGCCTTGTCTTGCAGGATGCCACCCATAAGCTGGTCCGTGAGGAACCACGCATGGACCCAGCCCTCGATGCTGGCTCGGCGGTCCGCGAGCGTCGCCGTCGGGCTGCCGTTGCGAAACACCGGCAGCAGCATCTCCAATCCGCTCTGCGTCTCGGAACCCGACCCCCGGAGATAGAGCCGGCCGCTGATCACGGGCAGCCCGGTGTCGCGCGCCTTCTCCGCCACCGCGCGGCGTTCAGGATCGGCACTCACATCCACGCCGATCATGGCCGCGTGGACTGCCTCCGGCTCCAGGTATTTCGTGATGAAGAAATCGCGGTTGGTGCCGGGATTTTTCAACTGGAAATCAGGCGTCTTGTCCGCGCGCGTGGTTTGGAGAAATGCGGCCATCGTTTCGCGCGGCACACAGGCGATAAACCCGAGGCCGTCAATGCCGGGGAACCGCCGGTTCACCGAGACGGCATTGACGTAGGCCTTCCACTCCGAGCGTTCCACCGAGTAGCTGGCCGCATACAAACCCGCGCCGCCATGCAGCACATCCTGATAAATGGACATGCGCTCCGACAACGCCATTTGAATCCGGCTCACCTCTTCGTCGAACCGCTTGCGCGCGGTCAGTTCCTCATGCTCCCGGGCGATGAACCATCCGCCCATGCTGGCGGCCAGCGAGATGGCCAGGACAACCCACGCGAGGGAATGGGCGAACATCCCCCTCGCACCGCGCGCCGGCAGGCTGGCGCTTTCGTCGGTCGGAGCAGCCGGAGCCGGTGGTGCGGGGGCGTCAGGGTTCATGACCAGTTCCTCCAGATGCCGTTGCCAACGCCAAATGGCGCAACGTGAGTGGTGAGCGGACATTCACCATGATTCCGATGCTCGGCTAAAAAGCCGGGAGCGGCAACAGAAAAATTTCAAATCCAATTTTTCCCGATGCGGGCGAAAATCCCGGCAGAAAAAACCGAAATTCTAAAAACTGAAATAATGCCGGCGGTTCCATTCTTCGTTGCCTTGTTCCTTGGTTGTTCAATTTGTGCGCGACTTCGCGTCTCTGCCCGGCAACATTTGAACACGAAGCGGCGACCCGGCTGGGACGCAACCCCAAATCCAACGCTGGCAAAATGCCGGCCGGTTTGTTAGCTTGAGCGACCATGAATTTCTTGGGCCAAACTTGGATTGGCGAATGGCTGACCGGCCTGGGACGCATCGCCGTGTTGACGTGCGATGCGGTCGCGTCGTGCCTCACCTTCAAATTTTCCCGGCGCGATCTGCTTTACCAGATTTATTTCATCGGCATCAAATCGCAGTCGGTGGTGCTCATCACGGGCGCGTTTACGGGCATGGTGCTGACGGCGCAAACTTATTTCCAGTTTCACAAGGTCAAGATGGACACGGCCACGCTCGCGGTCGTGGGCGTCTCGATGTGCAGCGAACTCGGCCCGGTGCTGACGGCGCTGATGGTGGCGGGGCGCGTCGGCGCGGCCATCGCGGCGGAAATCGGCACGATGCGCGTGACGGAGCAGATTGACGCGCTGCGGACGCTGGCGACGCATCCGATAGATTATCTCGTCGTGCCACGGCTGACGGCCTCGATGATCGCGCTGCCGTTGCTGACGGTGGAATCCATCGTGGTCGGCATCAGCGCCGCCTACATCGTGGGCGTGCAACTGCTGGGGATTGATCCGGTTTATCTCTGGGTCAACATGCTGAAATACACCGGCAACATTGACCTCGAATTCGGCCTGGTCAAAGCCTTCATCTTCGGCGGCATCATCGCGCTTATCGGCTGTTACAAAGGCCTGACGTGCGGCATGGGCGCGGAAGGCGTGGGGCGCGCGACCACCGAGGCGGTGGTGTATGCGTCCATCTCCATCCTCATCTGCAACTTTTTCCTGACGCTGGTCTTGCAGCGCGTGGCGGTGATGGTGTTATGATCGAAGTGCGCCAACTGAAAAAAAGCTTTGGCCCGCAGTTGATCCTCGACAACGTGGATCTGCGGATTGAAAGCGGCGAGTCGGCGGTGATCATCGGGCGCAGCGGCGGCGGCAAAAGCGTGCTGCTGAAACATCTCATCGGCCTACTCCAGCCGGACACGGGCGATATTTTGGTGGACGGTGAAAACATCACGCGCATGACCGAACGGCAGTTGCTACGCGTGCGCCGGAAATTCGGCATGGTGTTTCAGGGCGCGGCGTTGTTTGATTCCATGACGGTCGCGGAAAACGTCGCGTTCGGTCTGCGCCGGCATGAACATTTGACCGAGGCGGAAATTGCGAAGCGCGTCGCGACGGCGCTTGACGTGGTGGATTTGCCAGGCACCGAGAAGAAGAAACCGGCGGAACTTTCCGGCGGGATGCGCAAGCGCGTCGGCCTGGCGCGGGCGATCATTTACGAACCGCAGATCATCCTTTACGATGAGCCGACGACGGGACTGGACCCGATTGTGTCGGACAGCATTGACCATTTGATCATGCGCGTGCGCGACCAGTTCAGAGTCACCTCCGTCGTGGTCACGCACGACATGCGGTGCGCCCGGCGCGTGGGCAACCATGTGTTCATGCTGCACGAGAAAAAAATTTACGCGAGCGGCCCGCCGGAGGAATTTTTCACGTCGCACGACGCGGTCGTGCGGCAATTTGTTGACGGCGTGGCGGACGCGAAGGAAACTGTTTTATAGCCATGGAAAAATCACGATTGGAAACGAAAGTCGGCCTGTTTGTGCTCATCGGCCTGGTGCTGCTGGCGGTGCTGGTGGTGCAGTTCAACAAAGGCACCAGCCTGTTTCGCGGCACCTACAATTTG
>ODAK010006845.1_pt1 | contig 11459 bp, 9 predicted proteins | sample 1539591 | NCBI WGS metagenome assembly ODAK01 (sample SAMEA3539303, study PRJEB22396) | soil metagenome | biome: tundra; feature: field; material: soil | place: USA | collected 2010-05 | depth 0.15 m | reverse complement strand
TCGCCAAGAAGCCTTCGGTTCTGGGCATGGTCTCCGGCGCGGTCGCCGGTCTGGTGGCCATCACCCCGGCCTCGGGCTTCGTCGATCCGACCGGCGCGCTGATCATCGGCGTCGGCGTCGGCATCGTCTGCTACGTCGCCTCGGTGCATGTGAAGCATTGGCTCGGCTTCTACGACGACGCGCTCGACTGCTGGGGCGTGCACGGGATCGGTGGGGCCTTTGGCGCCATCATGACCGGCGTGCTGGCCAGGAACTCGATCAACTCGGCGGCGCACGGTTGGATCTACGACCACAACCCGCACCAGATGATCCTGCAGCTCGAGGATGTCGGAGCCACCTTCTTCTACTGTGGCGCCATGACCTTCGTCATCCTGCTGGTGCTCAAATACACCATCGGCATCCGGGTGTCGGAGGAGGTCGAGGTCGAGGGTCTCGACATCAACCTCCACGGCGAAGTGGTGCAAGCCTAAGCGTAGCGTACCGGGGCTCGCCTTCGGGCGGGCCCCTTCGTTCCTCCTCGATTGTGATGCGCGTTCAGTGCTGGCGGGGTCCTTCGGGACCCCGCCTTTTTACGTCCAGGGCCCGCCGAGACGGCAGGCGCGAACCCACCAGGCCGGATGTGCGACCGCCAGGCGCGCCGCCAGGGCCTCGGCCGCCGCCGCGCCCTCGCCGAGCGCGAAGCTGGTCGCGCCGGAGCCGGACATGCGGGCGGCGAGAGTTTCCGGCGCGGCGCGGAGCGCTCGCAGGACCTCGTCGATCGGTGGCGTCAGGCTGAGGGCCGGCGCCTCCAGGTGGTTGCGCGTGCGGGCGATTAGATCGGCGACCGCGCGCGGCGTCGCGAAGGCGGCCGGCATGGGCGGGCAAACGGCGGACTGGGGGGCGCCGGCGTCGTAGGCGCGGAAGACCGGCCCTGTCGGCGACGCGACGCCGGGATTGGCCAGCACCGCGTGCAGTTCGGGCAGGCGCGGCGCCGGCGAGAGCTGCTCGCCCCGGCCGGTCGCGATCACCGCGCGGCTCTCCAGGCAGGCGGCGACGTCGGCGCCCAGCGCCGCGGCGATCGCCATCAGCTCGGCCTCGGAGCGCGGTTGCGGCAGCGACGGATTGAGTAGCCGCAAGGTCGCCGCCGCATCGGCCGAACCGCCGCCGATCCCCGCCGCCAGCGGCAGGCTTTTTTCAAGGACGAGGTCGGTCGCCAGGTCGGGCGAAAGCGCCGCGCGGGCGCGGGCGACCAGGTTGTCAGCGCCGGCGGAAAGTCCGGCCCCGAACGGCCCTTCGATGGTCAGCCGGCCCGACGCCCCCTCGCCAAGGCGCAAGGTGTCGCCGATATCGGCGAAGACGAACAGGCTGGCGATCGGATGATAGCCATCCGCGCCCAGCGGCCCGACGTGCAGGAAGAGATTGACCTTGGCCGCGGCGAAGGCCCTGGCCTCCGGCGCAGCCCCCGTCATCGCTCGGCGACAGACGGGTGGAGTACACTGTCGAGACCGGACTTGAGCTTGGCCTCGACCTGGGCGCGCAGCTTGTCGCTGGGCTGCATGATCAGCACCTGGTTCCACTGGAAGCGCGCCTCGGTGCGCCGGCCATCCCGCCAATAGGCGTCGCCGAGGTGGTCGTTGATGTCCGGATCGGCAGGTTCGAGCTCCGCCGCCCGCTCCAGCTGCTCGACGGCCTGCGGATACTGGCCGAGGCGGTAATAGGCCCAGCCCAGGGAATCGACGATGGCGCCGGAGTCCGGCTTGGCCGCCACCGCGCGTTCGATCATGGCCTTGGCCCCGCTCAGATCGACGCCGCGATCGACCCAGGAATAGCCGAGATAGTTCAGCACCTCGGGCTCGTCGGGGCTGAGCGCCAGCGCCTGTTTCAGGTCGCGCTCGGCGCCGTCCCAATCGCCCGCCTGATCCCGCGCCACGCCGCGCATATAGTAGAGGTTCCAGCTCGCCTTCGGCCCCGCCTGGATGATCAGCTTGTCCAGCACCTGGGCCGATTCGGCATAGCGGTCGTTGAGCCGCAAGGCGTCGGCGAGCAGCGACATCGCATCGGGATCGTCAGGCGCGGCCTTGGCGGTCTCTTGCGCCAGCTTCAGTTCGATCGGCGCGTCGCTGGGCTGGTCATAGCTGCCGATCAGCCGCTCGCGGGCGCTGACATAGCTGGGCGAGCCCGGCTGGGGCTTGGCGTAGGCGTCGCGGGCGGCCTCGGTCTGGCCGCCGGCGGTCAGGGTGTCGCCGACCAGCAGCCAGGCCTCGTCGCGCTTGGGATCGAGCCTGAGCACCAGGCGAAGATAGACCAGGCCGAGCTGCGGTTGTTTTTCCGCCAGCAACAGCGCCGCCGGCGCCAGCAGCGCGCGGCCGGCGCCCTCGGCGAAGGTGGGCGCCGGCGGCGCCGGCCGTCCGGCCTTGGCGTGGGCGAGCGCCTCCTGCACCAGACCGTTATTGGCGTCGCCCTTCAGCGCCGCCTCGTAGAGATTGATCGCGGTCGCGGTGTGGCCGTGGCGCTGCAGGAACTCGCCATAGGCGGTGGTGTAGAGCCCGGCCCCGTCGCTCTGGGCGAGCAGCTTGCCGAAAACCTGGCTGGCCTGGCCGATCTGGTCGCGATGCTCATAGAGCAGCGCCTGGTCCAGCAGCGAGACCTGGGCGACCAGGTGGTCGTCGCCGGCGTCGGGCGCGGCCAGCGCGGTCTTCCAGTCGCCCGCCACCGCAGCCGCCCAGGGCAACAAAAGCCGGGTCGCCGCGTCGTCCGGCGGCGAGAGCGGCGGGGTGTTGAGCAGGGTCTCCGCCTCCCGGCCCTCATTTTCAGCCAGGGCCTCGACGGCGCGGGTCAGTCGGCCCAGCCGCTGTTCGCTGACCGAGCCGTCATCGGGACCGGGCGCCAGCGAGGCGGCGCGCGGGATGTCGCCGGCCACCAGGGCGGCGACGAAGGCGTGAATCTTGATGGAGCTGGTATCGATGTCCTGCCGCGCGGCCTGGGCGAAGAAGCCCGCCGCCTCGTCGCCGTGGCCCTGGTCCAGCGCCGTCTGGCCGGCGAGATAGAGGCCGAAGGTCGAGGCCTGGTCGACCGGCGCCTCGGCCGGCTCGCTGGCGCGCAATCCGACCGATGGCGGCGCGGTGGTGCAGGCGCCAAGCGCGGCGAGCGACAGAAGAACAGCGAGGCTGCGAACAGGAGGCATGACTCAACCCTTGGCTCCGAATTGTGGCGCCGGCAAGGGCTTGGGCGGCCGGCCGCTACATGTTCGGATAGTTCGGACCGCCGCCGCCTTCCGGCGTGGTCCAGACGATATTCTGCGATGGATCCTTAATGTCGCATGTCTTGCAGTGAACGCAGTTCTGCGCGTTGATCTGGAAGCGCGGATTGGCGCCCGCCTCGTCATAGAGCACCTCATAGACTCCCGCCGGACAATAGAGCCTGGCCGGCTCGCCGAACTCTGGCAGATTGATGGCGATCGGGACGTTCGGGTCCTTCAGCTTCAGGTGCGCCGGCTGGTCTTCCTCGTGATTGGTCGCCGAGATGAAGACCGAGGACAGCTTGTCGAAACTGACCACCCCATCGGGCTTCGGATAGACGATGGGTTCATAGTCCTTGGCCAACCCTAAGGACGCCGCGTCGCTCTTGCCGTGCTTCAGCGTGCCCAGGACCGAAAAGCCGCCCAAAAGGGTGGTGCACCACATGTCGGCCATGCTGAAGACGCCGCCCCAGAAGGCCCCGAAGCGGCTGAGCAGCGGCTTGGCGTTGCGCACCTGGCGCAGCTCCTTGGCGATCCAGGATGAGCGCAGCGCGGCCTCGTAGTCGACCAGTTCGTCGCCGGCGCGCTCGGCGCTGATCGCCGCGAACGCCGCCTCGGCCGCCAGCATGCCGGACTTCATGGCGTTGTGGCTGCCCTTGATGCGCGGCACGTTCATGAAACCGGCCGAGCAGCCGATCAGCACCCCGCCCGGGAAGGTCAGTTTCGGAATGGACTGCCAGCCGCCCTCGGTGATGCCGCGCGCGCCATAGGCGATGCGCTTGCCGCCTTCCAGATAGGAACGCACGGACGGATGGGTCTTGAAGCGCTGGAACTCGTCAAAGGGCGAAAGCCAGGGGTTCTTGTAGTTCAGGTGCACCACGAAGCCGATGGACACGTAGTTGTCGCCGAAATGGTACATGAAGCTGCCGCCGCCGGTGTGGTTGTCCAGCGGCCAGCCGACCGTGTGCTGCACCAGGCCGGGGCGGAAGACCGCGTCCGGAACCTGCCAGATCTCCTTCAAGCCAATGCCGAACTTCTGCGGCTCGGCGCCATCGCCCAGGTTGAACCTGGCGAACAGCTGCTTGGCCAGCGAACCGCGCACCCCCTCGCCGATGAAGACATATTTGCCGCGCAGCTCCAGGCCCGGCTGATAGTCCGGCTTCTTCTCGCCGTCCTTGCCGATGCCGAAGACGCCGGCAACCACGCCGACCACCTCGCCCGCTCCGCCAAACACCAGCTCCGAGGCCGCCATGCCGGGATAGACCTCGACGCCAAGCTCCTCGGCCTGGGTTCCCAGCCAGCGGCAGACATTGGCCAGCGAGGCGATGTAGTTGCCGTGGTTGTGCATGAAGGGCGGCATGGCGAAGACCGGCAGCGGCAGTTCGCCCTGCGGCCCGACCAGCAGGAAGCGGTCGGCGGTGACCGGCGTCTCCAGCGGCGCGCCCTTCTCCTTCCAGTCGGGGATGAGCTCGTTCAGCGCCTTGGGATCGATCACCGCGCCCGACAGGATGTGGGCGCCGACTTCCGAGCCCTTTTCCAGCACCGCGACGGTCAGGTCCGCCGAGAGCTGCTTCAGGCGAATGGCCGCGGCCAGGCCGGCGGGGCCGGCGCCGACGATGACGACGTCGTACTCCATCGCCTCGCGTTCGATGTCGTCACTCATGGCCTGGTTCCTCGCGCCCGCGCCCGCGGCGTTGTAAGCTTCGAAAAGACTTATCCGAAGCTGACCCATGGACGGTCAAGGGCGATCCGATTTGCAAACGTCTGAGACAGGGACCCGCGCGCTGGAAAGCCTGCTCGGATTCTGGGCCGAGGCCGGGGTCGACACCGCTTTCACAGACGAACCGCCGGTCGACCGCGTCGCCGAACGGGTCCGGCCGCAGCCGGCGGCCCCGCACGCCCCCGCAACGCCCGCCGCCGCCGGTCCCGACGTTTCCGGCGCCATCGACGAGGCGCGCCGGCTGGCCGCCGAGGCGCAAGACCTCGCCGGCCTCGCCGCGGCGATCGCCGCCTTCGACGGCTGCGGGCTGAAGTTCGAAGGCGCGCGCCAGGCGGTGTTTTCGCGCGGGGTCGCCGACGCGCCGGTCATGGTGATCGGCGAGGCGCCGGGCGCGGACGAGGATGCGCAAGGCCAACCCTTCGTCGGCCGCGCCGGCAAGCTGCTCGACAAGATGCTGGCCGCCGCCGGCCTGGCCGACCGCGTCTTCATCACCAACACCGTCTTCTGGCGGCCGTCGGGCAATCGCAACCCGACCGCCCAGGAGCAGCTGGTCTGCGCCCCCTTCCTCGAACGCGCCATCGCCCTGGTTCAGCCCCGGTTCCTGCTGCTCGCCGGCGGCGCGTCGGCCAAGGCCATGCTGCAGCGGCCGGAAGGCATACTGTCGCTGCGCGGCCGCTGGTTTGACTGGACCTCGGCGGACGGCGCGCTCGCCCTGCCCGCGCTCCCCACCCTGCACCCCGCCTTCCTGCTGCGCCAACCGGCAGCGAAGAAACGCGCCTGGGCCGACATCCTGATGCTGAGCGAGCGCCTGGACCGTCCGGAACGGCCCCTCGGCGGCTAGATTGCGTGTCGCCTAGCCTGCCATCCGCCGTCCGGCTGGGCGTCGATGAACCATATCTGGCGCAGCTTGTCGTGGAATTGAGGCAGCCACAGGTTGCCATCCGCTAGCGGGGTCAGGTCGCGGCCGGCGCGCTCCGACAGCCACGCGATGAGGCGCTCGCGATGCGGACGCGCCTTGGCCAGCACGGCGGCGCGGATGTCGAGGGGATCGGGCGCGCTGGCTTGATACGCGGCGACCGCCGCCTCCACAGCCGGGGCGGCAGGCTCCACGACGGTGACGTGCCTCGAGTCGTACATCACGTCGCGGCCGCCCTCGGACGGAGTGGTCACCAGGGGGATCCCACAGAGGAAGTACTCGACCGAGGCGTTGTTGGCGCCCTCCACGGCCGACAGCACAAGACCGCAGCGCGACTGGCTGACCAGCCGCCGCACGTCAGGCGGATCGAGGAATCGATGGCCGGTTGCGTCCGACCAATTGACGTAGCTCAAGCTCCGGTAGCGCGCGGCGAGGACGTTGACCGGTTCGCTGCCGGCGAACGCCGGATAGGTGATGAGGGCGAGATTGTTCACCCCAAAGGCCAGTTCGTGGCGCTTGTCGGCGTCAGTCCGCGCGTTATGAACGGCGTCGTACAGTTTCGGCTGCTCCAGCTGCGGATAGTAGATCCGCTCGTCCACGAACGCCGTCGGCGTGGCCCAGATGGCGCCAACGCCCAACGCCTCAACCACCGGCGCGTCCGATTGGTAGGGGACGAGTGACCAGAGCCTGACATTAGGGGCCTCGCGCTTCAGCCCCTCGTTCAGACCCGCGAGGTCGGCGGCGACGATATCGACCCGGTTCGTAAGGCGGGTGATGATGTGGCACTCGCGCCCCTCGGCCATCTGCACCGCCATCCTGGCGCCCCAACCCGACCCCCATCCGGCCGAGATCACGCAGACCAGCGGCTCGCGCCAAAGCACGATGAAGGTCGTTGTCTCGCTCGTCTGGCCGTCGCTCACCCGCGGGCCGGGCAGCTTGCGTCGGCGCCGGGCGTTTGGACGGAAGGCTCGAGGTCGGAGAATTCCCGGGTGCGCTCGCGCCAGTCGGGGTCGGCTCGGTCGTGCTTGCCCATGACCGCAAGCTATCGTGGCGACACAAGCGGCGTCCAGTCGGGGTCGCGCTCGGCGCCGTCTCGCGCGGCGCTGCGGCTTCATCGGGAGGATTGTCGCGTCGGACAAGCCCGCGGCGATCTTGGCGACCTCGGAACCGCCGCACTCCTGGAGCGCGACAAGACCTGGTACGAGGAGCGCCTGCCTATTCTTCAGGATCGCGTCCGTGACCGGCTGGACCAACTCTCCAACCGGCTGGGCGACGCCGACTGGCTCGACGAAGCGTTCAGCGCCGGTGACCTGCTGATGGTGACGGTGCTGCGCAGGTTGACCGCATCGGGCATACTGGAGACATATCCGGACCTTTCCGCCTATGTCGCCGGCGGCGAAGCGCGGCCCGCATACAAGCGTGCTTTCGACGCTCAGTTGGCCGTTTTCACGGCCGCATCGACCAACTGATCGAGGTCTGTCCCGGGCTCGTGAACAGGCGTGGCGACTGACGATTGCGCGGGGTCAGGTCGCCTGGCGCAATGCCGAGGCGTTTTTCCGAACGATCGCGTCGCTGACCTGGGCGGCGATCTTGTCCGCCTCCGGCCCCGAAACGCCGAGCCCTCTGAGCACCAGCGCGCACATCTGTTGCGACAGGGAGATGGCGAAACCAGGGTTCGACTCCTGGACGATGCGCACCAGGGCAAGCTGGGTGACGCCGAGCACGTAGAGGGTGCCGGACTCCACCGTGGCGACCTCGAACCGGCCGCTCGCCAGTCCCGTTTCGAGATCCTCGACCAGGCCGCGGTTCAGCGGGGCGTTCAGGGAGGTGTGGCCCGAATGGATGTGGACCAAAACGCCGGCCTGTTCCGGCTCGTCCAGGGCGAAACGCAGATAGGTGCAGACCGCTCGCGCCAGCCGGCGCGCGGGATCCTCGACCCCGGCGTTCGCCCGCGCGATCGCGCTCTCGACGCTGGACCGGATCTGAGACGCGATCGCCCGCGCGAGCGCCTCCCTGTCGGCGAAGTGGTTGTAGAAGCTGCCCTTGCCCACCTCGGCCGCCTGCACGATATCGTCGACCGTCACCGCGTCGATCGGGTGCTGGCTGAACAGCCGCCGCCCCGCGGCCATTAGTGCCGCCTTGGTCCGCGCGGACCTGGGGTTTTCCGCCATCATCGCGCTTCCGCCGCGAGCGCCGCTGGATTGAGGCTCGCCGCCCAGGCGTCGAGCAACAGGCGCGGCGCGCCTGAGCCGAACACATAGCGATCCGGGCGCACGAGCACGGCTTCGGCCCCGTGCTGATCGAGCCAAGCCAGCAGGGCGGGGCGGAACGGCGCCAGGTCTTGCGCGTCCACCTCCAGCACACGCAGGCCTGCCGCGGTTCCGACGATGGGCGCGCGGGCGATGAGCACGGCCTCGTCGCCCAGCCGGTCATCCATCCGGAGCGGGGCGGAAGCCTCGCCCGCCGTCGGCTGCGGGAAGAGCTCCCCTGCCCCGACGCTGCCCGCCAGCACGCAGCCGGACGCGAATGGCGACGGTGTCGCCGGCGGCAGGGCCGGCGCGCCGCCGGCCTGCGCCGCCAACATGGCCGCGTCGCGCTGGGCGGCGGCATCCCGGTCGAGCGTACAGACCACGCGGCCCATGCCGATCGCGAGTTCGATGGCGGCTCGGACGTGCGGTTCGCGTTCGGCCTGATAGGTCTGCAGGAGCGCGTCCGAGGCCATCCCGCGAAGAACGGCGTCGAGCTTCCAGGCCAGGTTGGCGGCGTCCCGGATCCCGGCGCACATGCCCTGCCCGGCGAACGGCGGCGTCTGGTGCGCGGCGTCGCCGGCGATCATGATCCTGCCCGCGCGCCATCGGTTGGCGACGAGGCCGTGGAAGCGATAGACGGCCTTTCGCTCGATCCGCACCGGTCCGCAGTCCCAGGGGCGGATGAGGTCGTGGACGACGGCGTCGTCCAGCATCGCCTCGGCCGTCTCGCCAGGCAGCAGCATGAACTCCCAGCGGTGCCGCCCCGGCCCGCTCAGCACGCAGGTGGTCGGTCGGGCGGGATCGCAGAGCTGGATATTGACGGCCGGCACATTGCAGCCCGGCGGGACCTGCATGTCGACCACCAGCCAGGGCTCATCGAACTGGTAGTCGAAAAGGCCGCCGCCAATGGCCTCGCGTACCGGGCTCCAGGCGCCGTCGCAACCGACCAGATACCGCGCGCGGAGGGCGGCGGCGCCCGCCTGGGTGGTCACCTGCGCCGTAACGCCGTGGGCGTCCTGGGCCAGACTGTCGAGCCGCTGGCCGAGCCGCACATCGGCGTTCGGCAGGGCGGCGATCCGTTCACGCAACACGGCTTCCACGCCAGGCTGGTGAAACATGTAGCCCCCGCCCCAGCCGGAGGGCGTCTGACGTGGGGGCCGCAAATTCATCAGCACACGGCCGTCGGCGGCGCGGAACTCATAATCCGGCAGATCCCGCGCGTGCTGGCTGACCTGATCGGCGACGCCCAGCTGCTGGAAAATCCGCATGATCTCGTGGTCGAAGTGGACCGCACGCGGCATCGGATAAGGCGCCACATCCTTGTCGAGGGCGATCACGGCCACGCCCCGCTCGGCGAGCAGAGCCGTGAGCACCGCCCCGACCGGCCCCAGGCCGACCACCAGGACGTCGCAATCGTAGGCCGCGACGTTCATCGATCAGCCCATGGTCGGTGGCGGCGGTGGTCCCCACTGAACGCCGAGCAGGTCCTGCACGGTGGCGATGTTCGAGCCGTCGGCAGCGGTGAACAGATCGCCGTCGGTCCAGTGTTCAAGCGTGTGGCCCCAAGGATCGCGCCAATAGTCGAACACCTGGCTGCCCAGGATATGGCGGCCCACGCCCCATTCCGCATGGCGACCCGCCTCCTTCAGCCGCCCGTGGCCGCGCATCAGATCGTCCAGATCGGCCACCTCGTAGGCCGCGTGATTGAAGCCCGGTCCCTTGGGCCCCTGCATGAGGAACAGGGTGTGGTGGTCCGTCGGTTGCTCGCCACGGTCGCAGCGCAGGAAGGCGCCGATCGCGAACTCCGGCGAGAGTCTGATCTCATCGGAGGTGATCAGGCCGAGGCGCTCCTTGTACCAGGCCTCCGACGCGCGGAAGTTGGAGACGTTCAGCACCACGTGGCCCAGGCGCACGACGTTGGCTGCCCCGGCGGCGATGCGCTTGGTCGCCCTCAGTCGCTCGTGCGCGCCCGCGCTGTTCCAGGCCTGCGCCTTGACGACTGGACGCGGTTCGGCCGGCGCCTGGCCCGCAACCACGTCGACGCGGTGGCCATCGGGATCCTTCAGCGTGACCACGCTGCCCCCGCCAGGAAGCTCGAGCGCTTCGACGGAGACGCCTTCCGCCGTCGCTAGCCGCTGGAGGTCGGCCGGGCTCTCGGCCCGAAACGCCACCCCGACGAAGCCGGCGTCGCCGAGCTCGGTCACGTGCGCGACCGGCGATGGCCCGGCGCCGCGCGCCACGAGCCGCGTCGGGGTTTCCTCGACAACCGCCATGCCGAAGTCCTCAAGGAAGGCGCGCATCGCGCCCAGGTCGGGGGCGGCGAACCGCACATAGGCCACGTCTTCGATTTTGAGGATGCTCATGGGCTGGCTCGACCTGACGGTTTGGTCAGATAATGAGCTTTCGGCAGATGACTGGCAAGTAATTGACCCACTCTGGGATCGAAGTTAGATGACCTGATCGTCAAGAAGGGCGGCTTAGGCCGCAAAGCCCATGACCGACGGCGAGAGCGGCGGGTGTGTCTGCGGGCGGATCGACGTGCACGCCCACTTCCTGCCGGAGGTCTACACCCAGGCGCTCGCGCGCGCCGGCCTGACGACGCTCGACGGCGGATTTCCGGTTCCGCAATGGAGCGCCGCGGCGGCTATCGAAATGATGGACCGCCAGGAGATCGCGACGGCGATGGTGTCGCTCTCGTCGCCGTCGGCGCACTTCCTGCCGCCCGCGGAGCGGCCAAGGCTCGTCGCCCAGGTGAGCGACTCCGGCGCCGCGTTGATGCGCAGCCACCCCGGGCGGTTCGGCTACTTCGCGGCCCTGCCGATGCCCGATATCGCGGCCTCGCTGTCCGAGCTGCGACGTGCGTTCGACGAGCTCGGCGTGGACGGGATCGTCTTGCAGACCAACACCGACGGCGCGTATCTCGGCGCGCCGGCTTTCGCCCCTATCTTCGAGGAATTGAACCGGCGCAAGGCTGTGCTCTTCCTGCATCCAACCAGCCCCGCCTGCTTCGAGGCGCTCGGCCTGGGCCGCCCGGCGCCGCTGCTGGAATTCCCCCTCGACACCACGCGGACCATCGTCGACCTGCTCTATGCGCGCACCTTGCAGACCCATCCGGACATCAAGGTTATCGTGCCCCACGGCGGCGCGGCCTTGCCGGCGCTCATTGCGCGGATTGCGGCCTTCGCCAGCGTGCCCTTCATCGAACCGCGGCCTACGTCGGAGGCGGAAGTGTTCGAAACCCTGGAGCGGCTCTACTACGACGTCGCCCTCTCCGCGCACCCCGTGCCCTTCGCGGCGCTTCGGCGGATCGCCCCGATCACCCAGATCCCGTTCGGCAGCGACTGGCCGTTCACCCCC
>ODAK010006843.1_pt1 | contig 11460 bp, 10 predicted proteins | sample 1539591 | NCBI WGS metagenome assembly ODAK01 (sample SAMEA3539303, study PRJEB22396) | soil metagenome | biome: tundra; feature: field; material: soil | place: USA | collected 2010-05 | depth 0.15 m | reverse complement strand
GAGGGTTTCAAGGACCTGGACGGGCTCGACTTCGCCAGGGCCGTGCGCAAAGCGGTGGTGAATGGCAAGCAGGTCGTGGTCTACAAATCGGGCAAGACCGCTCCCGGGGTGGGCGGCGTCATGGGCCACACCGCCTCCATCGCCGGTGGTCCGACGCTGTTTGACTCGGTGGTGCGCCATGCCGGAGCGATCGTGGCCGAGGATTTGAGCGCGTTCGACGATCTGTTCTACATCGCCGGAGCCCTGCACAAAAAGGAAATACGCGGCAAGCGCCTGGGCGCCATCAGCGGCGCGGGTTTCGAGGCGGTCGGCATGGCCGATTCGATCGAGTCGGGCAACTTCTCGATGGAGATGGGCGCCCTGGAACCGGGCACAGTCAAGCGCGTGGAAGAGATCCTGGTCGCGAAGAAACTGGACGCGCTGGTCGAGGTCAGAAACCCCATTGACATCAATCCCGGCGCCGACGACGAGGCGCATCTGCAGATCACCGAGGCCTTCCTCCAGGATCCGAATATCGATGCGGTCGTGGTCGGGCTCGATCCGACCGCTCCGTCGGTGCGGGCGCTCGAGGAAAGCAATCTGCGGCCCGGTTACGATATCAGTGACCCGAAGAGCACCGTGCATCTCATGCCGCCCATCGTCGACCGCAACGACAAGCCGATCGTCGGGATCGTAGACGGCGGAAAGCTCTATGACGCGATGTCCGCGGGTCTGATGGATCAGGGGGTGTGCGTGTTCCGCAACAGTGCGCGCGGGACCCGGGCGCTGGTGAGCTACATCGAGGCGCGGTTGTACGCCGAGGCCCTCAGAAAGCGCTAAACCTGAATACGTTTTGTTGTCGCTGTATCAACACCATACTCGAGGACCAAGCATGAGCGAACCGCTTAAAGCCGGACTTAGCGCCACCCGACGCATCGACATCGACCGCGATCGCACCATCAGCTTCATGGGCGAGGACTGTCGGGTCTATTCGACCCCCAAGCTTCTGTACGACATCGAGATCGCCTGCCGCGATCTGCTGCTCCTGCACATCGAGCCGGGCAAGGACTCCGTCGGCACGCGTGTCGAACTCGATCATGTCGGCGCCACCCTGATGGGCATGTGGGTGGATATTTCCGTCACCCTCACCGAGGTCAACGGCGGCGCCGTTTGCTTCGACTTCACCGCGCGCGATGCGGTCGAGGAAGTCGCGCGCGGCAAGCACAACCGTTTCATCGTCGGGGTCGAAAAGACCGCGCAAAGACTCAAGGCAAAACTCGCCAAAGCCCAGCTGGCGGCAGCCAAGCCGAACTAATTGTCGCTTGCGCTCCTCTGGCGCTTGCGCCGGCTTGACTGCCATTTACGCCACTGGGAATCGCCTGCGGTGAGGCCCGGATTGGAGATGCGCCACAGACGCTGTGACTAGAATACAATTCAATCATGGAGGATAGAACATGGGCAACATGACCAATGGCGGGCGCAGCACGGCGGCCAAAGAAGGAACGGCGCGCAAGGTCGCGTCCAAACGCGCGGCGTCGGCGTACAAGTTCGATGCGGCGGCGGAAACCATGCCGCGCGCAGAACTCGCTCGGCTGCAACTGCGCCGGCTCAAAACGAGCGTCAAGAACGCCTACGACAACGTCGCGCTCCACCGCCGGCGCATGAAAGCGCTGGGGTTCGAACCCGGCGACCTGAAGCGCCTGGAGGACCTTGCCGGCCTGCCGTTCACGCTGAAAACCGATCTGCGCGACCATTATCCGTTTGGCTTGTTCGCGCGTCCGCGGACCGAAGTGGTTCGGCTGCATGCATCCTCGGGGATCACCGGCAAGCCGACTGTGGTCGGCTACACCGTGAAGGATATCGACACATGGTCCGATCTGATGGCGCGCTCACTGGCTTGTGCCGGGGTGCGGCCGGGCGACGTCGTTCACAACGCCTACGGCTATGGCCTGTTCACCGGCGGCCTGGGTGCCCATTATGGCGCGGAGCGGCTGGGTGCAACGGTGGTGCCGATGTCCGGCGGCAGCACCGAGCGCCAGATCGTGCTCATCACCGATTTCGGTGCGCGCGTGCTGTGCGCGACGCCATCCTATGCGCTGGCCATCGCCGAGGTGGCGGAGAAGGAGGGCGTCGATCTGCGCAAATCCAAGCTCAGAATCGGCGTGTTTGGCGCCGAGCCGTGGAGCGAGGGGATGCGGCGCGAGGTCGAGGCGCGCCTGGGGCTGAAGGCGGTGGACATCTACGGCCTGTCGGAAATTATGGGCCCGGGCGTGGCCTGCGAGTGCGTCGAGGCGCAGGCCGGCCTGCATGGCTGGGAGGACCATTTTATTTTCGAAGTGATCGATCCCGACACCGGCAAGGCGCTGAAGGAGGGCGAAGCGGGCGAGCTGGTGATCACCACGCTCACCAAGGAGGCGCTGCCGATGATCCGCTACCGCACGCGCGACATCACCCGCCTGAGCAACGAGCCGTGCGCCTGCGGCCGCACGCATGTGCGCATCAAGCGCATCACCGGCCGCAACGACGATATGCTGATCATCCGCGGCGTGAACGTGTACCCGTCGCAGATCGAGTCCGTGCTGGTGGGCCTGCCGGACGTTGCGCCGCACTATCAGCTCGTGGTGGAGAGAAAAGGAACTCTCGACCACCTGACGATTGAAGTGGAGATGGTCCCGAATGTCGTACCCACGGCGGAGATGCGCAGGGTCGTGGGCGAATCGGTGCGCCACCACGTCAAGTCTATCATCGGCGTCACCGCCGACGTGCTGGTGAAAGAACCCGGCGAAATCCCGCGCTCCATGGGCAAGGCGGTGCGGGTACGCGACCTGCGGCCCAAGCTCGTCTGATTGCGCGCCTGCGCGGGGGGCGCGCGCGCAAGTAAATTGGAAAGATAGACCCATGATCATAGATTGTCACGGCCATTACACGACCGCCCCGAAAGAACTGGAGGCATACCGGAAGCGCCAGCTCGCCGAGCTCGAGAAGGATCCGGCGCACGTCGCGTCCGCGTGGCCGCTCGGCATCAGCGACGATCAGATCCGGGAAAGTCTCGAAAATGCCCAGCTCAGGATTCAGCGCGAGCGCGGGACGGATCTCACCATCTTCTCGCCGCGTGCCATGGGGATGGGCCACCACATCGGCAACGAGAGCACCAGCAAGTACTGGTCGCAGACCTGCAATGAGCTGATTCACCGGGTGTGCAGGCTCTATCCCAGGAACTTCGTCGGCGTATGCCAACTGCCGCAGACCCCGGGCGTGCGGCCGACGAACTGCATCGCGGAACTGGAGCGCTGCGTGAAGGAGTTCGGTTTCATCGGCTGCAACCTGAATCCGGATCCTTCGGGCGGCTACTGGAGCGGGCCGCCGTTGACCGACAAATGGTGGTATCCGCTATACGAAAAAATGGTGGAGCTGGATGTTCCGGCCATGATCCACGTGAGCGGCTCCTGCAATCCGAATTTCCACGCGACCGGTGCGCACTACATCAACGGCGACACCACGGCGTTCATGCAGCTCATCACGGCGAATTTGTTCCAAGACTTTCCGACGCTGAAATTCATCATCCCGCACGGTGGCGGGGCCGTGCCCTATCACTGGGGCCGTTATCGCGGTCTGGCGCAGGACATGGGGCGGCCGCCGTTGAAGGAGTTGCTGCTCAACAACGTCTTCTTCGATACCTGCGTGTATCACCAACCGGGTATCGAGCTGCTGCTCAAAGTCATCCCCACGGACAACATCCTGTTCGCATCCGAGGTTGTGGGGGCGGTGCGGGGCATCGATCCGGAAACGGGGCATTACTATGACGACACCAAGCGTTATATAGACTCGATCGACTGGCTTAGTGCCGACGACAGGGAGAAGATTTTCCACGGCAACGTGCGCCGGGTCTACGGCCGCTTTGGCGCGCACGGCCGGAAAGCAGCCGGCGCGTGATCTGGCGGCGGCGGGGAGGAGCGGCGCGCGCACGGTTCTTTTCTGCGCCACCGGAAGCAGCGCAATTGACGGCGGATGGATAAACTGGTATTGTGGTACCACAATACCAATTAAGTTCAGAAACGGAGACGATCCGGGCATGGAGTTCCAGCGCCAGACCAATCGGCGGCTATACGATGAGCACGTCGCGACCCTGCAGCTGCTGGCGCGCGTCGAGCGCGTATTCACGGGACGTGCCGGCGCCTATCCGCCCGCGGCGGGCGATACCGCATGGCTGGCGTTCGCGCGCGCGCTGCTGACCGCGATCGACGTCGAGGTCGCGCGCCATTTCGAATTCGAGGAGCGGGACCTGTTCCCGCGCCTGGAGGAAGCGGGGGACGGAGATCTGGCGGAACTGCTCAGCGAGGAGCATGCCACCATCCGCGCTGTGGCACAGCCGCTCGCCGCGCTGCTGCGGCAGGCGCTCGCCGAAGGACTGCAGCCGCAGCAATGGCAGACGATCAAAACCCTGGCGCTGGAGTTCAGCGAACGTCTCGGTTCGCATGCGCAGAAGGAAGATGGCGCCCTGCTGCCGTTGCTGGATAACTTGCTCGACGAGGACACGGACCGCGAGCTGTTCGGCGCCTACGCGGCGGGCTAAGAGTCTGTAACAATACGAGAGGATACCTCCCCTCGTGCCCGCCTAAGTCGGACCGTAGCAAAATGACTTTTGCCACGGGTTCTAGGAAAAGGAGAACATCATGGCGGAACGCGCACAGGCAGGCCCTCTTTCCGGAGTCAAGCTGCGGCCGCTCGCCGCCCAGGACCTCGACGCGGTGGTAGAGATCGACGCGCAGATTACCGGCCGTTCGCGCCGCGCCTATTTCGAGCGCAGGCTGCAGGCGGCGCTACGCGCGCCGGCCCTGCATACCCAGTTCGCGGCGGAGGAAGATGGCGTGCTCGAGGGTTATGTCCTCGCGCGCAAGCTCGAAGGCGAATTCGGCCGCGCCGAACCGGCCCTGCGGCTGGAGGTGATCGGCGTGCGGCCGGGCGAGCAGGGGCACGGCTACGGCGATGCGTTGCTCGGCGCTCTCGAGGCCCATGCCCGCGAGCACGGCATCCGTGAAGTGCGTACCCAGGCGCCGTGGAAGGACCACGGCATGCTCGGCTTTCTCGACCACGCCGGCTTCCATCTGGGCGGCAGCCACGTCATCGCTTGTGAAATTCATCGCGGACGCATGGGCAGCGGCGACGAGGAAAAGATCCTGGCCCCGGAGCACCATCGCTTCAGCGCCGAGATCGACTACGGCGCGCCTCAAGCCAACGATTTTGAGGCGCTCGCGCGCGACCGCGCCGACGTGCGCTCGCTCGAGCGCGAGGACCTCAACGACATCGTGCGCATCGACCGGCGCATCACCGGCCTGGATCGCAGCGCCTATATCGGCCGCTTGGTGGACGAAGCCTTGCTCGACTCGGCGATCCGCGTCTCGCTCGTCGCGCACCAGGATCGCTCGGCGACCGGCTTCGTCATGGCGAGTGTCGACTTCGGCGATTTCGGCCGCGCCGAGCCGGTGGCGGTAATCGACACCATCGGCGTCGACCCCGGCTTCACCGGCGCCGGCATCGGTACTGCGTTGCTGTCCCAGCTGTTCGTCAACCTGGAGGCGCTGCAGGTGGAGCGCGTTGAGACGGTAGTCGCGCGCGACAACTTCGGTCTGCTCGGATTTTTCTACCGCGCCGGTTTCGCGCCGAGCCAGCGCCTGGGGTTCGTCAAGCAGCTCGCCTGAGCGTTGCGGGGAATACCGCGCCGGCGCGGCATCGGGGCGGAAAGCCTCTGCCGCGATGGTTCTCAGGCGACGTAGCATGCGATGGCAACGAAATGCGCCGCGCTGCCGCCGAGCACGAACAGGTGCCACACGCCGTGAAAGTGGCGCACGCGCTCGTCGAGGACGTAGAAGATGATGCCGCCCGTATAGAACAGTCCTCCGGCCAGCAGCCATGCGAGTCCGGGCGTGCCCAATCCCTCGGCGAGCGGGCGCAGCGCGGCCACGCCCATCCACCCCATGACGACGTAGATGACGATCGATAGCCGGCGCGCGCCCTTGCCGAACACGAATTCTTGCGCGATCCCGAGCGCGGCGAGTCCCCAGGCGAGGCCGAACAGCGTCCAGCCCCACGGCCCGCGCAAGGTCACCAGCGCGAACGGCGTATAGGTGCCGGCGATGAGCACGTAGATCGAGCAGTGGTCGAGCTTGCGCAGGATGGTCTTCGCCCGTCCGCGCGCGCTGTGGTAAAGCGTCGAAGCTCCATAGAGCAAGAACAGGGCTGCGCCATAGGTGCTGAAGCTGACGACCTTCCACGCATCGCCAGTGCGCGCGGCGAGCACGACTAGTAAGGGCGCGCCGATGGCGGCAAATACGGTGCCGGCGAGGTGGGTGTAACTGTTGAGGCGTTCTCCGTAATACATGGCTTATTCAGCGTACCGGAGGCGGCGGCCGGCGGGGCAGGCGGCGCGCCGGTGCGGCGCGGGGCTCATTGTCATGAGCGGCGGACCGCCCGGGGACGGTCCCGCAGCAGGGAAGTTCAGCCGTGTATGCTGTGATACTTCGCCAGCAATTCCTCCTTGCTCTCGCGAAAGTCCGGATGTTCGACGATGCAGTCGGCGGGGCACACCAGCATGCACTGCGGCTCGTCCTCGGCGCCGACGCACTCGGTGCACAGCAGCGGATCGATGACATAAGGGCTGCCCTCGGTAATCGCTTTGTTGGGACAGGCGGGAATGCACGCTTCGCAGGCGGTGCAGTCATCGTTGATTAACAGGGCCATTCGTATCTCCTTCGTTGTTCAGAATGCGCGCGATACCGTATCCGGCATCGCGCTTCCACGGGCGCGCCCGTCCTCCGCGGGGGAGGACGGCGCGAGTTCAGGCAGCTGCGCGTTGCTGCAGTTCGCGCAGCTTGCCATGTCTGAACGCGCCCCACAAGGCCGCGCCGATCGCTCCGGCGCAAATCGAATCGGGGTGGTTGACCACGGTCAGCCCGCTTATCTTCTCGTTGACCAGTTCTTCCTGTACCGCCAGCAGCAGGCCCACGTCGAGCGCCAGGCCGCCGGTAAGCAGCACCGTGTCCTTCATGATGCCTGTGACTTTCAGCAGCTTCACCAGGCGCGAGGCCATGGAGAGGTGGATGCCTTTGAGGATGTCGGGCGTGGGGATGCCGCGCGAGACCATGTTGATGACATCGGTTTCTGCCAGCACGGCGCAAATCGAGCTGATTTTCTCCGGCGTCTGCGCCGACTTGGACAGCGGCCCGATTTCCTCGACGGCGACGCCGAGGTAGCGCGCGATGTTCTCCAGGAACTGGCCGGAACCCGAGGCGCACTGGCTGGTCATTTTGTAGGCAAGCACTTTGCCGCGCTCGTCGACGTAGATGGCGCGGCCATTGAGCGCGCCGATGTCGACCACGCCGCGCGCGTCCGGGTTGAGATAAATGGCGCCGCGGGCGTGCGTGGTCATCGAGTAGAAGTGCCCGGTGGCGAATTTGACGTTCTCGCCTTCGCCGGTGGTGGCGACGTAATCGACGTCGGCGGGCTTGAGCCCCGCTTCCTCGAGCACTTCGTCGTACCCGGCTTTCGCCAGCTGCATATTGTCGCGCTTGCGGATGCGCTCGACACGCCGCGCGAGCCATTCGCTCCTGCCGCCTTCCGTCTTGAACAGCGCCGTCTTGACGACGCCAGAGCCGATGTCGATACCGACGCTAATCGTCATAATGCCGCCTCCGTTGTGTTCGTGTTCCTGCTCATACTCTCGCCTCAGCAGTTTTCCCTTCCTCGACCACCGCGCGCCAGGCGAATGTCGCGCCGCCGAGGGCGCCGGTATAGATCGAATCGGGGTCGATATTGAGCTTCACTTCGCCGTAGTTCTCGCGCACCAGGTCATTCAGCGATTTCACCGCGGCCTCGTTCTTGGCGACGCCGCCGGTGAAGGTGAACTCGTTGCGCACGCCGCCCGAGCGCGCGAGGATGGACATCGCGCGCAGAATGATGGCGCGGTGCAGGCCGAGCATGATGTCTTCGCGCTTTTCGCCGAGCGACAGGCGGTCGCGCAGCTCGGCGCCGGCGAATACGGTACAGGTGGAGTTGATGCGCACGTTCTTGGTCGCTTTCATTGCCAGCGGTCCGAGCTCGTGCAGGCCCATGTTCATTTCGTCGGCAATGTAGCCGAGGTAGCGGCCGCAGCCGGCGGCGCAGCGGTCGTTCATCTGGAAGCTCTCGACGATGCCATGGTTGTCCACCTGGATCGCCTTGGTGTCCTGGCCGCCGATGTCGAGGACGGTGGCCGTTTTCGGGTACATCACGTGCGCGCCCAGGCCGTGGCACAGAATCTCGGAGCGAATGTGTTCCTTGGAGAACGGCAGGCGCGCGCGGCCATAGCCGGTGCCGATCACGTAGCTCTCTTCCAGCGGAGTATCGAGTACGCCCTTGATCGGCGCGCGGATGGCGTCGGCGCGGCCCGCCGTTTCCGGCATGCCCTTGAAAGTGCGTTCCAGCGCGCGCAACAGGTTGGTGGTCATGGCGTCTGCATAGACGCGGTTCTCGACTTCGATGATCGAGCGGTCGAACACGTTGAGCACCATGTCGTAGCGGATGCCCATTTCCTTGGAGACGGTCTCGCCGATGGCGAGGTAGCGGCTGCCGGCGATGTCGCGAAAGAAATCCGATTTGCGCTTCGCTCCCGGCGCGAACAGCTCCGGCGCCTCCGCCTGCAGGCGCTTGAATATTTCGATCAGGGCCGTGGTGACCGCTTTGGCGTTTTCGCCGAAATGTCCGCCTTCGGCATTGCGCCGGCAGGTGGCCTCCAGGTCGGCGAGCTGTTCCAGGAACTGCTCCAGCCGGAAGTCGCGCTCCAGGTGCCCGAGGAAATCCTCGAGCTTGCCGTTGAGCGCGCCTGATTGTGACAGCGCGTTGCGGAACAGGTGGAAACGAGTGTTGACCAGCGCCTCCTGCTTGGCGATGGCGGCCGCGGTGTCGTAGTTCGAGCGAGAGTTGGTGATGCCGCGTCCGAGCACGTTGCGGTCCTCGTCGATCACCACGGCCTTGGTGGTGGTCGAGCCGAGATCGATACCGATGAAGCAGCGCATGATGGTTTCCTCGAGTTCTGTGCTTTAGTGAACGGCGCCGGCGGCCGCGCTGCGTTTTTGCTTGATCATCTGGAAATAGCTCTCCAGCCGGTTCTTGATGTTGGCCGCGGAGAAATAGCGCGGATCCACCAGGTCGGATTCGATGAACGCGGCGGGCTTGCCGGTGCGCTTCTCCACTTCGCGCAGGATCAGCAACTGCCCGGCGGAGAAGCTGTTGCAGCTCTTGATCGAATTGATCAGCAGGCCGTCCGCCTGGTACTCGTCGATGTATTTGCAGATCATGTCGATGCGCTGCGGCAGGTTGAGGTTGGTGTAGCAGCCGAGGCAGTATTCGGCCAGCGACTCGATCGGATGGTCCGGATCGTGGCGGAAGCCGAAGTCGTAGACGCCGCCGACCTTGGCGTAGGTCGAGGCGACCACCACCGCGCCCTCGTCGGAGAACATTTTCCAGAATTCGCGGAAGCTGGTCCAGTTGGGCGGGCCTTCCACCACCAGGCGGTACTTCTCCTCGGCCATCTCGCCTTCCGGAGTGATCGGTCCCTTGCCCTCGCGCACGCGCTGCTCGATCTCCTGCCGCAGCACGCGGTAGAATTCGGTCGCCTCCGTGGTGCCACGGAAGGCGGTGAATATCGGCCCGATGTAGTACACCGCGCCGAAATAGCCGTCGATCGGCGAGGGACGCTTTTTCGCCGACTGCAGCACCTGCACCAGGTCTTCCTCGGCCTTGACCGACTCTTTCATGTACTGGCGCAGGCGGTCGATGTCGAACTTGACGCCGGAGACACGCTCCAGCGACGGAATCACGTTTTCCTTGATTTGCTTGACTACGTAGTCGCGCATGTTCTGCGAGATCTTGCCGTCGCCCTGGTAGGGCACATGCAGCATGGTGGTTTCGCAGTTGTATTTCTGCCGGATCAGCTCGAACCACTTCATGAAGGTGAAGCAGCCGGTGTAGGACAAGAGCAGCAGATCGGGACGCGGCAGCGGGTCGCCGGTCGGTCCGACCTCGCCGCCCAGCATCATGCCGAGGTCGGCCTTGACGTAGGTGCACACGTCTTCCGAATGGCCGTCGCGCTCTGCGTCCATGATCATCTTGCCGGATTTCTTGCGCATGCCGTTCTGCAGCGCGTTGGTCTCGGGCAGGCTGCGGGCGAAGTCGAAGCACATCACCAGTTCGTTCAGGTTGCCGGGTACGAAGGTCGCGGCAACCTTCTTGCCGCGCTGGTGCGCCGTGGCGAGCTCGAGGTAGTTGCGGTTGATCATTTCCTTCTGCAACAGCATCGCGTCCTCTTTCTGCGCGACCGGAACTGCCTTTTTCGAGGCTTGCGCAGGTGTCATCTGAATGGGTGTGCTCATGGCTAGGCTGCGCTCCAAAGCTTGATTGAATCGGCAAAAGTTCCGGCCTGCTCGCGGATGGGCGCCATCTGGCCGGTGTTCTCGGCGTATTTGAACGCCGTGTAGGGGATCTTGTGCTCATTCAGCACCGACTGCAGCATCGGACGCTCGAGCAGCGCCGGGTCGCAGAAGGAGGGTGCGGCGAAGATCACGCCTTCGCCGGCATTCAGCTTGATCGAATCGAGCAGATACTTGCCCTTGTCCTTCTTGAACTCGTCATACTTGGACGAGGTCTGCATCGAGCGGTGGAGGAACGATTTCGACAACTCGTCGAGCGGATCGCCGGTTTCGAGCACGTCATCGAACAGCATGCGCATGACCAGCATGAAGTCGTCGTCGACGATGTAGCAGCCGGCCATCTCGATCGATTTGATCAGACTCAGCGGCGGCTGTTCGCAGAAGGCGCCGGTCAGCACGATGCGGGCGTTGTCGCGCATGGGCCTGGCGACGGCGTCGGTCGCGGCAATGTAGTCGCGCACCAACTGCGTAAAGTCTTCGACCGGCAGCACCATGCCCGCGCGCAATACGAGGTACACCTCGGAGGTCGGGGCCTGCCAGGGTTTGGCCGCGCGGTATTTGTACAGGTCCTGCACCGCGCGCCGGTTCTCGTTGTACACCGCGATCGAGGCGCGCAGCGCGTCGTCCGAGATCGGCTTGCCCGCGATCTTGCCAATATCATCGCGCAGCACCTGCATCTCATGGATGTAATATTCGCCGCCGACGCTGTCCTGGTAGTTCTGCGGCACGTCGAAATACCTGACGTACTTGTCCTTGAACAGGATCTGCCACATGCCGGAGAGGTTGCGGATGACGTCGCAGATCGAAGGAAACAGCATGCCGTCCAGACAGTCCAGGCGCCCGGTGAGCCCGAGTTCCAGGGTCGAGCGCGGAATGCGGCAGATGTAACTCTGATAATAAGCGTCGCCCTGGATCACTTCCAGCTGGTCGCCTCCGCCCATGATCCCCACCGGCAGCATGCCCGCGGCGTGGATGATTTCGCGCGGCACATAGACCGGCATGAAGCCGATCGCCTTGC
>ODAK010006841.1_pt1 | contig 11461 bp, 11 predicted proteins | sample 1539591 | NCBI WGS metagenome assembly ODAK01 (sample SAMEA3539303, study PRJEB22396) | soil metagenome | biome: tundra; feature: field; material: soil | place: USA | collected 2010-05 | depth 0.15 m | reverse complement strand
TGGTGAACACGCGCCGAAGAATTACCCTATTTTTCAATTAGACCGGCGGCGAACGCTGATCTTGGCCAAGGAACTCACCACGCCAGCGGCGAACGGTTTGTGATCCCGCAAGCGGTAAGCCGGCGAGATTCGAGATCCAACCAGGCGTCGCGGCCGTCTACACCCGCTGGGAACATTCGCGCGAAATCGGTCATAGGGGGTCACGTACATTATCTGCCAGAAATAGCGGTTGTAACAATTCAGCATCGTGAATTCGGAGACTTGCGTGAATTGCACTCAACCGTATTTCATAATTCACTTGCGCACTTCGGAATATCGGTCAATCAATGAGTTGCGGTCGACTATGCCGCGTTTCGGCAGAGAAATCGCTAGTTTTGGCAGATAATGTACGCGACCCCCGACTACGCGCGCGCTCGATCTCCTCGTAGGTAAGGGGTCCGTTCACGATTCGGATCAGTACGTACGTTAGCGGCATCGCACCATCAAAGAAATCAGGCGGTTGAGACGTCGCTCGTGCGGCACATGCTGTGCGGAACTTGCGATGCCCGCGATAGGAGAGAAATCAAATGGTTGCCTGTGCTTGGAGTACGTAAAAGTCCGTTTATTGAGGTCACCCCAACCCGGGCCGTCCCACACTGCGGGCAGGTAATCATCGATTCAAGAATGGGATTCATACGGTGCTCGGCTTGACGCAACGAATCCCACGCCCAAATAGCCTGATGCCTAAAGGTGTCACAGAGCGACATTTACTAAATCGCCGCGTTCCGCTTTGGCCATGCGCACGCTCAAAGCATCAATCTGTAAACAGGCGCCGAGGGTTGACCACCTTTTCGGCAAAACGGGCGTCCAAGTCTGGACCATGTTCAATGCCCGAATGTCCTTAGGAATCCTGCAAATACACCGCGACGGGGAGGTCAGTCTTGGACGCCGGTTACTGGTCAAAATTAGGCGCCCGTTCACATACCGGTTACATGACGCGTTGTACGACGCCGAGTTTAAGTTAGGGTACTTCGGCTACTTTTGCGCGCTAGAGCTAATAGGGACGGTGAAGCCGGAGGTCTGCCCGTCCATAAACGGAAGGATGGGGAAGGCGCTGCGATTTCTGGGCTTTGATGTTCGCGCAGAATAAGCCCTAATTTCGTCACCGCGACTGAAGGCGGAATGGTATGGCCTTTAATCTATCTCCGGCGGCATGACTCAAGCATCGATGTCGTCAACCCTGGACGCCGGTTCCCGATCAAAGTTAGACGTCTAGCGACACTGTAAGTCAGGGGGTTACGCGCGCACCCATGCCAGCTTCTCGGACGACAACTCCTGTTCCCCGTCCCATCGATATGCCATGAGCGGCCCGGTTCGGGCCGCGCTGTAATCCAGACATGCAAACTGCTTGGAACGCACCACCGGTTCCCCTGTGAACCAATAGTGCCCGAACAATATCGGGGGACCTGAATACCGATGCCCTTTCCACTCCGCAGGTAATGGCCTATCCGGAATCGCCGCCTCATCGCCCGGCGGTACAATCGCCGCATCCCTGAAATTTGTGACATCTGGAAGCCACCACCGGACTCGAACCCGGTCTCTGACTTTCCCTTCCTTATCCTTAAATGTTATGCCATCCGGCAAAGGCACCTCTGGCCCTTTACAAATGACCTCGATCGCCTCGAATAGGGGGTTCCCCTTGCGGCTTCCCAATAAAATTACTTCATCGGTCAACGTGTGATTCGGTCCTAGCAACAAGCGAAGTACATCCATCGATTCCTCATGCCAGCACACATGCACCACCCTCAAACCCCCAAGATCCAACCATAGCGGCAGAGTCTTGAACCACGCAATAATTTCGGCATGCCGATGCGTGCCCTCCACTTCTTTCAAGATTCTGGAGCGCTATGGATGGCCCGGTGAACCTGGTCAATTAGAGCTGGCTCCGCTTCTTGAGGCAACGGGATAAGTGGCAACTCCGTCCATTACAAGCGAGGATATCGCTTGAAAGGAAGGAGAGCCATGACGAAGAGATCCCGCCGCAATCATTCTGCGGTATTTAAGGCCAAAGTGGCATTGGCTGCGATCAAGGGCGAAGAGACCTTGGTGCAGTTGGCCACGCGGTTCGATGTTCATCCGAATCAGATTGTTCAATGGAAGAACCAATTACTGGAACGAGCGTCGGATGTCTTCAACGGTACTGGGCAGTCAGCAGAATCAGGCCCGGATATCAAAACTCTGCATGCGAAGATCGGACAGCTCGCGCTTGAGAATGATTTTTCATATGGTCCTTCCGTTGTCAAGTGTCGCGCAAGCAATTCTCGTGAACGAGACACGATTCAGCTCTTCTGACGAATGAGTAACGCGGCGAGCAGGCTATTTATCGACGATGGATCAAGCTCATATTCGCGCGTTGGTTAGCGGCATTTCATATTTCGTCACGGGGCTGCCTCTCTCTTGGAACGGAGATCACCGTTGAGTCCTCGGTGCTCACAAAAAAATCTCGAGGATTCCCCTCAATCGCGCCCGTCGCCGCGTTACCGATTCGTCAGGGTTGCTGCGTTGCCTCCTATCCGGCGTCGCTCACGGTGATTCGTCGTCCGATGTCCCAGATAAATCCACACAGTTCGCGAGCGATCGCGGCGGTAACTTTGTTATGGTAAGCCCCACGTGCTCGCAAGCGTCGAAAGCGCGCGCACAAGCGAACTTGCGCTTTCCACGCAATCGTCACGATCTCTTTGGATTGACCTTCGAGTCGGGGTTGCAATGACTCCCCAATACGCGCGGCAAACCGGTAGTTCCATGCAGCTTCGATCAAAATACGACGCACGTGCGTATTGCCGGTTCGGGTGAGTTCGCCACGGTGTTGCGTGGGGCCGCTGGAATGTTCGCTCGGTACCAGGCCCAGATATCCCATCAGTTCACGGGGATGCGGGAAGCGCCGCAAATCACCGAGTTCCGCCACGATGGTCGTCGCCGAGAGAAAATCGATGGCACGAAGCGTCATGAGGGCTTTAATCACGGGAAGTGATCGCCAAGATTGCACCTCGGCGCGTAGCGCCGATTCTAAGCGCTCGACGCATTCGGTGCGAAAATGAACCGCCAGTCGATATTCAGTGAAAGCGATATGATGAGCGGAGTCTTCGAACTTGATCTTTGACAAAAATAACTGGTGTGCCGGTCCCCACCGTCTTCCGGTATACGAGTGTCCTTGGCGCAGCAGGAATGAGCGCAAGCGCAGACGAGCTCGCTGCCGATCGTGCATCGCGTCCTCTCGGGTGCGGACCAGGTCGCGGACCGCTTCGTCCTTCGGATCTGGGATAACAATGGGCGTCAAATCGCCCGAGCGGTGGAGTCGGGCGAGCAGGAGCGCGTCCCGCCGATCCGTTTTGATGCGATCCGCGGGTCGGCGCGGCGTGCGTGATGGTGCAATCACCTCGGTCGCATATCCGCGTTTACGTAGCGATCGCACTAACCCGTATCCACACGGACCGGCTTCATGGCACAAGCTCAGCTCTTTTGGCTCGCCCAGCGTTGCCAGCGCCTTGGTGAGCGAGATGACGCTGTATCCGGTGGTTCCTAAAAATCTCGGCGCCTGGCCGAAATCCGCATCGGCATAAGCGATCGCGATCGAGTCCTTATGCACATCCAGTCCGACAAAAGTCTTGAAATCGGTTCGCATGATGGTACCTCCTCGATAGGTCTTTTGACCTTATCAGGAAAGACCATAGTGTCTTAGCAGGCGCGCTCGGACGGCTTCCCGGACCGAGCGCCAAGCGGTGATTGATCCGAATCACGGATTGAGTCTGACGCGCCAGGCTCAGCTTCTGGACCTCTCGCGCGCCTCGCTGTATTACGAACCTGTGGGCGTGTGCGAAGCGGATCTGCAGCTCATGCGCCGCCTCGACGAGCTGCACCTGCAGTGGCCGTTCCTGGGCAGTCGGATGCTGCGCGACATGCTGCGCCTCGAAGGCATCCCCGTCGGGCGCAAGCACGTGGCGACACTGATGCGAAAGATGGGGATCGAGGCGATTTACCGGCGCGCCAACACGAGCCGGAGACATCCGCGCCATGCAATCTACCCGTACTTGCTGCGAAATCTGATAATCGAGCGACCGAACCAGGTGTGGGCGAGCGATGTGACCTACATCCCGATGGCGCGCGGCTTTGTGTACCTGGTCGCCGTCATGGACTGGTACAGCCGCAAGGTCCTCAGCTGGCGAATCTCGAACAGCATGACGGCTGATTTTTGCGTCGAGGCGCTCGAGGAGGCGATCGCCCGGTACGGGGCACCGGAGATCTTCAACACCGACCAGGGATCGCAATTTACGGCCTCGAGCTTCATCCAGGTTCTGCAGAAGCATCAAATCCGCATCAGCATGGACGGGCGCGGTGCGTGGCGCGACAACGTGTTCGTCGAGCGGCTGTGGAAGTCGGTCAAGTACGAAGAGGTCTATCTGCATGCGTACGACTCCGTCGCGGCGGCCAAGGCTGGGATCCAACGGTACTTGGCCTTTTACAACAGCCGGCGTCCGCACACGGCACTTGACCGCAATACGCCCGACAACGTTTACTTCGAATCTCAGCCGCTCGCGGCGGCTGCATAACCGGCGGAGTTCCACTTATCCCGACCGCGAAAACTGTCTAAATTTGTGGGGCCACCTCTCCAAGAAAATTGTTTGAACGAGCCCCTCAGGCTCTACGTACCAGGAAGACGATCAAGGCAATGACAAGAATGGTTTCGAGTATGCCGCCGCCGATGTACATGGGATTCCCCTTTTATTAGTGATACCGACGCATTATTGGATCACGCAGGCAAACACCTCCTTTGTCCGCCACCGTACATAGTGCGGCGCGAAATATACTTAGCTTAATAAGTGCTCGGATTCCGCGCTCAAGCCCAAGGTCGCACAATCGAGACGCTCCGGTGGCAACGCCTCGGTCTCAGTTCCTATCCGTTATTGACGGCGGCCTTGAATGACCTGAATCAGGATCATCACCACTGCGATGATTAGAAGGACATGTATGAACCCGCCCATGGTATACGAGCTGACGAGACCGAGAAGCCAGAGGACGATCAATACGACTGCAATGGTATAGAGCATGGCGTCTGTCCTGTTGGAAGCGCTGTTGGAAATGCATGGGCAATATCGCGCACCGGCCGCTCGCTGTGGTCACGGCCCACAGCGCGCCGAGCTGTTGTCATGGTCGCCTTTAGGCGAGAAAGCTCCATTAACCGCTCCGATTCCCGTTTCGCGATTCCATAGCACTCGCAAGAATTCGCTTCTAGCCCCGCCCGTTCGACGACGGAGATACGACCGCGGTGGTAGTGAATGACCCCGGCGATCTGCAGCTTGTGGGCTGCCCTCGACACGCTTTCCCGGCGGACGCCCATGATCTCGGCCATGCGCTCGTGGGTTAGCGTCAGCTCATTCGATGTCAGGCGATCCAAAAACATGAGCAGCCACCGACACAACTGTTGATCGATCGAGTGGTGGCGATTGCACACGCCGGTTTGCGCCACCTCCGTAATGTATGACTGCGCATATCGCAGCAGTACTCCGAGCATCGAGCCGCCTCGCTCGCATTCCTCCTGGAGCAATTTGCGTTTGATGTGATAGCCCGAGCCCTCGCTTTGCACCACCGCGCGGCACGGCGGCGAGTCGCTGCCCAGGAAGACTGCGACACTTGAAAAGCCCTCACGGCCTGCGAAGGCGACCGCATCTGCCCTCCCGTCGGCCAATACGTGCGACAGCGAAATGACCGACGTCGCGGGAAAATAAAGGTGATCAATACGCGTGCCTGGTTCGAAAAGCACGCCGCCGAGCGGCATCCAGATCGGCTTGATACTCTTACGTACCCGATCCCATTCGGCCTCCGGGAGAGCCGCCAGCAGCATGTTTTGAGGCATGGAATCGGCATAAGAAGCCATTGAGCACATAAGAACCCCTTCCCGCAGAGTGACTCTTACAATAATTCAACGTTGGCTTTTATGTATTAGTGAATGCGCGTAACGACTATGTACTGTACCGGACATATGTCGATTGTGCGGGCTGGTGTTCGCAACAGTCGATTTATCCTTGGGCACTGATCCGCGGTACTACGCGCCGCTTCTAGCTAAGAGAAAGAATCCTATAAATGACCCGGAGTACGCAGTTTCCATCCGGAGTACTGTTTTTCCGATCAAGAATAGCCAATTGTGATTTCGGGCACACCATTCCCGCCGGAATAAAACGTTACGATGTGCTCGGTAAGGATCCGAATTGTGTTGGTAGCGGGGGGTCGATTCGTCACATACTTGCGACGCTTGTGCGGTCCCTGCGTCGCTGCAAGCCAGGGTTCGCCGTCCTTGGCGAACCCGCTCGGCGCATGCGCCGAGCCCATGTTTTGCACGCCGTCGCCCAACGTCTAGGCGTCCCCAAACTTCGGAGAGAGCGTGATTGATGTCCGCTAACCCGACATACAGTGTTACTGTTCGATCAATACTGGATGGACGGCTCCACGAACTGTCGCAACAATTCGCGGCATGGCGCGTGGATTTCATATCGAGAAACTCAGCGATGAGTTCGGTCAATGCACGTTGGTTCTCAAATGCTCGGCGTGCGGCCATGAGCGGACTGCCGAGCCGAAAACGCTCGGTCGATTGTGCGGCTGGGATGCTCGGCTCCAAGATGTGGCGAAGCGGATGCGGTGTTCGAAGTGTGGGAAGAAACAATGCGCGGCGCGAGCGGTGCTGGCGAAGAAGCCGCGAGGGTAGGGAAAGACTGAACAGCCGCGCTACTAGACGAAGAGCTGTTAGCACGACGCTAATGCGTCCATATCAGCCTGCATGCGCTCCTTGTAATCGTCAGACCAGTGGGCTGTGCTCCGCAATTATTCGACGATGTTGTTACCCGGTCATTCGTGAAGCTCCATGGGAAGCAGTATGTCATGATTGAGCGATGGCGACGGTCTCAGGGATTCTGATCCAGCTGGCAGGCGAGATGCTTCGCTGGTGGGCGCTTGCCTTTCGATCAAGCCAGTCGATCAAAGCCGAGAATCTGTTCTTGCGTCGACAGCTCGCACTCTACATAGAACGCGGCGTCAAGCCTCGACGGATCGACCCGGTCACGCGGATCGGCCTGACGCTGCTGTCGCGACTCTTCGATTGGCGAGATGCTTTGGTTGTCGTGCGCCCCGAGACGATGATTCGCTGGCACCGAGCGGGATGGAAGCTGTTTTGGCGGCTGAAGTCACGACCCGGTCGACCGCGGATTCCGCAGCAGATTCGGGCTTTGATCCGCCGGATGGCGAACGAGAATCCCGTGTGGGGCGAGGAACGCATTGCCAATGAGCTCCTACTGAAACTTGGGATTCGGGTTTCTCCACGAACCGTGAGGAAGTACCTGCCGAGGCATCCGAGAGGTCGGCCGATAGGCGATCTGCGCTGGTCGACCTTCCTCCGCTTGCACGCCCAGGGAGTCATTGCCTGCGACTTCTTCGTCACCGTTACCGCGACATTTCGCCTGCTGTACGTGTTCGTGGTGATCGAGCATCGCAGCCGCCGGTTAATCCATTGCAACGTCACAGCCCATCCGAGTGCTGCCTGGACGCTGCAACAGCTACGAGAGGCCGTCGGGTACAAAGAGCGATACGGATTCCTGATTCACGATCGCGACAGCATCTTTGCGAACCATCTCGACGAGTCGATCCGCCGACTGGGGATCAAGGTACCGAAGTCACCGCCGCACAGTCCCAAAACCAACGCGATTTGCGAGCGCGTGATCGGTACGATCCGCAGGGAATGTCTGGATTGGCTAATTCCGCTCTCGGAAGCCCACCTGCGCTTCACCCTCAAATCCTGGATCGCCCATTACAACTGCGGACGCCCACACATGGCGCTGGGACCCGGCATTCCCGATCCGCTGGCCGGCACCCTCCTCCCTTCAAGTCCCGATCCGCACCATCGCCGCGATGGATTGTTTGCCGTCCGAGCCAAGCCGATCCTTGGCGGGCTGCATCACGAGTACTCGTTCGTGCCGACCTGCCCCTGACTGAATTTCTGCGGAAGACAGGCACATCGCGATCGCGCATGTGACTGATTCTGCAAGGTCGAATTGTTACAACCGCTACTCTTGGCAGAAAAGGTACGCGTACCTCATCTCCAGCACAGCTCCGCGGAATTGCTTCCGCGATCGTGACACAAATCCTCCACACCCCTGGCGCGAAGCGTCGGGAGAAGCTGTGGCACTTAATGGCACAGCTTAATACGGATTTCTCCTCAAAGCGCCCGCAGGAACTGCACCAAATCCTGCTTCTCCGGAGCCGTCAGTTTCGTACCCAGGACCAGATCGAAGAATTCGACCGTGTCCTCCAGAGTCAAGAGCCGGCCGTCATGCAGATAAGGCGGCGAATCCTTCACGCCGCGCAGCGGGAAGGTCTTGATCGGGCCGTCAGCGGCAGCGAACATGCCGTTGATCATCACCGGTTTGTAGAAACGCTCCATCTGCAAATTGTGCATGCTGTTGTCGGTGTAATAGGGCGGCGCGTGGCACGCCACGCATTGCCCCTTGCCGAAGAAGACCGCCTGCCCGCGGAGTTCGGCCGGCGTCGCCTTGGCCGGGTTGAGCTTCCCATAGACATCGAGCTTGGGCGCCGGGGGAAAGTCCAGCATCTCCTGAAGCTCGGCCATGTCGTGGACCTGGCTGCCGCGTTCCAGAATATTGACGCCCTTCTTCGTGGCGATGACCGGATCGCCGTCGAAATAGGCCCCGCGCTGCTCGAATTCGGTGAAATTCTCCACCGATTTCAGCGCCCGCTGCGAGCCGAATAGCCGCTGGATGTTCACGCCGCGCAGCGTCGGCGTTTTGATGCGATGGCGGTATTCCTGCGGGCGGACATCCCCCGCAAGGTGGGTCGCGGCGTTGGTGTGCCCATTCTGGTGGCAATCGAAGCAGGTTACCCCGCGGCTCGGTTTCTCCGAGCGGCGATCCTCCGTCTGGTTGAATTGCTGCTGCGGAAACGGCGTCACGAGGAGGCGCAGTCCCTCAAGCTGCTTGGGATTGAGAATGCCGTTGAAAAGCTCGTAATAATTGTCGATCGTCACCAGCTTGCCCTGGGAGACATCCCCCAGATCGGGCCGCGTGGTGAGGTAGATGGGGGCGGGAAACTCGGGCAGAAAATGATCGGGGATATCGAAATCCAGATCGAAGCGGGTGAGGTCGCGCCCCTCCTGTTTCTGAACTTCGTTGATTTCGAACTTTGGAAAGACCATGCCGCCTTCTGGATGATTGGGATGCGGCAGCGGGTAGAAGCCTTTTGGAAAGAGGCCCTTGTCCCGGATGTCGGCCGGGCTCATCGCAGCCAGCTGGGCCCAGGTCGCGCCGCCGGGCAGCTTTACCCGAACGCCCTCCTGCAGAGGCTTGCCCCGCGACATCGTCGCACTCTGCGCCGGGCGGTCGGCGAGGTCGTAACGCTCGGCGAGAACATCGGCGTGCTTTTTCTCGATATCCGGCTTGGCGGCCTTCATGCGCGCCATGATCGATGCGAATGGCTCCTGGATGTCGACCGGCGCATAGCTGCTCGCCCCACGCTGTTCCTGTTGCGCATAGGCGAGGCTGAGCCCGCCGAGAACGCTGGCCGTCGCCAGCAACGCACCGATCCGTTTTCCTCCCGATCGCTGCATGTCGCCCTCCGTAATCGTGGGTTTCAAGTTCCCAGTTGATCCGTATCGGCTATCTTTCCCTGAACAAACGAGTAACGCCAGCCAGCGAACCGCATACTACTCTTAATCTCCTCACGCCGGATCATCGTCCCGCGATCACGAGCAAAAAAAGCGGGCTTAGCAAGGAAGTTGACCGAAACGTGCAGAGTGGTGCGGTTCCCTGTAAGCAGCTCGCGAAAATCCTCGATCCTGTCGGCATTTAATGAGGGCTGATATTGCATCGAGGACACAGACAATTCGACAGATGCCTGCCGCCCATCTTGGGCTGTTCCTTGGCTGGCACGAGTCCTCCTACGGAATCAGGTGCGCATGGTCGCGCAGGAAGTCGTCCACGAATCGCTGAGCGAGTTGCTTGTACTCGGCACAGACCTCGCTCGCGGCCCTGTTCGGGTATGCCTTAAATCTCACGCCGCCCTTCCACGCGCTCGGCTTGTATCCCGTGGCCGCCAAGTTTAAGAGCGCGACGTTGTAGTCCCACGGCGTGTGATCGCCTTGCGTTATAGGAACCACCCTTCGAGATCGCTTCTAACGATAGCTACCCGACAGAACTCGAAGCGCCAAGCCATAGCAAGATGGGCCGGCCTAAGAGATTCGTGCATTGCTCGTCAGCGTGAAATCCCGCGCGTCCCACCGTCGGCCACAACCCTTACAAGCCACGTTCATCGAACAGGATGCGGCTTTTGGCGACGAAATTACAGGGAAAGTGAGCGCATTGATCGTGGCTCTCTATCAAAGGAAGTTGACCTACGGGGAATTTGCGCAAAAGAGATATGAATTTTCTCGGGACGGTGCTGCCGCAGAGCGAGAATTTCGGCAAGCCGCTCTAATCGCGGATCAGCAGCGCGACAATGCAGGCACAACAACTGGCGCAACAGAATTTTCAAAATAAGCTGACGGCATGGTCTGCATATCTTCAGGCGGTCAATTCGCGTCCGCCGCAGACGACAATCAGGGTTGAGCAGAACGTTACGGTCCATTGAGGCCTGGCTCAGTCCGGTGCGCCTCTCTCCCGCAGGCCACGTGCGCGGTAATATGGCAAGCATGCGCAACATTGGCGACCGCGAAGGAGTGGGCGCAGTGGGGCGCCCAAGGCCCCGACGCCGTCACAGCCGCTGCAGACTATGGGAAGATCAAACCCTGCGGCGCAGGCGGTTCGGTACGATGCGGACGAGTACTTCAACGGGCCGCCGCGCTGGGAATCGGGGAGATGCATCTATGGGCGGTGGCTGTGTCGGCGATGGGCTCTCGCTCCGCACGATCTCACGCTGGCCAAAGTGCTAAGGAACCTGCCGCCGTCTTGGGCGAGACAAAGGGAGATATTTGGCTTCCCGCGACAGAGTGCCGATAAACCCTCGTGAATATGGCGATAGCGCATTTTCGGGCGGGAATAAATTCCGCGAGCGCCGGCCCCGCCTAAACGCTTTGGCTCGCCACAAATACGAACCGAACCATCAATCATCGCGTTAGAGAAATACCGTCGAACTAGGCGACAGATTCCGCGAATCAAGCATCTCTGCCGCACCCGAGAGACGCATGTAAATGGAACTACAGCCATCCTCGAGGCCCCGATCGGCCTCGCGTCATGCAGACGATCGTCAATCTCGTTCTGCGTATGGCGCTTGAGAATCGATCGTGGGGGTACACGCGGATCCAAGGAGCAATGGCCAATCTGGGACATGAGGTCGGGCGCAGCACGATCGCCAACATTCTCAGAGAATACGGCGTCGATCCTGCCCCTGAGCGAGATAAGCACATGCCGTGGTCGACGTTTCTTCGAGC
>ODAK010006840.1_pt1 | contig 11462 bp, 12 predicted proteins | sample 1539591 | NCBI WGS metagenome assembly ODAK01 (sample SAMEA3539303, study PRJEB22396) | soil metagenome | biome: tundra; feature: field; material: soil | place: USA | collected 2010-05 | depth 0.15 m | reverse complement strand
CGGCGCGCGCCGCCTCCAGTCCGCGATAGAGCGGGACAGCCGCTGCGCGAGCTTCGGGCGCGCGAAGGTGCGGTAGGGTCAGGCCCCGCAGTTCCTCCAGCGAGTAGCCATAGGTCCGCAAAGCGCAGTCGTTGGCCTCCAGTATGTTCAGTTGCTCGTCCGCCAGCAGGATGCTGTCGTTGGCGTACTTATTCAGATAGAGGACGCGCTCGGCCAGCGACTGGCGCGCCCGCTCGGCGGCCATCCGAATCCTCAGCCAGCGGGCATCGTGCCGGTGCCACAGCACGCCCAGACCCAGCCCGGTGACCGCCAGCATGCCAATTACGACGATTTCGGCTGTCCAGATCAACCTCCGCACCGGAGCGTAGATCTCTTCCCGGTCCACCTTCGCCACCATGAACCATGGCGTACCGGCAACGCCCCTGACGATTGCCAGCACCGGCACGCCGCGGTAGTCGACGCCCTCTACTGACCCCACTCTTCCGGTGACGGCCATCGCCGCGGGCAAGATGCCCCGTCCGGCGAGGGGCAGCCGGAACGAGAGGGCCGCGCCGGCGCGGTGGCGCAAATCGTTCAAGAACAATACACCGCCGCCGTCCCGCCGTACCAGGAGCGTCTCGCCAGTCAGGCTGGGGCTTGGCCAGGACTGGATCAGGGGATAAAGGAACCGATACGGATCGATTTCCAGCAAAAAGGCTCCAGCGGCCGGCGCATTCTCCTCGGGTTTGGCCGCTATCGGAACCCAGATGCTCATGGAGATGGTGCTCCCCTGGCCCGGCGGGACGCTGCGGTCACGATGCAGGTCCGTGGTAACCACACTCCGGGCGGCCAGGGCGGCCGGCAGGTCGCCCTGGCAGGCGCCGGCGCCGGAGCCTTCCGGAATCGCGAGACGAACCGATCCCCGGGCGTCGCAGAGAACCACGCGCCGATAGTCGCCCATGACGCGCGTCTCTTCCATCCACATGAGCAGGTTTCGCCTTGCGGCGGCCGTCGCTGCCCCGGCAAGCACTGTACGGGCATGTTCTTGAAAGATGGGGTTTTGGAAGTGGAAGCGAGCGTCAGCCTGACGCTCCCGATACCAATTGGCGATCTGGCCGGCCTTCAGGTCGCCGACGGCCAACAGCTCTTTTCCCGTGGCCGCGCGGGCCGCCGCGATATGCCGGCCGAAGTAATAGAACCCGCCGCCCAAGGCTGCGGCCACGAGCGACAGGAAAATCACCGTTTCGCCGCTCAGGAGCCAAGATAAACGAGGAGGCTGGGCTGCGTCCGGAGGAGAGAGCAAACTAATACCGGCGGGACCCAACGGCCCAGTAGGATTGGTGCCCTCCTTCACGCGCTCCTCCTTGGCGTAGCTCTCATCGAGCCCGTTCAGATTGCGCGGCGCCAGGTCGGCTTTTTCCCGTTCGGGGCCCCGAAGCAGCGTCAAGCGGTCCGCAGCCTTATCATAGTCCTTATGTTGGATAAATCCTAGGCTTGGCGCAGGGGCTCGTAGTCGTCCACCGCCAGGACGCGCGATTCGTGGTTCGCGCTCGTTGTTTCTATCCTTATGCCACGCTGCAAGAGAGTGGGCAAGATGCCGTCTACGGCGGCGCATCGCCCGGCGGCAGTTTCACAATTCACGGGTTCCCGTCCCCCAGGCGCTGCCCGCCACAATCTCCTGCAAGGCCCCCAACCGCGCCACCACCACGCTCTCGCACGGGAGCGGCCCGTCCAGGCGGATGTCCCTCAGCAGCCACTCCAGCGGCATCAGGCCAAGCAGCGTTAAGGCCAACCCCGCCAGCGCGGCCGCGAACGCCTGAACGGCGTCCAGCCCGATGAAAAGACGCAGGCTCGCTGCAATGAGCAGCAGCGAGCCTGCAAGCGCTGCGTAAGAGCTTTTGCGGTATAGCGAGCCGATGCCGGGCAAGCGCTCCAGCACGTCCCAATCCAACAGGGCAAGCAGGATCAGCGAACCGGCGCACAAGATGCACTGGACCGCCGCGGACGCAACGCTTACCCCGAAGGGACCGCTTGCGGCCGGGAGAGCCAAGGCCATCCTGACGCAGCCGACGCCGATTAGGGCGCGGATGAGGCGCTGTGGGCGCAGGCCAGATCGACACTTCAGATCGTAGGGAGCGGATCTCATGACTCATTCGGCACTATCGTGCACTATCAGGTTGCCCCAGGAGCACAGTCAAATCGATACCCTAGAACCCCCGGACGCCGGGGGGCGACACTGTAGTGGGAATCGAAGCGCCCTGCCGCCGGACCTGCCGGGCAGCCAGCGCCGACAACAACCCACTGACGATCATCATCGGCAGCAGGCGGATCACTTCCGCCTGTTTCCAGGTTTGTCCGCCTGCACAGAGGTAGGCCACAACGGTGGTCAGATTGATGGTAAGGGCCCCGGCGCACACCGCCAGACTGAACCATCGCAGCCTGCCCGACTCGTCCAGTTCGCTATACCGGCAGGCGCTCATGATGATGCCCAGCCCCAGCACGCAGGAGCAGATCGCGCTCAGGAAGGACATCGGCGCCCCCGGCTGCCAGACATAGGTGGGAACCCCCGTAATGTAGCCCATCGAGGCCACGACTCCGATCGCGAAGACGATCGACCCCAGAATAGCGATGGCGCCAAGCCGCTTCTCGAACCACCGGCACGTGTGGCGCAGTGACAATGCCGCTGTGCCGAACAGCAGCACGGCCAGTGTGTTGGGAGCGACGCCGGACCAGTCTGCCACTCTCAGGCTGGCCGCGATCAGGGTTTCAACCCTGGGCCCTGCCCCGACTACCCTCTCGGCCATCAGCGAGACCACCATCGACAGCGTCACCATCGTCAACAGCGACGTGATCCGCGGGAACCACAAACCAATTCCGATCAACGCCAGACCGCATGCCGCAAACCCCAGTGCCGCGGCGGGCGGAGTAGGGACGCTGGCGGGCAATAGATTTGTGTCGGGCATCCGGTGCAACGCCTGCGCTACCAGGATGGCGATGCCCAACCCGGCGCACATTCCTCCGCTCACGAGCAGACCGGCGTGATAGATGGGGCCAACGCGATATTCATTTGGCATAGCCTCACCTCAGGCGGCGGCCAGCGGCCTCCGCCGCGGGCATGTCTGGATGTGGCGGGCGCTCGTGCGTTGATAGCGCTCCAGCGATCGAATCAGTGACAGAACGGTGTTCCGGCGCCAGTACAAGGCCGCCAGTTCGGTCTCGGATTTGCGCTGTCGAAGTTCAGCCTGCATGTGCTTGTTCGCCTCCAGAGTCAAGTTTGCATCGGAAGAGTCGCTCCACGGTATCCCAACAGACCCTGATTTTACGGAGCACGAGGCAGTAGTCTCCCTCGTTCCTTCCCCCGTGAAATGCGGGCGCCCCCCCGACGTTATCCTTCTCCCCGCCTGAGGCATGCGGGATCGTTCTTCCGGAATTCGGTGTAGGTACGGATAGCGGCCACGCGCCGTCTGACGCATTCTGATTAGGACGACTTCCATACCCAAAGAGAGCAAATTCGAGGTGACTGCAAAATGACGAGCGTGGCGATGTACTCCGAGCAACCCATCCTAACGGCTGGTCTCCAGACCGTGATGGCCGGTCTGGAAGACTTGACGCTGTCGGCGGCCTTTACGGACCTTGATCCTTTAATGGAGCATGTCCAAACGCGCCGCCCGAGCGTGATTCTTGTCGAGGTGACCGCCGCCGTCACCTTCGCCACGCTGTCCAAGCTAAAATCCATAGCGGGCGATGCGCCGATCGTTCTCTGGGTTGACGTCGGTATCATGGAGTATGTCTCCCAGGCGCTCGCTCTGGGAGTCCGCGGCATCCTCCGCAAGAGCCTGCCCATCGAACTTCAGGTCAAATGTTTGCGCAACGTTGCGGCGGGCGACCTGTGGGTGGAACAGGGCCTCTGCGACCGGCTCCTCACATCCAAGCGGGTCGTTCTGACCCGGCGGGAACACCAGTTGATGAACCTCCTCGCGCAAGGCCAGAAGAACAAAGAGATCGCACACGCTTTGACCTTGACCGAGGGAACGATTAAGGTCTATCTTTCGCGCCTCTTCCGGAAAGTGGGCGCCAACGACCGCTTCGAACTGGCCCTGTATGCACTCAAGAACTTGTTCGTCGGAGCGGCGAGCGAACCGGAGCCGGCCTGGGTTGCTGGCGAAAGCCGCCCGTCAGCGCGGCCCTCGCCTGCGATCTTTCTCCCCAACTTCGTGAGCGTGGCGCGTCCCGAGGCCGGCGTCCACTGAGGAGGAACGCATTTATGGATGGGGATTGTTCTGAGCTGGGGCACACGCTGGACCGCCTCAACGTTCGCGTCCTGACCACAGGCGTGGTGTTGCAGGTTGCGCTGATGCCCCTGATCCTTTATGGTGGCATCGCGTCCCGCGCGGGATCGCCGGCCATCCTGGTCGCCACGTATGCATTTGAGGCGGTCTGCTTCCTCCGGATGGCCTTCATACGCCCCAACAGCCGCGAGCGCGTGCTACAACTCTGGATGTCCTCGACCCTGGCGCGTGCGCTGCAGGAGGAGTTAGTGGAGGTAGCTGAGTGACGATGTTAACTCAAGGAGACAGGCATTTCGCGCTCAGGCTCGTTTTGTACGACGAAGACGCAACCTTGGGGCCGAGAATCGCCGCCGCGGTTGAAGACGATCCCAGATGGGAGTTGATAGCGCTCTGCACGACTCTGGGTGACTTGAATTTCGTATTGAATCGTGTGACGGTGGATGTCCTGCTTTTGCACCTCACGGGGCGCTCCAGCATCGGCGCGAGCACCGGCGCTGGCGGGGTGGAGACAGGCCCGGCTAGCTCTTCGAGATCCCAGGCGGGAAGGACCACAGAGCGTAGCGCAGTGGTCTCCTCGCCTCTGGAAACAAAGTTTTTGCTCTTCTGGGTCGGACAGGAACAGGACAGCTGTCCGGTCGCTGTCACCGGCACCTGGCTCTCCACAGCCGCTGACTTACTCAACTACGGGCGGCATGGCACGCCGAAGCCGTACGTTGATCTACATGACCCCCGCGACTTCGTCGGGAGCGCCACCGGCGTACTGTGGCTTCACCCCTCTGCCCCCCGATTGTCACGGTCACCGGCAGATTCGGTTGGGGCAGCGGAACCGCAGCCGGTGTTACCGGCAAAAGCCACCCACCGGTGTATCACAGAAACGCTCTTGCCCCAACTGCGTGAACGCGGAATGTCCCGTAGTTTTGATACGTTTGGTCATTGCGGATCGGGCAGCGATACCGAGGACCAGAAATACGATGGCGGGCAGGAACCGTCCCTGCATGGGGAACTCGACCAGGCAGTGGAGGAAGACGATGGGTACTCCCAAGACCCACGGCACCTTCCGCACTAGAAATACCGATGCGCCGAAGAGCAGAAACAGGCACGCGAGCATGGGGATGCCGCCCTCGGTCCCCCACTGCAGCCAGTCGTTGTGGGCGGCGTTGATGAATACGCCAAAGTCTTTGGAGGCATAGGCCGGGTACACGTTGGTCCAGGTACCCAGGCCAGAGCCTTTCCAGGGGTTCGCTTTGAGCATCTGAACCGTCGCGGCGGCTACTTCCCGGCGTCCGGCGTAAGGGTCTGGAATGCGGAGGCGTTCGTAGAGAGTTTCCCAACCGACCACGAAACCGAAGGCAACCAACAGCGCGGCAACAGCCAACACGGTTCGGCCGGAGAACCTCAGGAGCACGAACAACACCAGCAGTTCCGCGGCCAGAAGGACAGATCCGGCGCGCGAAGCGCCCGCCATCACCGAAGCATACAGGACTGCGATGGTGAGAGCGAAGAACCAGCGCTGCCGTGGATGGCGCTGCATCTCGACTGCGGCTGCGGGAAGGGCCAAGGCGATGAAGGAAGCGTAGTGGTCCCTATTCAGGAAGGGTCCCAGCCCGGCAGGCTCCCCCGGTTCAAAGAGCCAATAGATTTTGCCGTTACCCAAGAAGTATTGGAGCACCGAGACCACCGCCAATGCGAGAGCATAGATCGCAAAAATCTTGCGGAACCGTTCGGCGCTCCGGACTTCTCCGAACAGTTGAAAGGCCAGGAAGAAAATCGCGAAGTAAGCGCCCCAGCGGATGTTATCCCGCTCGGTGGCGAAGGCGTAGGCGGACCACCCCATGTGTAACTGCCAGGCGCCCCATCCGACGATGGCAAGGACAGGAAGGACCAGCCACGACCATCGAGCCTGGAGTTTTCCCATAGACCATGCAACCGTCCATAGAATGAAGAGGCTGAAAATGAGAGCCTCGAACAGGTGCCAGGCGTAGAGTTGCGGCATCCAGGCCATCGACAGGCCCGCTCCACAGAGAGTCAGGAGCGAGTAGGAAAGGGTGCGATTCAGCATAGTGAGGGCCTGCTAAGGCAGGAGGGTCAACTGCACCGACTGAATCCACAGCTCGCCTTCCATTCTGGTTGTGCCAGGCTGCCTTGTATAGGAGAGGAGTATCCTCGTGGGGCACTCCTGGGGCGCGGTTTCGAAATGGAAGGATTGTCCCACAAAATCCTCCGCGGACAGATTCATCAGGCCCACCATCATAGGCCTTCCGGAGGGCACGGGTAGAACGGACCACTGCAAGCCGCTTGCGGAACGAGCGTGGCGGAGACGGTAACGGACGTTGAGCTGATATTGCCGTTTGGGCAAGAGCGGAACGAACTGGCCCAGCAGTTCGCAGCTTTCGGGTTGGCTGCCGGAAAACTCCAGATAAAGGCTTCGATCCGGAACAGAACGAAAAGCCGAAACACCGGAAGGGGTCGAGCTTTTCCAGTCAAATCCACGCTCCAACGGCTCCTTCGTAAAGGACTCGTTGGCGAGCGATTTTCCCGATAAGGGGTCCAGGGGCGGGAGATTGATCCAGCGGAGCCGGATGGCCGTGTTCCACAGGTCAACGGCCTGAGCGATTTTGCCTGCGATGAATAGAGACTCGCAGGCCTCCAAAACACTGCTCCAGTGTTCTCTTGAGCCGATTCGGATGAGCTGCGCGGCGGCGGCATGTTCCTGTTCGACTTTGCCTTGCTGGAGCAAGAGATGGAGATAGGAGTCGACTCGCGCGGGAACCTCAGGTAAGAGACTATCGAGTATCTGGCTAGATGTCAGGTCCATTCTCTGCGCCATTTGGAATAAGGACTCCGGCGGACCATTGCCGACAGACAACGCCGATCTGGCCCATCTGATGAATTCGCCTTTGTTGCCCTGACGATAATAAAATGCGGCGAGGCTCCAACGAGGTGTAAAGTAGCGGCTGACCCGGTTGGCCTGGCGGAGACTCTGTTCGGCTCCGGCGACGTCCCCATCTTCCTCCTGGCGGACCGATAACATGATCCACCAGGACGGATCTCTCGGATTCAGCGCAAGGGCGACGCGCAGTTGACTGTCGCGCGAGGGATCCAGCGTCGCGATGCGGGCATGGTAATCGGCGTTCCCCGGCGTCATTCTGAGCGCGGCCTGTAAGGTCTCGACGGTGTCCCTGCGGGAGAGCTGTTCCGCACGGGCGAACCGCACGGTTTGCGCGATGGCATAGCCGGCCAGCAGGACCGCTGGGATCGCCAGAGCCAACCGAAACTCAAGCCGTATTCTCAGGTTAGAGCCCCGCTATCCCGATCTGCCTAATGCTGTTCGATAGGCCGGACCGGCCGCACCGTAACTGGGGTTGCCAGATTCCACGAATCCTCCATACTCAATTCCACCCCGTAGACGAAAACCCGACGCACCTCGCCTGGCGTCCGCTGCTGCGACGTGATGAATTGGTGAAGCTGCTCCACCGTGACGGACTGGGCCGTGGAACCTGCGGCCGGTTGGGGGCGGACCGAGGCATCATGGCTGAACCAGTAGTCACCTGCCGGAAGCGTCAGGGGCGAGGCAAGCCGGTAAGTCAATCGATAAATCGGTTTCGACGCATCCGCTGCACTGTTCGAGACGAGTTTGACTCCGGTATCGGCAAAGCCGAACGTCCCGCCAGCCGTGTCGCTGGAGAAAACATCTCCGATGAAGCCTCCGGTGGTCCTGGGAAGAGGTCCTGTGGTGTTGGACCAGATATTCATCCGGTACTGTACGCAAGAGTTGTTCGGGTCGAACGGCAAGTTCAGCTGTCCCAGCGCGTCGAAGTACCCGATCATGGTCGTGACCGTTGCAGCTTGCGCCAGATGGAAGTGTCCAGCGAAGACGAGCGGGAAATAGTTCGACATCGAGAACAGATCGGACAAGCCCGGCTTTTGCGAGTTCGCCGTGCCGTTCGTGTTGTCATAGAAACTTCCGTACGTGTTGTTCTCGATCCCATTGTTGTCGTAGACGATGGCATTGCCGTTCAGGAGGGTCATGGCAAGTCCGGAAACCGCGGAATACTGGCTGCCGAGACCCGTGTTATTCGTCCACGCGTTCAAACCGTTAGTTCCCCACGTCGCGACATCGGATTGCTGGTAGGCCAGCGCGCTGTTCGCCCCGGAGACTCCGTTCCATGTCTCCCCCGGGACCGCCTTACCCCCGAGCAGAGAGTGGTAGAGGCCAAGCTGACGATACGGTAACGTCACGTTCGCTTGGCTCGATACATCTCCCGCCGTAACCCGCACCGTCACTGGACCGGTGATCACGGCAAACGGCGCCTCTAGATTGACCTGATACAACCCCGTCGATCCCGGACTCAATCCGGCAAATATGACCTTGGCGGGCATCCCATAAACCGTAGCCGTGACCGTTTCGGTCATAACGGAGGGCTGCGAGCCAGGGCTGGACCCAGGCGCAGGTTGGCCGGCCACCGGGTTACCCGAAGTAGCACCCATGCTGTTCATCCAGAGAACGATCATCTGGCCCGGACCAGCCGGGTTCGCCGCTGAGAGCACCTTGTAGTCGCTGGTCGAGACTACCCCTGGCCCCTGCCCTGAAGAGTCGAAGGTGAAGATCTTCGGCGCGCGGGCGGCGACCGTAATCGTATCGAGGTTACTATTGCCGGCCGCGGTCACCACCCAGAGTTGCACCTGCCCGGCAGGAACATCGTACGGCAACTGGGCGTTGATCTGCGTGGGAGAGGCGTACCACAGGGGAAGAGCCTCTCCGCTGCCGGCAAGCTGAACCGAAGCGCCGCCGAGAAACGTGGGAAGCGGAAATGCCGCAGGCTGCGCGTTGGACGAGGCCAGATTCGCGCCGAAAACGGAGATCAGAGCTCCCGGAGCGAAACTCCTCGAATAATCCGCGCTATTGACGATTCCCTGGGATGCAATACTTGGCGCCTGGGCATAGGCCACACCGACGGTGAGGCTCACCGCCGAGACGCAGACCTGCAAAAGGCATCGCTGGTTCAGATTCATGTCCATTTATCAACCTTCGCTACGAATGTAGCTGAAACCTCGAGCGGCACATCGACTCTAGCTGCCCGAAGCACTAAACTGCCCGCTTGTCACCGGCGCAGGTGATGGCGGTTGTGTGCCGGAAGGCAATGTGCCATTCGCCACCCCGTTGTTAATCGCTTGCTGGGTCCCGGTTTGCAGCGCCGTAGAAACCTGCTGCGGCGTCATCGGAGTGCTCGACCCGGGCGCAGTAAATGTAAAAGTCGAGGAAGTCCCCTGCGTGGTGATCCCCCCCACAGTGGTCCCAATCATCGGTCCGGAGGTAACCATGACAACGGCCGTGCCCCCGTCAGGAGTCGTGATGGTCTGTTGGATGCTTGAAACCACGTAAGTGGTAGCCCCGGTGGTGGGATTGACCACGGAAATAAGATTCACCGTCATTCCGTTGGGAGTGAGAATCTGCGAGCCGGCGCCGGTTCCTGCCGCACCGCCGCCGCGACTGAAACTGCCGGCGAAAACCGCCGCCTGTGGTGCGATGGCGCCTGATTGACGCGCGGCCGGGCTACGGTACTGGTACCCGCTTCCGCGGGTGGCAACGGGATCTGACAGCGCTGCGCTCGGCGGAACCCTCACCACGGGCTTGCTTGTGCGACTTACAGGACTGCTCGAGGGAGTCCGGGCCACATCGAATATCGCGGATCCGCGAAGCACACGGGCAACCGGACCAGAAGGCTGCGCTTCGACCCGTAACTTAGAGTGCGGCTGTAGTGTAACCGCTGTGCCATCGGTAAATTGGATAACGGCCGACGCGCCTTCTGTCGTCACTTCGTCGCCTAACGACAACGGCACGAAGTTTCGCGCCGGCCCTAGGATGCCATCGATGTTCACAGGCTCCATACTGATCACTCTAGCGACGGGCGCCGCAGCGAACGAGACGATTACGGCCGCAACACTGAGAAAGATTGTCTTTATTCCCATTTTCATGGCTCGATTATAGAGTCTAACAATCACTCTGTAAAGATATCTACGTGCCTTTCTTTTTGGTGTTACAGATGTATTGCAGATTCTTGTTAGCAAACAATCCTGGGCCTTAATCCCTGCTATGTTTTCGCCCTGTAAAGACACTCTTCGTGAAATGCAATCGTTTTACAGCCGGGCACGTGTCGGGGGTGTCCGGAAATGGGACTAGGTTCGTTTGGCACGGCGGCGGCGTGCAGGAGCAGCGTGTTGGGAGCGAGCGCGATTGGCCCGCGAAGCAAGTAGGCGTTTGAAAAAGACATTAAACCCTGCCGATAAATGGTTCGTGGCAACTGAAGCAATCTTCAGCAGGCAGACTTCCCGCCTGCCTCTTCGGCGCCGTGGACGAAGTCTTCGCTTTGTGCCACCTGGCGCGCATTGGGCAGTCGTCCAGGACCATACGGACTTTTGTACCAAATCGAATATAAAGGTTCAGTACATCACTGGTATCGGCAGGACTGGAATGTACTTGTGAATTGTCGCAATATGGTCTGCAGCAACAAGTGAAATTCCAGGCGGCCCGTAGCCTAACTCAAAGTGCAGCAGCGTCGAAACGCGACGTCAGAAAAACAAAGGGATTCAAAATGAAACTAAAACTTCCATGTCTCATCGCCACTTTCATCGCGGCTAGCGGGTTGCCTATGCTCGCCCAAGTGCAACCAATCCAGCCCGGTGAGTTCCCGTCCGGACTCGCACCCGTTACGCTGGTGCTTTTGAATCAGTCGCGCTTGCCCGATTCGAGCCTGGCCGAAATCGCCAACTCTCTTACCCGCAAGACTTTAGGAGTGGTGTTGGCTACCCGGCTATCCGGTATCGGCGCCTGCGGCCAAGGGGAGTGGTGCCTGTCCATCACCGACCAAGTAGTGGGCGGCGGGTCCGATGCGGCGGCCTTTGCGGCAGTGGGATCCGAGATTGTCAAAGAGATTTTGCGCAAGATGCTGTCAACGCTAACACTTCAGATCTAAGGCACATGGCAACGGAATTCGGTTTTGCAGGCACGGGTCAGGCGATACAGCGTGAAGGCGCGCAGGAGAGAATTATGCGCGGCTCAGAAGAATGGGATGCAGGCGCGGAACGACCGGCCCAGCAGGGCACCGCAACCGACGCCAGCGCCGTTGGCAAGGATATCTCCGAGTTCGACGGCGCGGCCGGGGGAGAAATGCTGGCCGGCCTCCATGAGGACGC
>ODAK010006839.1_pt1 | contig 11462 bp, 12 predicted proteins | sample 1539591 | NCBI WGS metagenome assembly ODAK01 (sample SAMEA3539303, study PRJEB22396) | soil metagenome | biome: tundra; feature: field; material: soil | place: USA | collected 2010-05 | depth 0.15 m | reverse complement strand
CGATGAGCTGCGCGTTGTACATCTCGATCAGCACGCGACCGCGGAGCAGATCAGACGCGCGGCCGCGACCATCCTCGGCCGAACCCCCACAACGCTGGCGGAATGGCTGGACGCCGCCGACCTGAGTTCGCTGGACCCCCAATAACCTCCTCGCTCGGATTCGACCGGATGAGCGCGCCAGCTTCAGTCCTCCTTGAGGCCGTCAGCCGTCCGTCAAAGGCTGGGGGAGGCGACTGCAAGCCGCCCGGTCAGGCGGTGTCGGCTGCCGCATGATACTGACGCCACCGCGAATCGCAGTGCCGCGAGTTCGGTCACGGCCGCGAGGCCGCCGAGAAGATCGTGCCCGGCCTGGGAGCGGAGCTGGGATCTCCGGTTGCGTTCAGTCACGGTCTCTCGGTGTCGGCCCGGATGCCGTTGACAATGAGGTGGAGACCGTAGTCGAAGTGTTCTTGATGGTGCGGCGCGGGGATGTGGGCGAGTGCCGCGTACATGTGGGGGTGGCGCTGCGGGTCCACCGCGCCGGTAAGCCGCGCGGTGGCGTCGTGGCCGCTGCCGGGCAGCGCGACGGCGAGTTGCTCCTCGATGGTGTGGCCGAGACGTAGTAGGTCAGGGTGTCGGCCGCCCATGCGGCGTCGCGGCTGGACAGGCCGCTCTCGCCGAGGGCCGCGATCACGGCCTCGCCGTAGGCCAGCGCGTTGGGCAGGGGGAAGAAGGCGGCGGAGAACAGGCGTGCGCCGTCCCGGCGGGACAGCAGCGCCCGGCGCAGCCGGCGTGCCAGCTCGGTAATCCGCTCGGTCCAGGGCGACTCCGTATCCAGCCCGGCCGTCAGGCCGGCGAGCAGGGTGTCGGCCATGGCCTCAAGGAGTGCCTGCTTGCTGCGGAAGTGCCAGTAGGTGGCGCCGTTCTGCACGCCAAGCGCGGCGACTCAGTGGTCGATATCTACGCCGGGCGGCACGACAAGCCAGTCGGGAAGGGAGTCCCCTACGATAACGACTTCAGCGGTTTCCTCAGCTACATCCACACGAGTTGCACGGGCCCCCAGCCGTTCATCATCGCCGACGACGGCGTGACCCGTTTCGTCGCCGATCCGGCGGCGCGAGAGGACTCCACGCAGTATGACCTGGCGATCTCCTACGTCACCAAGGGCATCGCCGTCCTCCGCACCGGGAGTACCTGCCTGCACCAGCAGTCCGCGGCGAGCATCGGCAGCACGTTCGGTGCCTTCTGCCGCGCTTACGCGGGAATCGTCACGACGCTCCGCGGCCGCGTGAAGGGGCTGGATTTCCTGTGGACCGGTGAGCGGGTGGGACTGGCCTATGACGCTGCGGAACTGTTCCTGACCGCGGTGAACCGGGGCGGCTCGCTTGCGCGCGCGCAGATTCCCCGTCGGTTCCAGCTGGACGGAGAGGTACGGGGCGTAACCGGGGCGGTGGACTTCGCGGCCTCCAATATCGGAGACAATTCCCCGCAGGGCATGCCCATGGCCATCGTGCGCCTTGACCTCAGCAAGTCCTGGACCCTGCCCACATGCGCGTTCCCCGGCCAGGCCGGCTACCTCTACGGTCCCGGTCCCGGTCCCGGTACCTGCCCGAACAACCAGGGCTAACCGCAAGACCGTGTAGTTAGATGCGGGCACGGCTATCAAGCCCGCGGCAACAGCCAGCCCGCGAAACGGCGTGCTGAATCCGTGCTGATACCCGACCATCCGACAGGCCGCCTACCTGCGGAAACTGCCTCTAGGAGCCTGCTGAAAAGCTAGGCCGCCCGTGGGTGTGTCTGGCCGGCGGGGCGGGTATCGGGGATGATTGTGTCATGCAGGGTTTTGAGCGGATGGGCGGGGATTTACTGGACACCGCGGTGGGGCAGCTGGTGCCGGCGGGGAGCGTGTTCGCGTTCCTGGCCGCGCACCGGGCTGAGGTGTTCCCGGATGCGGATTACGCGGACCTGTTCGCGCCGCCGGGGGTGGGCCGGCCGTCGCTGCCGGCCACCCGGATGGCCGCGGTGCTGACCTTGCAGGTCTTGCACGATTACTCGGACCGGGAGACGGCTGAGGCGGCCCGGTTCGATGTGCGGTGGAAGGTGGCGACCGGGGTGCCGCTGGATGATCCGGGGTTTGATCCGTCGTCGCTGGTGTACTGGCGGAACCGGATCGCGAGGTCGCAGCGCCCGCACCGGATCAATGACGCGGTCAGGCAGGTGGTCCGGGAGACCGGGGTGCTGAGGGGGCGGCGGCGCCGGGCGGTGGACTCCACGATCCTGGCTGATGCGGTCGCGACCCAGGACACGGTGACCCAGCTGGTGGCGGCGATCCGCAAGGTGGGCCGGGAGGTGCCTGGCGCGGCGGGGCAGATCGCGCGGGTGTGCACCGGCCATGACTACACCAAGCCGGGCAAGCCGAAGATCGACTGGGACGATCCCGCCGCGAAGGACGCGCTGGTCTCGGCCCTGGTGAACGACGCGAACGCGGTGGTGGCCGCGCTGGAAGGCCGTGACCTGGAGGAGCGGGCCGCGTCCGCGCTGGCGCTGCTGGCCCTGGTCGCCGGGCAGGACGTGGAGCCCGCGGAGGGCTCTGACGGCACTGACGGGCGGTGGCGGATCGCCCGTAAGGTCGCTGAGGACAGGGTGATCCCGGCCGTGGACCCTGATGCACGGTAGCGGGAAGAGAACTTCCTCAGGTACGCCAGCGAGAACGGTGGTGTGCACGATTTCGTGGTTCGCTTGCCGCCAGGTGTTGAGGTCGGCGCGGGCACGGTTGATCCGGGTGCACTGGTCGGCTGAAAGGTAGAAACGGACGTCATTGATCCTGTTCTCGGCGGCGGCTGCCGCCTGTTGCCGTGGCGGCGAAGCTGAGCATGCGGTCACGTAGCGCTGGACTAGCGCTTCGATGTCGCTGCGGCGGCGACGCGGATTGAGCGCGGGCAGGATCGTGATGTCGCCGTCGGAGCTGTAGCCGAGCACGACTGCCGGTGGCGTGTCGCTGTCGTCGATGTACCTGATGGCGTTGTTGTAGCGGCTTCCGCGGGCTGGGTCGCCGTTGCGGCTGGCGGTGCCGTCAAGGATGACTCCGATGGCGTGGCATTGTCCTTGCGGGTCGATGAGTACGCCGCCGTCCATGTTGGTTAGGTGTTCCATTGTCTGCGGTGTCAGCTTGTAGGGTTCCTAAACCTTGTCATCGTCTCTGACCTGCAACGACATTGCTGGGCTGGGGCCGTCATGCAGCCCGTTCGTACTCGTGGATCAGCCCGCCCAGCACCCTCCGCCGCCGTATTCTCGCCGCCAGGTCGGTGGTCTTGGCCATGGTGATGTCGTCGCAGTCTGGTGGCCGCAGCTTCCGGGCTCGGTGCGGGCGATGGTGGTTGTAGTGCGCGGCGTACTCATCCAGGACCGCGCGCAGGTGCCGTGGCCCGGCGATCAGCATCCGGTCGGTGACCTCGGCCCGGGCTGTTCGCACCCAGCGCTCGGCACAGGCATTCATCCGGGGCGTCCGCACGCTGCACAGCACGGTCCGGATCCCGGCACCGGCGAGGACCGCGTCGAACGCGGCGGTGAAGTTCGAGCCGCGATCGCGGATCATGAACCTGACCCGGTGCGCCTGTTCGCCGAGGTCCATGAGAAGGTTGCGGGCCTGCTGCGCGGTCCACTCCCCGGTGGGATGCTGAGTGACTCCGAGGATGCGGATGCGCCTGCTGGCGTGCTCGATTACGGCCAGGACATAAGCCTGGGTACCGTCGAGCAGGTCGGCCGTGAAAAAGTCGCTCGCCAGGATTGCACCGGCCTGAGAGCGCAGGAACTGAGACCAGGTCGGCCCAGTCAGCCGCCGGGCGGGGCCAATGCCGCTGGCCTTGAGGATCTCCCACACGGTCGACGCTGCGACTTTGACGCCCAGGCCGGCCAGTTCGCCGTGGATCCTGCGATACCCCCATCCGGGATTTTCCCGGGCCAGTCGGCGGACCAGGGTCTGGATGTTCCGGCGGGTGGCCGGGCGGCCGGTCTTGCCGCGCATGGACCTGGCGGCCCAATGAAGGCGGACGATGTCACGGTGCCAGCGCAGGATCGTTTCCGGGGTGACCAGCAGCCGCAGCCCGTGGCGCCGCGCCCTTGGTATCACGCTGAGCAGGGTCGCTATGAGTGCTCGGTCCGCCCAGTTCAGCTTTGGGCGGTGCGGCTGCCGCCGCTGCAGGATGGCGAGCTGGTGGCGCAGGATCAAGATCTCCGCGGTCTTCCACGCCTCCTCACGCCGGGACAGCCGCAGCCACTCGGTGATCCGCGTGATCAGGAGGAAGACGAACCGCAGGCACATGATCGGTGATCAGCACGACCGGATGCCCGGGGGAGCAACTCTGCTGGTCAGGGCCATGGACGGGATTCTCGGCACGCACAGCCTCCTGGCTGTCTCGCGGTCATGGCCCAAGCCCGGCACCGCGCCGCAGCCAGAAGCCAAATACGGTTATTACCTGCGGAGACTCACGATGTAGTGCGCGAATATATCCGGAATATCCTTGCCCCGCAGCGGGCGGATACGTGTGATCGAATTGCGTGGATGATCTAGGACAAGGTATTTCGCATCCTTTTTCCGCAGGTGAAAGGCCATATCGCGGCCATCGGCGAAAAATGATTCACCATCGGTTACTGGCGGGCGGACAGACAGACAGACAGCGTTCATTGCCTAGATTTGTATCAGCTAATGATGTAGCGTATCACCGCAAATGGCAGTCATCCGGTCGCCGACGTCGTCGAACGCGATTGACAGTTGCGGCTCGGGGTAATGCCATACGTCCCTGTAAGGAGGAGCCATGATCGGACACGCACGGACCATGTTCGGATCCATCGGTGCTATCGCCACCGCCGGGGTGTTGGCAGGTGCCCTGCTCGCCGCTTCCGGCGGCGTTGCCTCGGCCGCGCCGGTCTCGTACCGAGCCGTTCGCGCGAAGAGCGTCGCGGAGAGCATTCAGCAGGCCGCCACGGCGCGCCCCGACGCGCACGCCGCGACTTCGGTTCCTCCCGGCCTGCAACCGCCCGCGGGCAACGTGCTGGAGGCTCAGTTCGTTGGCCGCGGCGTGCAGGTGTATCAGTGCACCGCCGGGGCGTGGGTCTTCCTCGAGCCGGCCGCCAACCTGGTTGGCTATGAAATCGGGACGTCAGGCATCCAGACCGCTATTCACTACAAGGGTCCGACCTGGGAGTCAACTACCGACGGGTCGCTGGTCCAGGGCACGGCCATCGCCTCGGAGCCGGTGACCGGCTCTATTCCGCAGCTGCTTCTCCAGGCAACGGCGAACCGAGGCACCGGCATCTTCGGCAGCGTCACCTACATCAATCGCCTGGACACCAGGGGAGGCGCCGCGCCGGCCGGCTCCTGCACGAGCGGTCAGACCGTCGGTGTGCCGTACACGGCGCAGTACCTCTTCTACGTGCCTGGCAGCTCACCAAACGTGTGAGCTATCTCACTGAACGTGGTGAGCAAACCGCCTTGGGCCCCGCAGCGAAGTAGTACGTGCGCTGCGGGGCGGGTCGGCATTCCCGTCCTGCCGGTCGCCGGAGAGGTTGAACCGAGGAACGGTCTCACTCCCTACCTTGAGATCCGTAACCATCACTTCCTGGACTGCGCGGAGCGGGAGCGCCTCGACGCGGTCCTGGATGTCTCCGAGACGGGGAGCTAGCTGACGAGAGGACCCCTGGCGGCCCTCGTCGGTGTCGCAGGCCGCTGCGGCCTTCGCCCGGCAGGTCGTGCCGGCTGCCTGCCCGGGCGGCCGGGAGCGGGCGAAGAACCTGCTGCGGGCGGTAGCCAAGCTCGCCGATTACGCTCTGCCGCGGGGCTGGCATGGCCGGACCTGCCCGACGATTACAAGGACAGGTTCTTCGCCGCGCTACGGGACCCAGCATCGATCGAGAACTACGAGGTCAGCGAGCTGCTGACGATGCTGAGCCGTGACGAACCGTACCGCGTCATCGAGCTGCTGAAAAGCCGGGTCGAGTATATGGAGGACGGCGCCCCGGCCAGGTACGCGCCGCTGCCGCACCACTGGCAGGGCAAGCTCCGCTTCCGCGAGCATGACGCCTTCCCTGACATCCTGCGCACCCTGTGCGAATGGCTCGCCGCGGCACCCGGATCAATGTGGCGGCGATACTACGGCTCGCAGCTGTTCGTTCTGATCGCAGGGGACTTCGACACACCCGTCCGCCAGGTAATTGACAGTCTCCTGCAAGAACCCGATTCTGCCAGGATGGCGGCGCTGGCCGCGATCCTGCACCACCTCCCTCAGTCGGAAGTCTGGGATCTGAGCTTCGTAGGGCGCTGCCTGCAAGCCGCCGATCAGTGCGGCTCCGCCAGCCTCGACGCGATCCGAGGCGCGCTGCATTACGCCGTATTCACCGGAGGACGCTGGGGAGTACCTGGCCAGCCTGTGGCCCAGGGCCCAGAGCATCGGCACATCGCAGCGCAGCTGGCCGACCAGTGCCTGAGCGGCAGTATCGAAGAGCAGTTCTACCGCGCCGTGGCCGCATCCGTCGAGACATGGGCACAGCGCCTCACCGGCGATTGGGATACCCCACCCGATGGACGGCAGTGGTAATGGAAATAACCGGCCATGAAAAATACGATCGCCGTCGCGTCTTCGGCGCAATTTGTGTGTGCAATTTAATTCCAGGTATGAAGCGGGCGGCATGAGCTTGATGTGGTTCCTGAAACGGCTTAGCGGACCGAAGGGCGCGGGGCTCTTCGCGTATCTAACTAGCAGGAACCAGAACAAAAGCAGGATCGAACTTGAAAAAGCTCGCCAGGCAGCCGCGACGGACCTGATAGATCACCTCCCGGACGGAGCCGTGTTCCGGGAAAGCACCGCAGACGGCTGGAGAGAGATCTGGATGCCGCCGATACAGGCTCCTCCACTGTTCTTCCTACCTGCGGACAGCAGCGAGTCCAGGCAAAACCCCAGCACACTAGGTGAACTTCCGACGCAAAACCCGAAGGCGCTCAATCAAGACGGGGCAGATGCGTCCGGCAGCTCCCAGTGACGCCCGGTCAGCTTCCAGGGCCGCAACGAAACGCTCAGCAGATGCGCCGAGGCGCTGACAGCACAGTCCCGAATTACAGCAACGGCCGTCGGTTAAAGTTAAGCAGCATGCCACAAACATGGCCCAAAGATTGGTCAAACCTTAGCGTGGTGCCGACAGTGACCAATATCATGTCCCCCTCGGCAGGGCCATCTCGGCGCCGCGGGAACACAGAACTAGAAGTTCTGGCGCAATGTTCAAATCGTCTCGTCGGCCTCGACAGCCGCAAGTAATCGGCGCTCGGCTCACTCATATGAGACACTCTTCGTCGCGCTGCGTAATCAGCCATCGTCTGGAGCGACGCGCACACTGCCGCCGTTCGGCGCGATCTTGAAGTGGCTTCTCGGGGGTCTGGGGGTTTCCGGGAACGAATGTTCTGGGCGCAACCAAGCCGCCGATAGGCGCGCTGAGTCAGTTGATCATCTATGGGTGAAAATGAGCCCCGAACGGGATGTTTGGCGTGTGCCGCTGAGCCGGCGAGGGGAACGGCTGCGGCGGTCTGGCTGCGGCCCTGCCGTGCCAGCCTGACCGGTTCCGCCACCCGGCTGTGACGGCGGCGCGGCCACGGCAAGCGCTGCAACGGCGAGCACGCGAGGCCAGCGGCGCCGATGCGGATGCTATATGCACGCGAGGTGCTCCTCGATCGTGCCGACGACAGCTGGATCACCGCGATCGGCGAGAAGACCAAGCGCGTGCCGGAGGCGAAAGGCGGTCTCGAGCGGGCGGGATCCGATGTCTAGCCCCCGTGCTTGGGCATACGCGCGCCACTCCTGCGCCCATAGGACGCTGAGGTCGCGGCGGCGGCGCCGCCATAGCCCGAAATCCCAGAACGGGTGGTCGACCCGGGCCGTCTCCCAGTCGATGATGCCGGTCAACTGGCCGCCCTCGGCAAGCAGCTGGTCTTCGTGAATGTCGCCGTGGACTAGCACCGGCGCGAGCTGAGCGGCGCTGGCCAGCAGGTCCGCCCATGCCGAGGCGCGCCCGGGCCGGCCCAGGCGGTCGGCGGCCTCAGCGGCCGCGTCGGCGCTGGTGGCCGGGTCCAGAGCCCTTCGCAGCCAGCGATGATGAGCGGCGTCGTGATGTCGAGGTGGGCGCGCTCCGGCGAGGGCGGGCGGCTTGAGCTCATGCCAGCAGGCGATGACCTGGCCCAGCTGCTCAATCAGAGCCTCGGGCTCGGCCGGCACCTCGCCGCGCAGACGGGTGACGGCCGCGAATGGGAACGGGTAGATTTCCGGATCCTCCCAGCAGCCCAGCAGGCGCGGCACGACATCCAGCTGCGTCTTGGCCAGAGCCCGGTAGGCGGCGAGTTCTCGCTCGAACCACTCCACGCCGATAGCCGACCGCGGAAACAGGAACACCCGATCGCAGTCGAGCAGGACCAGCTTGTTCCATCCGGTAACGTTCAGCACCAGCCGGCTCAGGTCCACGCCGGCGACTGCTGCGAACCGCTCCGCCTGCGGGGGAGCGAGTACGGCGTTGACCGCCTGCCCCACGACCTCACCGCTCATGCCCACAGTATGGCCGCCCGTGCGGCCCGCCGCGCGACAGCCACCAACCGTGGCGGTCTGTGTCAGCCACGGTCACATGACACGAGGCCCATGGGACTCATCACGCAGCCCTCAGCTTCACCACCTACAAGGTTCCGAGTTTCCGAGCAGCTGTTTGAAGCGTGGTAAACGCCGCCCGCCAGCCCTCAGCGGGGCAAGACTCGGTGTCGCCTTAGATCGCGGGCAGGCACCAGCGCCCGCGCTGCCGCTGGCCGCGCGAGTGTCCGGCCGGACTTGCGGCCGGGGCTTCAGCATCCGGGCGCACGGCGGCAGCCGCAGCGGTCAGCTGAGAGCGGAAGCCATGCGGTCGATGGCCTCGGCGAGCACGGCCTCGCTCGTACCGAAGTTCAGCCGCACGAAGCCGCTTCCTGGCGTGCCGAACCGTGGCCCGGGTTCGAGTGCGACGCGGCCACGGTCGAGGAACACATTGCGCGGTTGCTCGCCATCTCCGATACGCTGGCAGTCCAGCCACGCAAGGTAGGTCGCCTGCGGTGGCTGCCAGCGGACATCGGGTAGCTGCGCGGCGATCAGGTCGCCGAGCTGGCGGCGGCGCATGCTGAGAGTGGCCAGAAGCGCGTCCAGCCAGGGCTGGCCCGTGGTGAGGGCCGCGACCGTGGCGAGCACGCCGAAGTGGCCGATGCGCCAGCGCCCATCCGGCGGCAGCTGGCCGACGACGGCCTGCATGGCCGGTGATCCCGCCACGATCGCCGCGCACTTCAGGGCCTGCCAGGTTCCACCCCTTGCTGACTGACACCAGGCTCACCGCGATCTCGGCGGCGCCCGGAACGGTGAGCAATGGCGTAAACGCCGCGCCCTCCAGGACAAGGGGGGCGTGGATCTCGGTGCTGATCACCCGCACCCCGTATTCGTGCGCCAGCTGCACGACCGCTTCGAGCTCGCCGCGGTCATGCACCCGGCCGACGGGGTTGTGCGGGCTGCACAAGATGTAGGCGGCGGGCCGCGCCCGGAACGCATCCCGCAAGGCATCCAGGTCCAGCCGCCACATCCCGGACCCATCCTGGAGGACGATACGGCGGTCGCCGGTCTGGCGCTGGTGCTTGAGCGACTGGCCTTGGCGGGCGCCGATTTCGGGGTCCGGCTTCGGGAGTTGTAGCCGCGGGCGGCGGCGGAGTTGTCTGCTGGCGAAGGTGGCGTGGTCAATTCGGCGACCGGGCCGGTCGGCGGGCATCTGATGCAGGCCAGGGATGTGCAGGTCGAGGGCGGCCTGCATTTCGGCGACGTGCAGCGCCCAGACGAGCGACCGTAAACCCTCCCCGGGCCTCCGGACCCAGGTACATGCCTGACCAGCACCGCGACGTTTTCGTCCGGGCGGTTGCGATCAATTCATCCATGCCCTGAGCGCACGCTCATCGTGCGGCATCCAAGGCCGTCGAGTGCGAGAGGTACGGAGGGCTCAATGGTGTACAGCGAGTGGGAGTATGGGCCGTTCGGCCTGGATTCCCGGCGGGGTCAGACTCTGCGGTGCCAGCGGACGGTCCTGGTTGTCGTTCATCCGGTGACTTCGGCACTCACAGGGCCTGCAGGGCCGGACGAGTGGCCGGTTTATGCCTTGCCTTTTGCCGAGGGCATCCGCCGATGAATCTGGGAGCCGGCCGCGGTCTTACCGTTAGCGCCCCTGTGTCATAGCGTAGCGACTTAACGGAAGGACGGCCCGCCATGCCCGGTTCAGACCCGTTGACTCATGCCTTGGCCGTGCCCGGTGCACGGCTGTACTACGAGCGGCGGGGCAACGGCCCGCTGCTGCTGCTGCTGATCGGCTCGCCGATGGACAGCGCCGGTCTTGCCGGGCTCGCCGCCGCGATGGCCGGCGACTACACCGTCGTGACCTACGACCCGCGGGGCATCGGCAACAGCAGCTGCCAGGACCCCGGCCAGGATGTCACGCCCGAGCAGCAGGCCGACGACGTGCACCGCCTGCTGTCGGCCCTCGGCGGCGAGCCAGCGTACGTCTTCGGCAGCAGCGGCGGGGCCGTCGTCGGGCTCGCCCTGGTCACCGCGCACCCCGGCCAGGTGCGCAGGCTGGTCGCCCACGAACCTCCGGTGGTCGAGTTGCTGTCCGACAGCGCCCAGCTGCGCGACCAGATCCAGGACATCTACGACACCTACCGGGCCGAGGGGGCTGACCAGGCGATGGGTAAGTTCATGGCCCATGCCGGCCTGGGCGGGACACCCGGCCAGGAGGCAGACGCACCGCGCTGGGAACCCTCGCCGGAACAGATGGCCCGGATGCGCGCCACCACCGACGTGTTCCTTGCCCACCTGATCCGCCCGACCACCGAGTTCAAGCCCGACATCGAGGCGCTACGGGCTGCGTCCACACATATCGTGGTCGCCGCCGGGGCCACCTCGAAGGGGCAGCTCGCCCACCGCAGCACCGTGGCACTGGCGGACCAGCTGGGTACGCCTGTGGTCGAGTTCCCCGGTGACCACGGCGGGTTCGTGGCCCTGCCGGAGCAGTGCGGCCGCGTACTGAGGTTTTCTCAGCAACTTTCAGCTGATCATCTTGTGCTCGAATTGCACCAGGACGAGGACGGACTTTGCGATGTAGCCGATCGTGGTCGGGCTGACCATGACGTGCTGCAGGACGCGCCAGCGCTGAGACATCAGGGCGAAGCCGCGTTCGCCCTGGTAGCGCAGGGAGCGTAGCAGCGCGTTGCGGGTTTTCGTGTCGGCATCGAGTTCGCCGCGGGCCGGCTTTTTCACCGGGACGTGCACGCCGGCTCCGGCCCCTTCATAACCGGAATCAGCGAGGATAGGCAGGTTCCTCAGGTAGGGCCGGGCCTGCGGCAGGACGAGCTCGCGGGCGGCGGTCAGGTCGTGGGTGCTGCCGGGCAGGACGTC
>ODAK010006838.1_pt1 | contig 11463 bp, 11 predicted proteins | sample 1539591 | NCBI WGS metagenome assembly ODAK01 (sample SAMEA3539303, study PRJEB22396) | soil metagenome | biome: tundra; feature: field; material: soil | place: USA | collected 2010-05 | depth 0.15 m | reverse complement strand
CAGTTCTCGGAACCCTCGACGCCATCCATCTTTCGACGGCGCTCCTCTGGCAGGAAGTCGAGGCAGAGCCTGTTTCCTTCGCCACGCACGACCTCGCGCTGGCCCGCGCCGCCCGGGCGTGCGGACTGGCCGTGATCGGGACTCCCTAGGGTCGGTGTTCTTTCCGAGGGACCATTGATTTCCCTATTGACATTCATGTTGTGTTAGAGCAATATTTAATTTCTCATGAGGAAGAAAAATGGTGCTGTTGACAATGGAGGGGCCCCGATTTACAACCGCCTGGCGGTACTGCGGGCGGAACGCGGACTGACGCGGCAGGGCCTGGCCGAGGCCGTAGGGGTCAACTACCAGACGATCGGATTCCTGGAGCGCGGCGACTACAGCCCAAGCCTGACGCTGGCCTTTGCCTTGAGCCTGTACCTCGGCGTGCCGATCGAGGCGATTTTTTCGCCCGAACCCTTCCAACCTCTGAAGAAATGGCCGACGGCGGGCGCCGGCCAATGAATCGCACGCTCACGCCGGCCAACGAGTGAAACACTTGAGAGGGAGTCGAACGCAATGCGGGACAGAATGAGCCTTCTTGGAATCAACATGGCCCGGCGTGGCAATCGCCGCGGGCTCGTCGCCGCCACGTATCTGAGTCTCGTCGCCTTGTGGGTCCTCATCGGGATGCTGTGGGGCGGCCACGACGGGGCATCTGCCTTTACGGTCGTTCTGCTCGCCACGTGTCTCCTCGTCAACGGAATCATCTTCGGCGGCTACGGGCGCTGGGGGCTGATCAAGCCCTTCAACACCCGCACCCCCTTCGGTTCAACAACGCCCTGGCACAACGACGAACGCGAGCTTCGCCGGCGCGACCGCATGCACTATTACGCCTATCGGGTCGTCGTTGCCCTGCTGCTTCTCGGCTACGCTCTCGGGAGGGCTCCCTTTCGGCATCCTGAGATGAGCCGCGCCCTCATCGAGGGCGGTGTAGTGCTCGGACTGACGCTGCCCCAGGCGCTCCTGCTCTGGATCGAACCCGACATGGAGTTCGAGGAACCCGAAATTCCGGAGGGTGCCGAGCGCCTTCGATGACGGGGACGAACTTCCCTCAGCCGGAGATGGCGGAAGCAGTCAGTTCTTCTGCCGCTGCTTCGTCATTTCCTCGATCTGCTTGCGCTGCTCGGGCGTGAGGTTCTCCATCGCCTTGCGCATCTGCTCGGCGGCCTCCGGCGAGACGACTCCGGCCGCGCCCATCATTCCCTCCTGCTTCGTGTAGCCCGGGGGGATCTCGAACGTCGAAGCCGGAAGCGACCTCTTCTCGGCCTTCGTCAGCTCCATCGTGGTCAGCGGCTCGGTCTTGCCCTTGTCGCGCGTGACCATTTTCACGAAGAAACCGTCGGCCCCGGCATCCCTGAGCGTGTAGGGGCGCAATGGGAATTGCCGGGGGCGTTGGCGCGTACTGTAGGGGCGCAATGGGAATTGCCGGGTCCGCTGGCGCGCACAGACCAGGGTCTCGCCCCCTGATTCCGGACCCCTAACCGGGCATTCTGGCCGGACAGGAGCCTTCCATGCACTCCTTCCGGCCGCCGCGCAGTTCTAGCCACGCCGTTCCGGGACATTCGCTCGACCCGTCTGCCCTTCCAGCCCTCCTGCGGGCCACGCACCTTCTCGGCCTTGCTCTCGGGTCCGCCCTCGGTCGGCTCCGAGAGTCGGGCGCGACGGCGGCGAGGATGTTCGAGAAGGCCGAAGAGCGCGCGCTGCTCCTCCGGATGATGCGCGAGGCTGCCGGAATCCTCGGGGCACGCTGGGACAAGGTCCCCGAGCGCCAGCGCCCGCATTACGGGCCCGAGCAGCGATTCCGGATCTTGCGTATCCGGAGTTTCCTCGGCCTGTCACAGCGCGAGACGGCGGTCATGTTCCGATTGTCGGTCGAGACGATCGCAAGGTGGGAGACGGAAGCGACGGGGGCTGACCGCGAGGTCGCCCGTCCCCTCGTCGCCCCGAATCCCCCCGTCCGCCGCTTCGCCGACGTTGTCAGGGCGCTCGTCAAGACTATGGAACTGGCCGGCTTCGGAGGAAATGACCTGATCGCACGGACCTTGGCCCGCGCGGGCTGGAAGCTGTCGGCGAGGGCCGTGGGACGGATCCGCAGGGAGCGGTGGCCGTTGCCTCGAGTGCCGGAGGCGGCCTCGACGGTTCCGCGGGCCGTGAGGGCGAAGCGGCCCAATCACGTCTGGATGGTGGACCTGACGGACGTGAAGGGTCTCTTCGGGATCGTGACGTTCAAGGTCGCGGTCGTCTTCGATGCGTTCTCGCGGATGCCGCTATCGGTCTGGGTGTTTTCCAAGGAGGCCTGCGCCCATGAAATCGCCCGATTAGTCTCGAAAGCCGCGAGGAGGCACGGACGGCCGGCGCACTTCATCTCGGATCACGCCCGCTGCTTCACGGGCCAGGTCTTTCGTCGGAAGCTCCTTGGGCTCGGAGTGAAGCAGCGGTTTGGGGCGGTCGGGAAGAAGGGTTCGATAGCCCTGATCGAGAGGCTGTGGAGGACGCTGAAGGACACGCTTGGCCTGCGCCTGCTGCGGCCCTCGGCAGCGGAGGACCTCGCCGCGACGGTCGAGCTCGGCCTCGTCCACTACGCACACTTCCGTCCGCATCAGGGTCTCGGTGGAGCGACGCCGGCAGAGATGTATTTCGGCAGAACTCCGGCGCATCTCTCCGCGATCCCGCCGCCTCGCGGTAGGCCGGGTGAAGGCCCGTTGGATCTGCCGTTTCGCGTCGAGTACCTCGATGCGGAACGGCTACTGCCGCTCCTGGTTCGAAAAGCAGCCTGAAGGAAGGTCCGCCCGGAGAGAACGTCGGCCGACGTGTGGCCGCTCGGAGGGATCGTGACTGCCTGCGCACTGGTCTGTGCCCGCCAACGCCAGCCGCAATTCCCATTGCGGCCCTACACAGCCAAACGGATCTGGCGGACGAAATCCACCAGTACTATCTCGTGCATCCGTTGAAGAAGGGCGATCAGCACTATCGCTTGCTGCCGAAGAAACGCGACCACGACAGCTATCTGGCGCTCGTGAGCGGCGAAGGTGAACCCACTGGACGAATGGCCGACGCCCTCGCGTACTTCGAGGAAAAGCTCTCGAGCGGGACAACCGAATCGCCGGACTTGCTGCGACAGGTCTTCGATGCGGCGTGCCAGCGATTCGAATTCATGTGCGCGACTCTCGAAGCAGAGAACGCGTACAACATTTTCAAGAGCCTGAACTCGACGGGTATTCCGCTGGGACCCTCTGACCTCATCCGTAACTTCGTCTTCATGCACGTTCCTCCGGATGATCAGGACGAGTTCGACCGGGATCTCTGGGAGCCGCTCGAAGACCGTTTCGCTCGGGCTGACGGCACCCTCGACGAAGAGCGGTTCTCGCGGTTCTTTCGCGACTACCTCATGTCGGCTGGTAGCTACGTGCCGCCCAAAGACACGTTTCCGACTTTCGAGTCCCGGTTTGAGGCGACAGGGTTTTCACCGGTGCAGCTGGCACAGACGCTTACGGCCAGCGCCAGGCACTACGCCATCATTTCCGGGCAGGAGACGGACGAGAATGACGGCGTTACTCAGGCCCTCGCCGGGCTGAACCTGCTCGAAAGTGCGACGACCTACCCGCTCCTGCTCGCCCTCTTCGAAAGATGGGCCAGTGGCGCCATGGACGCGGAACAGCTTGCCAGGGCTATCGAAATGCTGCGCGGCTTCATCCTTCGGCGCTTCGTCTGCGGCGAGAGCTCGCGGGGTTACGGGCAGATGTTCGTTCGGGCGCTAGCCAAGGATGATGGCGATGCCGTCGGGACGCTTGAAGCCTACCTGCTTGAAAGAGGGTGGCCAGACGATCATCGCTTTGAGGCGGCGTTCGTGGAGTTTCCGTTCTATGAACGAGACTACGTTCGCGAAGTGCTCGAGACCATCGAACGCTCACGCGGCCACAAAGAGCCGGCCGACCTGAAAGCGGCTCAGGTCGAACACGTCCCGCCCCAGACCCTCAACGACGCCTGGGTCGAGGCATTGGGGTCTGACGCGGAGCGCATCCAGGCCGATTGGCAGCACCGCCCCGGGAATCTGACACTAAGCGCCTACAACAAGGAGTTGTGGAACCATCCGTTCCAGATTAAGCGAAAGCGATATGCGCAGAGCAATGTTGTTCTGACGCGAGAGCTGGCGAAGTACGAGCGTTGGACCGAGGTCGAGATTCGGGAGCGAGGGCTCTCGCTCGCCAGAGAGGCCGCTCGAATCTGGATGGGTCCCAAGGAGTTGGTGGCGCGACCGGAGACTGACCCCGGCGACGATGACGAGGGTCCCGGGCGGCAGGAGTTGAGACGGCGTTTCTGGGGCGGATTCAGCGACTACATAACCGCAGAGCATCCCGAGCTTCCTGGGTTCGAAGTTCGACCCAGTTGGACGATCCGGCTTCCATCTGGCATCCGCCATATCGGGATCGAGCTTCGGTTCAGCCTTCGCCACAACCACGCGGGCATCGACGTCTGGTTCTGGCGTGAAGCGTCATTGCCGCTTTGGGACCGAATCAGCCTGTCCAGTAAGCCCTACAACGATCTGGTCAACGCTGAATGGGAGTTCGAGCAGAGCGGGGAGCGGTCTCGCGCCCGGATGTTTATAAGTCAGTCTGTGGCCGATTCGCGCAGCGAATCCTCTTGGCCGGAACTTTACCGATGGCTGGGACAGAAACTGTCGCTCGTCTACGAACTGGTCGTACCGAAGTTGCGGGAGGATAGAGATAAAATGGAAGCAGGCCTGTGAACGCAAAGGGAGAATCTGCGGTCGAGCTGGCGCGGCTTCTCGGCATCGATTAGGAGCAAGGATTCCGAAATGCTTGAAGCACGGAGCTAAGAGCTTCCGCGGTCGGGGCTGTCATCCAGATGCCGTGTTACCGATCAACCGCGTCAGCCTCATCCGGTAGGAGAACGCCTCGCATCCAGCCGCGGCCCACTCGCAGGCAGCTCCAGCTGCTCCGCTCCAGGGTGTGATCAAGGTCGCCGCGCCGCTGAGTGCGTGGGAATCGTGGGGCTTCCTCCGCCCGCACCCGATCTCGCAGGGGGAATACCAAGCGTTTCCTCGAGACCCCAACGTGGGCACAACGGAGGATCTCCTCGCCGGTCATTTGGCGACCTCTTGCTCCTCATGAACCGCAGAGTGGGGGGAACTGGTGTCTGTAGCGTCCGCCCGTCCGCTGACCGCTCGGGCAGCGGGGTCAGGGCGGACGCCTTGGAGGACACCGTCCCCGGGTGACAACACAGAGGTGTCCGCCCCGGGAGGGCTCGATTGAGCCTCGGCGGACGCTGCGGACGGGGCGGACGCCGCGGACGGGGCGGACGCTTTCGCCCCCGTTCTCACGGATATCGTGATGAACCGGGTCCTGTCCTTCCCCTCTCTCGTCCACCTGACGTCTACTCCCTCTTCGGCCAAGGTGGCGGCGAGAACCCTCATGCGGCGCGCCAAGCCGTCGGAGCGCTTGGGCCACCCAGACTCCTTATCTTTGAACTCTTCCTCGTGTTCATCCTTCAGGATTGAAAGCAGCTCGGTAGCCGTTCCGCGCCAGATACCTCTTTTCCTAGCGAAATCTCTTATGGCGCGTGCAAATGAATCGGCTTCGATGACTTCCTCTGTCTGACGAGCGACGTTTTCTTTGTAGGCGTGAAGAAAGGCCTCAGAGCCCCTTAGCCCCCCCAGCGTCAGTCCGAGCGCCTCGGCGGCTGCCGCGCCCCACGCAGCAAAGTCGGCCATCCGGGGGAGCTCTGTCGGCCGCAGGGTCGGGTAAATAGCCATCGCTTTCGCCAGCGCGTCAAGGAGACCTCCGAGGATCGCGGGGCGCTGTGCTTCGAAGGTCTTCCAGAGATCGGCCTCGAGTTGACGCTTCTCCGGAGGAATGCGATCCAATGACACGAGAAGGCATCGGTCGAGAAGGTCCGGGGCGTGCGTAGGCACGTTAATCGCAGAGATCATTACGGCCCGTTTGAAATTGAGGATGATTGACTCTTCGTCCGTATAGAGACGCCGCTTCTCGAACCCACCCCCCGTTACAGCCTTACAGAGAAGCCGGGCTGCTCCGTCCGGGATCTTCACGACGTTGTCGAAAAAGTCCACCGCATGTTGATCAAAGAGCTGGGCCAGCTCGCGGGGCTCCCCGCCAAGGTCAAGATCGTCGATTCCGGTGGGATCGATCACGGAGACGATCCGTTTGAGCAATGTCGTCTTTCCTGACCCCTGAGGGCCGTTTGGCAGGAGGACCGGGCGCGGAACGCTAGCCACCGGAATAGTTACCACATACGAGGTGACGAGAATCCTCTCGGCATCTCCCAGGACGAACGGTTCGAAGAGTTGAGCGAGATCTCCGCCGCGTAACGGCTCCGGGAGGGGCCGCATGTGAGGGAACCGACGGAAAAGAAGCGGGGGCGTCTCGACGATCTCCCAGCACCCCGGAGTAACACGGATCGCGCGACACTTCGTGTCAGCCATGTCAATGAAGATCGCTGTCTCATGCTGGGCGAATCGAGTCGATAAGCGGTGTTCATCGCCCTTGTGCTGCGCCCACGCCTGAAGGACGTTCCGTGCGGCGGCGACAGCCTCGCCGTTCGCGGCCCGCATGAATCCGTGCGCCTCGGCAAAGCGCAAGCAGAGCTCCGCAGAGAAGTCCGAGCTCCGGATCTTCAGGATGCGGCGAACCGGCCCCGTCGAGAATGCCGCGTAGCCGTCGCCGCGCTCGTCGTGGAACAGGAGGGCCTCGCGGCCAATCCTGATCAATTCGGCGGCGCAGGAGCGCCTCTCGTCCGATTCTGCCTCGTCAGAGTCACCACCCCCTTCGCAGGAGTCCGTTTCCTCTGGGTCCGGGTCGACGTTCGAGAGTGTCCAGGAGACGATCTGCTCGGCCTCCGGATCTGGCAGCCCAGCGGGAATCGTGAACTCCAAGACAACGCCACGTAATCCTTCGTCAGATAGGCCGAGTTTCCTGCCGTGAGCCGCGGTTTCCTTCGCCGACTCGTGTCTGTGGCCCTCGGTCCAATCACGCTCACTGGCATTTTTCCGGATAATCGCCAGGAGCCGTTTCTCTCGTTTCTTGGCCCGCCGTTTCGCTGTAGCTGATGATTTGTTTGCCTTCGCGCTTTCGGTCGACTCTGCGCTCAGCACGTGCGCCGAAAGGATCTCTTCGAGCCCATAGGTCTTCCCACTACCGGGCAGGAACGTGACCATGATCGGCTCGTGCTTCCGGTGGAAGAAGCCCGGCACGCGCATTACGCGGGGAAGGTCATGAATTCCCGGGTCTGAGCCGTAGAAGGCCGAGAGCCTCTTCTGAGCGTCTCGAAAGGCTTCCTTCGGTGTCCCTGGTCCGAGGCGCCAGTAGTCGTGAGGTCCGCGAGCAGACTGGACCGAGAAGGACGGGGCGAGGGAACACGGGCGCACATCGTGTTTCTCGTTGTCCGTAAAGACCGCCCTGATGCCCGTGACGTTCTCCACCGTGCGGCCACGAAAGTCGCCTTCGTTCACCATGACGAAGATCCCTGCGCCGGTGCCGTTCAAGCTGACCAACTCGTCCCGATGTTCCAAGAGCGTGCCATGGAGGACCTTGGCTAGTGGGTCTTTCCAGTTCTTCGGCTGAGGTTCAGGCTTTTTGTCGCTGAACGTCTGGAACGTAACGCGGGTATTAGCACTCCCGGTGAGCGCCTCGATGTACTTCGATGCAGCGTTGAAATCGGGCTCCAGAGGACCCAACTCGCAGGTGGTCGCCTCGCTCGACGCCGGAGTGTTCGGTTCGTGTTCCGGCTCAGAACCGGGTTTCTCTTCGTTCATACTGCACCGCCTCTGTCGAGAGACAGAAAGGCAGCAAGCCCGGCTGTCCCTAGGCTCTGAAGCTCCCGGAGTGACCGATACGGAGGCTTCGCGCACCGGCGCGGAGTTCGATCGTCCGTTGAACTGCGGTCAGGTGGTGTGACCGTGAGCACTGGAAGGGTGCGTCGAGCCATCAGGCATCTCCTCTCATCGATGCCAAATATGAAATCGAATCGAGGAGCTGTCGACCATCTGGTCACCGGTAAGTAGACCGCGACTTTCCGTGGCCTACCTCTCGGGACGCCAAGGGTCAGTAGTCCTACCGCGCTGAGATGATGACGCGCCCCTCCGTCGCAGGCTGCGAATTCAAGAACAGTCCTTCTTGATGGCTGACGCTGAGCGTCCGAGATGCTCCCCAATGATCTCGTACGCCTTCGCGTGGCTGATGTCTTCTCCCACCAGGCTCTTCACCTTAGTCCAGAGGTCTTCCGCGACTAGCAGGTCGACGTAGCCTTTCGACCGTGCCCGATCACGATGACTTCTTCCGAGGTATGTAATGGCCTCAAGCAGCCCAAGTCGGCGGTTGCGCTCCGTAACCGCCTTCTCGGTCTTCTCCGAGCTGCCACGAGGGCCTGGTCTACTTCCTTCGTCGTAGGCAGTCCGCCACCTGACCGCAGAGATCACTTCTTGAAAGGCTGCCGGACGCTCCTTCGCGGCACGAGACCACGCCCTGTGGACGGAAGGATTCAGGAGGGCTGATGGCCCCCAGACGAATAGACAACGCTGGAGGCGGCTCCCTGCACCCATCGGTTCTTCCAGCTCGGCTGGATCGAAGAGCTCCGATGTGAGAACTGGTGCGATCGTCTCAAAGAACCGCTTCGGTCTCCAGTAGATCACGACAAGACCACCGATGAGACTCCACGCATCGACCAGTCCGGCGATCTCCCCCAACTTCCGTGTCTGCTTATCCAGATCCGGAGGGGGCGAACCGCTCCAACGCGTAAGCGTCGCGCCTTGCTCCCACAGCATCCTCTCCACGTCTCCCTTATCGGGGACGAACTTCAAATGGAACGACTCGCCAGTGAGTGTTTCGAGTGTTTTGTGAATCCCGCGAATGAACTTGACGGCTGCACGAAAGCCCCGCTTCTCCCCCCGAAGGGCTGACCTCAGTTTCCTCAAGCTAGCTCTCTTGGCCTGGTTCCGAGCGTGTCCCCAGCACACAAGGAGGGGCAACGGTCGGGCCGCTCCGCCTCGCGATCCGGGCTTTTCCGGAGGCCACCAGGCCGCCGCCTCCCCGATAGCATCTGTGAAAGTGCGATATCGGGCGAAGAGGTTAGCGACTGGAGGTTCTACAGGGATCCCTATCTCGAATTCGGCCTCTCGGACCTCCTCGGCAGTCAGGAACTCCCCCAGGTTCTTCTTGGCTTTCTTTGCCGCGAGTCTTCCGATACTCGCGATGAAGACCCTCGTCCCGCGTTGGGCCAACTGACGGCCTCCTTCCCGATCCCCTCAGCCTGTGACTCGAACTTCAACGTCGTGGAATACCGAAAAGTCCGACGCAACTTCTGGGTATCTGCGCGCGTGACACCGATACAGATTCTGCATCACCGTCGTCACCGTGGCTTGTAGACGCTTGAGGGTTAACCGGGTTGCCCCGCTCGAACCAGCCGGGAAGTCGTCCGAAGTGTGTCGTTGTTCTTCTGATCGGGGCACTTCATTCCTTCAAGCTGCCAGAGAGGGCGACCAAGTCAAAGGAGAGCATGATGGAATCAAACACGATCAGGACCCGGTACGTGAAGTCCTCGGAAGCCGCTCGGAGGCTCGGGATCTCGCCGAAAACCCTTGCAAAGTGGCGTTATCAGAGGAAAGGTCCGGGGGGATGGATCTACGCTTCCGCGACCCTGACGCTCTACCCGGAGAAAGCGCTGGAAGCGTTCATCGAGGAGCGGGCCAAGAAGATCCCCGTCTTCAACTTCCGGATCCGGGACCGCAGAGGTTAGGCGGCAACAATCCATCGAGCGATTGCCGAAAAAGTCGGCCAAGGGCAAAGAGCGGGAGATATCCAGGACTTCGATGGGATTCGAGAACGAAGACGGCCTATCTTGAAACCATCGTCCCCGGTACTGGCTCCAGGATTCGCCGCCGGACCTCAATACAGGTCGAGTCGTACGACGCGGCGCTCAAGGAGTGGTCGAAGTTTCGAAAGCAAGTACTCGAAAGGCGGGCCCGAGGGACAGTTCCGACCTTTCGGCAGTTCGTCGACACCTACTGGGAGACCATGACGAAGGGTCTAAAGCCGAGCGGGGTGAACGCGGACCGGTATCGTCTCGACGCGATCATCCTCCCCGCCATCGGGAACCTGCCGCTCGACAAGATCACTTCGGCCGTTCTCGATGACCTCGTACGCGACCAGAGAATCGCCGAGAAGGCGGCTCGAACGATCAACGGCTACATCAAGATCATCGGAAGGCTCCTTCGCGAAGCGGTGCGGCGAGAGGAGATCTCGTCGTCGCCCCTGAAGGGGAAGCTCCCGCACCTGAAAGAGCCGACGCTCAGGCTGGAGATGAACCCCCAGGAGCAGCGAGACTACTTGGCCGCGTTCGACGACGAGGAGAACTTCCGGACGTACGTCACGAAGGACCGTTCTAAGGGAACTGTCGCCACGAGCTCCCACTTCGGCGGCACGCCCAGGACCTTCGGGGGAGGTCGGAAGCCGGACGGCGCTGCCGTCGGGTTTCACTTCGATCGGTTCCGTGCCTCGAAGCCGTTCTTCGTCGTCGCCATCGAGACCGGCCTTCGCCGAGCGGATCTACTGGACCTGAAGTGGAACGCGGTCGACTTGAAGAAGAACGTGATCACCCTCATGACCTCGAAGTGCGAGGTCCCGGTCGAGATTCCGATCTCAGGCGCCTGCAGGGCGGGTCTCGAAGAGTGCCTCTCCCGCTCCGTGGTCGGTCAGCAGGTCTTCCTGACCGACGAGGGACAGCCCTACACTGAGAAGGCCGTCACCCGGTACCACCAGATCGCTAAGGGGGTGGCGGGAATTAACCGGAGGCTTCGAATCCACGACCTCCGCCACACTTTCGGGAGCAACCTCTCTTCTCTCGGGGTGCCGGTCCAGATGATCGCCAAGACGATGGGGCACTCCTCGACTAGGATGACCGAGAAGTACGCCCGGCCGGACGCAGAGGTCACGCGCTTCGTGGTCGCCGAGGCGCTTGAAGCCGCACGCGAGCGGCGCGGAGGCCTAGGAAGTGGGGCCTGCGAACTCCTCCGCGAACTCCCCGGATGGAAAAGGAAGGAGCCCCGCGAGAACGGGGCCCCTAACTCTTTCCGGTGTTTAACGTTAAGTGGCGGGGCCGACGGGGCTCGAACCCGCGACCTCAGGCGTGACAGGCCTGCGCTCTAACCAACTGAGCTACGACCCCGAATTTCGTCCCGTAACAGTCGCGTCAGGACGGGACGCGGAGTATACAGAGACGGTGTCGGGCCGCAAGCGAGCCGGCCCTCATTCTCCTCGCGCTCGGGGCACGGACGGGGATCGAGGTCGTTGCGCCCGGGAGCCCGCAGGGTTTGGTGGGAGGTGCCGGGATCGAACCGGCGACCTGCTGCGTGTAAAGCAGACGCTCTACCGCTGAGCTAACCTCCCG
>ODAK010006837.1_pt1 | contig 11463 bp, 15 predicted proteins | sample 1539591 | NCBI WGS metagenome assembly ODAK01 (sample SAMEA3539303, study PRJEB22396) | soil metagenome | biome: tundra; feature: field; material: soil | place: USA | collected 2010-05 | depth 0.15 m | reverse complement strand
AGCGACCGGGGCTGCCTCCCGCAGTGCGCGGGAGGCGGCTTGGAGGGCCGGGCAAAACGTCGCGCATGGACATCGGTGGCCGGCCGAGCAGGCGTTCCAGGGTGGGATCCACGGCGGCGAACTCGCCCTGGCGGCTGGCGAGGAACAGGCCCAGGAACATGCCAGCCTGCGGTTCGGGCACGCCGTGAGAGATCAGGCCCGCCCGCCACTCCTCGTCGGTGACGGTGACGCGGGTGATCGGGCGCCCGGTGAGGTCCGAGGCGACCGCCGCGATGCCGGTGAGGTCGAGGGCTTCCGAGGCGGTGAGTGGCGGGGTCAGGCCGTCGAGGCGCCCAAGCGGTTCTTCACGACCGCCGCCCCAGGACAGCGTGCTCTGGGCCGATCGAGTGGGGTCTCGCCGCCCCTGGGCGACGACGCGCTTGCCTTCTTCCCCGATGCCGATCGCGAGGTGATCTTCACGATGGGCTGTGGGCGATGTTCGTCGTGCGGGCGTCGCCAGCCGTACCCCAGCATTGCCACCCGCAGGCCCGCCTTCCCGTGCCGGGGTGCTCGGAGGTGTCACAGCCGGGGCTGCCGTCTTGTCTTATGGGGTGAAGGTAATCCTCGATGAAGGAGTTGATGATGAGAGTGTTTGTCGCAGGAGCGACGGGAGCGATTGGAAAGCAGCTGGTGCCGCGTCTGGCTGCCGCGGGTCATGAGGTTCATGGCATGACGCGTAGCGAGTCAAAGCAGGCGATTCTCCACGAGCTGGGCGCTGTGCCGGTGGTCGCGGACGCGCTTGATCCCAATCAGGTCGCGGAGGCCGTGGGCAGGGCGAGGCCAGACGTGATCGTCCATCAGCTGACCGCGATTCCAGCGAGGTTGAACCTGCGTCACTTCGATCGCGATTTCGCGCTGACCAGCCGCCTGCGGACCGAGGGGACGGACTACCTGCTGTCGGCCGGGCAGGCGGTGGGGGTACGGCGGTTTGTGGCGCAGAGCTACTTCGCCTCATACGCGCGCACCGGCGCAGCCGTCAAGAGCGAGGAGGACCCGTTCGACCCCGCGCCCGCCCGGGAGATGCGCGAGGTCCTGGCGGCGATCCGTCACCTCGAGCAGGCGGTCCTCGGTGCGCGGTGGACGGAGGGGATTGTGCTGCGCTACGGCGCGTTCTACGGGCCAGGCACATCGATGGCGCCGGGCGCGGAGCAGGTCGAGCTGGTCCGCAGGCGCAAGTTCCCGCTGGTCGGCGACGGTGGCGGCGTGTGGTCCTTCATCCACGTCGCCGACGCGGCGGAGGCGACGGTGGCGGCGGTCGAGCACGGCAGTCGCGGTGTCTACAACGTGGTCGACGATGACCCCGGCCCGGTCGCCGAGTGGCTGCCGGCGCTGGCTCAGGAGCTCGGCGCCAAGAAGCCCCTGCGCGTGCCTCGTTTCGTCGGGCGGCTGTTCGCCGGTGAGGTCGGCGTGGTGATGATGACCGAGCTTCGCGGTGCCTCCAATGCCAAGGCAAAGCGCGAGCTGGCGTGGCGCCCAGCGCATCCGAGCTGGCGGCAGGGGTTCGCAACGGCATGACCGATCGCGAGCGACTGCTTGACGAGCTGCGGCCGGTCGCGTTCGCGATCGCATACCGGATGCTCGGCAGCGTGTCCGAGGCCGAGGACTTGGTGCAGGAAGCGCTGCTACGGGTGCATCAGGCGCTCCAGGCCGGCGAGCAGATCGCATCGCCTCGCGCGTTCGTCGCTACCGTGACCACCCGGCTGGCGATCAACGAGTTGCGCTCCGCGCGCGCCCGTCGCGAGCGCTATGTCGGCGAGTGGCTGCCAGAGCCGATCATCACCGACGGCCGCGATGATCCGGCCCGGCAAGCTGAGACAGCCGACTCGCTGTCGCTGGCGATGCTGGTGCTGCTGGAGAGCCTCTCGCCCGAGCAGCGAGCCGTGCTGCTGCTTCACGATGTGTTCGACTACGGGTATCCGGAGATCGCGGCGATCGTCGGCAAGAGTGAGGACAACGTGCGCCAGCTCGCCACCCGCGCCAGACGCCACGTCGAGCAGCGCCGGCCCCGCTTCCAAACGACGCGCGAGCAGCGCGACGAGCTGGCACGACGGTTCTTCGCGGCCGCTGAGCAAGGCGATCTCGCTGGGCTCGAGGCGTTGCTCGCTCACGACGTGGAGCTGACCGGCGACGGCGGCGGCAAGGTTCCGGCGCTCGCGCGGTCGCTGCGCGGGCGCAACCGTGTCGCGCGCACGCTGATCAGCTGGGTCCGCCTGGCGGCCCGCCTTCCGGGCGTTTCGTTGCGCCCCGTCGAGGTCAACGGCGGCCCGGGAGCGCTCTTTCTCGACGGACAGCAGCGGCTGATCGGCGTGTTGGCGCTCGATATCGCCGACGGTCAGATCACAAGCATCAGCTCGATCGTCAACCCCGACAAGCTGACGCACCTCGGGCCACTCGCCGATTTCAGATCGCTACTGAGGTCGGCGAGATGACTGGTTCCGCGAACTCACCGACAAGAACATCCGACGCGGCAGCTTCCCCAGCGTTCCCGACCTGATCGCCAGCATCGAGGACTACCTCCGACACGATCGCCTACAAGTCCACGCACGCGCATCAGTTGCTGGCGCGTGCGCAAGATCTGGGTGCTCTGGCCGTCGTGTCCTCTGTCGCGGTCTACGCCGACGACCGCGGTCATTCCATGGACTGCCCGGAGCCGATGTTTCCCGTGCCGGTTACCGAGTCGCAGACGCTGGTCGCGGCGGACGACATGACCTACGGCGGCGGCAAGGTCTGCCTGGAGAACATCCTGCTGGACGCCGGAAAGCTCCCCGTCACCGCGCTGCGCCCCGGTGCGGATTACCGGCCACTGGACCGGTCAAGTGCTCATGCAGAGCGGTCGCGGCCGGCAGCGGGAGCCTGGCTACCCGCGACGGGCGGCAGGGGCGAAGTCGATTGCGTACGGCGACGGTTCGCTCATCCGCCGACAGTGCGGCGCGCGGCCAGGTCAGCGGCGATCTGGTCGGCGGAGAACGCACGTCCGTCGCGTGCGTCCGCCAGTCCCTCCCGCAGGTCACGCACCAGTTCGCTGTCCGACAGAACCTCGATCGTCTCGCGGAGCCGGTCGAGTTCCCCGGACGGGACGATCTCAGCCACGTGGTCGCCGTGCGCGATCACCGATACTGACTCCCCATGCTCAGCATGGCGCACGATCTCCGCCCAGGACGGCTGGTCCTCGGCCTGCACGGTAAACACTGGCTCGCTCACATGCTCAATGCTACGCGCCAGTCACGACAGCAGCCTGGCGTCCCGCTGCTTCACGAGACCCTCATGGCCCGTGACCTGCGCAGACAGGTCGGCAGAGGCTCACCTTCGATCAGGACTTCGCGGTTCGCATGGCGGTACGTTCGGCCCACTCGGTGTAAGCATCAGTACCCTCTACGATGACGCTGGCCTGCTGGTTCGCCACCTCTTGGGCATACCGATCGAGCGGGCTAATGCGAGTCAGCGGGGACCCTGCGGGGCAGTGGCCCGGCTCGGTGAGTCTCAATAGCGGGCTCACGTCCCCGTCCCAGGCGGTGCAGCTGGCGGCCATGGCCAGGATCCCGGGGATAAAGATCGTCCAGGGCGCGCACAACGTGCTGGGACACCCGGCCATCGAGATCACCGTGACCGGCAGTGAGGACCGTGAATCGGTATTCCTGGACCCCAGCAGCTATGCCCTGATCGGCAGCATGCGGTTCACCGACCTTCCCCCCACTGGTCCGGTGACGATCACGAATGCCCAGGTCTGGCAGGCCTACTACGACAGCAACGGCAACAAGCTCTGAACCCGCCAGGAGGCTGCCGGCCCGCAGATGGGAGCCGCCAGCCTTCTGTTACGTCAGGGAACTCGAACGCTTGGTGGCTGCCATGATCGCTGCCTTCCGCGAGGTCGTGGGGCTAGCCTCGGCGGATGCCCGCAGACGCACCCCGCTACCCCGCGTCGGCGCAGGCTAAGCGGCCGACCACGGGTGCCCGTGTTCACAGCTTCCCCTGGCTCCTGGAGCCGAGGATGATCTGGGTCACCAGGTACCTGCTCAGCCGGAGCTTCTGTGCGATCTCGTCAGGCCGGAGGCCTTGCTCGTTATAGAGGAGCGCCAGCCGCTCCTGCGATGCGCTCCAGGGCCGGCGGGCTGCCTTCCGTGGCGCTGGACGGACCGCGGGAGGGTCCTGACGGCGCGCTGGCGCGGCTGCGCCCGATCTGCCGGTCACCGCCCCGGCGCCCGCCGAGGGTATCGGGCCGAAGGACCCCCGCCGCTGATCATGGTATTTGCCGCTAGCCAATTCCTCGCTGGTGCGCTCATCGAGGATGAGGTACTGTTCCGCCGCCTTATTCACGCCGACGGCGACCATGGTCAGGCCCTTGGCATTCTTGTCCTGGCACTCGCGTGCCATGCAGTAGTTGAACTTCAGCGCTCGCTCCGGGTGCAGCTCACACCCGCACGTGACGCACTGCGGCATTGGCCTGCTTACTTTCGTTGAGTATTAGAACGTATTTCCTAACATCGGCGGCCTGGTCGATGTTCCCAGAGCGGGTCCAGCCCAGGTTTTCACAGTTCGTCTTCCTGAAGTCCCGGGCCATTCGGGTCGTAGAGGTGGTCGTTGGCCTGCAGTTCCGCCACGTCATCGGCGGCGGCCCGCTGGATCCTGGTCACCCGCCAGGATCGCCTTCCGCGCGAGCTCCAGGAAAGATGGCCGAACATGATCACCAGCAGCATGCCGACCACAACGGCAACGATGAGCGCCACGATCGCCGCTGCGGCGGGAAACGACGACGCGGCCAGCGCCGCTGTCCATGATGCGCCGACCGGCGGCCCGTGATGGAGACTGGGGAGAACACTGATTGGCATGAGCCAGCCTCCAGACCGTGCGGGGGCGGACGCCGCCCACGCCACAGGCGGCGACCGCCTCGCGGTGCGCCACAAGGGTTTCGTGGGACGATAGAAACACGATAGGCCGGACCATAACGAGCCGGCAAGACAGATCACCGCTGGGTGCGCTCCACCAGCAACTGCCGGACGTTGAGATTAGCCGGAGCGGAAACCCGCTTCGGAGTACGCGAGGTAAAGATCCCGCATCCGCTGGAAGGCGCGGCCGAATCCTAGTTGCCCGATATCGTCGGTAGCGGCGAGGAACCGGGCCCGCCATTCGCGCAGAGTGCGCGCGTACTGCTCCCCCATGGCGAAATCTGAGCTGATGCCCAGGCTCGTGTGGCGGTGCAGGACGTGGGTCATGGCCTCCAGGGAGGGCCAGGTGGGCGCCAACTGGGCCGCGGGCAGTCTCTCCATCGCGGAGGAACACCGGGCGAGCGCGATCTGCGAACGGCTGCTCGCCATCCGGTCGCAGCAGCCCCCCGGGCGGCCCCGCGGGACCGCGGTGGCCGCCACCCCGCCGGGTGAGCGGCACGGACTGCCCGCCCATCGCTGGCCTGGTGCCTGTCTGACCCTCGGATGGACCGGCCGATGCTGGGTAGATGACAGAATCTAAGGACAGGAGGGCAGCCATGTTCGAAGCTGGTGACATCCGCGAGTGGCGCGGCCACGACGTGGTCGACAGCGGCGGTCACAAGATCGGGACGCTGGAATCGGTCTACGTGGACACTGGCACCGACCAGGCCGCCTTCGCCACGGTGACGGTTGGCCTGCCAACACGGCACCGCCTCGTCTTCGTGCCCCTCGCCGGGGCGACGGTCGGCCCCGGATACCTCAAGGTCACGCACGACAAGGGCCAGGTCAAGGACGCCCCGTCAATCGACACTGACGGAGTGCTGCCCGCCACTGACGAAGAGGCGATCTTCAAGCACTACGACCTCCCCTACGAGCCTGGCGCCGGCGGCGAACGGCGTCTCGCGCGCCAATAATGCCGAGAAGATCGGAGAGCGCGAGATGGCGCTATTTCTGCTGCTGATTATTGTGGCGATCGCGCTGGGGATCGTTGGCGCCGTCGTGAAGGGCCTCCTCTATGTCCTGATCATCGGGGTGGTCGTGCTGCTCGCTGACCTCTTCCTGGTCGGTGTGCGGCTGCGGCGTAGCGGCAGGCGCCCCGGACGGTGACGGGCCGGGCGGTAGCGGGCCGGCCAGGGCGGTGAGGCGGCGGGCCGGGCGGTATGGCACCGGGCCGGGCCGGCGGAAGCGATCCTGACCGGCCGGAAACGCGCCGGAGCGCGCATACGTTGTCTTCGATGGGCGGGCGGACAACACTGCGGACGGGGGCCGGATGATCACCCGGTTCAACAGCCTCGCCCCGCGGCGGAGGATCCTCGTCGCCGGGGTGGCCCTGCTCGTATTCGCGGTCGCGGGCACCGCCGCTGTCGCCGCCGTCAGCTCCGGGCAGCATCGCAGCGCGGCGGCCGGCCAGAATTCGCCCGCCCGCGACCCGCTGCGCAGCCGGCCCGGGCCGGTCCTGCTGGTGCCTGGCTACGGCGGGAGCACCGGCGCGCTGTCGGTCCTGGCGGGCCGGATCCGGGCCAGCGGCCGCCAGGCCACCGTCGTGGACCTGCCCGGTACCGGCACGGGCAGCCTGATCCAGGACGCCACGGTGCTCGACGCGGCGGTCACCCGTGCCCTGCGCGGCGGGGCGCAATCGGTCGACGTGATCGGCTACTCGGCGGGCGGCGTGACCGCTCTGCTGTGGGCTCGAGACGACGGCGGAACCCGGAAGGCGCGGCGGGTGATCACGCTTGGCTCGCCGTTCCACGGGGCCTCGATCGCGGCCGCGGCCGAGGGTTTCCTACCGGGCGCGTGCCCGGCTGCCTGCCAGCAGCTCATCCCGGGCAGCAGCCTGCTGGCCGGGCTCGCCGCCGGGGCGCCGGGCGGGTTGCGCTGGCTATCGCTGTGGACTACCAACGACCAGACCGTCACGCCACCGGACTCGGCGCGGCTAACCGGCGCGATCAATGTGCCGATCCAGTCCGTCTGCCCGGGCCAGCGGATCAGCCACTCCCAGCTGCCGACCAACCCGGTGGTCACCAAGATCGTGTTGCAGGCGATCGGCGCTGGCCCGATTGCTCACCCGGCGAGCGCCGACTGCCACCCATGACCCGGGGCGAGCCCGAGCCCAGCTGAGCCGGCCGGATTCGGGCCCGTCAGCTCGTGATGTCCTTGGTGGCGAAGTGAGCCCAGGCCGCCCCGAGGAACACGGCCACGTAGACGGCCTGCACCGCGAACCCGCGGTCGATGTTCCGCCACAAGATCGGCTGGCGGAAGAAGTCCACCCAGGCCAGCCAGTACCGGGTGGGCAGGTACGGATTGACCGACGCGGCAGCGCCGAGCGTGACCAGCACCTCGCTGGTGATGAGGGCCGCGAGGGCGCCCAGCGCGGCGCCGAGGGCGGAGTCCGTGACGGTCGACAGGAACAGTGCGATCGCACCGACCCCGAGCATGGACACCCCGATGAACGCGATCGCGCCGGCCGTCCTGATCAGCACCTCGGCGGGAGTGAGCCCGCCGCCGGACAGCGAGGTCGCGGCGACACTGGACGTGCTGAGACCACCGCTTGGACCGCCATTGCTCACGGTGGGCGGCTGTGAGCCGAACAGCAGCGTCCCGGTCGCGTAGGCGGTGGCCGCGACGAGCACGACCGCCACGAGGACGTACACGACGAGCGCGATGAGCTTGGCCCCGAGCAACCGGGCGCGGCCCACCGGCCTGGCCACCAGGTAGCGCAGCATGCCCGCGCCAGCCTCGCCCGCGATGGAGTCACCTGCGACGACCGCCACCGCGACCGGCAGGAAGATCGGCAGCACGATCGCGAGCGCCGCGGCTGGATACAGCGATCCGCTGGACAGGACGGCGGACAGTAGCGCGGGTCCCTGGCCGGGCGGCGGTGCCAGGTGCGTGACCGCCACGAACACGGCGACCACTACCGGAAGCCCGCACAGCAGCGCCAGGCTGACCCAGCTTCTTGGCCGGCGCACCAGCTTCACCAGCTCAACCCTGATCACCGCGGTCACCACCCTTCTCGATGCGGTCGGATCCCGCGCCGGTGACGGCCAGCACGAGATCCTCCAGTGAGCGGCGTTCCGGACCGAACTCGCTGACCCGGACGCCGGCCGCGATGAGACGGAGGTTGACTGCCGCCGGGTCCGCCGCCTCCACCAGCAGCATGTCGCCCTCGACCCGCTCGACGCGGCCGTCCAGCACCGCCACGGCGCGGTCCACGTCAGGGCTTCGCACCATCACCCGCCCGGTCGGCCCGCGCAGAACCTCGAGTTCTTCCTGCACGACGAGCCGTCCCTGGTCAATCACGCCGACCCTGGTGCACAACTGGTCCACCTCAGTCAGCTGATGGCTGGACATGAATACCGTTGTCCCGGCTTTGTTCAGCTCACTGAGCAGGTCGCGCACCTCGCGGATGCCACGGGGGTCAAGGCCGTTGGTCGGCTCGTCGAGGATCAGCAGCCGGGGCGCCCGGAGCAAGGCCGCGGCCAGACCGAGCCGTTGGCGCATGCCGAGCGAGTATCTCTTCACCGGGCGGTTGTCGATCCCGGACAGGCCGACCCGCTCCAGCGCCTCGGCGATCCTGGCCCGACGGGTCCGCCGGGCGCCCGCGCGGCCGGCCGCGTCGATCAGCGCGAGGTTGGCGCGGCCGGACAGGTGCCCGTAGGAGGACGGACCCTCGACCAGCGCGCCGATCTGTGGCAGTACCTCGGCGCTGCGGCGCGGCATCGGCCTGCCCATCACCTCGATCTCACCGCTCGTCGCGTACACCAGGCCGAGCAGCATCCGGACCAGCGTCGTCTTGCCAGAGCCGTTCGGCCCCAGGAAGCCGTACCTGTCCCCCTCGCGTACGTCCAGGTCGACCTGGTCCACGGCCAGCACCGGCCCGTACCGCTTGGTCAGGGACCTCGTGACGATCATGAGTGCTCCGGTGTGGGCGGCGGCCTGACGTGGAACTCAGGTGGCGGCCGGTAGGCTTCCAGGCTGATGGCCGCCTGCTCCAGCAGGGCCGGTGTCACCGCGCCGGTGAGAATGTACGTCTCACGGCGTCCGGCGCGGAGCCGGAGCATGAGCACGTTGAGCAGCGGCGTCCGGATCAGGACCGCGGTCCCGCCGGGCAGCGAGACCGTCGCGGCACCGGCGTGGGTCGCGGCGTTGAGCACCTGTGAGCCGACCGAGCGGGGCAGCGGCAGCAGCACGAGCCGGGAGAATCCCGTGCCGTAGGTGGCCACGCCGACCAGGTCACCAGGGATCGCGACGCGGCTGAGCCCGGCAAGCTGCCCGGGAAACGGATCGCTGTCGTGATCGCCGTCGCCGTCGCCGCTGAGGACGCCCTCGACGTCCGGCAGCCTGGTCGAGCTCATCACGACGCCTGGTGCCGGATCCGGCCGCACGGTCGCGGCCGCCGGACGGCGCTCGGTCACCTGAAAGAAGTTGCTCACCAGGATGGGCTTGGCCGAGCCACGGCCGATGATCGCGACTTCGAGCGGCAGGCCGTTGGCCGGATCAGCCCAGATGTCGACGGCCCCGATCGTCGTCGTCGAATCCGCCGGCACCAGTTGCAGGCCAGCGGCGTCCACGCCGGCCACCCGCCGCGACGGCAACCGCGACACGTGATCCGCGGGCGACGCAATGTCCAGCAGCGTGCGGGCCAGCGCGGGCGGCAGCAGGTCGCTGGCCCGGGGCAGCCGGACGGGCTGCGCACCGACGATGCGGGTCAGCACGTTGTGCCCGTAATCCCATAGGTAGGTCTGCTGCCCCACCTGGTAGACGTCGTTCTCCCCGGTCCCGGTGATGACAGACGCCCGCCAGCTGCCGGGCGAGCGGTACCAGACGTACTGGTCGGTGCTGCCATCGAGGAGCGTGCTCACGTCCTGAAGGTCAGGCAGTGCGGGCAGCCCCAGGTTCATCGTGCTCTCGGCGTATCCCTGGTAGGGCACGCTCGCCGAGGCCAGGATGCGCGTCCGTAGCGTTGCCGCGCTGATCGCCTGCCCCGGGACCGGCAGCGCCGCGATCACCGCGGGCAGCGCACACAAGATCGCGATGCCGACCACCACCACGGACCAGCGGCGGCGTGCCTGAGCACTGACAACGCTCACCCAAGCCTGCGTTTCGCCGCGCTTGCCACCATTTCACCGTACGTTGGCCGGAGAGTAGACGCACCGGGCTACCGAAGCCAGCGGTGTGACGGTCTTCTTACGGCCCAGGCCGGCCGCGGTCAGGCCGTTCGGTCGATGGACTCCGGGTGCTCGTGCGGCCCGCGCTTGGCCTTCTCATCCTCGATCTGGCGGATCATCTCCTTGCGGACCTCGATCACGGCGTGATCGAGGTCGGTGGCAGTCGAGGTGGCCACCAGCGGCGGCCACTTGGGCAGCCACGCCTCAAAGGTGACCTTCTGCCCGGTGCCGCGGCGATCCTTCACGGAGATTTCGAGATCGACCTGCTCGGGGTCCCACCGTGCCAGATGCCGCTCAAGGCTGGACAGCAGTTCCAGCACATGGCTCCGGTGGGCGGCGCCGAAGCCGAAGCCGAGGCGGAGTCGCTCTGCCAAGATCCGTGTCGAGCCGTTCTCGGCGTCACTCATGTGATCTACCCTGCCACAGGTCAACGGCCGATCTTGCCCGGAGGCCGTTAAGGAGCATGTCGAGCAGGGCAACCTGGCCTGGTAACCGAGGGTGGGAGGCAGGCATGACCGACGGACACCCCGGGACCGAGGGCGAGGATCTCGGGCCACAGCGGGCGAGGATCGTCGACTTCGGGCGGCGCATGATCGCCGATGGCCTGGTGGACGGCATGTCGGGCAACCTCAGCGTCCGGTCCGCCGACGGCGATCTCGTCGCGATCACCCCGTCCGGGATCAGCTACGACGACATCCGGCCGGCCGACATCTGCCTGGTCCGTCTCGCTGACGGGGGCACCGACTCGGCGCGCACGCCATCCACGGAGACACCGATGCACCTGGCCATTTACCGGGCAACGAGCGCCCGGGCGGTGGTGCACACGCACTCGCCCTTCGTAATCGCCCTGTCCGCGATCATGGATGTGCTGCCCGCCGTCCACTACGCCATGGCCGACCTCGGCGGACCCGTGCGGGTCGCTCCGTACGCGAGGTTCGGCACGGAGCACCTGGCCCGCAACGCGGTCGTGGCGCTGGCCGACCGCACCGCCGTGATCCTGCAGAACCACGGCGCGCTGACCTACGGCCGCACGCTCACGCAGGCCTACGACCGGGCGCGGACACTCGAATGGCTGGCCCGCACCTACTGGCACGCGCGGCTGGCCGCCGGCGGGGGGACGCTCAGGCTGCTCGACCAGGCCGCGCTGGACGAGGTCCGCGAGGCCGCCCGCGCCATCGGCTACGGCGAAGCCAACCCGGGACCGTGACGACACGAAAAGCGTTCGACGTAACATGCGCGCCCCACTGGCCTCACCTGTCCCGAACACCCCTTGCGGCTTTAGCTGGCCGCCAGGAACCGCGCCAGTTCGGCGGCCGTCGGGGCGGTGGCGGGCC
>ODAK010006836.1_pt1 | contig 11464 bp, 10 predicted proteins | sample 1539591 | NCBI WGS metagenome assembly ODAK01 (sample SAMEA3539303, study PRJEB22396) | soil metagenome | biome: tundra; feature: field; material: soil | place: USA | collected 2010-05 | depth 0.15 m | reverse complement strand
CCCAGCACGCCGTTGTCGACCCAGAAGGTGACCTTCACCGCATCGATCATCTGCGCGTCGCCCTGTTCGTCGGCGCGGTACACCTGGTAGGTGGCGGCGCCCGGCGCCTTGGGCCACTTCAGTTCAACCCGTGAATCCCCGGGGATGGCCGTCAGGCTCGCCTCGGCCCGGGCCCACTGGGGTGCCTTCACCGCCGGGTCGTCCTTGGGCGCCTGGATGGACCCCTGCGGCCAAAGCGCGCAGATGACAGTCCTGTGCGTTCCGTCCAGGGCCTTGCATACGTTGCAGTAGTCGCACTGCACGATTCGATCCGCGTCGCCGTTCCTGACCTTGATCGGCCAGTCGGGATCGGCGAGCAGGCCGCGCGCGATGCCGACGAAATCGGCCATGCCCTCGGCGACCACACGCTCGGCGTCCAGCGGGGCGTCGAGCTTGCCCGCCACCGCAACCGGGACGCGATGGCCCTTGGCGAGCAGATGCGCCTTCACCTCGGCGGCGATGCCCGCGTGCAGGGCGCGCGGCAGCCAGTCCCCGGGCATGCTGCGATCGCCCGAGTAGCCGCTGTAGGGGAACAGGACCTGTCCCGGCGTGTGCACCGCGTCCTCGAACTTGCCGCCCGCCGAGAGCGACATGTAGTCGACGCCGAGTTCGGCGAGCCGGACCGCGATGCGCTTGGAATCCACGACCGTGTATCCGTTCTTGATGAACTCCTCGGCGTTGAAGCGAACGCCCACCGGGAAATCCCTGCCGGCCTTGCGCCGCACGCTTTCCATCACGCGCCCGATCAGCCGCAACCGTCCCTCTAGGCTGTCGCCGCCGTATTCGTCGCTGCGCGGGTTGGCTCGGGAGAGGAAAGACGAGAGCGTATACGCATGCGCCGAATGCAGCTCCGCGCCGTCGAAGCCGGCTTCGCGCGCACGCCGCGCCGCCTCGCCAAACTGGTCCACGATCCGGTCGATGTCGGCGAGGGACAGCATGTCGGCGGTCTGGCGCCAGCCGGTGCGCGCGGCTTTCAGAAAGTGAATGATCTGTGGCACGATCTTGGAGTCCGATGTCGCATGGACTGTTTGCGTGAGTTCGCGCAGCCCGGGGATGTAATTGTCGTCGCTGATGCGCAGCAGCGGGCCGGACTTGACTTGGTGGACCGCCATCGCTTCGACCACGATCAAGCCCGCGCCGCCGGCGGCGTAACGCACGTAGCGATCGATCGTATCCTGGGTGACGACGCCGTCTTCCTTGCACAGGTGGGTCACCATGGCCGGCACCATGATCCGGTTCGGAATTGTCATGCCGCCGATTTTCAGTGGTTCGAATAATTTCACTGCCTGTCTCCCGCTGTTGCGTCAGCCTTGAACCGACGATGCCGGCCGCCTATTTGTTCGGGTCTTTAGTGTTCAGGAACTGGTCGAACTCCACGTTATAGAGCTTGCCGTCTTTCAAGCGCTCGACGCGGCGCACGTACATCGTCTCGATCGGGTCGCGCGTCGCGGGATCGATTTCGAGCGGTCCGCGCGGGCTGTCGATCTTCATCCCCTTGAGGAGTTCCATCGCCTTGTCGCCGTCGATCTTGCCGTTCAGACGCCGCGCCACCTCGTAGATCGCGGCCATGCCGTCCCAGGCGCCCACCGCCATGAAGTTGGCGCGCTGCTTGGTGCCGGCGACTTCGGCGTATGCCTTGAGAAAGGTCCGGTTCTCCGCGCTGTCGTGTGCGACCGAATAGTGCTGCGTCGTGACCACGCCTAGCGGCGCATCGCCCATCGCCTCGATGACGCCGTCTTCGGTGAGGTCGCCGGTGGCAATCAACTTGATGCCGGCCTTGTCGAGTTCGCGTTCGGCGAATCCCTTCATGAAGCCCACCGCCTGCTCGCCCGCCGGCAGGAACACGAACACCGCTTGGGGCCGCGCGTCCTTGATCCGCTGCAGGAACGGCGCGAACTCGGGACTGCGCATCGGCGTGCGCACGTCGCCGACGATCTGTCCGCCGGCGGCAGTGAACGTCTTCTTGAACTGTGTTTCGGAGTCGATGCCCGGCCCGAAGTCGGAAACCAGCGTGTAGACCTTGGTGATCCCGTTCTTGATCGCCCAGGTGGCGAGCGGCGCGGTGACCTGCGGCAGCGTGAACGACACGCGGGTGATGTAGGGTGAACGCGTGGTGATGACGGAGGTCGCGGCGTTCATGACAATCATCGGCTTCTTCGCCTCCGTCGCAAGTTGCGCAACCGCGAGCGCGCTCGGCGTGAGCCCGAAGCCGGCGAGGAAGTCGACCTTGTCGTTGGTGACCAATTCCTGCGCCACCCGTTTGGCCACGTCCGGCACCCCGGTCGTGTCTTTTACGATCAACTCCACCTTGCGGCCGGCGACCGTGTCCCCGTGCACCTTCATGTAGGCACGCGCGCCGTTCATCATCTGCATGCCAAAATCCGCAAACGCCCCGCTCATCTCCAGCACCATGCCGATCTTGAGCGGCTCCTGGGCCGAGGCGGTGGCGGCGATCAAAAACGCCGCCGCCGATACCAGCTGTTTCAAATAGCGTTTCAACATGGTTTTCTCCTCCTACTTACTTGATCTCATGCTTCCAAAGTGGCCGTGATCCCAATCGGAAGGCCGCCGCCGGCGGCGAAACCATTAGCATACGTTGCAACAACGCGATCGAGCGCGTCAGCGGTCCACGGCACGCAGGATTGCTGTTTTGTCATTCTACGATTCCCTGCCGATGGCCTTGTTTACTGGCGCCACGCGGCGATGCTAGCATTTGCGCTGCCCAATAACTAGCGTAGCCGCCAGTTCCGCTTTAGCACCAGTCAATCGCAGAGGTTTCCGGTTTGCGCATTAACCAGGCCAAAAACCGAAAACACCCGCAGGCGGATCGCCGGCTTGGTGTAGTGGGTCTCGGTTTAGAATTGCAGCGATGAGCAAGCCGGACAGCCCGGTGGGCAGCACCCGCACCCCGATGATGCCGCAGTATCGAATGCAATTTACATTATCATTCTTCATACATATAGACATAACGTAAAATGAAATAGGCTACTTATGGGCTACATTAGAATGAATCCACTTGGTAGCCTCATACACAGCCGTAGCATGAGAAGGCCAATATCTGTCCTTCTCATACTACGGCTGGCGACGTAGACCCGAGCGCACTTAGTATCAAATACAGCGATTATTGGGTGACAGGGTGCGAATGAAGTAACTTCTGTCGGTAATTGGCGGCAAAGCGGAAACGAACCCGCCATGTTGCGTATTCCGCAACTCATGCTCCCCGCTTGACACGCTGCCCTGCGGACATCTAATCTATACCTTACGAATTCAATCTGTTGCATATAGAGAAACATATTGCATGACTTACCGACAGGACGGCTCGGGCCAGAAGACCGTGGACAAGGCGATGCGCGTGCTGCATGCCTTCTCCCACGAACGACCCGAGTTTTCAATTGGCGACCTCAGCCGCGAGCTGTCGATGCACCAGAGCATTGTTTCGCGCCTGGTCTCTGCGCTGCGCAAGTGGCGCCTGCTCGAGCAGGATCCGCATTCCAGGCGCGTGCGCATGGGCCCGGGGGCGTTCAAGCTCGGCTCGCTGTTTGCCAACCGGCAGAACATCGTGCGTACGGTCACGCCGTATCTGGGCGCCCTCGCCATGCGCACCGGCCATTCTGCACATGCGGTGGTGCTCGACGGCACGCGGCTGCTGGTGATCGCAACCGCCGAAAGTCCGAGTGCGGTGCGGGTGCTCATGCGCGTCGGTGAACATCGATTCCTGCATGCAACAGCCTCGGGCAAACTGTTCCTCGCGCTGTCGGACCAGGCAATGCTGGCGGCTGCACTGAAGGACCCGGGCCTGCCAAAGCTCACCCCGTGCACCGTTGTCGAGCCGGCTGAGTTGCTCAAGGCGCTGCAGCGCGTTCGGCGTGAGCGGGTGTCCTGGAACCAGGGTGAGTCAACAGTGGGGGCGGGGGCAATTGCCGCGCCAGTGATCGATGGCGCCGGCCATATCGTCGCAGCGATCTCTGTCGTGTATCCACTCAACATGGTCAATGCCGCGCAGCGGCAAAAGATCGCCAAGGACACCTCCGCCGCTGCGCGGGAGGTATCGGACGTATTGCGCACTTTTGGGCAAGTTACCAAATCGGTAACGCCTCGCAGCCCGAGGATGCCTGCACGACTCAAGCCAGACTGATAATCAACGACAGGAGATTCAATGGCCATCAACCTGAATGCGCTAGGCGCGGAGACGCCGTGGACCAAGGTTACGGTGACACAGCGCCAGATCGACGCGTTGTGCAGTTGCCTTGAGGACTATAACCCACTGTTCCTGGATGAAGGCATTGCCGGCCAGAGCGCGAATGCCGGCATCGTGGCCCCGCCGACCTTCATCAACTGCTTCCGCGATTTCAAGACCACGCTGGTGCTGTCGGAAGCCGAAGTGGACCTGCCGCTCCTGCTGCATGGCGAGCAGGTAATCAACTACTACAAGCCGGTGCGCCCCGGCGACACGGTGTGGAACAAGATCAAGGTGATCGACACCGGACGCAAGAAGAGCAAGACCTACGGCGATCTGAGTTACTTCACCGTGCTCATCAAGATGAAGAACGACAGGGACGAGCGGCTGATCGAGGCGACGCAGCTTTTTTTCGTTCGCGACAAATAGCCAGACATCGAGGTAAACATCATGGACTACACACAACGCCTGTCCGCCCCTCCGGGCGCCGCTATCACCCCGAAAGACGAAGGGCCGTATTTCGAGGACGTACGAGTGGGCTTCACGCTCGAGCTGAAAAAGCCGCCGATCACGCGCCTGCAGATTGCCAAGTTCGCCGGCGCGTCGGGCGACTTCAATCCCAGCCATGTCGATGAGGACATCGCCCGCGACATCGGCGGCATGGGTGGCGTGTTCGCGCACGGCATGATCGGCATGGGCTTCCTCGGTCAGATGCTGACCGACTGGCTGTGGGACCGCCAGCTGCGCATGTTTTCGACCAAGGCGGTGCTGATCGTGCGTCCGGGCGACAGCCTGACCTGCTCTGGCAAGGTGGTGCGTAAGTGGGTCGAGGACGAGGACAACCTGGTCGAATTCGAAATCATTGCGCGGAATCAGAGCGGCGAGCCCACACATACCGGCCGTGCCATTGCCCTCCTGCCGCACCGGCCGATCGGCATTAGCGACGAGCTCAAGCGTCCCTATCTTGTGCAGCATCGTGTGATCGGCTGACGCGCTGCATGGTCGAGCTGACCGTACGACGCTCGCTCGCGCTTGCAGCGGCGCGGGGAGGCGAGCGCCCCGCAGTGCATTGCGCGAGGCGCTCGCTCTCCCATCTTGCGCTCGACGCACTGGCGAACCGTATCGCCAATGCGCTGCTCGGTTTGGGCCTAGCGCGCGGCGACCGGGTGGCGCTCCTTTTACCGAATGACATCGAGTATGTGGCGGCGGCGATGGCGTGCGCAAAGGCCGGGCTGTGCATGGTCACGCTAAATTACCGCTTTACCGTCGATGAACACATGCTGCAACTCGAAGACAGCGGTGCCGCGTGCCTGGTCTATGCAGAACGATTTGCCGGGCAGATATTGCCGGGCGCAGCGCGCATCAAAGGCTTGCGGCGCATCTGCCTGGGCGCGCCTGCGCCAGGCGATGTCGGCAGCTTCGATGCCCTTGTGGAGCGTGCCTCTGCCGCACTGCCGGACACCCCAGTATCGGAACAGGACCTGTTCTACCTCGGCTATACCTCGGGCACGACCGGCAGGCCAAAAGGCGCGATGATCACGCAGCGCAACCGCGCACTTGCCTATCACTACTGGGCGCTCGAGTTCGGCATCGTCCGCGAGGACGTAGCACTGCACTGCGGACCCTTCCACCACACGGCACCGTTCAGCTTCACGCTGGCACAGCTCTACCTCGGCGGGTCGGTGGCGATACTGGAGCAATTCGACGCGCGCGCGGCATTGCGCGCGGTTGAGCAGCACCGCGTCACCTGGAGTTTTATGGTGCCGTTCATGCTGGAGCGGATCCTGGCGCTTGCGCCCGCGGAACGGCGCGCCTACGACCTGAGTTCGCTGCGCATGCTGATATCAGGAGCCTCGAACCTTTCCACGCGCACCAAGGAAGGCCTACTCGAAGCGTTCCCGGGCGCCGCGCTGCACGAGTTCTACGGGGCTACTGAAGCTGGTGTGATCACGAACTTGCGCCCCGAGGACCAGAAGCGCAAGGCGCGCTGCGTCGGCCGCCCGGTGTTCGACACCGAGATCGAGATCCGCGACGAGAACGGCCGCGCGCTGTCGCAAGGTGAGGTCGGCGACATCTGGCTGTGCGGGCCGACGATCTTCTCCGGCTACTACAACGCACCGGAAAAGACTGCGTCGGTGTTTCGCGGCGACTGGTGCACCATCGGTGACGTCGGCCGCGTGGACGAGGAGGGCTACCTCTATCTCGTCGACCGGCGCAAGGACCTGATCAAGAGCGGCGGGGTCAATGTGTACCCGATCGAGATCGAGGAGGTGTTGCTGACGGATGCCGCAGTGGGCGAGGTGGCCGTAATCGGCGTGCCGCACGCGGTCTGGGGCGAGGCCGTGCATGCGGTCCTCGTGCCGCGCCCCGGCTGCGTCATCGAGGAGGCGGCGTTGCTTGAGCGCTGCCGCAGCCAGCTAGCAGGCTACAAGGTGCCAAAATCGATCGAGATACGCGAAGTCCTGCCGCGTAACGCGAACGGCAAGATCCTCAAGAGGATTCTGCGGGACGAGTGTGTTGCAGCGAATCCAGCATGACGCCGGGCGAGCCGTTCATGCCTGGAAAAGCAGGTACGAGGAGATGAGATTGGCGAACATAAGCATGTCGTCGAAATGGCGGCCGGCGCTCGGGCTTGTCCTGGTCCTTCTGCTTGTCGTGGGCGCGGGTACGCCGCAGTTTGCGCAGGCGCAGGCCTTTCCGAGCAGGCCGATTACGCTGATTATCCCGTTCCCCCCGGGCGGGCCCACCGATGTCACCGGCCGCGTGCTCGCGGAAAAGCTCTCCGTGCAGATAAAGGAGGCGGTCGTGGTGGAAAACCGCGGCGGCGCGAGCGGCAACATAGGCGCGCAGGCGGCGGCCAAGGCGGCGCCCGACGGCTATACGCTGTTCTTTGCCACGGGCGGCACGCACGGCATCAATCCTAGCCTGTACCGGAATGCCGGCTACGATCCGATCAAGGATTTCACTCCGGTTGCTTGGGTGACGATCTCGCCGAACATCATCGTGGTGAACCCGGCGTTTCCCGCGAAGAATGTTGCGGAGTTGATCGCCATGGCGAAAGCCGACCCCGGCAAGCTCAATTCGGCCGCGCCCGGGCAGGGCTCCACCCCGCACATGGCGGGCGAACTGTTCAAGCGCGCGGCGGGGATCTCCATCCAGCACATCCCGTACAAGGGCAGCGGTCCTGCGCTGACTGACGTACTCGGGGGGCATATTTCGATCATGTTCGATGGCATTCCGTCCTCCGCGCCGTTCGTGAAGAGCGGCCGCTTACGCGCGCTCGCGGTCACCAGCCTGCAACGCGTGCCTTCCATGCCTGATATCCCGACCGTAGCTGAGACCATTCCTGGCTTCGAGGCGAACGGCTGGTTCGCCGTGTTCGCGCCGGCGCGCACGCCGCGCGAGGTGGTGATGAAACTCAATGCCGAGATCAATCGCGTGCTCGATCTTCCCGAGGTCAAGCAGCGCTATGCAGACCTTGGCGCAATCACCGTCGGCGGCCCGCCCGAGAAGTTGCGCGACCAGGTTGCCGCCGAGGTGGCGCGCTGGGCGGAGCTGATCCGCTCGACTGGCATGACGGTCGAGTGATCGGCGCCATGCACCTCACATACGGAGAGCGAGAATGAGCATAGACAAGAGCATCATCGGACGGCGGTCGCCCGAATTCAACTGCACCGTCGAACTCGGCAAGATCAAGGAATTCGCCGCTTCGATCGACGACAGAAGCGACCTGTTTTGGGACGAAGATAGGGTGGAGGGTATCGTCGCACCGCCGACGTTCTCGCACATATTCCGCTCGGGGAAAATGGAACTGATGCTGAGCGATTGCGGCTTGGACGCGACTAAGTTCCTGCACGGTGAACACGAGATCATCTACAACCGGCCGCTGCGGCCGGGCGACCGCATCCGCTATTTCCTCGAAGTGGTCGATGTGCACGAGAAACATGGCCGCCGCAGCGGTCCGATGGACGTCCTGACGATGCAGACGGTGCTGCGCGACGACTCGGGCACGCCGGTGCAGACCATCCGCCAAACTTTCGTGGCGAAGAGGTGAGCATGCAGAAGGAATACTATTACGACACCTGGACCGAGGATGGAACGGCGCCGATAGGTTACCGCAGGGCCGGCGGATTTTCAGTGGTGCGCACGGTGCCTCGCCGCTTCAGCGAGGTCGAACCGGGTGCCGTGCTCCCCGGATTCGAGCGCGGGCCGGTGACGCGCACGCATATCGTGAAGTATGCGGGCGCCTCCTGGGACTTCAACCCGATCCACCACGACGAGCCGTTTGCGAAAAGCGCGCGCAGCGGCGGCATTATCGCGCACGGCATGATGGTTCTCGCCTATCTTGGCAGCCTCGCCACCGCCTACCTTGGAACTGCCGCGTTCGACAAGTTTTCAGGCCGCCTGCTCGATATCACCCGTCCCGGCGATACGCTGCGCATCGAAGGCCGCGTCGAACAGGTCACGCCGCGCGCGCAGGGCGGTGAAGTGGTGCTGTCGCTGACGGCGACCAAGCAGACCGGCGAGGTGGTGGCTGCCGGGAGCGTTACCGCGACCTTGGCCGGTTGAGCGCATGACATCCGGAGCGCCGGTGGCGAACCGAGGGCGCGGCGGCGCGCATTGAATTGAGGATTATGTAAATGGCAAGAATACCTTATCCTGATCTCGGCGCGCTGCCGGAGGAAACCGCGGCGGCGCTGGCAACCCTGCCGGTGCGCAATGTGTTCAGCATGATGGCGCACGCGACGACGCTCGCGCCGCCGGTCTTCGAATTCACCAACATCCTGTTCAAGGGCATGCAACTCGATGCGCGGCTGCGGCAGGTCGCCATCCTGCGCGTCGGCTATCTTTGCGATTCGAAATACGAGGTCTATCACCACGAGAAGGCCGGCCGCGCCGCCGGCCTGAGCGCCGACGAAATGAACGCCCTGAAGAAGGGCGCGGCGCAGCAGTGCCTCGGGCAGAGGGAGATTGCCGTCGCGCGCTTTGCGGATGAGATGACGTTGCAGGTGAAGGCATCGGAGCGAACGTTCGCGGCAGTGAAGGCGTTCCTGTCGGAACGTGAGATCGTTGAACTCACCATGGTCGTAGGTTTTTACAACATGGTGTCCCGGTTCCTGGAGACGCTTGAAATCGAGATTGAACCCAGGACTTCGAAACGGGGGACCTAGGAACCCGGGGCGCGGAAGTGCTGGCAGGCGCGGACAGCTCGCGGCGTCCCTGGCGCCCTGCATGCTGAGGATATTGGAGGAGGAGTTATGAGGGCAGTCGCATTCTCGCTGGCGGCAATGCTGTTTTCCGGAATCGCGGCCGCGCAGGGTTTCCCGAACAAGCCTGTTCACCTGATTCTGCCTTACACGGCGGGCGGCATGATAGACGTCGTCGCCCGGACAGTCGCGGACAAGCTTACGCGAATGTGGGGGCAGCCGGTGATCGTCGAGGCGCGTCCCGGCGCGAATGGCAATCTGGCCGCCGACTACGTGCTGAAGAGCGCGCCCGACGGCCACACCTGGCTGATTCAGGGGACGGCATTGATGGCGAACCCGGCGCTCTACGGCGGCCGGCTCAACTGGGACCCGGTGAAGGACTTCGCGGGGATCGCAGCGCTTGTCTGGCCACACTCGGTCTTCGTGGTGCCGGCATCGTTGCCGGTGAGTACGCTCAAGGAATTTGTCGCCTACGCCAAAGCGCATCCCGGTTTGCCCTACGCCAATCCGGGCACCGGCTCATCGCTGCACCTCGGCGCGGAGGTCTTCAAACAGGTGGCAGGAATCGATCTGAATCCGATCGGGTACAAGGGGCAGTCGCAGACCATCTCCGACACACTCAGTGGTGAGATTGCGTTTAATGTGCTGGCAATTGGCCTTGCGGCACCACACATCAAATCGGGAAAGCTGAAGCCGCTCGCAGTAGTCGCTCGCCGTCGATCGAAAGTCCTGCCCGAGGTGCCCACCTTATCCGAGGCGGGTTACCCGGATGCTGCGGTGATCCCCTGGTACGTGCTGGTGACGGGGAGCGGGGCGCCGAAAGAGGTCATCGCCAAGTTCAATGCCGACATCAACAGGGTGATGATATCGCCTGAGGTGATCGAGAAACTGGAAAATCTCGGCGGCGAGATGATGGACGCGATGAAGCCGGCGGAGATTGACGCGCTGATCCGAACCGACGTGGAGCGCTGGGGCAATGTGATCAGGAAGGCGGGCATCAAGGCCGAGTGAAGGCTTTTTTCAATTATTAATACCCTGAGCTACGCCGGCTTTGGGCGAGCTGTTGACGTCCATCCAAAATTGATCCACTTAGCGGCGTAGTTTCCATCCAATTTTGGATGGACGTCAACAACCGGGTTTTCCATCAAGTTGTTGTTGATTTGCCGATCAGGGCACCAGTATCGTCGAGCCGGTGGTTTTGCGGGCCTCGAGATCGCTGTGCGCCTGCGCCGCTTCGCGCAGCGGATAGGTCTGATTGATCGAGATTTTGACCGCTTTGTTCTTCACCACGGCGAACAAGTCGCGCGCGGCTTTCAGCAGGTCCTCGCGCGTCCCTGTGTAGGTAAACAGTGTCGGGCGCGTCAGGAACAACGAACCCTTCTGGGCCAGTACGCCGGGATTGAACTGCGTCACGGCGCCGGAAGCGTTGCCGAAGCTCACCATCATCCCGAGCGGCGCGAGGCAGTCGAGCGAATCCATGAAAGTGTCCTTACCGACGCCGTCATACACCACCGGAACACCCTTGCCTTTGGTGATCGCCTTGACCCGTTCGATGAATTTTTCTTTGGACGTGACGATCACGTGCTTGCAGCCGGCTTTCTTCGCCAGCGCGGCCTTATCGTCACTGCCGACCGTGCCGATCACGGTCGCGCCGAGATATTTCGCCCACTGGCACAGGATCTGGCCGACACCCCCGGCCGCCGCGTGCACGAGTATTGTGTCGCCCTTCTTGACCTTGTAGGTGCGGCGGATCAAATACCACGCCGTCATGCCCTTCAGCATTATCGCCGCTGCGACCTTGTCGTCGATGCCAGCGGGAATCTTCACCAGCCGGTCGACCGGACGCAAACACATTTCGGCGTACGACCCGATCGGCTGCGCATAGGCGACGTGATCGCCGACCTTGAATTCCTTCACCTTCGGGCCGACCGCTTCGACCACGCCCGCGCCTTCCATGCCGAGCGTGAACGGCAGCGCGTTCGGGTACATCCCGATGCGGTGATAGACGTCGACGAAGTTGAGACCGACCGCGGGGTTGCGC
>ODAK010006835.1_pt1 | contig 11464 bp, 6 predicted proteins | sample 1539591 | NCBI WGS metagenome assembly ODAK01 (sample SAMEA3539303, study PRJEB22396) | soil metagenome | biome: tundra; feature: field; material: soil | place: USA | collected 2010-05 | depth 0.15 m | reverse complement strand
TGCATTGTCCAACCTGGGACACGAGATTGCCCGCAGCACGATCGCGCAGATCCTGGAACGGCACGGAATCGAGCCGGCGCCCGAGCGAAGCCGGAAGACGACGTGGAAGGAGTTTCTGAGCCGGCATTGGGAGCTGATCGTGGCCACGGATTTCTTCACCGTGGAGGTGTGGACCCGGCGAGGGCTGCGGCGGTTTGTCATTCTGTTCTTCATCGACTTGTCTACGAGGAAGGTGGAGATCGCGGGCATCGCGCAGGTGGCGGACGGATTGTGGATGAGCCAGATCGCCCGGAATCTCACGGATGCAGAGCAGGGAATCCTGATAGGAAAACGGTACCTGATTCACGACCGCGACCCACTGTTCACCGCTGAGTTCCTGAACATGATTGCCGATGCTGGAGTGGAGTCTGTGAAGCTACCACCGCGATGTCCCAATCTGAACGCCTACGCGGAGCGCAGCATCAAGGAGTCCTGCCTGGACCGTATGATCTTTTTCGGGGAGGAGTCGTTGCGTACAGCCATTCAGAACTTCGTCGCCCACTATCACAGTGAGCGCAATCATCAAGGCCTGGCGAACCAACTCATCAGCCCAGAGCCTGGCCATCTCAGCAACGCAGGTGAGGTCCAACGGCGCCAGCGCCTGGGCGGCATGCTGAACTACTACTACCGCGCCGCTGCCTGAGCTGTCGAATTCTGGGCGAGTGCCGGCTGTGCACGAGCTTTTGCCAGCCAGTGTTAGAGCTATGGCGGCGCACGCGCAAAAGCCCGGGACGCGCAATCTCGTCGGCCACTATTCGGATTGAACCGACCACCTCCGTACTCCTAAGAGTTTGCCAAGACCGAGCTGTCTCAGTACGCGGACTCCGCTCAGTTTCGGAAATGGCCGAAAAGAGGTGAGAACCTGAGTTTCCGGACCATACGCCGAACTCGGGCGTGTAAGCACTGGGCGGCGCAGACTTCCAAGCGGGAACGATGAGCGGAGCCGTGTGTTCAGGTAACCCCTTCGCCATTGGAAAAACTAAGCGTACCTGGGCAGATCATGACGGCCCGTCCTGGGCACGGCCCTCCGCACTCTGCTATGACTGAGTGTAGCGGGAAACAAATCAAACAGAATATGTTTTATTGAAACGCTATACTAGAAGCTGATCCGCAGATCGAGCTGCATTCGCCGTTCGTCGAAGTCGTGGCCCAGATTCTGGGTTGAAGTGATCTGGCTGAACCCAGCCAGGTTCTTGACCGTTCCATCCGAGTTCAGGACCATACTCGAGACGTTGCTTCCCGGAAGGGCAAAGTGAGGAGTGTTGGTGAAGTTGAAGGACTCGAAGCGGAACTGAAGCTTGTACCGCTCTTTGATCGGGAATTCGCGGGACACGGAAAGGTCCATGTTCACGACGCCCGGCCCGCGCAGGGAGTTAAATCCGAGATTGCCAAAGCTCTGCCCCGTGACCGACTGGAAAGCCAAGGGGTCGAAGTACCCGTTGACATTGCCGAAGATCTGCACATTGGGTTTGACCAGGTTGGCGCGTTGCGTGGATCCCGCCATACTCAACTGATTCGAGGCGGTTACGAAGAATGGCAAGCCGGTCATGAGGGAGACAATGGAATTGATTCGCCAGCCGCCCAGGACCGTCGCACCCAGGCGATTCCTGGACAAGTAGGACTTCCCTTTGCCGAATGGCGGTTCCCACATGCCCTGGAGCGAAAGGTTCTGCGTGCGGTCGTAGTTTTGCACCGCCCGGTTCAGGTACATGTAAGCCGGGGCGTTCTCTCGCAGGCCGCTGTCATTATTGGCCGCCACACCGATCGCTTTGGACCAGGTGTAGTTGGCGGCGAACTGGAACCCGGCCACGAAGTGGCGTTCCAACCTGGCCTGAAGCGAGTTGTACTGGTTGGTACCGACCGGCATGTACTCGGTTGTCGCTGCCGTCCGACCGAATTGCTGGTACAGAGGCTGGCCCGCGATGCCGGCGCCGAAGGTCTGACCCTCATTGATGTTCACAGCACTATCCAGGTCGGTTGACCTTGTTGCCACGTAGCCGGCCTGCAACGCAAACGCGTGCCCAAGCTCTTTCTGTAGGGTAAAGTTCCAGGACTGGATATAGCCGCGGTTGTAAGCGTAAGGGTCTATGGTCGTGGTCGTGTACGCGGAGGGCAATGGAATGGTTCCGTTGCCATAACTGGGAAGCTGGACGGCGGGAATTCCCTGCTGAAGTGTGGTGGCATACCCGTAGGAGTTGGCAGCATCGTAGGTCTGGATCAACAGGGTCGGATAGTTGTATTTGAACGGCCGATCCAGAGAGTAGGGGTCGTTGGTGATTCCGTAGCCCGCGCGAACCACGAAAGTAGGTGTTATGCGATAGGCCACACCCACCCGGGGGGCGAACATTTTCTTGCTCATCTTTATGTTGCAGCCGGAGGGAACCGTTTGGAAACCGCAGATCTCCACGGTGTTCGTCAACGGGTTATAGAGACCTATACCCGTGTTGACTCGTGTGGGCATGGGGAAGTATTCCCAGCGCAATCCGTAGGACAGTGTGAGCTTGGGGGTGACGTTCCACCGGTCGCGGACATACACGCCATACCGCCAAGCCCGCGTGGTGATCGCCCCGCACAACCCCGCGTAGCAGCCCACACCAGGAGCATAAATGGTGTTCTTTCCGGTCTGGTTCGCGAAGCCGAGCAGAAATGCGGCGTAGCTATTGAACTGATTCGAGGAAGGGCCGCCCACCGTGGATGTCGGGCCGCCGCTGAAAATGAAACCGCCCATGCCGGCACCGTAGCCACCCTCGGCCTGGATGTGGTTCATCGCCAATTGCGAGAGGTCCAGCCCGAAGCGCACGTCATGCGTGCCCTTCGTCAAGCTGATGTTGGCCACGTAGTTGGTCGCGGGGTCCGCCCGGTAATAGGGGAGAACCGTGCTGGCAATGCCGATGTCGTCATAGCCCGACACGGCGAATCGCGGGAGGCCCCCCTGATAATGGGCGGGACCGTTGGTACCCGGAATGCCCAAAGCCAGGCCAGCCTGCGAGTCCAGGCCTGGAGTGTCGACGTTGGTGCCGAGTCGCGCCCAGCCGATATAAGCGTCCATGACGACCTGCGGACTTAGCAGGTAGGTACCCGCGACGGTGAGGCTGTAGGTGTTACCCCAGCCATGGCCCGGGTTGCCGCCGGCGCTGGAAACCTGGGTCCCGACCAAGGCGCCGAAAATCGGACTGTCTAGCATGTTGTAGTTCAGGAAGCCGAAGCGCACGAAGGTGGTGAGCTTCTGGGTGGGGTTCCAGTTCAGCTTGCCATCGAACCGTTTACGATCGAAATTGTAGGCGCCGTTGGCGTAGTAATTGCTGGTCAGCAGGTTGGCCCCCAGGTTGGGCAGCGGCGTCATGCTTGCCAGTTTGGCGGCGATCGGATCCATGCGCGAGGCCGGAACGATCTGGTTGGCGAATGGAGTCCGGTTGGCGCCGCTCGGATCGCCGGTAAGCGGATCGTAGATCGGATTGTTTTGGCCTTGCATGTTTCCGCTCCTGATGACGGCGGTGGGAACGGTGGCCAGATAGAAGGCGGCCTCATGATCGTCGGTGCCTTCGTAGCTCCCGAAGAAGAAGAGCTTATCCTTGATAATCCGCCCGCCGATGGCGCCGCCGAAATCGTTGTAGATGTACTTCGGCTTCGACTGACTCCATGGCAGGAAGAAGGGCCGGGCGTTCAGGTGCTGGTTGTTGTGGTCTGCAAACACCGCCCCATGCAGTTCGTTGGTACCGCTCTTGGTAGAGACATAGATCGCAGCGCCACCGGCCAAGCCTGTTTCCGCGTCGAAACTACCGCTCACCACGTTCACCATCTCGACGGCTTCCAGGGTGGGCACGTAGGCCGATTCGTGCGGCAACCACACGTTAATGGACTGGGCACCGTCGATTTTTGTGTTGTTGATGTTGAAACTTGCGCCGTTCACGTTAAAAACCAGCGCCTTCGATGGGTTGGAAGGCGTCGAGTTGTAGCTCGACGTGACGGCGCCAAAACCGGGCAGGGTGACGAACAGGGACTGGTAGTTCCGCCCGACCGACATGGGCATGTTTGCCAACTGGGCCGAGTTCACATCGCTGCGGACATCCGCCCGGTCGGTCTGCAATAACGCCGCCGCGCCGGTAACGGTTACGGATTCCGACACTGCACCGACGTTCAGCGTGATGTCTACGCGCGCCGTGTCGTTGGCCGCCACTGTTATGCCGCTTCGCGTGTAGGGGGCAAATCCTTCCTTGCTGATCCTTATGTCATAGGTCCCCGGCGAAACCGTCGCGAAGGAGTAGCTCCCCATTTCGGTGGTGGTGACCCCGCGCGATTGCTTTGTCTCGAGGTTCGTGAGGGTGACCCTCACTCCGGCAACGACAGCCTCGCTGGAGTCCTTTACGTTGCCGACAATTGATCCATAAAGGGTCTGAGAGTGCGCAGAATGCAGCGTGCCGAGCACCCAAAACACGGCCAAACACAAGAACACTCTTAAGGAAAGTCTTCTATTCATGTTTTCATCCGCCTGACGTATTCAACTCCCGATGCGCTAAACCAGTCTAGGTATACACCCATTCCCGGGAAAAGACAAGGGGGGCTACTTTGTCTGTAATCCGTCCGTAAGCGCGAAGGCCGTTTTTCGGCAGTCGGTGCAGGTTGTAGGCAAGGCAGCATTTATTGAGTTCCGCTGGTCTGACCTGGAAGCCGGGGCCGGACCGAATGGGTGCGGAATTGAATAGCTTGGCGCGATGCCCTCAAGTCCAAGCGCTCCCCAGCCGAAGGCGAGTTCCTGTTTGAGATTGATGAACAACCGACGGAGTAGTGTCTCACCGCGTTGGGTGGCGTTCCGGCATCTGCTCCAGCACCGCCTTCCTTTACTTGGCGATCTGGATCGGATGCACCTTGAACTGCGATCCCAACTGGCTGAGCGTCTTCTGGCCGCGGATCGCCTCGATCACCACCCGTGCTTTGAACTGCGGACTGTGCTGTTTTCTCGTCGTCGTCATCGACCTCTCCTTGTCAACGACTCCGTCGAAAATCTTAGCTTATTGCCTAGTCTGAAATCCTGGGACCACTATAGTCAGCCCAATTCGTTGCCCAATTCGTTGCCTTGTGTTAGGTTTGCATTGTTGTGATACTTGTTCGCCGTTTCAGCTATTGACATCCGATGTTCGGTGAACGGCGGCTTCTTCCCTCGGAGCCACCACGGGGAGTGAGTAGGGAAAGTTGGAGTTTTCGGGTGAAACTCTTCGGTTTATCGATTTTCCGCAGTACTGGCATCTCAGGTTGTCCGCGACGTAATTCCAAGTGGAAAGGGGTGCATGTGATTTCCCGCGTATTGTTGGCTTTGTGTCTGGCGCTGCCGTTGCGCGCTCAGGTAACGTTCACACAGGAGAAGGACCGGATTTCGGTGTCAATTGACGGTAAACCCTATACCGATTTCTTCCTTTCGGCCGATGGCAACAAGCCCTATGTGTACCCGTTGCGGACAGCTTCAGGCGTGATTGTCACCCGGCATTTCCCCATGGAAAAGTTCTCCGGCGAAACCAACGACCATCTGCATCACCGTGGCATGTTCTTCTCCCACGGCGAGATCAATGGCTACAATTTCTGGGCCACTGAGCCTTGGGACCAAAAGTCCGAAAAAGGCCAGCATGGCTCTGAAGAAGGTGGTGGAAGCCAAGGGCGGGAGAAGGTCCGGGACCATCCAGACGATTTTCGACGGGCTCGATCCGCAGGGCAAGACCATCATGACGGAAACGCGAACCCTTACCTTCTACGTTCAGAAAGGAACATCTATGCGAATGACTCGTATTGCGATATTCTTAGCGGCTCTGATAGGGATTGCGGCGCTGACTGCGACCTACAGCAGGAGCCAGACACCTCCCGGACAAAGGCAAGGCAAGGGCGCGCCGCCGGCGACCGGTTGGCAGGCCAATCCCGAATGGATGAAAACCAGGTACGGCGATTGGGGTGGACCCGGGGTGGACGCCGGGGCGGGACCGATGGACACGATTCTGCTCAAAGACTGGGCTCCGAAATCCTCGATCGTGGTGCAGGAGACCCATGTGCCGAAGGCCAAGTATCCCGCCCTTGACGCCCATGCCCACGTCAACGCCAAGAGCCCGGCGGAGGTGGCTGCGTGGGTTAAGACTATGGACGAGGTCGGTATTGAGATGACGGTGATTCTCAGCAGCGCCACCGGGGCGCAGTTCGACCAGTTGGTCGAAATGTACCTCAAGCCGTATCCCACCCGGTTCCAGCTTTGGTGCGGCGTGGAGACCAAGGATTTCGACAAGCCGGACTATCCGGAACGGGCCGCCGCTGAACTGGTGCGCTGCTACAAAAAGGGTGCGCGCGGAACAGGCGAACTGTCCGACAAGGGCTGGGGCTATGGCCGGGACACCAGCGCGCCCCGCGACAAGCGCCTGCACCCCGACGACCCGCGCCTGGACGCCTTCTGGAACAAGGCTGCGGAATTGAAAATCCCGGCTAACATCCACGTGGCCGATCACCCCTCCTGCTGGACGCCGCTGGACGTGTTCCAGGAACGCACGCCAGACTACCAGCATTTCAGCCAATGGGGCAAGGACGTGCCTTCCTACCAGGAGTTGATCGACATCCGCGACCGGACACTAGCGCGGCATCCCAAAACGACCTTCATCGCCTGCCACCTGGGCAACCAGGGAAACGACCTGGCGACGCTGGCCAAGGAACTGGATAAGTACCCGAACCTTCTACTGGATATCTCGGCCCGCGACTATGAAGTGGGCAGGACACCCCGGGCCGCGGTGAAGTTCCTCACCAAGTACCGCAACCGGGTGATGTTCGGAACCGATATGGGCCGCGAGAAGAGCATGTACCAGGCCTGGTGGCGGCTGTTTGAAACCGCCGACGAGAACATGCCCGGACGCGTATGGTGGCGGTATTACGGGCTGGAACTCTCGCCGCAGGCTCTGGAAGCCCTGTATCGAGGCGTTGCCAGGAAGGTCCTGAACTGGGAAAAGTTGTAGAAATTCAGGCGTGCGCCGGCATTGGGGGCCGGCGCGCGCGCAAAACGTGGCGCGGGCGTGTGTTGAGACCTGCCGGAAATCAAAACGAAACTTCCCCAGGAGGAGACGTTAGTGCCTGACATTTCCCGCCGGACATTCGGGGCCGGCATGCTGGCCACCGCCGGAGCTCCCATGGTCCGATCGGCCGCGGCGGACCGTCCTAATATCTTATTCATTTGCGCCGACCAGCACGGCGGTCCCTTTCTGGGGTCGATGGGGCACCCGACCGTCAAGACACCGCACCTGGACCGGCTGGCCCGGTCGGGGGTGCAGTTTCGTAACGCTTACTGCGGCAGCCCCGTTTGTGTGCCATCGCGCGCCGGCATGATGTCGGGCATGTTTCCGTCGGATGTCGGATCGTACTGCAACAGCACGCCCTTCAAGAAACCGGTTCCGACTTGGGGAAACCGCCTGCGCGAAGCCGGCTACGAGTGTTGGGCGACGGGGAAACTTGACCTGACTGTAGGAACCGACTACGGCTTCCGGGAGGTGGATTCCGATCACGGCCATTCCACCAGTCCGGACATCACGTCGCTGCTGCGGGCGCCGATGTGCTTCCGGGCAAGCATTCGGAACCAGGTGAACGGCGCTTTTCAGAACCGCAAGGCCCAGGATGACAAGGTCTTCGCCAACGGTCTGCGCTTCCTGCGCGAGGAAATTCGCGGCCTCGGGAAGCCATGGGCCATGTATAGCGGCTTCCTGCTGCCGCATCCCGAGTTCGTCGCGCAGCCCCAGTACGCCTCCATCTACCCGGCGGAGGCTATGCCCCTGCCGAATGTGCCGCTCGATTACCTGGACCGGCGGCATCCCGTTTTTGAGCAGATGGCGAATTTCGAGCGCCTCTCCGCGCCCATCGACCCGGCCCGCGTGCGCAAGGCCCGCGCGGCCTATTTCGGGATGATCACCCAGCTCGACGGCATGGTGGGTGCCCTGCTGGATGAGCTGGAAAAGTCGGGGCAGATGGATAAGACCCTGATCGTCTATACCAGCGATCACGGCGAGATGCTGGGAGAGCACGGCCTGTGGTTCAAGAACCTCCTGCTGGAGAACGCCGCGCGCGTGCCTTTGATCCTGGCAGGAGCCGGCCTGCCGCGCGGCAAATCGGTGGACACTCCCGTGATGCACGTGGATATCACAGCGACCTTGCTGGACGCGGCCGGTATACCGCCGGATGCGAAGCTGCGCGGCCATTCCCTGCTGCCGCTGGCTCGCGACCAGTCGGGCGCTCATCCGGGGATTGCCTATAGCGAGTCGCACTCCGAGGGGAATTGCACGGGCTCGTTTATGATCCGGAAGGACCGCTGGAAATACATCCACTTCACCGGATACGCGCCGGCCTTGTTCGACTTGGGCAGCGACCCAGGCGAACTGAATAATGTCGCCGGACGGCCGGAGACGGCCGCGGTGCAGAAGGACATGCACGCCGAACTCCTGCGCCTGGTGCCCGATCCCGATGCCATTACCGAGCGGGCGTTTGCCGTGCAACAGGGCTTGCTCAACAACATGATCCGCACCAGCACACGGCAGGAATTCTACAACGCATTCCAGAGCCGGCTGGAGGCCGGGCAGGCGCGGGTGTTGACGAATCAGTTCTATCGGGGCCGAAACGCTTGAGACTTCCCGATATTTGGGTGCCAAAAACCAATAGGGCTTGCTTTGGAGCGCGGAACCTCGGAGAATAGCGATCGGGTTCCCCGAGACGGCGAATCGGGGCGGATTATGCTATCGGAAAAAGGAGCATCGTCATTATGCGTATGAAGCAGTTCGGCAAGAGGTACGAACGCCTGGTACGGGTAGCGGTGGCCATGGGGCTTGCATCGGCGGCCATGATGGCTGCCTCAGTCGAGCTAAAGCGCGGTGAGAACCAGATAGAGGTGACTATCGGCGGCAAGCCGTTTACCACCTACTATTTTCATAAGGACGTGGCAAAAGCCTACTTGATGCCGCTGCGGACGCCTTCCGGCGTCATTGTGTCGAGACCGTTTCCCGTGTTCAACGACGTCTCGATGGCCGACCGCAAACTCCCCGGCTTCGAGCCGCATCAGCGTCCCTTGTACTTTAACCACGGCGACATCGATGGTGTGGACTTCTGGTCGGAGGCCGTGTTCAGCAGCGCCTACGGCGGTTCGGACGCGAAGCAGCCGGCAACCCCGAGGCCGGTGCGCGCCCACGGCCACATGACACTGATAAAGCTGGAGGACGTCAAGGACGGTCCCGATTCGGGCACGATCCGCGCGCGCTTCAGTCTGGAGGACCCGAACAACCGTGTCCTGGGCGAAGAGACCCAGACCTACACTTTCCGCGGCGACGATCACACGCGCATGATCGACTGCGAGTACGTCTTCTCCGCGCTGGGGAATGCCATAGTCTTCGGCGACACCAAGGAAGGCACGTTCGCCGTCCGGCTGAACGCGGAACTGAGCACGCCGCACGATCATATGCTCAACTCGCGCGGCGCGGCCGGAGAACCGGCGATCTGGGGCAAGCCAGCCGAGTGGGTGAACTATTCCGGAACAGTATCCGGCAAGACGGTAGGTGTGGTCGCATTCGACCATCCTTCCAGCTTCCGGCACCCCACCACCTGGCACGCCCGCGCTTACGGGCTTTTGGCGGCCAACCCGTTCGCCGCCCGCGAATTCACCAATGACGAAAAGCAGGATGGAAGCTGGACCGTTCCCGAGCGAAAAACGATTACTTTCCGCTATCGCGTGGTGATCTACGACGGAGAGATCACGCCCGCTCAACTGGCGGATATGTACAAGCAGTACTCCGCCGCAAAGTGAACCCGCTAACCACACTGGCATGCATATGAACAACCTAAATCGACGCGGTTTTCTGAGCGCCGCCGCCGTGGCCGCCGGCGCAGGTGCGCTTCCCGGAGAGGCCCAGCAGCCTTCCGCGAAAGGCACCTTTCATCTGGGCTCCGTCACCTACAACCTTCTGCAAGGTTTCGACGTGGAGACCATCATCAAGACCCTGGAGTCGGTGGGATTCGAGGCGGTGGAACTGCGGACGGAGCATAAGCATGGCGTGGAGCCCTCCCTCAGCGCGGAGGAGCGCGCGCGCATCCGGCGCCGCTTCGAGAGCAGCAAAGTGCGGCTGCTCTCCTACGGCACCACCTGCCGCTTTCAATCTCCCGACCCTGAGGAGCGAAAGAAGCAGCTCGAGATCGCCAAGCGGTTCGTGGATCTGGCGCGCGACACCGGCGCGCTGGGCATCAAGATCCAGCCCATGGGATTGCCTCCCGACGTGCCGCAGGAGACGAGCATCGAATACTTCGGCGCCTCCATGCGCGAGTTGGGCGACTACGGCGCCAGCAAGAAAGTGGAAATCTGGATGGAAGTCCACGGCCAGGGCACCCAGAATCCGCCGGTAGCCGCCGCGCTGCTGAAAGCTGCCGGGCACGAAAACGTCGGCGCGTGCTGGAACTGCAACCCGACCGACGTGCAGAACGGCTCGGTAAAGGAGAGCTTCGCGCTGTTGGGACGCTACATCCGAAACGTGCATCTTCACGAGTTGTCGGACGGCAAGTACCCGTTCCGCGAATTCTTCGCCTTGCTGCAGCAGTCCGGGTATAACCGGTACACGCTGTCGGAAGTCGCGGAGAGTAAAGAGCCGGAGCGCTATATGCGCAACTTCAAGGCGCTGTGGACGGAGCTGAAGCGGTCGTGCGGGTGACCGCCGGAACGACATGCACACCTCGCGCATCGTATGGATCCCGGCCTGCGCCGCGCTGGCCGGGCTTCTCGTCTTGTTGGCGGCTGCTCCACCCGGAGAGGTCTGGCAGGTTTGATCGGATCGACCGGATCGGCGGCTACCCGGCGAAGGTCCTGGATCACCCGCGAGTCATCGATACACCCATAGGCAAGGCCGTTGAGTTCAACGGCGTGGATGATGCAATCTACGTGGACGTTCACCCGCTGGCAGGCGCCGAGACGTTCACCTGGGAGGTCGTGTTCCGTCCCGACTTGGGCAGGGCCACCGAGCAGCGGTTCTTTCACTTAAGCGAACGCGACCCGAGGACCGGAGAGGATACGCAGACGCGGCTCCTCTTCGAGATTCGGGTCACTGGCGCGAACTGGTACCTGGACAGTTTTGCCCTGTCGGGAAATGAGTCCAAAACGCTGGTGGACCGCCAGAAGGTCTATCCCCTCGGCGCCTGGTATCACGCCGCCCTCGTATACGACGGTCGCGAGCTTCGGAACTATGTGAACGGCGTGCTCCAGAGAGCGGCCGAGATCCACCTCGCGCCGCAAGGGCCGGGGCACAGCTCGATCGGCACCCGCATCGAAGGGCGCTACTACTTCAAGGGTACGATTCTGCTGGCGCGCATGACACGCCGCGCGCTGGAACCCAGCGATTCCGCAACCAAGAGGGCGAACAGGTTCAAATGCCGTGGAAGCTTGGAG
>ODAK010006834.1_pt1 | contig 11465 bp, 8 predicted proteins | sample 1539591 | NCBI WGS metagenome assembly ODAK01 (sample SAMEA3539303, study PRJEB22396) | soil metagenome | biome: tundra; feature: field; material: soil | place: USA | collected 2010-05 | depth 0.15 m | reverse complement strand
GCGAGGGAATCTGGATGCTGATGTCCTGGTTGAGCGGTCTTGGCTCATGATCGAGAGCCATCGGCAAAAACACCGCGACAATCGTCACCAAGGCTATCGCGCCGATCAGCCGCCGGCGCGCGCGCTTTCTGAGTTGCAGTTCTTCTGCGCTAATGGATTTCGCCATGATCCGGAATCTTTGCCTTACGTTGCATTGGTTGCACCGGCGCCCGCCCGTTGCCGCTCGCGCATCACCGCAGCGACAGTAAGAAACGATCCGAAAGCTATTATTTTATCATTTCCGGCCGCGATGTCACGGGCGGCGCGCCAGGCGCCAGCGACGTCTTCGAACTGGGTAACCGGCGCAGTGACTCCCGCACGGTTCAATTCCTCGGCAAGCTGCTGCGCGGCTGCGCCACGCGGCCCTTCCGTGGTTGCCACAAACCAACGCGTAATACGGTCTTTCACTGCGTTGACCACACCCGCAATATCCTTGTCTTTAAGCATGGCAAAGACCGCAAACGTGTTGGCGGACCTCGGCATACTCGCAAGATTGGCGGCGAGCGCACGCGCCGCGTGCGGGTTGTGCGCGACGTCGAGAATCACCGTCGGCCGGCCCGGCAGCACCTCAAAACGCCCGGCGAGTTCCGCCTGCAGCAGGCCGCTGCGGATGTCCTGCGCCGTCACCGGCAGGCGCTCCCGCAGGCAATCGAGTGCAGTGATGCACGCCGCGGCGTTAGCCAGCTGATAGGCGCCACGCAGCGCCGGATACGGCAGGCCCTGGCGCTTACCGACCCGCCCCCAATAGCGCCACTGGGCTTTGGCGGCCACATAGCCGAAATCGTGGTTGATCAGCATCAGCTCGGCGCGGATCTCGGCGGCGCGTGCGGCCAGGGTCGCCGGCGGGTTGGCGTCGGCGCAGATCGCGGGTCGGCCGGCGCGGAAAATCCCTGCCTTCTCGAACCCGATCGCATCGCGCGTGTCGCCGAGGTATCCCTGATGATCGAGGTCGACGCTAGCCACCAACGCACAGTCGGCGTCGAATACATTGACCGCATCGAGCCGGCCGCCAAGCCCTACTTCCAGTATCGCAACTTCGATATTGGCCTCAGCGAACGCCAACATCGCCGCCAGCGTGCCGAACTCGAAGTATGTAAGCAGTGTGCCACCGGCCGTGTCGACCCTGGCGGATTCTACGCGCTCGAATGCGCGGCACAATTCGTCGTCATTCGCTATCCTGCCGCCGATGCGCACGCGCTCGTTGTAACGCAGCAGGTGCGGCGAGGTATAGCAGCCGACGCGATAGCCGGCGTGCAGCAGCACCGCCTCGAGCATCGCACAGCATGAGCCTTTACCGTTGGTGCCTCCGACCGTGATGATCGGACAGCCGGGATCAAGCGCGAGCGCCTGCTTGAGGCGCAACACACGCTCGAGGCCCATCGCGATAGCTTGCGGATGCAGACGCTCGAGATACTTTAGCCAATCGTCTAAGGTTTCAGGTTTAAAGTCTAAGGTCATGATCAGAAAAGCGCGAAGGAATGACCGCGCCACCAGTTCACGGCAGGCGAATCAACTTTAAACTTTTTACGTTGAACTTGAAACCGGTTACGCGGCCGCAGGCAATTTGAGCATCAGCGTGATCAGGTTGGCGAGCTTGTCGCGCATCACGCGGCGGTCGACGATCAGGTCGATCGCGCCGTGCTGCAGCAGGAATTCGGAACGTTGGAAACCCTCGGGCAGGGTTTCGCGCACGGTCTGCTCGATTACGCGGGGCCCGGCGAATCCGATCAACGCGCCCGGCTCCGCAAGTACGACGTCGCCGATCAGCGCGAAGCTCGCCGACACGCCACCCATGGTCGGATCGGTCAGCACCGAGATGAACGGCAGGCGCTCAGCGCCGAGTTGGGTCAGCGCCGCGCAGGTCTTCGACATCTGCAGCAGCGACAGCAGCCCTTCCTGCATGCGAGCGCCGCCGCTTGCAGTAAAACACACCAGCGGCAGCTTCTGCTCGAGACAGACATGCACCCCGCGCACGAAGCGCTCGCCGACGACCGAGCCCATCGAACCGCCGAGGAACTTGAACTCGAACGCGGCGGCAACCAGCGGAATGGTCTTGACGCTGCCCTGCATCACCACCAGCGCGTCTTCTTCCGCGGTGTCTTTCTTCGCTTCTTCAAGACGCTCGGTGTAACGCCGGCTGTCCTTGAATTTGAGGCTGTCGACCGGCACGATCTCGAAGCCGATCTCGTAGCGGCCCTCGGCGTCGAGCAGACAATCGAGGCGCTCACGCGCCGTAATCCGGTTATGGTGGTTGCACTTCGGGCAGACGAACAGATTCTGTTCGAGGTCGGTGCGATAGAGCACCGCTTCGCACGAATCGCATTTACTCCACAACCCCTCCGGCACCATCTTTTTCGGGCTGCCGGTATCGCGTTTGATCTTGGGCGGCAGTAATTTTTTTAACCAGCTCATGAAGTTACCGTTTCGCTGTCGAGCGCGCTGCGGATATCCTTCACCAGAACCGAAATATTGTCCAGTACGCATTCGCGCGGGCTGGTTTCTATTTCCTGCACCAGCCGGCTGCCGATGACAACGGCATCCGCGATCTTGGCGACCGCTTTCGCGGTTTGCGCATCGCGTATGCCGAAGCCGACGCCGATCGGCAGCTTGATATGCGAACGGATCTGTGGCAGCTTATGCGCTACCTCGTCGAGATCGAGGTGCGACGCGCCGGTCACGCCGCGCAGCGAAACGTAGTAGATGTAGCCGCGCGCGTAATTCGCCACCTGCTCGATGCGCGACGTGTTGGAGGTCGGCGCGAGCAAAAAGATCGCATCGATCGCCCGCTGCGCGAGCAGTCCGGAAAGCTGGCCTGATTCTTCGGGCGGATAATCAACTACCAGCACGCCGTCGACGCCGGATGCGCGCGCCGCGTCGGCAAACGCGGTGTGGCCCATGGCCTCGATCGGATTAGCGTAACCCATCAAGACCACCGGCGTCTCGCCGTTGGTCCTGCGAAAGTCCGCGACAAAACCAAGCACGTGTTTCAATGAGGTGCCGTGCTTGAGCGCGCGCTCGCTCGAGCGCTGGATGGTAGGTCCGTCCGCCATCGGATCGGAAAACGGCACGCCGAGCTCGATTACGTCGGCGCCGGCAGCGGCGAGCGCATGCATCAGCGGTACCGTCATCGCCGGATCGGGATCGCCAGCGGTGATGAAAGGAATCAGCGCCTTGCGGTTCTGTTGCTTGAGCGCGGCGAAGGTGGCGGCGATACGCGACATCAGAATCCCCGTGAGGCGTAAGGCGTGAGGAGTGAGGCGGAACGGCTCACGATGACTTTGAATTTACGCCTCACGCCTAACGCCTCTCGCCTCATTCGAATTTAAGGCCCGACTTTTCAGCGACGGTATGCATGTCCTTGTCGCCACGGCCGGAAAGATTGACGAGCAGGATCTGGTCTTTTCTCATGCGCGGCGCCATCTTCGCGGCGTAGGCGAGCGCATGGCTCGATTCGAGCGCGGGAATGATGCCTTCCAGCCGGCACAAGCGGTGAAATGCCTCGATCGCTTCGTCATCGGTCACCGCGACGTATTCGGCGCGGCCGCTGTCTTTCAGCCACGCGTGCTCAGGGCCGACTCCCGGGTAGTCAAGCCCCGCCGAAATCGAATGCGTCTCGATGATCTGGCCGTTGTCGTCTTGCAGCAGGTAAGTGCGGTTGCCGTGCAGCACGCCGGGCTTGCCGGCACACAGTGTCGCCGCATGTTTGCCGCTCTCGAGGCCGCGGCCGGCGGCTTCGACGCCGACCAGCCGCACGCTCTCGTCAGCAATATACGGGTAGAACAAGCCCATCGCGTTGGAGCCGCCGCCGACGCACGCGAGCAGCGCATCGGGCTGGCGGCCCGCCATTTCCTGCATCTGCTGCCTCGCCTCCATGCCGATCACCGACTGGAAGTCACGCACCATCATCGGATACGGGTGCGGGCCGGCGACGGTGCCGATAATGTAAAAGGTGTTGTCGACGTTGGTGACCCAGTCGCGCATCGCTTCGTTGAGCGCGTCCTTCAGCGTTCTCGAGCCCGACTCGACCGGCACCACGCTCGCGCCGAGCAATTTCATGCGATAGACGTTTTGCACCTGGCGCCTGATGTCCTCGGAACCCATGTAGACCACGCACTCCATGCCGTAACGCGCGGCGACCGTCGCCGCCGCGACACCGTGCATGCCGGCACCGGTTTCAGCGATCACGCGCGGCTTGCCCATGCGCCGCGCGAGCAGCGCCTGGCCGACCGTGTTGTTGATCTTGTGGGCACCGGTGTGATTCAGATCCTCGCGCTTGAGGTACACCTGCGCGCCGCCGAAATGTTCGGACCAGCGCTTGGCATGGTAAATCGGACTAGGCCGGCCGACGTAATGCTTGAGTTCGTATTCGAACTCGGCGCGGAACTCCGGATCCTGGCGGTAGCGCTCGTACGCAGCCTTCAGCTGATCGAGCGCCTCGATCAGGGTCTCGCCAACGAACACGCCACCATACGGCCCGAAATGCCCTCGGTCATCCGGCAGGTCATACCTCTGCACTGCGTACCTCTTTCATGAAAGCTGCGATTTTGCGCGGGTCCTTGATACCAGGACTCGCTTCGACGCCGGAACTGACATCGACTGCCCACGGCTTGACGCGGCGTATCGCCGCCGCAACGTTGTTGGGGGTAAGCCCGCCCGACAGTATCACCGGAAGCGGCAACTCGCGCGGTACCAGGCTCCAGTCGAACGCGGCCCCGGTGCCGCCGTGCGCGCCTTCAACAAAGGCATCGAGCAGCAGCCCGCGCGCTGCGCTGTAATGTTGTGCATATTGTAACAAATCCAGTCCCGCCCTGACGCGCGCCGCCTTGATGTACGGCAGCTCGAAGCGCGCGCAGAATTCCGGCGTCTCCTCGCCATGAAACTGCAGCAAATTCAGCGGCACCCGCGCGAGCACGCGTTCGATATCGCTCTCCTCCGGGTTGACAAACAGCCCGACCGCAGTGATGAACGGCGGCAGGCCGCGGATAATTTCGGCAGCGCGCTGCGGCGCCACGCCACGCGGGCTTTTTGCGTAGAAAATGAATCCGAGCGCGTACGCTCCGAGCTGCGCCGCCGCGAGGGCGTCGTCACCGCGCGTAATGCCACAGATCTTGACTGCCGTGCTCATGACTTCGTCATTTATCTTGTGCTTCAAGATTTTTGCATTAGATTCTCATCAAACCATACCCGGCGCGCAGCCTGTGGCAGCCGCCACTTTTCATCATAGCTGACGTGCGCCAGATACAGCCCCGCCGCCTCCAGCGTCGGCGCCGCAAGCCTGCGGTCGCGGCTTGCCAGCACCGAGGCTACCCACGCCGGATCGTGCTTACCTTTGCCGACGTAAACCAGGCTGCCAACGACGTTGCGCACCATGTGATGCAGGAACGCGTTGGCCGCGAGTTCGAACACCACATAGTCGCCGCTGCAGCGGATGTCGAGGCGCCGCAGTTCGCGCACCGGCGATTTCGCCTGACATTCAGCCGAGCGAAACGCGTTGAAATCGTGCTCGCCGACCAGATACTGCGCCGCGGCGCGCATCTGGTCGATATCGAGCGGCAGATGAAACCAGCCGACGCGTCCAAAATTAACTGCAGGACGCAGCGGGTGGTTCAACAATACGTAGCGGTAACAGCGCTCACGCGCCGAGTAGCGCGCGTGAAAATCATCCGCTACCCGCCGCGCCCAGATCACCGCCGCATCTGCGGGCAACAGTGCATTGGTGCCGCGTACCCACGCCGACTCTGGGCGTTCGGCGCCCGTGTCGAAATGCACCACCTGCGCCAAGGCATGCACGCCGGCATCGGTGCGCCCGGCGCACACCGTCGCGGTTTTTTCGCCGGCGATCTCGGCCAGCGCGCGCTCGAGCGCGTCCTGCACTGCACATCCCGACGGCTGCGTCTGCCAGCCGCAGAATGCACTGCCATGGTATTCCATGCCAAGCGCAATTCTCATTGCGAGCCGGTCTATGAATTTAATTTGGGGAAAACACCGGAAAGACACACAGTCCGGCCCTGCCGGCCGATCTCCGGTCAACCGAGAGAATCGAGCAATTTCATCGCTTCGGCCTGTTGTCCGGCGTTGCCTTCCTTGATCACTTCCTGCAGTACCTCACGCGCCCCATCCTTGTCGCCCATTTCCTGATACGCCTTGGCCAGATCAAATTTAGTCTGCACGTCATACCAGCGCTCGTCCTTGATGGCGCCGCCTTCTGGTTCCGGGGCCTTGGTAACCACGGTCTTAGTCGTGTCATCGAGGTTAAGGTTGATGTCGTCAAACTTGAATTCGGGCGCCAGCGGGGCAGCGGTATCGCCGCCAAGATCGCTCTTGAAATCAGGAAACACGGTCGTAGTACCTGCCGGCTTCACCGCTTCGGGCTTGGCATCAGGCGCGGCACCGACCCTGGCCGTATCGCCAAGTTCAAAGTCCATGTCAAATCCTGCCGCCTGGTCCTCCTGGTTCTCGGGGCTGGGGATGACCGTGCCGTCGTGGGTGTAGCCCTTACCGTCGGCAGCAGGCGGCGCCGGAGGCAGGGCCGTCGCATCGAAATCGATCACGTCGGCCATCGGCACAGCCGAATCGCCGGTGACCGCCGAGGCCGGGGCCCCCGCATTGGAATAGAAATCGACCGTGTCGGTCATCCGCGCGGCCGTATCGCCCGTGACCGCCGGCGCCGGTGCCAGAGCAACTATTTCGAAATCGATCATGTCAGCTTTCGGCGCAGCGGAATCGTTCTTGACGTTGGCATTGGCGGTTTCATCCCCCAGCGCGTCGAGCGTTTTTTCGGTCGGTGCGGGCGGTTGCATGCTGTCCGGGATATCGAACGCGAAATCGGGTATGGCAGCTGCCGGCGCTTCTTTGGCCGCAATGCGCACAGCGCCTGAACCCTGAGTGATGTCCTGCACTTCCGCCGCACTCGCCATCTCGTCCGGCGCCATTAGCGTCGTTTTTCCGGCTGCGCCGGTATTGACATCGACAGCGGCCTTGCTGGGAGTCTGCGACAACTCCAAGTTGAAGTCGAAATCGTTACCGGTCGCAGCACCGCGCGCTGCCGGCATCGCAGCGCCTGGCGCCGACCGGCCCGCTTCATACAGCCCATTGCCGGGATCGAACGCGTAGCCCATCGCCGCCGCTTTGAGCCAGTTGTCGCCCGCGCCAATGGTCTGGGTATGCAGGTTGCGCGCGATTTTCTCGAATGCGGCCTTGTCTTTGCGCCCGGCGTAAATTTGCAACAGCTTGAGCTGTGCTTCTTCGTGCTTGGGATTTTTCTCGAGCGCCTCTTTCAGCACTTCCTCAGCCTGCTCGTCGCGGCCGAAATTGAGATACAGATCGGCCTCGGCAAGTGGATCGACATCGTCACCGTCTCCGGCAGGCGCAGCCAATACGGGTTCAACCATCGCCGGGGGCACCGCTGCACCTTTATCGAGCTGGGGCGCGGCTTTTTTACGCCAGTCTTCGTCATCCGCGACCTGCGTGCGGCGACGGCGCGCAAACCAGTAGCCCGCTCCGCCGAGCAATGCGATCAATCCGCCGCCGGCGGCGAGATAGAGGGGTTCCTCAAGGACCTGGTCAATCAGGTCGGGCGGCGCCTGGACGATCTTGGTCGGCTTCGGCTTGGGTTTCGGTTGTTGTACTTGCGCCTCTGGCTCCGCTTTCGGCGTTTCAGCCTTGGGCGCTTCGCCTTGCGGTGGTTCAGTTGTAGCGGGTCGCTCAGCAGGCGCGGCTTTTTGATCGTCTTTCGGCGCTTCTGCCGGTGCCTTACCCGTGTCCTTGACAGGTTCCACTTTCGCCGGCTCGGCTTTCGCGGGCTCTGCTTTCGCAGGTTCCATTTTCGCGACCTGGTCGCCCTTCACCGGCGGTGTGGCTCCCGGCTTGGCCTCAGGCGCTGGCTGCGGCACTGGTTTGGCTGCCGGAGCGCCAGGCACCTGCCCCTTGATTTCAAGCAGGCGCTGCATGTCCTTGATGGTTTTCTCGAGCTGTGCGACGCGATCATTGGCTTCAGCGAATGCTTTTTCCCGCGCGGTGGCCTCTTCCTCGAGCATGCGCATGCGTTCTGCATTCGTGCGCGCGCCCTTGCCGCTGCCGGCTTTGCCCGGTGCTGTGAGTTCGCCCTTGGACAGCTTCAGCACTACCTTCGGCGTTTCCTTGGCCGCCGCCTTGTCTTCGACTGCGGTCGTGATCCTGCCGCTCGCAGCGGACCGGGACTCCCGCGCTGTCGTCTCTCCCACCGTTTCCGCCAGCGTCCGGCGATAAGCGTTCCAGTTTGCGGCTTCTACGCGCACTTCCTTCACCGCCTCGGACTGACCGGTCTCAATGACATGCTCTTTTTCCGGGACGCGCAGAATCGTGCCGCTCTTCAGATGATTCATGTTGCCGCCAAATGCATCGGGATTCGCATGATAAAGGCTGACCAGCATCTGCTCGAGCGTGACGCCCTCGGGTTTGACGCTGGCAGCGATACTGAGGAGCGTGTCGCCGCGCTTGACCGGACCGTATTCTTTGCTTTCAGCTTTAGCCGGAGCAGCAGCAGGACGCGTAACAACCGGTGCCTTTGCGGCAGGCTTGGCCGGCGCGGCGACACGCGGCGCGGTGGGCGCAATCGATTGCGGCTCAGGCGTAACAGCAGGCGCCAGCTCCACTGGTGGCGCGGCCTGCACAATCGGTTGCGACTCAAGCGTAACAGCAGGCCCCACCGCCACTGGCGGCACGGCCTGCACGATCGGCGCGCCCGGCGTATATCCGGGCGGATCGATCAGCGCAGTGTATTCGCGCACCAAGCGTCCCTGCGCCCAGTTCAATTCGACCAACAGGTCGATGAACGGCTCGTTGACCGGGCGCGTCGAAACGATCTTGATGTAGGGCCGACCGTCAGCGCGACGTTCGATGCTAAGGCGCACGCCGACCAGCGCCGGGCTGTATTGGACATTGGCCCGTGTAAAAGCTTCGGGCGAGGCAAGGCGCGCCGTGAGAGTAGCGAGCTCATCCTTCTGCACCGATAGGAGGTCGACCTCCGCCAACAGTGGCCGACCCAACGCGGACAGAATAGTGAGTTTGCCCAACCCGGCTGCGTGAGCAACCCATGGCATCAGCAGCAAGGCACCCGTCAATAGCCATGTTTTATATGGCATTTTGCGCAACGCCCACCGTTTTGTTATTTTCATGGACAAGTAGATTAACATCAATTAGTTAGGGTTCCAATCTCGACTCTAACCTTATATTATCAATCTATGAGCCAGTGGCTTCGAGCAGGATGCGCAGCATGCGGCGCAGCGGCTCGGCGGCGCCCCACAGCAACTGATCGCCGACCGTAAACGCGGACAGATAGCAGCCGCCGTTTTTTTCCTTTAATTTGAGCTTGCGCACGCGCCCGATGGGCACATCGAGCGTGCCGCTTACCTTCACCGGCGTCAGTTCAGCCAGCGTCGCTTCGCGCTGGTTGGGAATCACCTTTACCCAATCGTTCGCTTCGTCCAGCATGTGTTCTATTTCGTCGAGTGGCACGTCTTTTTTGAGCTTGACGGTCAAAGCCTGACTGTGACAGCGCATCGCACCGATGCGTACACAAATGCCGTCCACCGGGATCGTATCCGCTTTGAAGCCAAGTATCTTGTTTGCTTCGGCCGCACCTTTCCATTCCTCGCGGCTCTGGCCATTGCCGAGATCCTTGTCGATCCACGGCAACAGACTGCCGGCGAGCGGATGGCCGAAATGCCCGGTCGGAAAATCCTTCTTGCGCTGCATGTCGGTAACCGCGCGGTCGATATCGAGAATCGCGGAATCCGGCTCGTCGAGTTGCGGCCCGGCGGCGTCATGCAATACCCCCATCTGCCGCACCAGCTCTCGCATGTGCTGCGCGCCGGCGCCGGACGCGGCCTGGTAAGTCATCGCCGTCAGCCACTCGACGAGATCGTGCTTGAACAGGCCGTGCATGCCCATCAGCATCAGGCTCACCGTGCAGTTGCCACCGATGTAATTGCGGACGCCACGGCTCATGGCGTCCCTGATCACGTTCATGTTGACCGGGTCGAGCACGATCACCGCATCGTCCTGCATGCGCAGCGTCGAGGCGGCATCGATCCAGTAGCCGTTCCAGCCCGCGGCTCGCAGCCTGGGAAATACCTCGCTTGTGTAATCGCCACCCTGGCACGAGACCAGCGCGTCCATCGCCTTGAGCTGATTGATGTCGCGCCCGTCCTTGAGCGACGCCACGCCCTTGCCGATCGCGGGCCCCGCGCCGCCGACCTGCGAAGTCGTGAAAAACACCGGGTCGATCAGGTCGAAATCGCGCTCGGCCTGCATGCGCTGCAGCAGCACCGAGCCGACCATCCCGCGCCATCCGATAAATCCAACTCTGAGCATTAACTCACCCCTCACTGCCGAACCGCGGCAACCACCGCATCGCCCATTTCGCTGGTGCCGACGCGCCGCATTTCCGTAGCGTAAATATCGGCAGTCCGATAGCCCTGGGCCAGAACTTTTTTCACCGCAGCCTCGATGCGCTGTGCCGCCTCTTCAAGATTGAAGGTATAACGCAGCATCATCGCCGCTGACAGTATCGTCGCCAATGGATTCGCGATGTTCTTGCCCGCGATATCGGGCGCCGAACCATGCGCGGGCTCATACAAACCTTTGTTGCCGGCATCGAGCGACGCTGATGGCAGCATGCCGATCGAGCCGGTCAGCATCGACGCCTCGTCCGATAGGATGTCACCGAACATATTGCCGGTCACGATCACGTCGAACTGCTTCGGATTGCGCACCAGCTGCATCGCCGCGTTGTCGACGTACATGTGCGACAACTCGACGTGCGGATAGTTTTTGGCGACATCTTTCACGACCTCGCGCCACAGGCGGCTGGTCTCGAGCACGTTCTCCTTGTCGACTGAACACAGTTTCCGATTGCGTTTCATCGCCGCCTGGAAACCAATTTCCGCAATTCGCCGGATCTCGGGTTCCGAGTAGAGCATCGTGTCGTAGCCTTCGCGCTCGCCGCGGCTGTTGGTGCGCCGCCCGCGCGGCTCGCCGAAGTAAATATCACCCGTCAACTCGCGCAGAATCAGAATATCGAGTCCGGCAACGAGCTCGGGCTTGAGCGACGATGCGCCGGCGAGTTCCTCGAATAGCAACGCCGGGCGCAGGTTGGCGAACAAGCCGAGTTCCTTGCGGATGCGCAATATGCCCTGCTCGGGACGCTGGAGTCGCGGCAGCGCATCGTACTTGGGCCCGCCGACCGCGCCGCACAGCACCGCATCGGCCTGCCTGGCGAGCTTCAGCGTCGGTTCCGGCAGCGGATCGCCATGCGCGTCATAGCCTGCGCCGCCGAACGGCGCAGGCTCAAGCTCGAGCTTGAGGCCGTCGTGCTTCATGGCAGCGAGCACCTTGACCGCCTGCGCGACAATCTCCGGGCCGATGCCGTCGCCGGCTAGTACTGC
>ODAK010006832.1_pt1 | contig 11467 bp, 12 predicted proteins | sample 1539591 | NCBI WGS metagenome assembly ODAK01 (sample SAMEA3539303, study PRJEB22396) | soil metagenome | biome: tundra; feature: field; material: soil | place: USA | collected 2010-05 | depth 0.15 m | reverse complement strand
GTCGTGATTGCGAAGGACGCGCGCTCCGGTTGCGAGCCCATCAAGCCTTTGCAGGAAGACCGTTCGGCCTTCCACGCGATTGACCAGCGAGCCGCCAAGTTGGCGATCTCGGCCGAAGAACGTGACGCCGTCGCCGCTGTGTAACGGCGCCGATTGGTCGAGAGTGAAGGAATCGCGCTCGACCGAGGCCACCTTGCCGACCGGCTCACCCACGTGCTTGGGCGAATCGGGCGACGCCACGTCGGCGCCGCGGCCGGTAAGGAAATACGTGCTGTAGCCGCGGTTGAAGGTCTTGTCGGGGTCGGGCGAAAAGCCCAGATCGACACTGCCGGAGGACGCACGCCGGCCTCCGCGCGCTTCGAGCAGGCAGTCCATCTGTCGTCGGTAGTACCCGACGACGTTCATGACGTAGGCCTTGTTCTTCAGGCGGCCTTCGATTTTGAACGACGAAACACCCGCGTCGAGCAGGTCGGCAAGATGAGCGCTAAGATTGAGATCGCGCAGGGACAGCAGGTGACGATTGCCGACGATAGTGTCACCGCGACTGTCGACCAGCGCATACTCGCGCCGGCACGGCTGCGCGCACTGACCGCGGTTGCCGCTGCGCCCACCGATGGCGTAGCTGAGCGCGCACTGGCCGCTCATGCAAACGCACAGGGCGCCGTGCACGAAAAACTCCAGCTCGAGGGTGGTGACGGCGCGAATGGCGCGGATTTGTTCGAGGTCCAGCTCGCGAGCCAGAATCGCGCGGGAAAAGCCGACCTTTTCCAGAAACGTCACGCGCTCGGGCGTGTGGTTGTGCATCTGGGTGCTGGCGATAATCGGCAGCGGCGGCAAATCGCATTCGAGCAAGCCGACGTCTTGCAGAATCAGCCCATCGACGCCCGCGCGATGTACGTCGTGGCACAGGCGAACGGCTTCATCGATTTCGTCGTCCCGCAAGATGGTGTTGACGACCGCGTACACCTTGGCCCAGTAGCGATGCGCGTAGGCGACCAGGCTTTCGATATCCGCCAGCGAATTTGCTGCCGCTTCGCGGGCGCCGAATTTTGAGGCGCCGACGTACACCGCATCGGCGCCGCAGTTGATAGCGGCGATGCCGGTCTCTAGATCTTTAGCGGGCGCGAGCAGCTCGATGGCGGGCACGGCCTCGTGATACCTGGCCCACGGCAAAACGCAAGCCGGTGCTGTCTATGTTTGGGATGCCATAACCACCGCCAAGTCCAGCAGCTTGCTGGCGTAGCCCCATTCGTTGTCGTACCAGGCGATGAGTTTGACGAACGTCGGGTCGAGCTGCATGCCGGCTTTGGCGTCAAACACCGAGGTGCACGCTTCGCCGCGAAGGTCGGACGAGACCACGTCATCGGTGGTGTAGGCTAAAATGCCCTTGAGAGAGCCTTCGGAGGCCGCCTTCATCGCAGCGCAAATGTCGGCGTAGGTTGTCGGACGTTCGAGCTCGCAGGTCAGATCGACGACGGAGACATCGGCTACCGGGACACGAAATGCCATGCCGGACAGCTTGCCGACCAGCGCGGGCAGAACCTTGGTCACGGCTTTCGCGGCGCCGGTGGACGCGGGGATGATGTTGTCCAGGATGCTGCGGCCGAAGCGCCAATCTTTTCCTGAAATGCCGTCGACGGTTTTCTGCGACGCCGTCGTGGCATGCACCGTGGTCATGAGGCCGCGTTTGATGCCGGCGTGATCGTTCAGGACCTTGGCGACCGGGGCTAGGCAATTGGTCGTACACGACGCGGCCGAGATGATGGGCTGGCCAGCGTAGCTGTCGCTGTTGACACCGTAGACGAAGACCGGCGTGTCGTCTTTGGCAGGAGCGGAAAGGATTACGCGCTTGGCGCCGGCCCGAAGATGCGCCTGAGCCTTTTCTTTGGTCAGAAATATTCCCGTCGATTCAATCACCACGTCGACGCCAGCAGCGCCCCACTCCGATTCCGCGGGATCCTTGGCAGCGGTCACCCGGATCGGCCGATCGCCTACGACAAGAAACGAATCTTTAACAGTTACTGGCCGGCCGAGCTTGCCGTGGACGGAATCGTAGGTGAGCAAGTACGCGAGCTGCCGCAGATCGAGCAAATCGTTGACGGCGACGACTTCCACATCGTCGCGGTCGAGGGCCGCCCGGAAAGCTGTCCTGCCGATTCGCCCGAAGCCGTTGATGCCAATCTTGGTCATGGTCGAAACCTCCTTGTGCTTTGAAAAATAGCGCCGTCGAGCCGTGGCCTAAAGGACAATCACATTGCATTTTAGGCCAAGCGGCGCAAAATGGGTTCATGCGAATGTCCACGCGAAACGTGTGGTTCCTGGTCACGCCTCGGACCGGCATCCTCAATATCGCGGGACCTTGGGAAGTTTTGGGCCACGCCAACGACGTGCTCGACCGCGAGGCGTACCGGCTCGAAGCGATCGGCGTCGGCGTATCGGAGGCGCGAACGCGGTACGGCTTGCTCCTCGGAGACTTGCGACCCTTGCCGGCCCGATGCGATCGTTTGCCGGATATCGCGATTGTGGCGGGCATGCCGGTGCTCGATCCGTCGCCGTCCGGCCACGCGCTGGTGGCGTGGCTGCGGCGCCATCACACGCGCATTCCAACCCTGGTGTCGATTTGCACGGGCGCCTTCGCGCTCGGCGCGGCCGGAATTCTCGACGGTCGTCGCGCGACCACGCATTGGATGTACGTGGAGGCGTTGCGAGCACGCTTTCCTGCAGCCCAGGTTGTCGACGAGGGCATCTACGTGAAAGACCGTGGCGTGTGGACGTCCGCAGGCGTGACCGCCGGTATCGACTTGGCCTTGGCGCTCGTCGAAGAACATCATGGGCACGCCGTGGCCATGATGGTCGCCAAGCGCATGGTGCTGTTCCTGCGGCGCTCGGGGAATCAGGCGCAGTTCAGTCCCGCGCTTCGTCGGCAAGAGAGGGAGCCGTCAAAGCTGGGCGACATTTCGACCTTCGTCCTCGACCATATCGACGAGTCGCTACCCGTGGAACGAATTGCGGCCGGCGTCGGCATGAGCCCGCGCACGCTCAGTCGGTGGTGCCGCGACCACCTCGACGAATCCCCCGCCGAGCTGGTGCGCCGGTTGCGAGTCGAGGAAGCGAAGCGGTTGCTCGAAGAGACATCACTGCCCGTGAAAGACATCACCACGCGCACCGGCCTAGGCGACGCCAGCACCCTGTGGCGGGCCTTCACGCAAGACCTAGGCATCACGCCGGCGGAATACCGGCAACGTTTCGCCGCGACGGAATAGCTCCGGCCGGCTAGCTGCAGGCGCCAGAGCCTTGACTGAGATCCGTGTCGGTTTGTCTCGCCCAGGGGACCGAGACAGATTCAGCGGAGTCGTCACCCGAGCACGGCTGCCAACACCTGGCGCAGGCTGTTCTGATCGTCGGCGTGCAGCGTGCCAAGTTGGCGGATCACCAGGCTCGCCTCGATGGTGGTGAGCAGAGGCTTGATGACCGACGGCTTGAGCAGGCCGGCCGCTTGCCAATGTACGATGGTGCCCTCGCCCACGGTGGGTGCCGGGCGGGCTTGGCTCGTGATCGCCATCAAGATGAGGTCGGGCCGTTCGCGGTTATACACTTCGGAGCTGACGACAACTGCGGGGCGTTTCTTGGTGGCGGTTTGATCGGTGAAGGGAAACGGAACGACGATGACGTCTCCGAAGCGGTAGAGCATGGTGCTATCGACTTTCAGATGTCGTTGTAAACATCATCCTCGGGATTGTCCCAGACCTTGGCGAAGGCGGGCACGGCCGCTGCGGTGGCGGCGTGGGCCAGCTCGCGATCAGTGTCTCGAGAGGCGAGGAAGTCGACGAAATCCTCGACCTCGGCAACGCGGGCTGGTGGAAGTCTGCCAATCTTTTCAAACAGCAGGTCACGTGCGGAAGCAGGCATGGCGAACCTCTATTTCACCATGGACCTTCCAGGATGCAATGATGCATTTCGAAAGTGCCGAAGGCCATGGCCGACGTGGCGCGCTCGCAGTAGCTGGCGGCGGCTGAATTCGAGACGGAATAGCTCGCAGCGACGGTAGTGCGGCCGACGCCGATTTGGGGCATGGTTAGGGCGTGCGATTCGCACTGGTCTTGCTAATCGCTCTCGGCGCGATGGTTCCGGCAGTTCGTGCCGAGGACGGCCGAGGTCTATACGTCGTTGCTATCAACGGTGGCGGCGACAAGCAGGACAATTTCGCTTCGCACTTGGGGCATTTGCAGCAACTCATGCACGTACTCGGCGCCTCGGGGATTCCTCGCGACCACATCACGGTCTTGGCCAGCGACGGCTCGGCGGCGGCGCCCGACTTGGCGACGCGCGAGCCGGAGGCAGAAAATGCGTGGCTTCTGCAAGGCACCCAGCTCGATCCGATCCTGCGCGACCTGACGACGTTCGAAAATTCGCAGCTGCCCGGGGTCGACTTACGCCCTGCCACGGTGGCTAGCCTCACAAAGACGATCGGTGAGCTGCGCGGCCGCCTGCGGCCGGGCGACACGCTGCTGATGTACGTCACCGATCACGGCAGTCAAAGCCGCCGCGACCCCATCGAGAACCGCATCACGCTGTGGGGCGAGTCGATTTCAGTGCGCAAGCTGGGCGCGCTGCTTGCGCGCTTGCCGCCGTCGGTGCGCGTGGTGTCGCTGATGTCGCAATGTTTTTCCGGCGGGTTTGCCTACCTGCACGAGGCGCGCGAGCGGAGAGCCACGCCGAACGGCACGACGTGCGGCTATTTCTCGTCGACGCCCGACCGCCCGGCCTACGGCTGCTACCCCGAATTGCGCGGGCAGAAGGCCGTGGGTCATTCCTTTGCTTTTCTTTCGGCGCTGGCGGCGCGGGGCCATTTCCCCGCGGCTCATGCGGACATCCTGGTCAGCGACGAAACCCCCGACATTCCCCTGCGCAGCTCGGATGTCTATTTGGCGGAACAGCTGGCGCGCGCAGCGGGCTCGCCCGAGCGCGAGGCTGCCTTCGCGGATCCGTTCGTGGGCAAGGCGTTCGCCAGTCGCGAATTTTCCGGCGAAAGCCGCTTGCTCGATCGGATTGCTTCGGTGTACGCGCTGGCGCGGCCGTCGTCGTTGACCGAGATCGACAGGCAAGCCGACGGCTTTTTCGATGTTCTCGACCAGCTGGATGCCGACGCGAAAACCTGGGAAAGCGCGCTCGGCGATTTCAATCGGGCGAATCTGGATGCATTCCTCGATGCCAAGCCGACATGGCGGCCGCGTCTCGACGACCGCACGATGCGCGCCCTGGATACGGCAGGCCGGCGAAAGCTGGCGGCCGAGCTACTGGCCGAGCTGGGACCTTTCGTGCTGGCCGAGCCGGCGCGCTCGGCAGACGCGAATCGACTGATGGATGGTCTGGCGGTTACCGACGAGATCAACTACCGGACGGAAGTGCGCGTGGCCGCGCTTTTGCGCATGCGGTTCGTGCTGACCTCCGTGGCTGGACGGCAGTGGAGCAAGAGCGATCCCCGGCAGAGCCAAGCCGTGGACGCGCTGCTGAAGTGCGAAGATCTGACGCTTCCGGTGGCGGCGCCACCGCGTATGGCCGAGCCCGCCGACGTGGCGAAGTTGCCGTCGTTCGATGAAGACAAGCAAGCCATGGCGACGGCGAGTCCGGGATGGCTGGGTGTTGTCTACGTTCCGGTCAACCGTGACCGGCGCAAGCACCTGAGCATCCCCGACGGAGCCGTGCAGATCACGTCCGTTCTGCCGCGTTCGCCCGCAGCGCTGGCGGGCTTACGCACCGGCGACATCGTCGTCGCTGCCGGCGGCCGACCACTGGTGCATTCGCGGGCCTTGCGGCCACTCATCGCGGCGGCGACGGTGAATGCGGCGCTGGGGATCGAGGTGTTGCGCGGCGCGAGTCATATGATTCTTGCTCCTGTCGTTGGCTTGGCGCCGCGGCCGAAGGCACGAAACTAGCTGGCATCAGACTCCTGACAGAACGCTGTCAGGAGCACCCTTGTACGGTTCGTGCACACCTTCCAAGGAGGACATCATGAACCTGAACAAATTGTACGCACTCGTGACCGTGGAATCGTTCGCTCACCTCAAGGAATTCTATTGCGAGCAGTTCGGCTTCTCCATTTCGATGGAGGCTCCGGGCTACCTGCACTTGTCCGGAAAAGGAAATGGCGAGCTCGCCTTCATGATTCAGGACAAGGACGCGCACGAAGCCTTCGGCGGCAAGGGCCTGACCGTTTGCCTCCAAGTTGCCGACGTGGACGCCGAGGCAGCACGGCTGACGAAAGCGAAAGTACCGGTCGTCGTGCCGTTGCGAGATAATCCGTGGGGAGACCGAAGTATCATTCTGCGGGATCCCGTCGGCATTCATGTGTACGTCTATCAATGTCTATCAACGCAAGTAATGTGACAGGTCGTCCGTGAGGCGGGCAGATCGGCTGTTTCGCCTCGTGGGCGCGCTTCAGCGCCGTCGCACGGTGACCGCGGCGGCGCTGGCTGAAAGGCTGGAAGTCTCCGAACGCACCGTCTACCGGGACGTCGCGGACCTGATTGGCTCGGGCGTGCCGATTGCCGGCGAGGCGGGCGTCGGCTATCGCCTCGACCGTGGATTCGATCTGCCACCTATGATGTTCAGCGAAGCGGAAATCGAAGCAATTGTTCTAGGCGCACGCATGGTGAAGGCGTTCGCCGATCCGGCGCTGGCCCAGGCGGCCGACGACGTGCTGAACAAGATTCGTCGCGTGCTGCCCGACAAGCTGGCACCGTCGCTGGATCTGACGCCGCTTTACGGCTACCACTTCCGGCGGGAAAAGCACGTCGGCGAGTACCTGGCGCAGGCGCGCCAGGCGATGCGGCTCGGGCGCAAGATGCAGCTTGGCTATGCGGACGGCAAGAAGGACGAGAGCTCGCGCGTGATCCGTCCGCTTGCGCTTTCGTTTGTGGGACACGGGTGGATTCTGACGGCGTGGTGCGAGCTGCGGGTGGCGTTCCGCAATTTTCGGCTGGATCGGGTGGCGGCGCTGGCGATGCTAGACGAACGCTTCGTGCCCGAGCCGGGCAAGCGCTACGAAGATTTCATCGCGCTCATGGAACGAGAGTCGGAAGCCCGCGGGCGGTAGCCCGATTCTTTGAACCAGCGGGTCGTTCCCGGACATCCGAGTACGTGGGAGAAAAACTCGGTATGACAAACACGTCGATTGGTTTTGGTAGTGCGCTGGTGTTGTTGGGGCTCGGCGGCTACTTCGGCACGGGCGCAGAGCACCCGACGGCGCTGATCCCGGCGGCGGCGGGTATCCTGCTAATTGTCTTCGGCCTGCTAGCGCGCAATCCCAACCTGCGGATGCATGCCATGCATGGCGCGGCCTTGATCGGACTACTCGGCTTCTTCGGCTCGGTCAGTGGTCTCCCTCAACTGATGAAGCTGATCGCGGGCGACAGCATTGCCCGGCCAGTGGCCGCTGTCTCGCGTTCGATCATGGCGGTGTTGTGCCTGGCGTTCGTCGTGCTCACGGTCCGCTCGTTCGTGGCGGCGCGAATCACACGCAAGAAGGCGCCGGCGCAGCCGTAGCGACAAACGGCTAGAACACGTAGCCCGCTGCTCCGCCGACGAAGAAGGCATCGAAGAAGCCGCCTTCCAGTCGGAATTCCAGTCCCTTGGCATCGGGTATGGGGAAGTCCACGCCGAAGAGCAAGTTGATGATGGGGATGGCGCCGGGAACGGAGGTCTCCTCGAAGCGGTGGGGATCGTTCCATTGATCGCCGGATCCCTGCGTTTGGGTCAACGCCTGCTCATTGCAGGTGGCGCTCTTGTCGCAGATCGGCGCCGCGGGGTTGCTTCCGACAACGAACCCCTTGCCGTCGGGGCTGGGTCTCGCCGACGTGCGCAGAATCTTTCCGCGAACCACCGCCAGGCCCAGGCCCGCGCCGTAGTGAATGCCGAAGTAGCGGCTGAAGTACTGACGAGACACGAAGGCCGCGTCCATCGTGATGAGCCCAAAATTCTTCGCTTGCACGAGGTCGGTGTCGACGCTGGCATCCTTGCCCTTCCCCAGCCAATAGCCGTCGGGCATGCTCATGTCCTGAAAGCCGATGCCGACGGCCAGCTCCCAGGTGCGGTGCGGATCGTCTCGGTCGACCTTGCGGCGATAGCCTTCGAGGCCGACGCTGTAGCTGGAAAGCGGAACGTTCTTTTGCGTGAACAAACCGAGGAACCAACTCGGCACCGAAATCCAGCGTGCGCGGAAGGCCAGGCCGTACTTGGCGGCATTCGGGTCATTGGCAGCGGCCGGTGCGGCGACGGTGCCGGCCTCGGGTGCGATCCCCATCGCCGCGGCGCCAGGCGCGTCTGCCCCTGCAGCTGCTGTATCAGTCATTTCTTGCGCGAACGCGAGAGAAGAAAGCGCAAGAACGGAAACAAAAGAAAGCGATTGGAACGTGCGTGTGCAGCGGTGCATGAATCCCTCCGAACCGGTTGCCGCGACTATAGCTCAACTGTTTGATTTGAAGGCGGTCGCAAACGTTCGTGCTAGCGTCAGGACGTGCCCGTGACGCTTGCCATTACCCTGCTTTCCTGTCTCCCCTGTCTCCCCTGTCTCGTCGTGGCCTCCGCCGACGCTGGCCGCGCCACCACCGAACGCTCGCGATTCGAGGCGTACCTTGGCGACCACGACGTGCCGACGGCGGCCGAGCTGCGAGCGCTCGGCAAAGCGCCGGACAAAACGCTGATGGCGCTCTCCTCCGACCCGCACGCCGAGGGGCTCGTTCGCGCGCGCGCCACCGCCGGGCTGCGCTTTTTCCCGACGCCCGAGGTGCAGACCTTTCTTGGCAAGCTCATCCAGAAGAATGCCAAGGCAACGGATGCCACGGATCGCCTGATCGTGCGCCGGGCTGCGCTGGCTCTCGGATGGATGGTCGTCGCCGATGCGCCCGATACCCTGGCGTTGCTCTTCGACAACGATGACGTCGAGGTGCGGGTCGATGCTGCCATCGGGCTTGGCCTCACGCGCTCCGAGTCTGCGACCGGCTACTTGCGCCGCCGGCTCGCCGTTGAGAGCGCGCCGCGCGTGCGCGAACAGATCGAGCGTCAGCTGCGCGCCATGGGTCAGCCGACAACCCAGCCCGAAAAGGCGACGCCGCCCAAGAAGGAAACCCCGATGCGTTCGGGCTGGTGAGTTGATCACTCCGGCCACGGCCACGACCACGACCACGGTTACGTTTACGGCCACGACCTTCTGCGGCTACGCGGGGATTAGAGTGACGCCGGAACTTCGGTCGGGCATGTGCTAACTTCCCGCCCCGATCGAAACACGGCGAAGGAGAAGTAGAAGTGCCCAAAGCAAAACTTGGCATTCTGGTGGGAGGTGGGCCCGCGCCCGGCATCAACAGCGTCATCAGCGCGGCGACAATTCGTGCACTTTTGCAGGGCGTGGAGGTTCTGGGCATTCGCGACGGCTTCGACCGCCTGATGAAGGGACGCCTGGAAGACATCCGGCCGCTGCAACTGGGTGACGTCAGCCGCATTCACTTCACCGGCGGTTCTATTTTGGGCAGCTCGCGCGCCAACCCGACGGCCAAAGACGAAGACCTTGTCATGGTGGTCGATTCGCTGCATCGCTTGGGCATCACCCAGCTCATCACTATCGGCGGCGACGAGACCGCGTTTTCGGCGATGAAGGTTTCCGAGAAAGCGGCGGGCAGGCTGCGCGTCGTTCACGTGCCCAAGACCATCGACAACGATTTGGATCTGGATCCGTCGGTGGATTCGTTCGGCTACAACACGGCCCGCAGCCTCGGCTGCGATCTGGTGAAGAACCTGATGGTCGACGCCAAGACGACGTCGCGCTGGTACTTCGTCATGGCCATCGGCCGCAAGGCCGGGCACCTAGCGCTCGGGATCGGCAAGGCGGCGGGCGCCACGCTGACCGTTATTCCCGAGGAGTTTCCGCGCCACAAACCCACCTTGCGCATCCTGGTCGACATTCTTGCCGGCGCCATCATCAAGCGTTTGGCCGAAGGGCGGCGTTACGGCGTCGCGGTTCTGGCCGAAGGCTTGGCCGAGGCGCTGCCCGACGAGGACATCAAGCGCTTGGGCAATTTCGAGCGTGACGAGCACGGCCACATTCGCGTCTCGGAGCTGAACTTGGGCGACGGCCTGAAGAAGGCGGTGAACGCGCGCTTGCGCGAACTCGGCGTTCCGAAGATCACCGTCGTGTCGAAAGACATCGGCTACGAATTGCGCTGCGCCGATCCCGTTCCTTACGACATGGAATACACGCGCGACCTCGGCTATTGCGCGGCGAAGTTTTTGTTCTCGGGCGGCAACGCGGCCATGGTGTCGATGGAAGCCGGGAATTTCGTGCCCATCCCCTTCGCGCAGCTACTGGATCCGCAGACCGGTCGCGCTCGCGTGCGCATGGTCGACATCAAGTCGACCCGCTACGCTATCGCTCGCCGTTATATGATTCGTTTGCGCCGCGACGATTTCGAAGAGCCGGCGGTGCTGGCCCTGTTCGGCTCGGTCTGCAATCCCAAGCGATCCGCCGAAGAGTTCAAGCGCGAATTCGGCTATGTGGTGGAAAGCGAAGCGCCGCCACTCGACCTGCTGCACTCGCGGGATCGTGATTCAAATTCGCGCTAGATGAAGCACCTGCTCCTGCGCGATCTCGACTGGCCGGCCATGTGCCGGACCCTCGGCGGGCTGGGGGTCGGCGAGCGCGCGGCTCGCAAAGTGTTTGCGCACGTGCACGCGCGCTGGGCGTCGAGCCTGGACGATTTGGATCTGCTTTCTGCACAGACGCGGCGGCAGATTGCCGAGATCGCCGCGTTTCCCGATCTGGAGATCGTCGAACGCCGCCGCGCCAGCGACGGCTTCGTGAAATATCTGTTTCGCTTGGCCGACGGCGGGCAGATCGAGGCGGTACGCATTCCGCTGCCGGATCCGCAGGAGGCGCGCCTTCTCAAAGAAAAGCGCAAACGCGGCGAGGCCTGTGGGCTGGTGGCGCTGCCTACGGCGAAATACACCGTGTGCATCAGCTCGCAGGTCGGCTGCGCCCTTGCCTGCGCCTTTTGCGCCACCGGCAAGCTGGGCTTTTCGCGCAATCTTTCCACGTGGGAAATGGTGGCGCAGGTACAGGCCATCGCGCGCGACGCCGACCACGCCATTCGAGGCGTGCTGTTCCTCGGCATGGGCGAGCCGCTGCTCAACTACGACAACGTTCTGCGCACGGCACGCATCCTGTGCCATCCCGCGGGGCTGGCTATTTCTGCCGACGCGATTTCTATTTCCACCGCCGGCATCGTGCCGGCCATTCGGCGTTTGGCTGCCGAGAACGAACGCTTTCGGCTGATCGTTTCGCTGGCGGCTCCGACGAGCGAGGCGCGATTGCCGCTGATGCCCGTCGAGAAGACCTGGGCGCTGGCCGAGTTGGTGGCGGCCATTCGGGACTACACGGCGGTGCACAAGGGGCGCGTGACACTGGCCTATGTCGCAA
>ODAK010006831.1_pt1 | contig 11467 bp, 7 predicted proteins | sample 1539591 | NCBI WGS metagenome assembly ODAK01 (sample SAMEA3539303, study PRJEB22396) | soil metagenome | biome: tundra; feature: field; material: soil | place: USA | collected 2010-05 | depth 0.15 m | reverse complement strand
GAGTTCGAGGAATCGGGGGCGACAGCCGTCGAAGAAGTTGGATTCACTCTCGCCGCCGCGGTCGATTTCATTGCCGCGATGCAATCTCGCGGAATCGCGGTCGGACAAGCCGCGGATTCCATTGCGTTTTCATTTTCAACGGGTGCAAGTTACTTCTTTCAAATCGCCAAACTCCGCGCGTTCCGCATGGTGTGGGCGCAGGCTATCGAGAGCTTCGGTGGAACGCGCGAAGAGGCGAAGGCTCGCATTCATGCCCGCACGTCTCGCTGGAACAAAACCATCTACGATCCTCACGTCAATATTCTGCGCGCTACCACCGAGGCTATGTCCGCAATTCTCGGCGGCGCAGACTCAGTCTCGGTCGCACCCTTCGATGAGTGTTACAAATCGCCCGACGATGCAAGCCGCCGACTCGCGCGGAATACGCAGATTCTTCTCAAGCAGGAAGCGCTACTTTCGCGGGTTGCCGATCCCGGCGCCGGTTCGTACTGCATCGAATTCACCACCGATTTTATTGCCCGCGAAGGTTGGAAGCAGATGCAGGCGATCGAAGCCGCCGGCGGTTTCCAAGAGGCGAAGTCGGATGGGAAGATCGCGCAGGCCCTCAAGCAGTCAGTTGCAACAAAAGAGAAAGCCGTGCTATCGCGCCGTCGTGTATTTACCGGTACGAACCAATATGCAAATCTCTCTGAGAGAGCATTGGATCGCGTCGACTTTTCCCGCTTGACCGATGTGCGGCGCGGCACCGAGGCTTATGAACTACTCCGCCTGCGGACCGAACGCCACGAGGCTTTGACAGGCAAGATCCCGCGCGTAATGCTGGCCGAATTTGGGGATGTGAAAATGCGGTCGGCCCGCTCGAACTTCGCTGCAAATTTCTTTGCCTGCGCGGGCTTCGATATAGCAACCCAGCGATTCGACTCAGCCGATGAAATCGCAACCGTCGATACCGACCTCATCGTACTCTGCAGTTCCGATGCGGAATACTTGGCGCTCACAATGGAGCTTGTGTCCAGGTTAACCGCGCACGGGCGGTCAACGCCTGTTCTTGTCGCGGGCAATCCCGAGACCATCGAGCAATTGAAGGCCGCGGGCGTCGCGGACTTCATTCATATCCGCAGCAACCCGATCGAGCTTCTTGCAAAATGGCAGAATAACTTGGGAGTCAAGGATTAAGCATGCGTCCGGATTTTTCAAAGATCGGCTATAAGCCCGCGGTGGAACAAGCGCAAGAGCATGAGCCTGTGGAATGGCTCTCTCCTGAGCACATCCCGGTCAAGAGCTTCTATACGCGCAAGGACCTGGAGGGACTGGAGCATCTTGAGTATGCTGCGGGAATCCCGCCCTATCTGCGCGGGCCTTACAGCACGATGTACGTGATGCGCCCCTGGACGATTCGGCAATATGCTGGCTTTTCCACCGCTGAAGAATCCAATGCGTTCTATCGCCGCAACCTCGCCTCCGGTCAGAGAGGGCTTTCGGTTGCATTCGATCTGGCCACGCATCGCGGATACGATTCCGACCACGAGCGCGTCACCGGAGATGTTGGCAACGCCGGCGTGGCTATCGATTCCATTCTCGACATGAAGCTCCTGTTCGATCAGATTCCTCTCGATCAGATGTCTGTGTCCATGACGATGAATGGCGCCGTGCTGCCGATTATGGCGTTCTATATTGTCGCCGCCGAAGAGCAAGGAGTAACGCCGCAGCAACTGAGTGGGACCATTCAGAACGACATTCTCAAAGAGTTCATGGTCCGCAATACGTATATCTATCCGCCCGAAGGCTCCATGCGAATTATCGGCGACATCTTCCGCTACTGCGCAGCAAATATGCCGAAATTCAACTGCATCAGTGTAAGTGGATACCACATGCAGGAGGCGGGAGCCACCGCGGATATTGAATTGGCTTACACGCTCGCCGACGGCCTTGAGTATCTGCGCACCGGCGTAAAGGCGGCCCTTGACGTCGATAACTTCGCGCCGCGCATATCGTTTTTCTGGGGCATCGGCATGAATCACTTCATGGAGATTGCCAAAATGCGCGCGGCGCGAATGTTGTGGGCAAAGCTGGTAAAGACGTTCAATCCGAAGAATCCAAAATCTCTCATTTTGCGCACTCATTCGCAGACCTCCGGTTGGAGCCTCACCGCGCAGGATCCGTATAACAACGTTGTGCGCACGTGCATTGAGGCCTTGGCCGCGGCGCTCGGACATACGCAGTCTCTGCACACCAATGCACTGGATGAAGCGTTGGCGCTGCCCACCGATTTCTCTGCCCGTATCGCGCGCAACACCCAGATCTATTTGCAGGAAGAAACTGGCATCACACACTTTGTCGATCCATGGGCCGGGTCTTATTATGTCGAACGGCTTACTCACGAACTGATGCATTCGGCGTGGACGCTGATCGAAGAGGTGGAGCGGCTTGGCGGCATGGCCAAGGCGATTGAAACCGGCGTCCCCAAAATGCGTATTGAAGAGGCTGCGGCGCGCAGGCAGGCCTGTATCGACTCGGGCAGAGACATCATCGTCGGCGTAAATGCGTACCCTTCGCCCGAGGAGCCGCAGATTCCCGTTCTTGATATCGACAATGCCGCGGTTCGTGAATCGCAGCTCAAGCGCCTGGCCCAGTTGAAACGCGAGCGCAACGCCGGAGCTGTGCGCCAATCGCTCGAACAACTGGAGCAATGCGCAGCCACCGGCAAGGGAAATCTGCTGGAGTGCGCGGTGGATGCGGCTCGCAAGAGGGCCACCCTCGGCGAGATTTCTTCAGCTCTCGAAAAAGTTTGGGGCCGTTATGAGGCCACCACGCGCACCATCGCCGGTATCTACTCCGCGGAAAGCGGAAATGCGGAAGAATTCAAAAAAGCACAGCGGATGGTGACTGGATTCGAGAAACAGGAAGGCCGACGCCCACGTATTTTAGTAGCGAAGATGGGGCAGGACGGCCATGATCGGGGAGCCAAGGTCATCGCCACCGCTTTCGCCGATATCGGATTCGACGTGGACATCGGCCCCTTGTTTCAGACTCCGCGCGAAGTCGCGCGATTCGCGGTTGAAAGCGATGTGCACGTCGTTGGAGTCTCATCGTTGGCCGCCGGTCACAAGACCCTGGTCCCGCAACTCATCGATGAGTTGCGCAAGCTCGATCGGGATGACATCCTGGTGGTCGTAGGTGGCGTGATTCCGCCCCAAGATTACGAATTCCTTTATAAGGCCGGCGTTGCCGGTGTATTCGGGCCGGGCACAGTGATTCCAATCGCGGCACAGCGAGTTCTCGATATTCTAAGTGGCAGCCTGGTGGGGGGACGATCCTGATTGACAGACGCGAATGAGAGTGCGTTGCGTGTCAGCCCCGGTTGCGTGGCGCCGGAGCCTCCGCAAGACTTGATTACGCGAGTCGCGAATCGTCGCCGGTCTCTTTCGCGTCAGCAATACGTCGATGGCATCCTGCGCGGTGAGCGGGCCATCCTGGCAAAGGCCATCACCTTGATTGAGAGCTCGCGCGCGGCGGATCGCGAAATGGCCGAACAGATTGTCGAGGACTGCCTTCCTCATGGCGGCAAATCAATTCGTGTGGGCATCACAGGCGTTCCCGGCGCAGGCAAGAGCAGCCTTATCGAAGCCATCGGCACATACCTAATTGACCAACACACGCAGAAAGTCGCCGTGCTCGCTATCGACCCGAGCAGCCAGGTTTCCGGTGGAAGCATTCTCGGAGACAAGACGCGCATGACGTCTCTCTCAACCAGTGAGATGGCCTTCATCCGTCCCTCTCCATCCCGCGGACACTCCGGCGGCGTGGCGCAACGCACTCGCGAAGCCATGCTCTTGTGTGAAGCTGCCGGTTATCAAAACATCCTCATTGAAACGGTCGGAGTGGGACAATCAGAGACCGCGGTTCACGACATGGTCGACTTCTTTCTCCTGATCTTGCTTGCGGGTGCGGGTGACGAGTTGCAAGGTATAAAACGAGGCGTGATGGAGATGGCGGACCTCGTAGCTATTAACAAGGCTGATGGAACAAACCTGGCAGCCGCTGAGCGCGCCGGCACCGAGGCGCAAAACGCTTTGCACTACTTCCCCAGCTTCGCGTCACGGTGGACGCCGCGGGTTCTAACTTGCTCGGCCGTCACGGGCAAGAGCATTCCCGATCTTTGGAACTGTGTCCTTGAGCATAACGCCTTGATAAGAGCCAACGGATGGCTGAATCTAAACCGACAATACCAGACAAGGACCTGGATGCACGAAATCATTCAGCAGCAATTGAGGGAACAATTCGAATCTCATCCAGCCATCCGTGAGCACATGGGAGATCTTGAACAAGAAGTCATGGAAGGACGCACGACTTCGTTCCGTGCCGCGCGTACTCTGCTCGAAATGTATTCCGGCCCGGAGGCAGCGAAGGCGGAATGAAGGACAAGCGATGGTCCTGCCTGCGATCTATCGCACTCAATCAGGGCTTTTGATTCTGGTTCGCCAAGTTATCGAGGTCGAGATTCAGGTTGAGCACATTGACGCGTGGCTCCCCCAGCAAACCTAGTTGACGGCGTGTGATGTGCTGCTCGACAAGCTGGCGCATGCGGTCCTCGCCGAGTCCGCGAGCCTTGGCGACCCGGCGAGCCTGGTAGAGAGCGGCGTCGGGCGTGATGTCCGGATCCAGGCCGGAACCTGATGTTGTAACCAGGTCGATCGGGATAGGACTGCCGGAATTTTCTGCGCTCAGCTTGTCCACGTCAGTCTGGATGCGCTGCACCAGCTTGGCATTCGATTGGGCCAGGTTCGATCCGCTCGAAGCTGTAGCATCATACCCGTTTCCCGCCGCCGAGGGGCGAGGATGAAAATAACGATCCGACGTAAAACTCTGCGCCAGCAGTTCCGAGCCAATCACCTGGCCGTCCTTCAGGATCAAACTACCCGCAGCCTTGTGCGGAAAAACGACGCTTGCAATTGCGGTAACCAGCAGGGGATAGGCCACGCCGAATCCGAGCGTTGCAATGATGGTGAATAGAATTGAGGTCTTCCAAACCGAGTGCACTGTAGTTCTCCTTTGGGGCCCGGCCACGGCCCCACATGTTTCTCAGGCCAGGTGCAAAACTGCAACGATCATGTCAATCGCTTTAATACCGGCGAATGGTATAAGAACCCCGCCTACGCCATAGATCAGCAGATTCTGTCGCAGCAGCGCATCGGCCGGTTTAGGCTCGTACTTCACACCCTTCAGCGCCAGCGGAATCAACGCCACGATGATGATCGCGTTAAAGATGACTGCCGACAGAATTGCCGACTGCGGCGAGTGCAGATACATGATGTTGAGCGCATTCAGCACCGGGAATGCGCCGGCAAACATGGCCGGGATGATGGCGAAGTATTTTGCCACGTCGTTGGCGATGGAGAAGGTGGTGAGCGCGCCGCGCGTCATCAGCAACTGCTTGCCGATCTCGACAATCTCAATCAGCTTGGTGGGATTTGAATCGAGGTCCACCATGTTGCCGGCTTCCTTGGCCGCCTGCGTGCCGGAGTTCATGGCCACTCCAACGTCCGCTTGCGCAAGCGCGGGAGCATCGTTGGTGCCGTCTCCGGCCATGGCCACAAGCTTTCCTTTGGCCTGCTCGCGCTTGATCAAATCCATCTTGTCTTTCGGCCTGGCCTCAGCGAGAAAATCATCGACGCCCGCCTCGCGTGCAATTACGGCCGCCGTCAGCGGGTTGTCGCCGGTGATCATGATGGTGCGGATGCCCATGGCGCGCAGCCGCGCCAGGCGCTCCTTCAATCCGCCTTTCACAATGTCCTTCAGATAGATCACACCCAAAGCCGAAGAGTTCTCCGCCACAACCAGCGGCGTTCCACCGGAGCGTGCAATCTCTTCCACGGTGTCGCGCACTTTCTTGGGCAGCATGGAGCCTTGTTCTTCAAGGAAGCGAGCAATCGCGTCCACCGAGCCCTTGCGAATCCGCACGCCGGGCAGGTTCACGCCGCTCATGCGGGTCTGGGCAGTAAAGGGAACGAAATCGGCGTGGATGTCAGCCAGTTCGCGTCCGCGCAGATTGTATTTTGTTTTGGCCAGCACAACGATCGAGCGGCCCTCGGGTGTTTCATCCGATAGCGATGCCAACTGCGCCGCGTCTGCCAAGCGTGCTTCACTGACATCCGGTGCGGGCAAGAACTCCGTTGCCTGCCGATTGCCCAAGGTGATGGTGCCGGTCTTGTCGAGCAGCAGAGTGTTCACGTCGCCCGCGGCTTCTACAGCACGGCCGCTCATGGCCAGCACGTTGTATTGCACCAGCCGGTCCATTCCGGCGATGCCAATGGCCGAAAGCAGGCCGCCAATGGTGGTCGGGATCAGGCACACCAGCAGCGACACAAGCACGAAAACCGTTTGCGGCGCTTTGGAATACATGGCAAATGGTTGCAGCGTGACAACGGCCAGCAGAAACACAATCGTCAGGCCGGAAAGCAAAATACTCAGTGCAATCTCATTGGGAGTCTTCTGTCGCGTCGCGCCTTCTACGAGCGCAATCATGCGGTCAAGGAAAGTCTCGCCGGGGTTCGAAGTTATGCGCACCTTGATCCAATCGGAAAGAACCTTGGTGCCGCCCGTCACGGCTGAGCGATCTCCGCCCGCCTCGCGGATGACCGGGGCCGACTCTCCCGTGATCGCCGACTCATCCACCGAAGCCACGCCCTCGATGACCTCGCCATCTCCTGCGATGTAACGGCCCGCGACGACGTAGATGATGTCACCCGAGCGGAGCAGCCCGCTGGCAACATCTTCAATGCCGCCCGAGGCCGTATAGCGTTGGGCGATGGTCTCCCCTTTCGCCTTGCGCAGCGTATCGGCCTGCGCCTTGCCGCGACCCTCTGCCATAGCCTCGGCAAAGTTGGCAAACAACACCGTGAACCATAGCCACAAAGTGATCTGCAGGTTGAATCCGAAACCGGCACGATGATGCATGACGTTGTCGATGAGTAGCGCTGAAGTGAGCACGCTGCCCACCTCGACCACGAACATCACCGGGTTCTTCACCATCCAGCGCGGGTCAAGCTTGCGCACGGAGTCAAGAAGCGCCTGGCGGATGATCTTGCCATTCCAAAGGCTCTTCTTCCTCAGGTCGGTCCGCCCCGGTCCGTGTTCCGGGCTTGCGGCAACTTCCATCAGCATGGTTTCCGCTTCAACCGTGCCTTCGATTTCCGCACTTTTCATGCGGCTTTCATCCACCGAAGAAATCTCGAATTTAGTGTTAGCACTCATGCATAGCTCCCTAGAACGTTTGTCCAGCCTTCAGCACAAGGTGTTCCAATATCGGCCCCAGGCTCAACACCGGAAAGAACGTCAGCGCGCCCATAATCAAGACCACGCCAGTCAGCAGAACCGTAAAGAGACTTGTATTCACAGGAAAAGTCCCAGGCGATGGAGGCACGCTTTTTTTCTGCGCCAGGTTCCCCGCCAGCGCCACCACAGGAATCAGCATCAGGAAGCGTCCCGCAAGCATGGCCCAGCCCAGCACCACGTTGTACCACCAGGTATTGGCATTCAGCCCCGCAAATGCAGAGCCGTTGTTGCCGGTTGCCGACGTGAACGCGTAGAGGATTTCGCTGAGTCCATGCGGCCCGCTGTTGGTCAATGCAGAGAGACCAATATTGGGCGACATGACGAAGATGGCCGTTAGCGTGAGTATGATGAGCGGGAAGATGAGCACATAGAGCATCGACATCTTCACGTCGTAAGCCTCGATCTTCTTGCCCAGATATTCGGGGGTGCGGCCCACCATCAGGCCCGCTATAAAAACCGCGAGCACAACGAAGATAAGCATGCCGTAAAGGCCCGAACCGACGCCTCCAAAGACCACCTCGCCGAGCATGATATTGGCCAGCACCAACCCCCCGCCAAGTGGTGTAAAGCTGTCGTGCATGCCGTTTACCGCGCCGCAACTGGCGTCCGTTGTGATGGTGGCGAAAAGCGAAGACTGCGATACGCCGAAGCGCACCTCTTTGCCCTCCATGTTGCCTGCGGGTGCGGTTATCGTGCCGGTTTGCGCGACGCCGTGAATCAGCGGATGCGGTTGCGATTCGGCCCAGTACACAGTTACGAACCCCGCCGTGAACAGGACAAACATCGCTGCGAACACGGCCCATCCATGACCATGCGATCCCGTCATGCGGCCCAGCGTGTACGTCAGCCCCGCGGGAATGATGAAGATGGAAAGCATTTGCAGAAAATTCGAAAAGGGCGTTGGATTCTCGAAGGGATGCGCGCTGTTGGCGTTGAAAAATCCGCCCCCATTGGTGCCGAGCATCTTGATGGCTTCCTGCGAGGCAACGGGCCCTTGCGCAATGGTCTGCGTCTGGCTTGGCTGCTCCAGTGGATGTGCAGTGGTATAGGCATGCAAGTTCTGCGGCACCCCTTGCGCGACTAGCAGAAGCGCGTAGATCAGCGAGCCCGGCAGCAGGACGTACAAAAGCGTGCGCGTCGCGTCTACCCAGAAGTTGCCGATGGTGCCGGAGGAGGTTCGCTTGATCCCGCGAATCAACGCTATCGCAACAACAATGCCCACCGTTGCAGAGAAGAAGTTGTGCGTTGCCAGCCCCGCCATCTGCGTGAAGTAGCTCATGGTGGTCTCGGGCGTATACGACTGCCAATTCGTGTTGGTGGTAAAACTGGCAGCCGTGTTCCATGCCAGGTCGGGGCCAACCGCCGCCAACCCCTGTGGGTTCCACACAGGCAGAATGGCCTGCAAACGCTCGATCGCATAGGTGAGGAGAAGGCTTGCAGCCGAGAATCCCAACAAAGCGTAGGAGTACTCGCGCCAGTTCATCTCCTGATCCGCTTTCACCCCGCAGAGCTTGTAGATGAGCCGCTCCAGCGGGCGGAACACAGGATCGAGCCACGTACGCTGCCCTTCCATCACGCGGGCCAGATAAGTGCCCACCGGACGAACGGTCAACAGAAGAACTATGGAGTAAATCGCAAACTGTAACCAGCCATTTGCCGACATATCAGAATTTCTCCGGATAAAGCAGGGAAACGGTAAGATAACCCAGCAGAAGAATGGAGAGGATCAAAGCTACTGCGGTAATGAGATCCATGGCTACCTCAACTTCTGGCATGCCTTGACGTAGAGAAACGCCAGGCCGAAGAAAACAGCGGTGAAGAACAGCATCGTCAAATCTTGCATTGCAGGTCTCGCATTTCAGGCGCAGAACCGCTTAGTCACGGCATGCGCGCAAGCAGGATTCCGATCCGGCGCGGTACTTGGAACCCCCGTCCAAACCACTGCTCAAGAATGATTCTGGGATGACTCGCGTTTGGGTCTGCGAAGGAATTTCTAAAGAATATATAAAGGCGACACAGGGTAAGGATGAGATCCACGCCAACGCACGAACCCGGTCTGGTGTCGTGGCTCTAAACTTCGCACTCCGATGCAAGCGACAGATTCGCGAATCTGGCCGGCGCTTTTGAATCCCGCGACGGGAATTTTTCCCTCAGAAGTTTGCATAGAATAACGCCCACTTGTTGCACACTATGCATAGGGAGTCCACGATGACCAAAACCACTTCGGCAGAGATCAACTTGCTCGAATCCGGTACCGTCCGCGAACCCAAAAACTAAAAATTCGCCGTTTTCTCCACTTTTTCAGCCACCAGTGGAAATAAGCCAATAAGAATGAATAGTTTGTAAAATCTACCTGTTAACCAATCGGTAATCAGAGCCGTCAATTTAAGCTCGTTCTGATCATTTTTTGAGAAGACAATGCCGTCGTCGCCTTCGTCCAGTGCGGGTCATAGCTCATCCTCATGCTTCCCCTAGATGTCGCCGGACTTCACGATCTTGTGGAGCACCCCGCACGATCAAGCCGCGTACTTAATTACTGATGCCGGAGAGGAAGCTCAGTGCCGCTCGACCCGTTCGCCTGCCCCTAACGTGCGCCGAAGAGCCTTCGCAGCCAATTTGGCCTTCTTTCGCAGCGCGGCGGTTTTGGCCGCTTTCGGCTTAGATGGTATTCACGGCACGCGCGGCAGTCTCCGTGCCTCACACACTTCACCTTGGGAGAACTGCAGACTACACGCAGCTCGCTCATTTTTGCACCCTTAGCGAGCCAACTCCACCGGTCCGCTGCGCCCCGGTTCGATGGCCTTGCCGTTCTCGTCCATCTTGCCGAAGATCATCTTCCCGCTGGCAGTCTGCAGCACGCTGGTGACGGAAATCTCGACGGCCCGGCCAATCATCTTTCGAGCATGATCAACAACCACCATGGTTCCGTCGTCCAGGTAGCCCACGCCCTGGTTGTACTCCTTGCCCTCTTTAAGGATGAGCACATTCATCTTTTCGCCAGGCAGGACAACCGGCTTGAGGGCGTTGGCCAGGTCGTTGATGTTCAACACTTCCACACGGTGCAGGTGGGCCACCTTGTTCAGATTGAAGTCGTTGGTTACCACCTTGGCCTCCCATTTCTTGGCCAGTTCCAGCAACTTCAAGTCCACTTCGCGGATGGTGGGGAAGTCGTCGGAAACGATCTGCACCTGAATGTTGGTGTTCGATTGCATGCGCTGCAGCATGTCCAGGCCGCGGCGGCCCCGTTGCCGCTTGGACCCGTCGGTCGAGTCGGCCACCACCTGCAGTTCCCGCAACACAAACTCCGGCACCACCATCATGCCGTCGATGAAGCCGGCCTCGGCAATGTCGGCGATTCGGCCGTCGATGATCACGCTGGTATCCAGCACTTTTGCGGTACGGCGTGTGGGCCGGTCGCTCGAGAAAATGGTTCCCAGCACGGCCGGGTTCAGCAGGTCGCCTTTGCTCGTCCCTACCAGCAGGCCCACGTATGCCATCAGCAGCAAAACGAAGATCTGCAGCACAGACGAAGTGGGGCCCGGCTGCAGCGCCGAGCGCAGAACCATACAAAACAGCGCCGCGCCAAAGATGCCCAGGACGCTGCCAAATACGGCTCCAATCAGCCGCCGCAAACTCAGAGCCCGAACCCTGAATTCAAAAACAATAACCGCACAGGCCGCCGTAGCGCCCATGCCCGCACTCACCCACCCTGTGATGCCAAATGGATGAAGAAAATAGCAAACCCCGGCAAGTAAGGCAACAAAAAGAAGACGAACAAGAACCAAATCCATACGAGCCTACCCCCGCTGGCGCTGAGGAACAAGCCCAGGCGGGCACCAGTCGGAGTATGCGCATTATCGTGTGGAGTCGTCAAGTGAAAGAACAGGGAACGAGGGAACAAGGGATTAGGGACTCAGCGAAGACGATCTATGTAAATGCACTCTGCCAGGTACCGTACATTACCGCCTGGCATTGACCCACCCGCTCTTGTTATTGACCGGGCCATTCTTTCCGGCAATCGTGCCGTGACCGAGGCGACATTGTTCTCTTGTTCCCTGTTCCCTGTTCCCTCGTTCCCTGTTCCCTCGTTCCCTGTCTTTACGACGCCACAGCCAACTCTGTTACCGGCGCC
>ODAK010006830.1_pt1 | contig 11468 bp, 12 predicted proteins | sample 1539591 | NCBI WGS metagenome assembly ODAK01 (sample SAMEA3539303, study PRJEB22396) | soil metagenome | biome: tundra; feature: field; material: soil | place: USA | collected 2010-05 | depth 0.15 m | reverse complement strand
GATCTTCCGGGCACGCGGGCGCTCCACGGCGACGAAGTGTCTCGCGAGGGTGCCGTGGTCGCGCCAATTTTCCAAGCGACGACTTTCGCGGCAACTTCGAACAAGGAATTTCTCGACGCTGCCACGAGGAGTTTTTCGGACGAGTTCTACACGCGTTATGGCAATCCGAATCACACCCAAGTCGCTGAAGTGATGTCGGCGCTCGAGGGCGCGGAACAAGCCATCGTCACCGCCAGTGGCATGGGTGCAATTTCGACGCTGGCCCTCAGCCTGTTGAGTCACGGTGACCACGTGGTCATTCAACGTACGACCTATCCGGGAACTACCAACTTGGTCACGAATCTCCTGCACCGATTTGGCATCTCGTCAAGTTACGTGGATCAAATCGATCCGCAATCTTTGGAGAAGGTCATGCGGCCCGAAACCCGATTGGTCCTGCTGGAAACGCCGAGCAACCCGCTGCTGGGAGTGACCGACATCGAGGCCTTCGCTGACATTGCGCACCGTACCGGCTCCTTAGTGGCGGTCGACAACACGGTGGCCACACCCATCAATCAGCGCCCGATTGAATTGGGCGCCGACCTCGTGTGGCACAGCGCAACGAAGTATTTGGGCGGGCACTCCGACGTGTCGGCCGGGGTAATCGCGGGGCCGAGCCAATTGGTGGAACAGATCTGGCGCACCCACTTGGCGATTGGTTCGGTACTGGGACCGATTGACGCGTGGCTCTTGTTGCGGGGCATTCGGACACTCGACGTTCGCATGGATCGGCACAACTCAAATGCCATGGCTCTGGCCGAGGCGCTGGAGCAGCATCCCGAAATAGTTGAGGTCTTTTATCCGGGTCTTTGTACTCACCCACAGCACGATCTGGCGAAAGCGCAGATGACGGGCTTCGGTGGGTTGCTCTCCTTTACCGCGACCGGGGGCGCAGAGCGCGCTGACAATCTGTTGGATGCCCTTCGACTCACCACTCGTGCGCCCAGCCTCGGCTCGGTGCACTCGATTGCCACGCGTCCGGCGGCGATGTGGAGTGACCAGCGACAGTATCAGAGTCAAGTTGACGACGGCGTGGACGAGGGTCTGATACGGCTCTCGGTAGGGATCGAGGCCCAAGAAGATTTGCTCAAGGATTTTGCGAAGGCGTTGGACGCGACTTCTCTCACGTAGGGGTGTGGCGCGAAATCGCGAAGGGCAACTGAACTCGAAGACCGACGTCGCTGAAAATCGCCGAGGCTTACAATGTGTCCGTGAAAACTCGCGCCGTCGCGTACGTTGCGTATGGCCAGCTCTTACTCGCACTCTTCTTGGCGCTGTGCGTCGCGTTACACCCCGGGTTTGTCTTGAAGGCGAACGAAGGTGGAATGAGCAATTACGGCATCCACTCAAAGACCGCGGCCGCGTACACCCTGTCACTCGGATTCCCCACGCTCTTCAGCTTTTGGGCGGCCCGCCTCTTCAATGGTGATGGCATGTCGGCGCGTCAATTTCGCTTTCTCCTACGACTATATGGTTGGCTCATTCTCCTGACGCTGCTCAGCACCTACGTCTATTCGCTCGACACCGCGCTGAAGGATATTCACTTCGCCATTGGCGCGGCCCTAGCCATCTTCGAGGTAGCCGCTTCGGTGTGGATGTACTGGCTTCTGAATCAACGCAAGTGGGACGCGACGCTGCTGGCGGTCGAACTGGTCGGCTTCGCGCTGGCCGTGTTCACCATCGTCGGCGAATTGCACGTGCTCTTCCTCTCTCAAGTATTGACCAGTGGAGCCTTCGCGCTGCTGTTGGTCGACAGTGGTCGAAAAGTGGAAACCGTAACGCCGGCATCGCACTCCGCGTAGGCGCGAGCGTTCTTTCAATTTCGCGCAGCGATAACTCCTCGAATGTCTCGACCCAGTAGAGGAGTGCGGGCGGCCTCGGTAAGGTGAGTGTTCTATGGAGATTTTGGCGCGCTACTTCTGTCTCGACACCGTGATGATCGACGTCGTGTTAAAGGTCGTGGCGCTGCCCCAACGAGGCGGCGACGCCGTCTCTTCGCGGAGTGCGGTCACTCCCGGTGGCGGTTTTAATTCCATGAGTGCGACCGCTCGTCACGGAATGCCTTCGGTGTACGTCGGGCGCGTGGGCAGCGGCCCATTTTCCGATTTGGCGATCAAGGCCCTCGGCCGCGAAGGAATCGACATTCCTATCGCCGCCGATCCCGAGAGCGATATCGGGTTTTGCGTGGTGATCGTGGACGAAGAGGGTCAGCGGACGTTCGTCACGGCACCGGGCGCGGAGTGGAACCTGCGCGCGTCGGACCTGGACAGTCTTGTTATCGCGGCGGGCGATTACGTCTTTCTCTCCGGTTACAACTTCGTCTACCCGCAACTGGCGGCCGTGATAGCGCCCTGGGTCGTGGCGCTTCCCAGCGACGTAGTGGTGGCCCTCGATCCCGGCCCGCGAGTGATGGATATCCCCCCTGCGATGCGGCGCATCGTGCTGGAGCGAGTTGACTGGCTGCTCAGCAACGCCGACGAGGCCAGTCAACTCACTGGAGCCGACACGCCGGAGGCGGCGGCGCTCGCCCTGCGCGAGGTGACGGGCCGACGCGGCGTCGTGGTGCGCGACGGTGCGGCCGGCTGCCTGGTGGCTCCGCGGGCAGGCGAACTACTACGGATAAAGGGTTTTACGGTCGACGTGCTCGACACCAACGGTGCGGGCGATGTGCATAATGGCGTCTTTTTGAGCGAACTCGCTCGCGGCACCGGACTAGACGAGGCGGCGCTTCGGGCCAACGCCGCGGCGGCCATGGCGATCGGTCAGTTCGGACCGGCCACCTGTCCGGCGCGCGACGAGGTTTCACGCTGGTTCACCGAGTTTTCTTGACGCTCTTTGTGACCTTTAACGCGAGAGTGGATGCTGCAGGCCAATCGCGATGACGCGAGCGTCGACTACCTGGTCACGGGCTAAATAATTTGACGGCTCCGTTACCAGCGTGAACTGGACGGGCTGGCCAAAACGAAGACCCCCACCGACTGCTCGGTGGGGGTCTTCGTTTTGAAGTCGCAGGAGACTACTTGAGCCACTTCGGAATCTGCTGGACGACCGGCTTGGCCGTTACGGTGAGCGGTGAGTTTGCCGCGTTGGTCGTGGTGAAGATCGTCTTGGTCGGAATGGCGTACTGCGGGGCGCTCGTCCCGTTGGCCAGTATTACGGCAATCGCACCACCGAGCAATCCTTGGTGGTTACCCCCGGTGTATCGCAGCGGCGTGATCGCGGGCGTCGAGAGCGTGGTGCTCTCGAGCGCCTTGACGAATCCGGCGCGGGTCACGGTACGGCCCTCCGCCTTCAGTGTTTCGGCGAAGGCCACGGCGTAGCCGGCACCGTACAACTCATTACCGCTGATGACGGAACTAGCGCTGAAGCCCGGGAAGTCGGCCGGGTCGGCCTCGAGGACCTTGCGCAACCACGGAATCCAGGGGTTTGCATTGCTGTTGGCCGCCGGGAAGTAGTCGAGCGTCGTCGCGCCGTCTTCGAGCGGGATGGTGGTTGAGACCGAGGCCGGGTCCGCACCGACCGAGGAGATGATCCACTTGGGTGCGTAGCCCAAGGCGTGGGCGGTCTCCAAGATGCCGTTGGTGAAGCCGGGCACCGAGTCGAGGACGACCACTTGGACCTTGTCGGTCTGCAACTGCGAGACGTCCGCGGTGATGTCACTGGTCGAGCCCGTGATGGCGTCGGCGGCGTTGTAACTGAGGTTGTCTGCCGTGGCAATCTTGACGCCCCCGTCGGTCAGGCCTATGTAGCCGTCGGCCCCGAAGTCATCGTTTTGGCCAATGTAGCCCACCGACAGTGCGGCGTCGTTTGTCTTGATATAGCGGGCGAAGATCTTGCCTTCCATGACGTAACTGGTCTGGTACCCGAAGAGGTTCGGGTACTTAGCCGGCTGGTCCCAGGCGATAGATCCGGAGCTCACGAACAGCTGGGGCACCTTGTTTGCCTTGAGGTAGCTGAGCACGCTCTCCTCGGCGGCGGTGCCCAAGGAGCCCACCGTGGCGAAGACGTGGTCCTGGGCGACCAGTACCTGGTTGACGCTCAGGGTCGTGGTGCTGGCCCCGGCCGTGCAACCCAGGCCGTAGGCGGCCAGGCCGTAGCAGTCGTCTAGACGGATGTACTTGATGGTGCGCCCGTTGATGCCGCCCTTCTTGTCGATGTACTTAAAGACCGCGTTGGCCGAGGCCGAGACGTTGGCGTAACTAACGGCGATGCCCGACAGCGGGACGGCCGCGCCGATCGTGATGGTCTTGGCGGTGACACCCGGTGTGGATGTCGACGCGTCGGCGTTACTAATCAGTACGCCGGAAGTGGCAATACCGAGTGAAAGCGCGGACGCGGACAACAACGTGACGGTGCGTCGGAAACGACTTGTGAACATTGGAACCCCCTGATTGATTACTGAGAGGTAACTTACTTCACGCTTTGGGTAGTTTCCAGTCGCCTACGGGATTTTGTGAGACGTCGCAGCGGTCCCCACACCCCAGCGATGCCGCTGGGGGCAAAGAGCATGGTCAGTATCAAGAGAGAACCGAAGATGATTCCCTGCATATTGGCGCCCAAGTTGGAGGCGGGATTGACTCCGGTCAGTGAGTTGACGTGCGAAACAAGGTCGGCGCTGAACGAGTAGATGATCCCGCCGATGACCGCACCGCTCAACGTGCCGATGCCGCCCAGCACCATCAACGTCAACAGCGTGATCGATAGGGTCAGGGGAAACGTCGAGGGCGTGACGGTGGCGTTGATGATCGTGTAGAGGGCGCCCCCGAGGCCGGCGAATGCGGCCGCGATCACGAAGGCCAGGCTACGAGTGAGCGGCAGGTTGATGCCCATCAACTCGGCCGCGACGTCATTGTCGCGCACGAGACGCATGGCCCGTCCGGTGCGGCTGTGAAAGAGGTTCGCCATGACGAGGAACATGACGCCCGCGACCACCACCGCGAGGTCGGCCGTCCACTGCGCGTTGGCGTTGATAGTGGCGTTTTGGCCGCTGAACAGGTGCGCGAACCACGTCGGCGTCGTCAGCTGATTAAAGAACAGGCCACCTTCGCCGCCGGTCACCGACGTGAAGTTCTGGGCCAACGGGGTGATCGCCGCCGAGAAGGCCAACGTCATACCCGCCAAATAGGGGCCACGCAGTCGCGTCGAGGGGATGGCAATGACGAGGCCGCTCAGTGCCCCCATGACCATGGCCAACACGAAGGTGAAGATGAGGGGCGTCGAGGCGTGGTGGTGGGCCCATATTCCGGCGGCGTAGGCACCGACCGCCATGAAGCCGGAATTGCCGAGCGAGATCTGTCCGCTCCAGCCAATCAGCCAGCTGAGCCCCAGGATCACGATGGCGATGGCGGCGCCCCCGGCCAGTTGCGAGTCGGCGACCGGCGGAAGGAAGAAGGTGACCGCGAGCACCAGGATCGTGAGCACGAGCACGCACATGAATCGGGCCTGAAGGGTCTCCTGGGGACGAAGCGAACGCAGGCGCGGCATTAGACCCGGCGCTCGACGTTCTTGGTGAAGATACCTTGGGGCCGAATCATCAGCGCCAGTACCAGGATGATGATGCCGCCCAACGGGGCCAGGGTGGCCGACCAGTACGAGAGGATGAACTGCTCGGCCAGTCCGATCAAGAGTCCGCCGGCGATGGCGCCGATGGGCGACTCCAGGCCCCCGACCGCGGCGGCAATGAAGCCGGCGACAAACAGACCGTCCATGTTGGTGGGAAAGAGGCCAAAGGTGCCCGAGGCAATGATGACCGCCGCCACCGCGCCCACGCCGGCCGAGAGCATCCAGCCAATGGTCAGCATGCGGCTTACGCGCACGCCCAACAGACGGGCCACTTCGGGCGCGAGGGCTGACGCTCGAAGCTGCAGCCCCAATTTGGTGAAACGAAATAGGGCCGCGACGATCAGCATGATGGAGATCGCCAGGACGATCTGGAAGATGACGAAAGGGGAGAGCAAGATGACCTGGCCGTTGGCGTGATAGTAGATCTGGGAGAACGGCGTAGTGATGTTGCGCGTGGTGCTCGTCCAGATGGCGGCGGCCACCGCTTCGATGACGCCCAGGAAGCCGACCATCACGACGATGGGATTGATCTCCGGCTTGCCGTAGAGGGGGCGAATGAGCACCCGTTCGGCCAGTCCGCCGAAGAGCACGCCGACGGCCACCGAAATGATCACGCACCACCAATAGCCCACGCCTCGATCAATCTCGGTCATGCCGATGTAAGTCGCGAACATGGCCATCGCGCCCTGGGCGAAGTTGAGCACGTGAGTGGATTGCCAGATAATTACCAGACTGAGCGCGATCAACGAATAGAGAACACCCTGGGCCAAACCGGAAAAAATATTGTGCATGAACGGGGAGGCCAGGAAGTTGGCCATCACTGCACCAGTCCTAAGTAATAGCGGCGAAGATCGTCGTCACTGGCGACCTTGTCGGCGTCATCACTGGCCACCACCGTGCCCAGGTGCAGCACCACCGCGGTGTGCGCGATGCGCAGCGCGCTCTTGGCGTTCTGCTCGACCAGGATGACGGTGAGGTTCTTGGATTCGCAGAGCTGGAGAATTGTCTTCATCAACCCCGAGGTGACCTGGGGGGCCAATCCCAGCGAGGGCTCGTCGAGCAGGAGAACCCGCGGTTGGGCAATGAGTGCTCGGGCCATGGCTAGCATCTGGCGCTCGCCACCCGACAGGGTGGCGCAGTACTTCTTGCGCCGATCCCCGAGGACCGGGAACTGCTCGTACTGGGCCGCAAGACCCTCGGCGATGTTGACCTTGCTCGCGAGCGCCCCCAGGCGCAGGTTCTCTTCGACGGTCAGTTCGGCGATGACCCCGCGCCCCTCGGGCACGTGACTGACCCCTAAACGCGCGATGTTCTCAGTCGCCACGTGGATCAGCGAACGATCGCCGAGCTTGATGACGCCGCTCTTGGGCTCGACCAGCCCCGAGATGGCCCGCAGCAACGTCGTCTTGCCGGCCCCGTTGGCGCCGAGCACGGCCGTCACCCGTCCGGGCGTAGCCTCCAGGCTCACGTCGCGCAGGGCCTTGACCGCGCCGTAGTTCACGCAAAGGTTTTCGATGCGAATCATCAGTCGACGCCCAAGTACGCGGCCAGTACGCCGGGATCGTTGCTAATCTCATTGGGTGCGCCCGTGGCGATGACCTGGCCGAAATTGAGCACGATGAGTTGGTGCACGAGCGGCATGACGAAATCCATGTTGTGCTCCACCAACAAGACGCTCATTGAGACTCGAAGTTCGGTGATGAGTCGAGCGAACTCCTCGAGCTCGTTCTCGTCGAGGCCACTGGCCGGTTCGTCCAGCATCAACAGCGTCGGGTGCGACATGAGGGCTCGCGCGAGCGATACCTTCTTGGCGATGCCGTAGGGAATGCCGCTGGGCAGCGCGCCCGCAAACTTGGCGATGCCGAGGTGCTCGAGTTGCGCGAAGGCCTCCTCTCGGAGCGCCCGTTCAATGCGCAGCCCCCTCGGCAGGCCAAGAATTGACGTGAAAAAGCCGTCGCCGAAACGGCTCTGTGCGCCGGCCATCACGTTTTCGAGCACGCTGAGGTGGGGGAAGAGCCCTACGCCCTGCAACGTGCGCGCCACTCCGGCCTTGGCTAACTGGGAGGGTCGCAGCGCACCGTGACCGGACGCGGGGAAGTGCACTGAACCGGACGTGGGCTTTTGAAAACCGCAGGCCACGTTAAAGGCCGTGGTCTTGCCCGCGCCGTTGGGGCCAATGAGTCCTACGATCTCGTTTTCGTAAACCCGAAAGGAAACGTCGTTGAGCGCGAGCAATCCGCCGAAGCGAACCGTCACGTTGGACAGTTCGAGAGTGATGGGGCGCGAAGTCGTCTCGGACATGGTGGGGCCTAAACTAGTCGGCAAAATGGGATGAATCCGGCCCGGTTACCCACGCGCCAAGAACGCCGTTAGAAATAGTTTTCGCCCAACTCTTCACTCCAAACAGGGACACGAAGTTCGCCCCGTGGCACGCTCCAGCGAAAGACGGGTTTGATATCGACCACCGGTGTGCCGTCGATGCCGTCGAGTCCACGCACGCTGAACGATCGATCGGAGATCTCGTCGATGGCCACCGTCGTCAGCAGAATTCGGTTGGGCCGGTCCTTGTTTCGTTGCGCGAAGATCCCCACATCGGGCCAGCGTTCATTGCCCCGCGGATGGCGGTGCCAGGGAGCCGGCGGCACGTCCTCGGCCCAATCGGCGAAGAACACAATCTCCACGTGCGAGAATTCAGCGAGGCCAACGAGCGATTCGCTTGGCACATCCTGGGCCAGTTCGACGGTGCTCACGACGTCATCCCAGTTGTCATCGAGTGCCTCGCTGCGTTCGTTACGGATGTAGGCAATGGCGCGCACGTTGTGTTTCATAGGCCCAATCTACCGAGGCGTCGCCACCCGGCGGTATCGTTGACCTTCGCGAGGCGACGGAGGGGCCGATGGCGGAACTGACTTTTACCTACGGGACCATGGCGGCCGGCAAGTCCACCCTCGCGCTACAACTCTGCTGGCAGTTACGCGAGGGCCGCAGCGACGTGGCCCTGTGGACCTTTGGCGACCGCAGCGCCGAGGGCATGGTGACGAGCCGCATCGGCATCGAGGCCGAAGCTGAAGCCATCGAACCGCACGCAGATCTTGCGGGGCCGATTGAACAACTCTTCTCCGACAACATCAGGATCCTGGTGATCGATGAAGTGCAGTTCGCCAGCGTGGAACAGATCGACGCGCTCGCACGACTTGTCGACGATCACGGCATTGACGTGCACGCGTTCGGCCTTTCGGCCGACTTCCTACTCAATGATCTTCCCCGGCTCCGCGCGGCTCTTCTCCGTCGCGGACTGGGCCCACGAACTGCCGCTCACGTCATCGTGCTGGTGCGGGCGCAAGGGACGATGCAACGCGCGCGTGGTCAATGGGGTGGTGGCCCGCGAAGGCGACCAGTTCTTCTTCGGCAATGTGCACGAGGGAGAGGTGTACTACCAGGTGCTCTGTCGCACGCACTACCGGCTCGGTCAGTTGAGCGCCTAGAAGAAGGCGGCGCAGAGTTCGTAGAGTTCGCGCGGCACGTGGCGCTGTCCCGTGGCGACCACCGAGAGCGGCTCTAAGGTCACCTCGTTGCCGCGCACCAGCGGAATAACACCGAACTTGCCAGCGACCACCGCGTCGTAGGCGCTGGCGCCCACGCGGGTGGCCCATATGCGGTCGTACGCGGTAGGACTGCCGCCGCGCTGCAAGTGACCGAGCACCGTAGTGCGCACTTCGAAGCCGCCGTACTCGTCGATTTTCGAGGCGACGAAGTGACCGACCCCTCGGGTGGCGAGGCGCACACCGCGGATGCCGTCGTTGGACAGTTCGCTCGATTCGACGCCGCCGACCGTGCCCAGATCGATGCCCTCGGCGACTACGACGATGGAAAAGGCGCTGGAGGAACTGCGCCGCTTGACGAGGTGGGAAATGATCTCGTCCATCGTCATCGGGAACTCGGGAATTACAATGAGGTCGGCCCCGCCGGCCAGTCCGCCCATCGCGGCGACCCATCCCGTGGCCCGGCCCATGGTCTCGACGATCATGACGCGGTGGTGCGATGCGGCCGTGGTGTAGAGCCGGTCCAGCGATTCGGCCACGATACTCACCGCGGTATCGAAGCCGATGCAGTAATCGGTGCCAACCAGGTCGTTGTCAAGCGTCTTGGGCACCCCCACCACGGGCGCGCCACGCTCGGCCAGCCAGTATGAGATTCGTTGGGTGCCGTCGCCACCAATGGCGACGAGCGCGTCGAAATGCTCGTCGATGGCCTTTAGGACGTGCAGACGTCCGCCGGCGGGACTGTCGAGGTCGTAGCGGGCGGTACCCAGCAGCGTGCCACCCTGGCCCACGATGCCCGAAAGGTCGCTGGGCTTCAGTTCGCGGCCGGCGAACTCATTGGCCAGTCCGGCCCAGCCGTTCTCGATCCCGATGAGCTCGTGCCCGTCACGAAAAGCCATATAGCCAATACTTCGGATGGCCGCGTTAAGCCCCGGTGCGTCACCTCCAGCCGTCAGAACCCCTATGCGCATCGAACCTGCCTCGTACTTGAATGATTCTTTCCCATACTTTAGGTCAATTGGGCAGAAAATCCGGTGAGCATGTCCATCACCGCGCGACTCGGGGCAAGCGTCCACAATGTAAATGTGTCGAACGACGTGCCATCCGCTACCGAGTCCGCCCCCACGGGGGCGCAGTGCTCGAACCGTTTCGCGACCTTTGACGAGTGTCCGCACTGCGGTTCTACGCTCAGCCCCGAGCACGCGCACTTTCGATGCACCGCCTGCGGCTGGCGGGACAGCTGTTGCGACTGAAAGCCTGATTTGTCAAGGTTTTCAGAGTTCCGCAACATTTAACTTTCGCTGTTCGTTCTCTTCACCATCCGTTCACTTGGTATTCCTAGGTTCTGTCTGGCTACGGGTCGCGGCGAGTGTCGCGGGCAAGTTCCCGTAGCCGTTCACGATTCACTTTCTTTAGGAGGAAAGCCAATAATGAAGAAGAACTTTCGAGGAAAGTTAGGGGTGGCAATCGCTTCCCTGGGCCTTCTCTCTACCTTTGCCGTCACCCCGGCGGGCGCCACGGCGACGCTCACGGGCGACTTGACCTTCGCCTCAAGCGACGGAGCCGCCAGCCTCAACCCAGCCATGGGTGGCTCGAGCTTCGACGAGCCGTTCTTTAACGCGGCCATCCCGGTGTACATGTCCGAAGCGGCCAAGGTATCGGGCGCGAACGCGCCGAGCGCCATTTCGCTCTACTCACCAACCGGATCGACCGCCGGTAAGAAGGGTGTCGTGGCCGGCACTTACGCCGTCGGCGCCTCGGACGTACCGATGGGCACCGTGGTCAACGGTACCAATCTGGACTCGTCAATTTTGACGGGGGCCAACGCGGCGAGCACGCTGACCAATTATGTGCAGGTTCCCGTCGTGCTGGGCGGTGAGGGCATGATGTACAACCTGCCGTCGCTCAACGCGAAGTTTAAGAAGACACCGGTGATCTTGAACTCGGCGGTCTTGGCGGGCATGTACGACGGGTCCATCACCAAATGGAACAACCCGGCCATCTGCCACCTCAATCCAAAGATTGTGAACCTGAAGAAGAACAAGAAGGGTCGCGTCATTCGCCGCACCTGCGCACTACCCAGCACTACGGTCGTACCGGTCTACCGGGCCGACGGGTCGGGCACGACCTTCATCTTCATGAACTACCTGAACGCGACCCAGGGGGCGAACTTCAAGACCCCTTCGGGCGCCGAGGTCTACCCCAATACGACGTTCAACCAGGGTGAGGTCCCGAGCGACGCTCTGGGTGGTCAGAAGAACGCCGGCGTTGCCGCCGACGTTGAGCAGACCGTGGGTGGCATTGGCTACGTCGAGTACTCCTACA
>ODAK010006829.1_pt1 | contig 11469 bp, 8 predicted proteins | sample 1539591 | NCBI WGS metagenome assembly ODAK01 (sample SAMEA3539303, study PRJEB22396) | soil metagenome | biome: tundra; feature: field; material: soil | place: USA | collected 2010-05 | depth 0.15 m | reverse complement strand
CTGCGATCAGAACCGGCAGGGTGAATTTCCAGCCGCTCACGGATTCGTCCTCTATACAAAGGTAGCAATCGCCGCGCCATTCACGATAACTAAATGTTGTTGCACATCTGCGCGGCGGGCGTCAGACTCGAGGTGGATAGTGGACGGGATGTGCGTATTGTGGGGGCTATCTTTCCAGAGCATCATTTCTCGCCGGACTTAAGCTCCGACTGCTTCGGGTTCGGCCAGGTCAACGGTCTGATCAGCGGTCTGTCGCCCGTCCGATCGTACGATTCACTTGCTTCGGCGAATAATCCTGTCGATGGCCTCCGCGAGTTCCTGAAACTCTGCACAGGCGGGGGAGTCTGGTGCGCATTCGCGTACGGTGAGGCCGGCCATCACTGCTTCGGCCACCACGATCCGCTGCCCGATTCCCGGCAATACCTTCTTCCCCAACTGTTCCAGTGTAGAAGACAGTCCGCGGCCGAGGTTCGTATTTCTGAGAGCCTTAGATGGCACAAAGCGGATGCGCGGGACCTTTGAGCGTCTTTTAGCGCGTGCCTTCAGAGCCAACCCCAGGGCTTCCTTCAACGGAAACAGATCCAAACGCGACGGACCGCAGGGAAGAAGCACGAGGTCTGCAAGCAGCATTGCCTGATAAACGATGTCGGGCATCCCGGGCGGGGTATCCACCAGCACAATATCGGCAGCCCTATGCACGGCGCGCAGTTTCGTGCGCAACTCTTCGGCACCGCGATTTACCTTTTCCACGCAGTTCGAGAGTATGCCTTCGCCCTGTTCCGCCCAAGCGGCGAGGCTGTGCTGTGGATCCGCGTCCAGCGCGACCACGGTGCGGTCCATCGCAGCAAGTTCGGCGGCCAGGTTGCCCGCGATGGTTGACTTCCCAATCCCTCCCTTTCTTCCGGCAATCACGATGACAGGCATGGGAATACTATAGCCGCAAAATCGAAACGATTCCCTTGCCGCCGTTTACCCGAAACGGCCTGTAATGTAGTCTTCTGTTTCCTTTTTCGAGGGGATCTTGAAGATCACTTCCGTCTTGTCATATTCGATCAGCCGGCCCAGAAGGAAGAAACCAGTCGTGTCGGCGATGCGTGCGGCCTGTTGCATGTTGTGCGTGACGATCACCATCGTGCAATACTCCTTCAGATGGATCAGCAGATCTTCGATCCTGGCTGTCGCGATTGGGTCGAGGGCCGAATAGGGTTCGTCCAGCAGCAGTATTTCCGGATCTACCGAAAGGGCACGGGCAATGCACAACCGCTGCTGCTGGCCTCCTGAAAGAGAATAGGCCCAATCGTCCAACTTATCCTTGACTTCGTCCCAGAGAGCTGCGCGCCGCAGGCTCTTCTCAAGCAGTTCGGAAACCTCGCCTCGCTTCACCATCCCGTTGATGCGGGGGCCGTAGATTACGTTTTCACGAATCGACTTGGGAAACGGGTTGGGCCGCTGGAAAACCATCCCGATGCGACGACGCAGTTCTGTCACATCCATCTGCGCGATGTTCTTGCCGTCGAGCGCAATTTCGCCCTCCAGTCTCGTATCGGGTACCGTTTCACTGATCCGGTTCAGGAGCCGGATGAAAGTAGACTTGCCGCAACCGGAAGGGCCGATCAGCGCGGCAATCTGATTGGCTTCAAATGAGATTGAGATATCTTTCAGCGCCTTGAAGGAACCGTAGTAGAAGCTCACGTTCGAAGCGCGCATCTTGGGCGCAAGTGATCGCAAACTGTTTGGGATATCTGTGATTCCCTGAATGAAGTGAGTTTGTGACCCGGGAGGAGCCGTCCTCAGCGAATTCATACACTTTCCCCCTCGATGTGATTTCTACTCTTTCGATCTCCTGTGTAAAGTTCATGCGCACTGCGCACTGCCAGTCGCGAAGTCAGTGACGCCTCCGGAATGCGGGAATATCCAGCAAAGAAAGATCCAAAGTTTTAAAGCCCTCAATCTGTGCCAGATCGCCGACAGCACCCGGTTCTGTTCCCTGGGTGGCAATGTCTGGTTGCGCGATTCAGCGCAGCTTGTGCGGGCTTAGGGGATGCTTGTCTGAAAGACGTTCTCCACCCGGTAGTTGCCGCAGGTAGCGGTGTCGATTCATGAAAGTGTCACAGATGCGGCCGTAGAATGAGGCGAAAAGTTTTCTTTACGGCGAAGAAAGAATCTCTATGCCACAGGAAATGCAACAGGCAGATAGTGCGCAAAATGTCCGCGGGCTCAGTCGAGCCAATTCCCACTCAAGATCAGACAGCATCGGTGGCTTATGCTCTTTGGCGACAAGGAGGCTGCCCGTACAGCTGGCCGGAAGAGGACTGGCTGAAGGCGGAAAGCGAATTGCCGGCGCGATCAGCCGTGTAGGTGTAACGGTCATTTGGAACATTACCAGCCCGTGGTTGTGCCGGCATGATCGGGGCCGCGGGTATCTGGGGAAATTGTGAAGTGAAATTCCTACTCGGACCCGGTTATGCCCCGTATATACAGCGTTCAAGTCTCACCGATGCTTCCTGCCCGGCTGGAAGCCCTTAATAAACTCTCCCTGAACCTCCGTTGGACCTGGGACCATCCCACCAGGGATGTGTTCGAAAGTATTGACCCCGATCTTTGGGAGGAAACAAACCACAATCCGCGTCTCGTGCTCGGCCGTGCCAGCCAGCGGCGCCTGACGGAACTCGCTTCTGACGAGGCGTTTCTCGCCGAACTGGACCGCGCCACCTCCAGCCTGGAGGAGTACCTGTCCAACAAGGGTTGGTTTCGATGCGCGCACCCCGACTTATCCGGTGTTGTTTTTGCCTATTTCTCCGCTGAGTTCGGTCTGACTGAATGCATCCCGAACTATGCCGGCGGCCTGGGAATCCTTGCGGGAGATCATCTAAAGTCTGCCAGCGACCTTGGATTGCCACTGACGGGGGTTGGCCTGCTCTACCAGTGCGGTTACTTCCGGCAGTATCTGAATGCGGATGGATGGCAGCAGGAAACCTTTCCTGTGAACGATTTCTCCAACCTGGCTCTGGTGCCGGAGATTGACGTTGGGAACAACCCTCTCACCGTTTCTGTTGAGTTTCCCGGACGTTTGGCCTATGCGCGGGTTTGGAAAGCGCAGGTGGGCCGAGTTCCGTTGTACCTGCTCGACACCAACGTTCCGCAGAATTCCGAGGCGGACCGCCAGATCACCGGTTCGCTGTACAGCGGCGACGGCGAGCTCCGTCTCCAGCAGGAGATCGTCCTCGGGATAGGTGGCATGCGCGCGCTTACTGCACTTGGAATCCATCCTGCGGTCTGCCATCTGGATGAAGGCCATTCAGCGTTCCTGGGAATGGAAAGGACGCGTGCGCTGATGGATGAGCTGGGGTTGCCGTTCTACGAAGGCCGGCAGCTTGCGGCTGCAGGCAACCTTTTCACTACGCACACGCCCGTCCCTGCTGGCTTCGATCGATTTGATCCGCAGCTGATGGCGAAGTATTTTTCTGCTTTTGCCGAGCGGTTAGGTATCCCTCTTCAGCGGCTGCTCAGCTACGGCCGGGAGAACCCGGACGATCCGAACGAAAGTTTTAATATGGCCTTCCTTGCAGCTCGCGTGAGTTCAGCGGCCAACGGCGTCAGCCGTCTCCACGGCGTCGTCACACGAAAACTGGTCCGAACGATGTGGCCCGGCTATCCACTCGAGGAAATACCGGTGGAATCGGTCACCAACGGTGTGCATATCCGCAGCTGGGTGTCGCTGGAAATGACCGCGCTGCTGACCCGGTATTTGGGCCACCGGTGGGCGGAAGAGCCTGCCGAGAGCGGGGTAGGGAAACGCGTCGACCGGATTCCGGACCACGAACTCTGGCGCGTGCATCAGATTCGCCGGGAACGCCTGGTCAATTACGCCCGCCTGGCCCTGGAGGCTCAGATCAGGCGGCGCGGAGGCTCGGATGCGGAAATTGCCGCTGCCCGGTCGGTGCTCAATCCGGACAGTCTGACCATCGGTTTTGCCCGCCGGTTCGCTACTTATAAGCGCGCGACCCTGCTGCTGCGGGATGTCCCCCGCCTCAAGCGCATCCTGACGAACCCCGTGCGTCCCGTCCAGATTCTGTTTGCCGGAAAGGCTCATCCGCACGACTCGGCTGGAAAAGACCTAATCCGCCAGATCATTCACTTCGTCCACGATCCCGAGATCCGTTCCAGCGTTGTCTTTTTGGAAGACTACGACATACGTGTCGCCCGCCACTTGGTTCAGGGTGCGGACATCTGGTTGAATACGCCCAGGCGCCCAAATGAAGCCAGCGGCACGAGCGGCATGAAGCTGCTGCCCAACTGCGGCCTCAATCTTTCCGTGCTGGACGGATGGTGGGCCGAAGGCTACGACCGCGAAGTTGGATGGGCTATTGGTTCCGGCGAAGACTACACCAACGACGATTATCAGGACGCAGTCGAGTCCGAGGCTCTCTATAACCTACTCGAGAAGGATGTGGCTCCTCTGTTTTACGAACGTGACCAGGAGAACCTTCCGCGCCGCTGGGTAGCCAAAATGAAAACCTCCATGAAGCGCTTGTGTCCGGTATTCAACACCAACCGCATGGTCGCGGAATACGCCGAGCGCTTTTATGTCCCCGCGGCGAAACGTTACTCAGAACTGGCCGCCCAGGGTGGCGCCAGACTGCACCCGATCCTCGATTGGCGCAGAGCATTTCGAACCGCTGGCTCACAGGTGAAGATCACGCGGGTTCAGGCTGAGGACGGCAGTGCAATCCGTGTCGGGCAAAAGATACGTGTCACTGCCTCTGTTGTTCTCGGGGAGATCCCGCCGGAGTATGTCCGGATCCAGATTGTCTCTGGCTCCATTAACGAGAGCGGTTTGATCGTGAACGGTTCTTCGAGCGACATGAAACACGAGGGGATGACCGAAAACGAACACCAGTACGGGGGGCAACTGGAGTGTGTCGAAAGCGGTGCTTACGGCTTCAGCGTTCGCGTGATTCCTTACCACGCCGACGTACGAGTTCCCTTCGAGCATCCATGGCTGGTCTGGGCCGAGTAACCCATCTTCCGTCAGCCTGCGAACGGTGGGCGCTTAAAGCCCGGTCAGTCCCTGCTCCCTGCGCCAGACAGCGACCTTTTCCAGTTCAGCCTCCGGGCGCTCACAAAACACCGGGAGCAGGCCTGCGTAAATTCGGCCGGTTTCGCCATCGAGTGTCACCGTATCACCTTCGCTGAGCCGCTTCTGTCCCAGCGCGCAGCTTCTCTGCGTCGCGTCAAGATGCAGGGCAGTGCATCCCACCAGGCATACCTTGCCGAGCTGCCTTGCAACGACTGCGGCGTGGGACGTACGCCCGCCGCTCGCGGTCAGCACCCCGTCGGCCGCGGCAAGGCCTTCGATATCGTCCGTTGTGATGTCCTCCCGTACCAGGATGACTTTCCTTCCCTCGCGCCGACGCTCGACGGCGCGTTTGGGATTGAACACGATTTCGCCCGTGGCGATGCCAATGCTGGCCGCCACGGCTGTAGCCAGCGGTGGCATCTCCGCTCCCGGGGCAATGCGCAGGCGTTCGAGTTTGTCGAGTGCCACGCCGTCGAGTCGCCGCAGTGCCTCCGCCGGAGATATCCGCTTTTCGCCGACCATGTCGACGGCGATTCTGAGCGCTGCCCAAGGCGTGCGCTTCCCGTCGCGGCTTTGCAGAAGCTGGAGACGGCCGTTCTCTACGGTGAACTCGAAGTCCTGCATATCGCGGAACTCATCTTCCAGTACTGTCCTGACCCGGCTGAGTTCCGCCGCGACCGCTGGCAGGAGGCGCGGCAGGAGCTCGGTATCGCGTACGGTATGGCGCCCGGACACGACGTCTTCACCCTGCGCATTAAAAAGAAAATCGAGATAGGGACGGTTCTCGCCGGTTGCGGGATCGCGCGTGAATCCGACCCCAGCCCCTGAGTCCCAACCGGCGTTACCGAAGACCATGGTTTGCACGGTCGCGGCGGTTCCGTGGCAGTCGTCGATCCCGTTGAGCCGACGGTACTCGCGGGCTTTCTCACTATCCCAGGACCGGAAGACCGCTTCCACTGCTCCCAGTAACTGCGCCATGGGCTCCTGCGGAAAGGGTTCGCGCGTCAGCGCGATCGTCAGATCCAGCGAATCCTGTGCGATGCGGCCAAGGGCGCCGCTATCCAGTTCCCTGGCGCTCGTCAGGCCATCTTTTGCACATTCGCGCTCGACGAGGGCATCGAATGGAGACGCGTCTGCACCACGCACGACGCGGGCAAAATCACGAACCACCCGGCGGTAGCAGTCTTTCGTTTGGCGCGGATTTCCGGTTATTCGCAGAAGCCCGCCCAGGCTCTTGTCGCAGAGGCCGATGTTCAGGATTGTCTCCATCATGCCGGGCATCGATACCGGCGATCCCGACCGCACCGAGACCAGCAGAGGCCGGCGTGGACTGCCGAACGCCCGCCCAGTTGCCGCCTCAAGACGCCCGAGTCCGTAAAGCAGCGTCTCGCGCAGATCCTCCGGCAGGCGTCGGCCCCGCGCGAAAAACTCGCGGCATAGAGCCGTGTCGAGCACGAAGGCCGGTGGTACCGGCAGACCTAGCCGGGAGAGGCGCAGCAGACCGTATGCCTTCGAGCCCAGTGTGTCGGCACTCGCGTGTGTCGGTGGCGGCGCCCCGGGCAGCAGAAGATGCAGATGATCGCGAGATCCAGGCATGGCGATTCTTCACCCACCCACGACATCATTGAGGAGGTGATCGCGCAGCATCAGAGCGCTCCGGAGCAGCGCGTCGGCCCCCTCCTCCAGAGTATTCGCCAGCAAAGAGAGTAGTTGCAGGGCACGGAAATCCGGTGCCTGCAGAATCAGAGCGCTGGTCATCGCTCGCTGCGCTGCGTCCGTCTCGTGCTCGATGTTGACAATGCGGTCCACGGCCTCGAGAAAATCCTGCAAATCCTCGCGGGCGCCAACGCGGTGTACGTGGCTCGCTGCCTCAATCATCTTGACCGTCTCCTGCGCCCCACCGACCAGCAGTGCAGCCAGCGATCGGACAGGGTCCAGTAACGAACCGGCTGGCGCGACACTTGGCAGCAGCGTCATCAGAAAGGCTGTCTCTTCCAGGGCATCAGCCGCGTCGTCGGCCTCCTGCAGCAGTGCCAGATAAACACCGGGATTATGTGACTGCTGGACCAGCGAACGAATCCGGCTCACCATTGCATCCGCTTCCTGCTCCCATCGGCGTGCCCGCCGTGCCGTCCGCTCAAGATGTTCTCCACATTCCGGTTCGTCATAACCCGCAACGCCTTCGCGAACAGCTGTGGCCAGTTCGAAAACGAGAGCCGCGTGATCGGCCGCGATCGACAGCAGGCTCTCCATGGCCCCCCGGAAGCAGCCCGCAAGCTCTGCTTTGATCTCGTCCCGGATGTACCGCTCGGAGCGACCCTGGAGGAGACCTTCGGCTGTCGCCCGCAGCACGAATCGGAGCCAGGCTACGGCGGCATCCGGTCCGATCGCCTCGTAAAGACGTTCGCCGTAGCGCCGCGGCGTTCGTTGCGCGAACTCGATCGCCTCGTAAAGAAGCCGTTCGCCCCCCAGGTCGAGGAAACCGCGGTGTCCAATATTCTGGTCCGCTGCCCATTTGAGCAGCGGCACCACATCTTCCTTCCGCAGGAATTCGCGCAAGGACTTGCGCGCGCGATTCCAGTCAATCAGGAACACCACGCGTGAACCGAGGTAGGTGAGATATTGCGCCAGAGCCTCTCGATTCGCAGCTTCGTAGCGCCCGACGGCGAGATAGTAATTTGCCTCTTCGGCTAAACGTTCGCTGTGGCGCGCTGTCGTGTCTTCCCAGCGCACTAAGAAGGGCTCGAAAAGGCTCTGAAAGAAAGCAAGGCGTGCCGCATGAACATCCGTGCAGGTCAGTTCCGCCCTCAATCCTGTGATTTGGATCACCATGACATGGGCATCGGTAGTGCCGATATCGTTCTGAATCAGCAGATGGTCGCCGATATGCGTTGCCGTCGTCCCCAGACCGGGATGGTCGAATTTCAATGGCGCGGTCTGGTTGACGCCCGTCATGAACGCGCTTACCAGGTGCCGGTCTTCTTCGGCGATTTGCCACGCCCGTGCGCCGTCGATGTCCTCGGTAGCGAGTTGTGCCTGCAGCGCATTGATCTCCTTGTGAAGATCCATGACGAGAAGATGCAAACTGTCGCCGCGGCGCCGGTCCGCCGAAGTGATCGCATCGATGACCCCGGCCGGGACCCGATCTTCCGCGAAGTCGGGCAGGCACGTACAGAGGTTCCGCGCACGAATCGTCATGCCCTCCGCTTCGGGCACGTCCGCTTGTGCCAGCGGGATCTGCATTGTCGAGAGGTCCTCAAGGATGATTCGGCGCAGGCGTGCCGCGTCCGGGATATGCAGGCTACCATCTGGCTGCCGACGGCTCTCGCCCACCAGCCGTCTGACGTCGGTATCCCCGAGGTCAACCTTGGTCTGGCCGGCGAAAAGGGTCGGCATCGGCTGTTCCGGGTGGCTGGCGTGGTTTTCGGCAGCCTGTAGCAACGAGAAACAGAATTTCACGCGATCATTAGCGGTCAGTGCCCGTGCAAGGAACTCAGGCAAAAGCAGTTGAGCCTGACCAAGTTCGCTGATGATCTGGCCTTTGGCTGACATGGGACCCATTACAACCGCCAACAACGGTTTAAAAGGTGTACGCAATTGCCGTTCCGCTCTGAAGTGGCGTTGCAACCCACGCGGCATAGACGGGCCTTTGCGTTTCCGGCGTACGTGACTGGGTGAGATGCCCCAACTACTTCACGCAAAGTGCGCCATTTGCCGGTTCCTGTGAGCCACGGTTGCAACCAGGTTCCCTCGCACTCGGTCCGAACGACTACCAAAAGCCAGATTAGCTATCATCCGACTGTAGAGGTATTGTCATCGAATTTTTTCACGCAGCCAGGATACTGCGTCCATGATCAGGCGTTATGGACAAAAGCTCATTTTGCCCGCGACATCCGACGTCGCAACGCTGTCGGTGACCAGGGAATCCCAGAATCTACCCAACCGGTCAGCACGATGCTGTCCTGACCAGCGGGCGTTTGGAGGCAGGGCTACAGATCCGGGAACAGTCCCCTCGTACTTTCCGGATGCGTCTTCAAATGGGCTCGCGTGATGTTCCATACAGATCCGTCGCTTTAAAGCGACTCGCTTAGACCTCGCTTAGACCAAGCTTAGACCGGGCGATGGATACTAAATCCGATTCACCGTCACAATGCTAAGGTCCCGATATTTGGGATATCGCCCAACCGGTGGGACTTTATCAGGTCACACACGTGTGATCGGACGTGTCCGTTGGTGCTATTTGGTGATCGGAACGGATTGAGTACCGAATACACTGGAGGGCTGGGGAACGATTGGTGGAATCATGCCGGAAACATCGCCAGCACAAGGCACACTCAGGCGTCTGATCGAGGCCGAGGATCAAGCGCGGGAAATCCTGAAGGCAGCCGAACAACGCGCCCAGGACACCGTCGCGGAAGCTCGCACGCAGGGCAAAGCGTCCGTTGAGGCCATTCGTCTGGAGGCGGTCAGGATGTTGCGGTCCCAGTTGGAAGAAGCTGAGTCCAAAGCAGCCACAGAGATGAAACAGCGGCTGCTGCAAGCGGACGCTGAAGCCAGGGAATTCGAGCGGAGGGCGGCGGAACATTTTTCTCAAGCCGTCGACATGGTAGTGGACTGGGTCACCAGGGGCGAATGATTTGAGCCTTTTTCCTTACGCGGCGGCGCAGGGGTACATCCGAGCAAGGCTCTCCCGTCTGATGGACCGCGCCACCTGGGCTCGCCTTCTCGAGGCCGCGACACCGGCGGAAGTAGAGAAGCTTCTCGCCCCCGCGATCGGCCTCGACAGCCGCTTACGGCTGGGCACTTTGCGCGCCGAGGTCGCCAATGCAGGAAGCACGCTGGTCCGTTTTCTTCCACGCGGCGCAGGAGACCTGGTCGCGTGGTACAACCGGCGCTTCGATATTGAAAATCTGAAGACCGTTCTGCGCTCCGTGCATTACGGACTGGACCGGTCGCGCGCTCTCGCGTCCCTGATTCCGCTCCGGACTCCGCCTGGCGCCGGGCGCTGGCGGTGGGAAGAGCTGGTTGAAGCCGGATCGATTCCCGCCGTCATCGATCGAATCCACGACTCTCCGTTTGCCCGGCCGCTCGAACACGCCATGGAGCGCTATCAAAAGGAGCAGCGGCTCTTCTACCTCGAAATCGCCGTCGATTTATTCTATTTCCAAAAACTGGTCCGGCTCATCGAATCGCTGAGAGGGGGGGCGGCGGATGACGCGCGGCGATTCCTCGGACGCTGGATTGCGGTCCAAAACCTCCTCTGGGCTTATCGCTACCGAATCTACGGGCGAATGTCTCTGGAAGAGATCCTCAATTACACACTGCATCGCGCTTTTGCGGCCAGCCTCGACACTGTGCGGCGCGTAGCGTTGGGCTCTCCTTTGGCAGTGGAAGCCGGCCAGTTGGGCTTCACCATCTCGCCTGGGCTTTCCGAAGTCGAAGGCTTGACAGAGGTCGAAACCCTTGCCGAGCGGGAGCGCTTCCGCTACGCCACAGCCGCCACGGGCCGGCCCATGTTCCAACTCCGCGGTGTGCTTGCGTATCTTTGGCTGCTCGAAGCCGAAGTCCGCGATCTCGCCGTTTTGGTGGAAGGCAAACGTACCGGATTGCCGGGCGAGGAAATCGGCCGCCGGTTGGTGCGGACCGCATGAGCATGTTCGCGCCGGAACGCATGATCGAGGCCAACCTCTTCGTGCTCGAACCCGATCTGGAAGCGGTGACTGCGGCCGTCGCGCGCACGGAAGCTCTGCACCTGGAAGACGTCGTCCCCGAAGGCTGGACACCTTCCCCCGAATGGACCGAACTGGCCAACCGCCACAGCGACCTTTCCCGGCGCCTCGGCGAAATGCTCGACCAGCTTGGCTGCCGTCCCGGCGCAGCAGCAGAGCCGGATGGCGATCTGCGCCCAACGCAAGACTGGCGCGGCATCGAAGCGCGGCTGGTCGCCCTGGAGGCGCGGATTCAGCCCTGGCAGCGGCGTCTCAAAGACACCGGGCAGGAGTTGGAAAGCCTGAAACTCGGTGAGTCGCAGGTCCGGCTTCTGCTTCCTCTCGACGTGCCGGTCGAGGATCTGCGGGGCTTGCAGTATCAAACCGTAACTGTCGGCATCATGCCCGCCGGAAACGTTCAGCGCGTGGCCGAAGCACTGTTTCAAATCCCGTTCGTTTTGATTCCACTGCAAACCCGGAAAGACCAGGCGCTGGTGCTCGCCGCCAGCTCGACCGATAACGCCGCCATCCTCGACCGGGCGCTGAAAAGCGCTTTTTTCGAACCCATCGCATTGCCGGCGGAGGCTCTGGGCCGCCCTGCGGAGGCACTCGAAGCGCTGAAACGCAAGGCACAAGAGATTGAGGCGCGCCTCTGCGATCTCGATCGGGAACGCCAAAAGC
>ODAK010006827.1_pt1 | contig 11471 bp, 11 predicted proteins | sample 1539591 | NCBI WGS metagenome assembly ODAK01 (sample SAMEA3539303, study PRJEB22396) | soil metagenome | biome: tundra; feature: field; material: soil | place: USA | collected 2010-05 | depth 0.15 m | reverse complement strand
AGCCGACCGGCGTGCGGGCGGCGCTGACAATGACAATATCGTCCTTCATCCGAAACTCCTTTTGGCAGTCGGTTGGGCGGCAGGGCGGCCATCTGGCGCTGCCGCATCCTCGGCAGGCCGGGCAGCCCTGTCAACAACGGGTAATCTGAAGATATCAGCTAGAATTGGCTGTTTATTGACATTCCGCAAGGAATTGCCGCACCGCCCACTTGGCCTGCCGCGCCGCGATAAAACGGTGGCCTGCGTAAGCCGAAACCGGTTATGCTCAAGCTCTGGGCAGGGGCTATGTCATCAACATGACTGACGAAAAAGAGCCGATCACAATCAAGAAATACGCCAACCGGCGGCTCTACAATACCGGGACCAGCGCATACGTCACGCTCGAGGACCTCGCCACCATGGTGAAGGAGGGCGAGAATTTCGTCGTCTTTGACGCCAAGTCCGGCGAGGACATCACGCGCTCGGTGCTGGCGCAGATCGTTTCCGAGCAGGAGAACAAGGAAGGCCAAAGCCTGTTGCCGATCGCCTTCCTGCGTCAATTGATCCGCTTCTACGGCGACAGCATGCAGATGATGGTGCCGCGCTTCCTCGAACAATCGATGCAATCGCTCACCAGCCAGCAGGGCAAGTTCCGCGAGCAGATGACGCAGGCCTTCGGCGTCGGCGGCTTCGGTCCGCTCGAGGATCAGGTGCGGCGGAACATGGAAATGTTCGAGAAGACCTTCGCCATGTTTGCGCCCTTCGCGCACGGCCAAGGCAAGCCGGCGGAAGACAAGCCGCAAGGCTCGCCCGGCGGCGAGATGGACGAGCTCAAGCGCCAGCTCGACGAATTGCAGAAGCGGCTCGATAAGCTCGGCAATAAGGAATAGTCGTTCGACGCGGAAGCGCTACGCCGTCGCGGCGCTTTTTTCGCCCAGCCACGGCCGCGCGTCGTTGGCCAGCCCGATCAGTGCGCCTTGCAGGAAATCGCAGCCCCAGTCCGCCAGCTGCTGCGCGGCTTCCTCGTCCTGCACCCATTCGGCGACGGTCTTGAGGCCGAGCCGGCGCGACAGATCGACCAGCGTCTGAACGAAAGCCCGGTCGTCGCTCGACTTGACGATATTCTGCACGAAGGCGCCGTCGATTTTAACAATATCGACGCCGAGCTTGCGCAGATTGCGGAACGAGGTATGGCCGGCGCCGAAATCGTCGATGGCGATGCGGCAGCCGAGGTCCTTGACCCGGGTGACGAAGCCGCGCGCGTCGTCGACATCCTGGATCGCCGCGGTCTCGGTGATCTCGATGATCAGCCGCCCGGCCACGCTGGTATGGGCGCGCAGCAAGGCGCCGAGGCCCGCCCACCAGTCCGGATCAACGGTGGAGGCCGGCGAGACATTGACGCTGGCCGTAAGATCGGGCGCGGCGGCCAATTCGTTCACCACCAGCTCGAGCACGCGATAGTCCACCATGCGCATCAGTCCGACCCGCTCGGCGACCGGAATGATCTCGTTGGCGTGGGCGAGGCGGCCGTCGGGGCGTTGCACGCGCATCAGGCATTCGTAGAACGCGATCTTGCGGGTTTTCGTCTCGACCACCGGTTCAAAGGCGAGCGCGATCCGCCGTTCGTTGAGCGCGGCCACGATCTCGTCGGTCGCGCGCACGCTGTCGCGGCGTAGCGCATCGCGCTCCACGTTCGGCCGATAGGCGGCGAACGAGCCGTGACGCTTGCGACGCGCGGCATGCAGCGCGTCCTGCGCGCGGCTGAGGATTTCCGGCACGGTGCGGGCGTGGCGCGGCGCGGTCACGCCGCCGATCGTCACCGTCACCGCCGCCGGACCGGCGGCGGTCGGGATGGTCTCGTCGCGCACACCGGCCAGCAGCCGGTCGGCGGCGACGGTCACTTCGTCCGCCGTGCAATTGGTCAGGATGATGCCGAACTTGTTGCCGGAGAAGCGGCCGAGATAATCCTTGCCGCGCAGGCGCGCCCGGATACGCTTGGCGACTTGCGCGATCACGTCCTCGGCAACATCGAAGCCGTAGGATTCGTTGAGGTTGGCGAGATGGTCGATGGCGACCAGCAGGAACCCCAGCGAGTGGCGAAAGCGTACCGCTTCGTCGAGCTTGGCGCCTAGCACCTCGGTGAGGTGCACGCGGTTCATCTCCCCGGTCAGGGCATCGAACTTCGCGAGCTGGGTGAGCTGGTGCTCGCGTTCATGGCGCGCAGTGATCGCACGCACGGTTCCGAGCGCGCGCAGCGGCTTGCCGTCGCTACCTGCAAACCAGCGGCCGGTGTCCTCCAGCCAGATTTTCTTGCCGCTGCCGCGCCGGAAGACGTATTGCACCTGATAGGGCACGCCTTCGCCGGCGTCGCTCTGACCGGATTGGGTGATCGCGTCGAGGCGGCTCTGACCGTCCTCGGCATCGACCTTTTGCGCAAAGCTACGGCCGCTGGCGATGTCGGCGACGCCGAGCACGGACGCGGCATTGCCGCTCCAGACCAATGCATCGGTGTCGAGCCGCCATTCATAGGCGACGTCACCGATCGCCTTGAGAACCTCCGCGGCGTCCGGGACGCCAGCCGGTTGTTCGATTCGGGTCACGCTCGCCCCTTTTTGGGAACGCCTCGTCGCGCCGGGCGTTGTCTGCGGAATGGATACCGCGCCGAACCTACGGACAATACTTAAATAATTCGAAAAAGCTCGCCGATTGAGCGATTTCAGCGTGGTTTCGGCCAACGGCACGGCGCTTGCCAATACAAGGGTGGACAAGGGGTGCTTGTCCCGAAACGAGACAGTCAATGCGGATTGGCGGAATCAACGAAACATCCTCACGCCTGACCGGGCCGACGCCGCGCGGCGAAGAGCACGCCGCCGGCAGTCGTGCGCTGGTCGCGCTGGCGCCAGCCGCTGCCTTGCATAAGGTGCCGGAAAGCTATCGCCAGGCGCCGTTCCTCGCCCAGTTGCTTGCGATGAAGGACCAGCATCCGCAGACCCGCGAGCGCCGGCGCGCCGAGCCGGACGAGGCGCTCGCCGCCTACCGCGCTACCGCCGCGCTTACGCGTTTCCAATAATTCTCAATAGCCGAGCGCGCAGCCGTCCTTGCGCGGCTCCGAGCCGCCGATCAGCACGCCGCGATCCCAGTCGATCTTGATGGTCTGCGCGCCGCCCCAGGGCGTCGCTGCGAACACCACGTCGTGGCCGCGCGCCGTGAGGCCCTCGACGGTCGCCGCCGGCGTGCCATGCTCAACCACCGTCTGCTCGCCCTCGAAGAAGAAGCGCGGCGCGTCGATCGCCTGCTGCACGTCCATGCCGTAATCCAGCATGTTGAGGACGATCTGCACGTGGCCCATCGGCTGGTAATGCGCGCCCATGACGCCGAAGCTCATGTCGCAGCGGCCCGCCCGCATGGCCAGCGCCGGAATGATGGTGTGCAGCGGCCGCTTGTTAGGACCGAAAGTGTTGGGGTGATCGGCTTCGAGCGTGAAGCAGGCGCCGCGGTTGGTCAGCATGATGCCAGTCTTCTCGGTGCAGATGCCGGCGCCGAAATACGAATAGAGCGTATTGATGAACGACACTGCCATGCGGTCGCGGTCGACCACGCTGAGATAGACCGTGTCGCTGCCGGGCGTTGGCGCCGTGGGCAGCTTGGCGCGGCGTTTCATGTCGATCAGCGCTGCGAGCTTCTTGCCAAAGCTCTTGTCGAGCAGATCGGCGACCGCGACGCGCATATACTCTGCGTCGGCGACGTGGGTGTCGCGCACCGTAAATCCCAGCCTTGCTGCTTCCAGCACCAGATGGAAACGCTCCGGGCCGCGCGGATCGAGCGCGGCGAGGTCGAAATTCTCCAGGATGTTGAGCATCACCAGCGCGGTGAGCCCCTGCCCGTTCGGCGGAATCTCGATCAGATCGAGCCCGCGATAGTTGGTGGAAATCGGTTTGACCGCGTCGCCGCGGTGGCGCGCGAAATCCTCCGCCGTGAGGAACGAGCCGCGCGCCGCCACCGTCGCCGCCATGTCCGCGGCGATCTCGCCCTCGTAGAAGGCGCGCGCGCCCTTGGCGGCGATGGTTTTCAGCGTCGCGGCCAGCGCCGGAAAACGGATCACGTCGCCTTCCTTGGGCGCCGCGCCGTTGAACAGATAATGCTTGGCGGCGCCGGGATCGGCTTTGAGCTTGCCGACGTACCTTTGCCAATCCCACGCCACGCGCGGCGCCACCGGGAAACCGCCCTCGGCGTATTTGATCGCGGCTGACAGCGCGCGGTCGAGCCCGAAGCGGCCATGCGTCTTGAGCAGTGCTTCCCAGGCATCGAGCGCGCCCGGCACGGTAACGGCGTGGATCGAGTCGCCAATCTCGCTCATGCCCTGGGCGCGTAAGCGGTCGTATGACGCCTTGGCGCCGGCGCGGCCGGAGCCGTTATAGCCCCAGACCGGCTTGCCCGGCTGCGAGACCAGGCAGTAGCAATCGCCGCCGATGCCGGTCATGTGCGGCTCGACCACGCACAGCGTCGCTACCGCCGCTACCGCGGCATCCGCCGCGCTGCCGCCGGCGCGCAGCGCGTCGATAGCGGCCAAGGTCGCGAGCGGATGCGAGGTCGCCGCCATGCCATCGCAGGCGATCACGGGCGAGCGGCCGGGGAGCTGGAAATCGCGGCTCATGTTTGCTTACGGATGTTTCAGGAGACGTGCTCGACGCCTTCGACCGTGAGGTCGCGCTGGGCCGAACGCAGCGTCACCGCGAAGCCGCCGATCACATCGATGAAGCTGATGACCAGCAGCAGGAAGAAGGTGGCGCTCGCCGCCTGCTTCACCAGCAGGAATTCGACCAGCATGCCGAGGAACAGGATCAGCGACAGCCCGTGATCGACCACGGTGCGCATGCCGATGCGGGTCGATTTCATCACTTCGCCGAACAGCAGCAGGACGGCAAGCACGATCAGCATGTCGCCGGCCGACATGGTCCAGTCGGCGCCGGACGCCAGGTGCACGGTAGTGAGCGTGCTGCTCCAGCTCACGCCCGGCATCAGGAAGGCAATGATGTTGTAGATCGCAAACGGAACCAGCAGCAGGGGAAAGCCGATGAGGAACATGGCGAGCTTTCCTCCCGCAGACGACTTACGCCTCGGCCTTCACCTTCAGCACCTGGCGGCCTTTGTACATGCCGGTCTTCAGGTCGATGTGGTGCGGACGGCGCAATTCGCCGGAATCCTTGTCCTCGACATAGGCCGGGCGCTTGAGCGCGTCGGCCGAGCGGCGCATGCCGCGGCGCGACGGCGAGGTTTTTCTTTTCGGCACAGCCATGGGAAGCGAGCTCCTGAAATCCGCGATGTCGGTATGAAGGCGGCCTTATAGAGGATGGCTTGGCGCAAGGCTAGGGGGGTGGCGCGCACGCAAGCCGCTGCGTCAGGCGCTTGCGCCGAACGGCCGACATAAAGCCCCGCCAGCCGGCGCAAACCGGGTCCGGGCGCATGCGCGTTGCGGGCCAGCGGATTGGGCAGCACGGCCGCCAGCAGCGCCGCCTGGGTGGGCGACAATTCGCGCGCCGGTTTACCAAACGCATAACGGCTGCCTGCCTCGACGCCGAATTCGCCGCTCGGGCCCCATTCAGCAATGTTGAGGTAGATTTCCAGGATCCGCCGCTTCGACAGCACCAGGTCGATCCACAGCGCCAAGGGCAACTCCAGCGCCTTGCGCAACCAGCTGCGGCCCGGCCACAGGAACAGGTTCTTCGCCACCTGCTGGGTGATGGTGGAACCGCCGCGCACATCCTCGAGATCGTCGGCGTCGGCCAGGGCGTCGCGGATTTCCGCGAAGTCCACGCCGTGGTGGCTGCAAAAGCGGCCGTCCTCGGCGACGATCACGGCGAGCGCGAGCGCCGGCGAGATGCGTGACAGCGGCACATATTGGCGCTGCATGCGCGCGCCGGTGAGTTGGCGCCAGAGCATCACCGTGGAGACCGGCTGGCCGACGGCATAGAACGGCACAATCAGATAGGGCAACCCCAGCAGCACCAGCACGGCGATAGCGGCGGCGCGCACGGGCCGCAGGATATTGGCGAAGCGTTTGCCGGGCCTAACCATGGCGCAAGACTAGCCCATCCGGCCGAGCCGATACCCACTATTCGGGATCATGCGCGAAGGCTATCAATGCGGCCATGGCCCAGAAAAAACCCTCACCACCGATGACCCCGCTTCGACCGCTGCCGATCCGCATCGCCAAGCTGCACGCCCATCTGATGATCTCGGCCGCGTTCGGCGGCATCGTCTTGTTTGCTTTGGTCTTCGCCGACTGGCGGCTGCCGACCAAGCTGTTGGCCGGATGGGACGCAGGTGTCGCGCTCTATCTTGTCCTGATGCAATCGATCATTTGGCGCTGCGACATCGACCACCTCCGCAAGCGCGCCTCGGAGCAGGACGAGGGCGCCTTCGCCATTCTATTGCTGACGATCGCGGCGACACTGGCCAGTTTGGTCGCAATCGTGTTCGAGCTCGGCGGCTTGAAGCAGGCGACGCCATCCGAGGCGGTCTCTCAGGTGCTGCTGGTGATCGCGACCATCCTGCTGTCGTGGTCGTTCATCCACACGATCTTTGCGATCCACTATGCGCACGAATATTATGGCGAACGGCGCGACGGAAAAATCGGCGGGCTTAATTTTCCCGAGGACAACGAGCCCGACTATTTGGATTTTCTCTATTTCTCGCTGGTCGTCGGACTGACGTCGCAAGTCTCCGACGTCGCCGTCACCAGCAAGGTCATCCGCCGCGTGGTGGCGCTGCACGGCGTGCTGTCGTTCTTCTTCAACCTGACGATATTGGCGCTGACCGTGAACATGATCTCGAATGTCATCTAGCGCGCCCGTGCCGCTTCAGATGAGGGTCGCAACGCCATGACCGCGATCATGCAGACGCTGCTGTTCATGCTGGCGGTGCTGGCGGCGGTCGCGGTCGCGGCCAAGCGGCTCAACATCGCGCCCTCGATCCTGCTGGTGGTCGCCGGCGTCGGCATGGCGTTCGTTCCCGGCCTGCCGAAAGTGACGCTGGCGCCGGAAGTCGTGCTGCTGGTGATCCTGCCGCCGCTGATCTATTCGGCCGGCGTCGCCATGAGCTGGCGCGAATTCCGTTTCAACCTGCGGCCGATCGCGCTGCTCGCCTTCGGCTGCGTGGTGTTCACCACCTGCGCGGTGGCGGCGGCCGCGCACTACCTGCTGAATTTCGATTGGGCGGTCGGATTTCTTCTGGGCGCGATCATCGCGCCGCCCGACGTGGTGGCGCCGCTCGCCATCGCGCGGCGGCTGGCATTGCCGCGCCGCATTCTGGTGGTGCTGGAAGGCGAAGGGCTCGCCAACGACGCCACCGCGCTCATCCTCTACCGCTTCGCGGTCGCGGCGGTGAGCACCGGAACCTTCGCGCTTCCGCAAGCCGCCGGCACCTTCGCGCTGATCGTGGTGGGCGAGATCGTCTACGGCATCGCGGTCGGCTGGCTCAGTCTGCGGCTGCGGCAATGGGCGCGCGAGCCGCGCGTCGAGATCACGCTGTCGCTGATGACGCCCTATCTCGCGTTCTGGGTGCCGGCGCATTTCGGCGGCTCCGGCGTGCTGGCGACCGTCGCCTGCGGGCTCTATGTGAGCTGGATCGGGCCGCGCCTGATCGGCTCCGCCACGCGACTGCAAGGCATCTTCTTCTGGGACCTGATCGTCTACCTGATCGAGGGCCTGGTGTTCCTGCTCACCGGCCTGCAGGCGCACGCGCTGCTCGACGAGCCGCACATCTTCACGATCCATGATCTGCTGATCGCGATGGCCTGGACGACGCTGATCACGATCGCAGCGCGCTTCATCTGGGTGTTTCCGGCAACCTATATCCCGCGCTGGGTCAGTCCCTCATTGCGCAAGCGCGATCCGTCGCCGCCCTGGCAAGGACCGTTTTTGCTGTCGTTCACCGGCGTGCGCGGCGTGGTGTCGCTGGCGGCCGCGCTCGCCATTCCCTATGCGCTCGCCAACGGCCAGCCTTTTCCGCACCGCGAACTGATCCAATACGTGACCTTCGGCGTCATCATCGTGACGATTGTCGGGCAAGGGCTGATGCTGCCGGCGGTGGTGCACTGGCTCGGGCTGACTCACCTCGGCAAGAAAGAGCGCAAGAACGAGATCAAGCACGAGCTGCGCGCGCGCCAGGCCGCGCTCAAGCAGGTCGAGAAACGGCTGGAGAAAGCCATCAAAAATTGCGGCCTGCCGGCCGAAGCGATCGCGCATTTGCGCACGCGCCATCAAAGCCGCGTGCAGATACTCCCTGTGAACTTGACCGAGGGTCTCGATCACATGCGCCAAACCGCCAAGATCAAGACCGAGCTGATCGAAGCCGAGCGCGATTTCATCTATCAGCTCTTACGCGACGGTAAGATCACCGACGACGCACGCCGGCGCATCGAATACGAATTGGATCTGGAAGAAGCCAGCGTCGCCAACCGCGCGACGGATGGCGGCGGCTGGATGTAGCTCTGGGGACAGGCATCCTTGTGGGATAATATCCCGGCCATGGGTGCCACCATGCCGACCGACGGCTTCTACCAAAGCCTGCCGATTCTGCGCGACTTCACCCGCGTGATGGACCCGAGGCTGTTTGCGCCGCTGCCGGGCGACTGGATGGTCGGCGTCGCCGACGTGATGCAATCGACCAAGGCCATCGCCGAGAATCGCTACAAGGCCGTCAACATGGCCGGCGCCGCGGTGATTGTCGCCATCACCAATGCGCTCGCAAATCGCGATTTCCCGTTCGTGTTCGGCGGCGACGGCGCCAGCTTCGCGGTGGCGGCCGAGGCCGCAGCAGCAGCGCGGCAGGCGCTCGCCGAAACCGCGACCTGGGTGAAGGAGGACCTCGATCTCACCTTGCGGATCGGCATGGTGCCGGTCGCTGATATCCGCGCGCACGGGTTCGACGTCCGCGTCGCCCGCTATGCGCCGTCGCAGAACATTTCGATTGCCATGTTCGCGGGCGGCGGCATCGCCTGGGCGGACGCCGCGATGAAGCGCGGCGACATCGCGGTCGCGCCGGCGCCGCCCGGCGCGCACCCCGACCTCTCCGGGCTGTCATGCCGCTATGAGGAAATCCCGGCGTCGCGCGGCGTGGTGCTCTCATTGGTGGTCGCACCCGCACCCCGGGCAAGCGGGGATGCGTTCCGCGCCGCGATCGAGCCCATCGCAAGGCTCGTGGAGCGAACGCCGGACGCGTCGCGGCCGGTGGCGGCCCAGCGGCTGCGCCTCACCTGGCCGCCGGCCGGCGCCGACCTCGAGGCGCGCGCGTCGCGCCGTCCGGGCGAGTCGGTGCGCGTGCGCAAGATCAAGGTGCTGGCGTGGACGTTGCTTTATTTTCTGATCATGCATTTCAGCATCAAGGTCGGCAGCTTCATTCCGGCGAAATACACCAGCGAGGTGGTCGACAATTCGGATTTCCGGAAATTCGACGATGCGCTGCGCATGGTGCTCGATTGCACGCCGGAACTGGCGGACGAGATCGAGCGGCATCTGGCCGGCTGCGCGGCAAGGAAGATCGTGCGCTATGGCACGCACCGCCAGCACGCGGCGATGATGACCTGCTTCACGCCGTCGCCGACCAAATCAAACCACGTGCACTTCATCGACGGCGCGATGGGCGGCTACGCGATGGCGGCCAGTGCACTCAAAGCAAGCGCCGCTCCGACTTAAATAGGGCGGTCACCGCGTCCGGTTCACCAGCACCAGCCCGCCGGCGACCATCGCCACGGCGGCGGCGAATGCGGGCGTCAACGGCTCGCCCAGCACCAGATGACCGGCGGCGACGCCGAACAGCGGCGTCAGGAAGGTGAAGGCGGAAAGCCGGTTGGCCGAATAGCGCCGCACCAGCGCGTACCAGACCACGAAGGTGAGGCTGACGACCCAAACGGTCTGGTATGCGAGCGCAGCCGTCGCGAGCGCGGACGGCGCATGGGGGAGATGTTCGCCGAAAACGAACGCCGCTACCGCCATGATCGGCGCCGAGACCACGAGCTGATAGAGCATCGTCTTTTCGGCGGTGACGCGGTTGAGCGAACTCGCCTTGGTCAGCAGCGTGGTCGCCGCCCAGAACAGCGCGGCGCCGACCATCATCACGTCGCCGAGGATCTGGCGCGGATCCACCGCCGGCGTCGGCAGGCCGAACGCCACCAGCATGCCGGCGAAGGACAGTGCGAGCCCGAGCCATTGCGGCAGGTGGAAACGGTCGGCCGGCAGAAAGATGCGCGCGCCGAGCACAACGAAAAACGGCGCGAGATAAATGAACAGCACCGCGCGCGTCGCCGTCGTGTAGACCAGGCCCTGATAGATCAGAATGAATTCGATGGCGAAGAACACGCCGGCGACAATGCCGGCGGCGAGCGTGCCGTCGCGCGTGAGCAGCGGAATGCCGCGCAGCCGGCACCAGCCGGCGACGATCAGCGCGGCGATCACCGAACGGATGGTGGCTTGCGTGAGCGGCGGGATGTCGTGGATGGCGAGCTTGGTGGCGACCTGGTTGAAGCCCCAGGACAGACACAGCACCACCACGATGGCCGCGGCCAGCGCATCGAGCGGGCGGGTGACGTGATGGGACGCGGGCGACATGCGATGGGGATTTCCGGCGGCTGGCGAATGTCTTATCGCGCAACTCTCTACCTGTCATGCCCGGGCTTGACCCGGGCATCCATGATGACAGTCCACTCGTGACGAGCTTACGTAAGACTGTCTGTGTTGCGCTGCTTCATAGATTGCCGGGTCAAGCCCGGCAATGACAAGGTTTTATTTGCAATGCGCGCAGATGCCGGAGATCTCGATCACCGGCGTTTTCGGCGTGAAGCCGGCGGCGCGCGAGGCGGTTCGGATGGTATCGGCGACCGCGGCGCTGGCCGCCTCGCCCACGGTGCCGCATTGCTCGCAGATCAGGAACACCACCGGATCGGCGCTGGCGTGATTTTGCACGCAGGCGATGAAGGCGTTGCGGCTTTCGATGCGGTGGACCAGCCCCTGCTCGCGCAGGAAGTCGAGCGCGCGATAGATGGTGATCGGCGCCGGCCGTGCGCCGCGCAGCGCCAGCCGGTCGATCAGCTCATAGGCGCCGAGCGGCTGGTGGCTCGCCAGCAGCGCCTCCAGCACGCGGCGGCGGATCGGCGTCAGACGCCCGGCGCGCGCGGCGCAGATCGCCTCGGCATGGGCGATCGCGTCGCTGGCGCAGCGCTCGTGGTCGTGATCGGGCGCCGGGAACACCGCGCGACTTTGCGTCTTTCTGGCCAAGGAACGGTCCGCCTTCAGGGTTTCAAGTGTAACGCGATAACGGTCGAATCGCGAAAACATGACCAGCCGCCTCTTGATATATATTGCACTGCAACAAAAATAAGAGCAGGTTCCGGTTCTCATTCCGAAGCCCCCGCAAAACAGGCCATTTGGCGGCCGCAGCTAACGAGGACTGCCATGCTGAAAGGCAAAACCGCGCTGGTCACCGGCTCCACCTCC
>ODAK010006826.1_pt1 | contig 11473 bp, 6 predicted proteins | sample 1539591 | NCBI WGS metagenome assembly ODAK01 (sample SAMEA3539303, study PRJEB22396) | soil metagenome | biome: tundra; feature: field; material: soil | place: USA | collected 2010-05 | depth 0.15 m | reverse complement strand
CAGGCCACCATGCCCAATCCCGCCTATCTCGATCCACATACCGGCCGCACCTACCCCATCGCCACGCCGCGCTGGAGCGGCGACGATCGGGCGCCGTTACTGCTGACCCCACTGCCGGGACTGACGCGCGGCCAGATCGACCTGGCGGAACGGAGCCTCTGGCGCTACCGCGCCGCGTTCCCGTTCCAGATCGACTCCCCAATTTCACTGGGCGAGGGTATGACCCCGCTGATCCCACGCACCTTGCATGGCGCACGCGTGCTGCTGAAATGCGACTGGATGAACCCCACCGGCAGCTTCAAGGACCGCGGCGCGAGCGTGATGCTGTCCTTGTTGCGCGCCCAGGGGATTTCCCACGTGCTGGAGGACAGCTCGGGCAACGGTGGCGCGGCGGTCGCCGGGTATGCCGCCGCCGGTGGAATGCGGGCGACGATCATGACTCCGGCGTCGACCAGCCCCGGCAAGACCGTGCAGATGCGGGCCTATGGCGCGGAGATCCGCCTGATCCCCGGCAGCCGGCAGGACACCGCCGACGCCGCGGTGCGGGAGGCGGCGTCGATCTTCTACGCCAGCCACAACTGGCACCCGTTCTTCCTCCAGGGCACCAAGACGCTGGCCTACGAACTGTGGGAGGACCTGGGATTTCGCGCGCCGGACAATATCATTACACCCTGCGGCGCCGGCTCGAACGTGTTGGGCTGCGCGATCGGCTTCGCCGAGCTGCTGCGCGCCGGCGAGATCACGGAAATGCCGCGGATTTTCGCCATCCAACCCGCCCATTGCGGTCCGATCGCCGCCGCTTTCCTGGCCGGCACGGACAAGGAGGTCGCGACCCCGATCGAACCGACCATCGCCGAGGGCACCGCGATCGCCAAACCCGTTCGCCGGCGAGAGGTCATCGCGGCCTTGCGCGACAGCGGTGGTGGCGCTGTTCTGGTGTCGGAAACCGACATCGAGATGTCGTTGTTCGACCTCGCCAGAATCGGGGTCTATGTGGAGCCGACGTCGGCGCAGGTGGCGGCGGGCTTTTCGAAGTTGCTGGCGGCGGGCACGATCCAGCCGGACGAAACCACCGTGATGGTGATGACAGGCAGCGGACTGAAGGCAACGAGCCGGATCGCTGAACTAAATGGGATTAAGGTATGACCGGCCCGCGCGTCGCCCTGCTGGGCTTTTCCATCGAGTGCAACCGCTTCGCCCCGATCGCGTTCGAAACCGACTTCCGCGCGCGGACTTTGCTCGGCGGCGAGAGTATGCTGGCCAACGCGCGGTCGCCCGCGCCGATGATGCTCGGCGAAATGCCCGGCTTCGTCGCCGACATGGACGCCGCCGGTCCGTGGCAACCCATGCCTGGCCTGCTGGCCATGGCTGAACCGAACGGCCCGGTGTCGCAGGAGTTCTTCGACCGCATGATGGTGCAATGGGAGACCGACCTGCGCGGCGCCGGCGAACTCGACGGCGTCTGTTGCGTGCTGCACGGCGCCGGGCTCACCGTCAACGACCATGACCCCGAGGGCACGCTGCTGGCCATGGTCCGCCGCGTGGTGGGCGACAGGGTGCCGGTCGTCGCGACCTACGATCTGCATGCCAACGTCTCGGCGGCCAACGTGGATCTGGTGAACGCCTATATCGGCTACCGCACCAACCCGCATCTGGACATGCGGGAGCGTGGCATCGAGGCAGCCCAGACCCTGCGCCGGCTGATGAGCGGAACCCGCACGTATCTGTCTCGCGTTCGGCTGCCGATCGTGCCGCCGACCGTCACCATGCTGACTGGCAAGGACGCGCCACACCGCCCGTACGGCGAACTGATCGACCTCGGGCAACGGCGCATGCGGGAGCCGCCATATTCCGGGCGGGTGCTGAATGTCTCCGTCATGGGCGGGTTCGCCTACGCCGACACGCCATTCAACGGGCTGACCGTGGTGGTCACCGCGCTGGACCAGCCCGCCGCCGACGGCCTGGCGCGTGAGATCGCCGAGGCCGGTTGGGCGCGGCGCGAGCAATTCCGCCCCAGTCTGACCAGCATGGAAGATGCTACCGCTCGGGCGAAGGCCACCGGGGATGCGTCGCTCCACCCGCTTATCTTCGCTGACGTCGGTGATAATCCCGGCGGTGGTGGGCGCGGCAACACGATGTGGATCCTGGAGGCCTTCCTCGCGGCCGGTGTTCAGAACGGCCTGGTGGGCGTGATCCACGATCCCGCATTGGCCGCCGAGGCGCATATCCACGGTGTGGGCGCCACGTTCATCGCCCGGTTCAACAGGGAGGGGGGCGACGAATTCAGCAAACCGTTCACCGCCGACGCGACGGTGGCGGGCCTGCGGGATCAGGCGGTGCGCGGCCGCCGCGGCATTTACGCCAATAACACGCTTGACCTTGGGTTGTCGGCGGCTCTGCGGATCGGCGGTCTGACCGTGGTCGTCATCAGCAACCGGGTGCAATGCGCCGATCCGGTGTTCTTCGAGATGTTCGGCCTGGACATCGCCGCCGCGCGGGTTGTCGTGGTCAAGTCTCGGGGCCATTTCCGTGGCGGCTTCGACGAGTTCTTCCGCCACGAAGACGTGATCGAGGTCGACGCCCCAGGCCTGACCAGTCCGATCCTGTCGCGCTTCGCCTGGCGGCATATGCCGCGGCCAGTGCTGCCCATCGATGACGTCGCGACGTGGCCAGTGCCCACCGAAACAACAGCTTCAGGGACACCCCCCACATGAAGCTCGCCGACCTGCCAACGCCGTGCCTCGTTCTCGATCGCCAGAAGCTGCTGCGGAACATCCGCTCCATGGCGGGCAACCTCGCACGCCTTCAGGTGCCGCTCCGGCCGCACATGAAGACGGCGAAGTCGATCGATGTCGCGCGGCTGGCGCTTTCCGGGCAACCCGGCGGCATCACCGTGTCCACCTTGGCCGAGGCGGAGTATTTCGCCAGTCATGGCATCGTCGACATTCTCTACGCGGTTGGGATCGTGCCGGCGAAGCTGGATCAGGTCGCGAGGCTGAACGCCAGCGGCGCCAACGTGACCGTGATCACGGACGATCCGCTGAGCGCCGACGCCATCGCCGCGCACCCGGCCGACATCAAAGCCCTGATCGAGATCGACTGCGGCGAGCAGCGCGGCGGGGTCCTCGTCGCCGAGGACCTGATATCCGAACTCGCCAACCGGCTGGGCTCCAACCTGATCGGCGTGATGACCCATGCCGGTCATTCCTATCAGGGCCGCAGCGTCGCGGAGATCACCCAGATCGCGGAACTGGAGCGCAGTCACGTCGTCTATGCCGCGCAGCGCCTGCGCAATGAAGGGCATGTGATCTCGGTTGTTTCGGCGGGCAGTTCGCCGACCGGGCGGCACGCCGAAACCATGAGCGGACTGACGGAATTCCGGGCCGGCGTCTACATGTTCGGCGATCTGTTCCAGGCGGAGATCGAAACCCACGCGCGCGACAGCATCGCGTTGACGGTGCTGACCAGCGTGATCGGACAGCCGTCCGGGCGGCTGCTGATCGATGCCGGGGCGCTGGCCCTGTCCAAAGATCGCAGCACGGAACTGACGCCGAACGATTTTGGCTACGGACTGGTGCTGGATATCCACGGCGAGCCGGCTCTGGGCGGCGCGATCGTGCGCAAGGCGTATCAGGAGCACGGCGTCGTCGAGCCTGGCCCCAACAGCATGATCGCGACCCCGGTGGGGACAAGGCTGCGGGTGCTGCCCAATCACGCGTGCCTGACGGCGGCGGCGCATGATCGTTATCACGTGATCGACGGTTTGGATGAGATTGTCGCGGTCTGGCCGCGAATGAACGGCTGGTGAGATGCCCTCCCGTTTGGCGCGTGATCCGGATTTGTTCGCGGTGCGACTTGTTTGCGGTTTTGGTCGAACGCATGTAGGGGGGACTGAGCCTGTACTCGGGGCCTGTACTGGGGGATTGGCATGCGCGGGTTATTCGCTCGAAATTTGGCGATTGGGTTGTGCTTCCCGTTGGGCCTCGCCATAGCCGTGGCCACGCCGTGTGTCGCGCAATTGACCGGCGACGGACCAATGAGCATCGGCGGCGCGAGCCAACGCACGATGCGCGGGGCCCAGCAGAACGCGAAGCCACAGCCCACGCCGCCGCCGGTACTGCCCGGTACGAAAACCTCCCCCGAGGCTGCCGCGCCCACCGGGTCGATAGCCGATATGTTGCCCACCGATGCGCTGTTCGACGCGATCAATCGTGGCGATCTCCCGTCGGCACGGGATGCCGTCAATCGCGGCGCGGAATTGAATGGTCATAACGTTCTCGGCCTGACACCGCTGGAGCTGTCGGTCGACCTCGGACGCAACGATATTTCGTTTATGCTGCTGTCGATGCGGGATGCCGACTCCGCGTCGCGCACCTTGGTACGCCGGGGCACGAGCGGTGGCGCGAACGAGGGAGACGGGATCCTTCGCGCCAGCGCCACCTTGAGGCCCGTCGGCCGGTCGCGGGTCACCTCGGCATCCGCGCGAGCGCCGGAGGCGCCGGTTGCCGAGACACCCAGACTGTACTCAGGCAACGGTGGTTCGCCGATCCCCGCCGCGGGATTTCTCGGATTTGACGCGGGCCGGGCGGTTCGCTGACCAGGCGGGAGGTCGCCAGCCGCCAGCGGTTTCAGGGCCGCACGCCGATCGACGTTACACCGTAACGACCGCCATGCGCGAGGGCTCGTCCCCATTGGAGCGCTGGGATCTCCACGTATCGATGCAGCAAAGCGGCGACACCGATCGGGATCAGCACCGCCGCCGGTAGCCACACCGCGGTGAATATCACCGGTTCCCCTGGCACGAAATGAACCAGAACAAAAGCCAGCGCCTTCTGGATTGGCTCGTTCGCCAGATAGATCGGGTAGGATATCGCGCCGAGCCATTGGGCGACCCGCCATCGCAGCGGTGTCGCGATGATGGTCAGCCGGCGCGGCGAGAGCTGTGCCGCAAGACAGAGCGTCCAGACCAGCGGTGGTGCCAGCTTCCCGGGGTCGCCATGCATGGCGCACAGCACCAGCGTCGCGCCGAGCACGAGCGCGAACGCCCGCGGCGATCGGCGATCAGCCCAGACCGCGCTGGCGATCCCCAGTGCGAAGTACTGGGCTTTGTTCGGCAGGAATGCCCGGCTGAACCGCCAGGCCTCCGGCGCCGCCATGTCCCAGACGAGGCCCAACGCCGCGATTGCCAGAAACACCGCGGCCAACCGCTCCGCGCTCATCCTCGAGCGCCCGAGCACCAGCGCCAGGACGTAGAACTGCCACTCGGTGGACAGGCTCCAGGCGGCGCCCAGAAAACTGACCCAGACGTTTGGCAGCACGCCGTTGGGGAACAGTCCGTGCGTCATCGTCAGATGGGCGGCGATCTCGACGGCCCAGGTGGCGGGCCAGTCCTGGGACCAGATGTCGCGGGCGAGGCTGGCCGGCTCCACCCACGGCATCGCGGCGAATGGAGCGGACAACGGCTGCAGCGCGGTGCCGGCGGCGAACATCACCAGGAACACCGGGAAAATCCGCGTGATGCGCAGGATCAGGAACGGCCTTGCCTCAAACCGGCAGCTTTCGAGGGAACGAAAGATGACGAGGCCGCTCAGGATGAAGAACACGTCGACGGCGGCGCCACCATGCGAGAGCGGGCCGATGATCCAGCCCGGCAGTGCCGCGAACGGCGCCATGTGGCCGAGCATCACATACACGGCCAGCGCGCCTCGCAGGCCATCCAGGCATTCGAGCCGTTTCATGGCCCGAAGCTATCGGGTCGCGATTAACAAACCGCGAAGACCCGGCCACGAAGATTGGGCCACGAAGATTGCGCCGCGACGGTTGGGCCATGAAGATTGGGCGGGCCGGGCCGGGCCGGCGATTACCGCGCGTCCGCCATGGGCTCCAGCAGAGCGGCCGCGTAACTCGCGGGCGCCGCGATCAGTGTCTGTGCGACCTCCAGGTCCCGGTTGCGCGGATCGGCCGCCGGACAGGGTTCCCGAATGGCCACGATCTGATCCGGGCTTAGCGGGGCTCGGGCCGCGTCGTGCCGCTTGACGGCGGCGGCCATCTCCAACCGGCCATTGGCCAGCGCCGCGAGTTGCCGCTGCACAGCCTCATCCCCCAGGCTGGTGCAAATCCGCGGCATGACGCCGAGGCTCTGGATCGGCCAGCCGCGGGGCGCGAGAATGCGGCTCCAGGTCAGGAACAATTCGCCACCGTCCGGCAATGGGTCGATGGTCTGCACCACGCCTTTGCCGAAGGTCGAACTGCCCATCACGACCGCGCGTCCGCGATCCGCCAGCGCGGCGGCGAGCACCTCGGCGGCACTGGCGGTGCCGCCATCCACCAGCACCACCATACGCACGCCTTTCGCGATCTCACCCCCGCCGGAGCGCCAGATGCGATTCGTCTCCGGAGCTCGCCCGGCGGTTTGCACGACGACGCCCAGGGGCAGGAACGCGTCCGCCGTGGCAACCGCGGTTCGCAACAGGCCGCCGCGGTTGCCGCGCAAATCCAGGATGATGCCGGTGACTTTCTGGGCGTCTTTCAGGGTATCGCGAATCACCTTGATGACGTGCTCATCCGTCGTCTGACTGAAGCCCGTGATCTCAATGATCACGACGTCGCCGCTCCGGCGGGGGAACACGGTTTCCGGTGGGATCATGATGCGTGTCAGCGTCGCCCCGCTTAACGTGCCATCGCGATTGCGCCAGCCCATCCGAACCTCGGTCCCCTCCGGCCCGTTCAACATCGCATCGACGGAGGCATGGTCGCGGTTGAGCGCGGTTTTGCCATTCACCCACTGGATCACGTCGCCCGGCACAATCCCCGCCAACGCCCCTGGGCTGCCGATAATGACATCCCGCACCGCCACGGACCGGCCGCGCTGATACAGCGTCACGCCAATTCCGGCATGCCCCACCCGGCGATCGCGGTCGCCCACCGCTTCGAACGGCGGCAGGTAGCGGGAATAGGGATCGATGTGGGCCAGCATCTCGTCGAACAAGACCTTCGTCACCGCCTGCTGTCCTATCTGCCGCATGGCGGGTGAGGCGGCATAAGCCGCCGCCGCGATCTTCGCCGCCGCCTTCGCCCATGGCGCGCCATCCGAACCGGAGGCGGTGACGTCGAAAGCGAGCCGGCCGCGCACCAGCAACTGAACGTCATTGTCCCGGACGAGGATGGCCGCCAACGCGGGATCGATCGATGTCAGACCGCTCAGACCCCACATCGTGAGTTGGGCGGCGGTCACGGCGTCCAGCGTGCGCGGCAACATGAAGTCGATCGCCTCGGTCTGAACGGCGGCCAACGCATCGTCGTCAAACCCGCCAGCCTGTCCTCCGGGCTGGCCAAAGGCGGCCTGCCGCATGGTGGCCGGCAACAGCACCTGGCACTGGGCGCAGGTCGCTTCGGCCAGGCAGAAACACAACAGGAAGACGATCTGGATCACCGTGGGCGTGACCGTTTCCCCGACTGTTCAGCGCGCGGGATCTGGAACACCAGTCCGCCAGTCACCGGGTTCGCTTCCACGAGCCGAACCTCGACGTCCTGCGACAGGCGGAACACCCGGCGGGTCCGGCTTCCGGTCAGGGTCTGTTCCATTTCGTCATGATGCCAGTAATCGTCGGGAAGCGCGGACATCGGAACGATTCCGCTGGCTCCGCTGTCGGCTACGGTAACGAACAGGCCGAAACGGGTCACGCCCGAAATGCGCGCCGTGAACCGCGCTCCTGTCTTATCAGCCATGAACGCGGCGAGGTACCGGTCGATCGCGTCCCGCTCGGCCAGCGCCGCGCGCCGCTCGGTCATCGTGATATGCGCGGCGGTGTCGGGAAACAGCGCCGCTGCATTGTCGCCGAGGCCGCCCAGACCAAGCCGCAATCCGGTAATCAGGCCGCGATGCACCAGCAGATCGGCATAGCGGCGGATCGGACTGGTGAAATGCGCATAGCGGGTCAGCGCGAGACCGAAATGGCCGATATTATCCGCGCTGTACGCGGCCTGGGACTGGCTCCGCAACATCACCTCATTCACCACCTGGGCGTCCGCCGTACCGGCCGCCTTGCGTAGAACGCGATCGAGGTCGCGCGGATGCAGCTGGTTACCTGGCGGCAACGAAATTCCAACGCCGTTCAGGAATCCACGCAGCGCGGCCAATTTTTCATCGGTGGGCGGCGCATGCACGCGATAGACGACGGGATGGGTCAGCCGCTCCAGCTCTTCGGCCGCCGCGACGTTGGCCAGAACCATGAACTCCTCGATCAAACGGTGGCTGTCGAGCCGCGGCCGCGGTGAAACCGACAGCACTTCCCCGGTTGGGCTGATCGTGACTTTGCGTTCCGGCAAATCGAGATCCAGCGTGCCGCGCTCCACGCGCGCGCCGAGCAGGGCGTGAAACGCATCGTAAAGCGGACGCGGGTTCACCGGGAGATCGGCGTTGGCGTCGGCGGCGTGCTGCACCTGTTCATAGGTGAGCCGCGCGGCGCTGCGCATCAGACCGCGCCCGAAACGATGTGACAGCTTGCGGCCCGCTTTGTCGATCCGCATTTCCACGAACAGACAGCCGCGGTCTTCGCCCGGCAACAGGCTGCACCAGTTGTTGGACAGCGCCTCCGGCAACATCGGGACGACGCGGTCCGGAAAGTACACGCTGTTGCCGCGGGTGCGCGCCGCGCGGTCGAGCGGCGATCCCGGCCGCACGTACCAGGCGACGTCGGCGATCGCCACGATCAGGCGGAAGCCGCCGCCCTCCGGCTCGGCGAAGACCGCGTCGTCGAAATCGCGCGCGTCCTCGCCGTCGATGGTGATCAGCGGAACATCGCGCAGGTCCTCGCGGTGGCCCAGAGGAACGGCGTGCGCGTGGCTTGCCTCAAGCAGCGCGTCCTCCGGGAAGGCCACCGGGATGTCGTGTGTGTGGATGGCGATGAGACTGATCGACTTCGCATCGCCCAGTTTGCCGAGCCGTTCGATGACGCGCGCGGGTTTGAGACCGAGCCGGTGGTGCGGCAGAGGCTCCGCCAGCACGAGTTCTCCGGCTTCGGCGGCGGCCTCCTGACCGCGCGGGACCACCCATTCGGCCTTGGCGCGGCGGTCGGTCGGGATGATGCGTCCGTCGGGATGGCCGGGCCGGAACACGCCGAGGATCCGCGATGGGGTCTCGCTGACGCGCTGGACCGTGCGGCCCTGAAACTTGCCGGGACCGGCGGGCCGCAGGCTGGCGAGCACCCGATCGCCGGGAGCGAGGCCCGGTTGGCCCGGTCGTTCCGCCACCATACGGATCAATGGAGCCCGGCCGTCGCTGGCGTCCCACACCGCGGGCCGGCCGACCGGGTCGCCATCGGCATCGGTTCCGGTGATCAGGACCAGCGTGGTGTCAGCTGCTTCATCGCGCGGTTCGCGAGACCGGCCGCTCCTGGCGGATACTTTGTGTTGACGTGCGGGTTTCTTGAAGGCTTTGGCCACTCACTTGCCGATCAGGTTGCCGTGCCGGGACAGGATCATAATGCCCGACCATGCGACGTCAGACCAGGCATATTCCGGGAGCACCCGTTCCCGCTCGCCCCATCCGCGATCGGTGTCGCGCGTTTGTCGGGTAGTGGGTCAGTTTGAACGTCACCTGCCGACCCAAAGCAGCTTTAGCCGAGTCGCTTGGACTAAACAGCCGGATTCGACCCAGAGCGGACATCCATGGCCTGAGGTGGTCTTGTGGCAGAATCGTCTGACCAACAACGCCATCGATGGTGATCGCAATGCGGAGCTTGCATGGAAAATTACCGAGAAGGCTAGCGGCAAGCTGGCGATCAAGAAGGTCCCGGATCAACGTCCGGTTCTGCAAGAGGCTCTGACAACTACTTTATCCGACGACGAGTTATTTTAACCGTTCTTTAGGCATTATTCAAGATGTTAGCGGCGGGTTCGCGACGGCCGGCTTCGCAAAGCATGACCCACTTTGGACAATCATTTCTCGGAGGAATGACCATGCTTGCCGCTCTGGCCAATTTGACGGTCAAGACCAAGATCACTGCCGCCTTCGGCTTCCTCCTTCTGTTGACCGTTGCGCTTGGCCTGTTTGCGACGCAGCGTCTGGCCGAGGTCAACGGCGCCGCTGCAAATATGCGCGAGTTCTGGCTGCCGGCCACGCGCGCACTCGGGGACTACTCCTTCCACACCATGCGCTTCCGCCAGATCGAGGCGGCCGCGCTCCTCGCCGAGGCGCCGGAGCAGTCGGCCAAGGAGGCGGCCAGTTTGAAGACGGTGGCCGCGGATGCGCAAAAGGCGTGGACGGCCTTTGAGGCGTCGACGGCATCCGCCGAGGTGAGAGCGATCGCGGACCAGGTCAAGGCTGGCTGGCAGAACTACCTCGGGCTCGACCAGAAGATGCTCGACATGATCGCCAGCGGCGACAGGAAGGGTGCCTACGCGTCCTATGTCGGCAATATGCGTGGCGGATATAACGGCTGGCGCGACGTGGTAGTGAAGGATATCGATCTGCAGATCCGCGGCGCCGCCAAGGCCGGGCAGGATGGCGTGCAGGCCTATGACTCGGCTCGACTCTGGATCTACGGCGCGCTGATCCTCGCGGCGATCCTGTGCTCACTTGTCGGATACGGGATCATCGCCGGCATCTCGCGGCCGGTGCTGCGCATCACCGAGGTGATGCGTCGTCTCGCCCAGAACGATCTCAAGGTCGAGATCGAGGGTGTCGGCCGCAAGGACGAGATCGGCGTGATGGCGCAGGCGGTGCAGGTGTTCAAGGACAGCATGATCGAGACCGAGCGTCTGCGCGCCGAGCAGGCTTCGCAGAAAAAGAAGGCCGAGCAGGAGCGGCGTCAGGCCATGCTCGACCTCGCCGCGAAGTTCGAGGCGAGCGTCGGCGGCATCGTCGGGAGCGTCGCCTCGGCGGCGACCGAGCTACAGTCAACCGCTCAATCAATGGCGGCGACCTCGGAGGAGACCACGCGGCAGGCCACCACGGTCGCGGCGGCCTCGGAGCAGGCCACCCAGAACGTGCAGACCGTTGCGGCGGCGACCGAGCAACTGTCCGCGTCGATCCGGGAGATCAGCCAGCAGGTCACCCAGGCGAGCAGCATGATCCGGGATGGCGTGCGGCAGGCGACCCGGTCGAATGAGCAAGTACAGGGCCTGACCGCGTCGGCGGAGAAGATCGGCGATGTCGTGAGAATCATCAGCGATATCGCCGGACAGACCAACCTGCTGGCGCTGAACGCCACAATTGAGGCGGCGCGGGCCGGCGATGCGGGCAAGGGCTTCGCCGTGGTCGCCAGCGAGGTCAAGGCCCTGGCGACCCAGACCGCCAAGGCGACGCAGGAGATCGCCGCGCAGATCAAGGCGATCCAGGAGGCGACGCAAATCTCCGCCGAGTCGATCCAGAGCGTCACCGAGACCATCAACAAGGTGAACGAAACGGCGACCGCCATCGCCTCGGCGGTGGAGGAGCAGGGCGCGGCGACGCAGGAGATTTCCCGCAACG
>ODAK010006825.1_pt1 | contig 11474 bp, 8 predicted proteins | sample 1539591 | NCBI WGS metagenome assembly ODAK01 (sample SAMEA3539303, study PRJEB22396) | soil metagenome | biome: tundra; feature: field; material: soil | place: USA | collected 2010-05 | depth 0.15 m | reverse complement strand
CTCTCCGCGTGCAGGCCGTCCGCGACCCGCTCACCGGCCTTTACAACCGCCGCTATATGGAGGAGTTCCTCGACCACGCGCTCCACTCCGCTCGCCGGAAACACCGTCCCCTGGCCGTCATGATGCTCGACCTCGACCGCTTCAAACGCTACAACGACGCCTTCGGACACGCCGCCGGCGACCGGGCCTTGGCCACAGTCGGCGAGGCTCTTCTGCGCTGCGTACGCGCCGAAGACATGGCCTGCCGCTACGGTGGCGAAGAGTTCGCCCTCATCCTTCCCGAGTGCTCGCTCCGCGAGGCGACCGTGCGTGCCGAGGAAATCCGCAAGCGCCTCAAGGAATACCGCGCTCAGCGCGACCATGAGCCTACAGATGCACTTACCGTCTCGATCGGCGTCGCTGCCTTCGACGAAACCACCGATCGCATCGATCTACTCCTCAAGTTCGCGGACGACGCACTCTACCAAGCCAAGCGCGCCGGTCGCGACCGCGTCATGGCCGCCCGCCCCGCCGCCGCTTTGCCCGAATTCAATTCCGAAACGACTCCGGTCACAACCGCCTAACCGACAAAACCTAACCCGCGACCCTGAGAAAAGAACGATGATCAGCCCCGGGGGGCTCAGGAACGCCCCGCCTGATTCGGATGGCCCGATTGGCGATCTTAGCTAGCCGCGCGTCTGCGGCGATTCTTCTCGCCGGCGTGGGCTCCTGTAAGACCTATGTAAAAATCACGCGCTGCTAGAGTAAATTGCGCGATTTTCCGCGATCTTCAGAGCAATGCAGCCGAGTTAAATCATTGTTTTTGCTGGGTATTTGCGACCGACTCAGGAAGTTGTTGGGTTTAACCTTCACTTCCCTCGCGGGATTGAATAGGTACGTCGGCTACACCCGTGTGCAACCGGCTTAGTGCCGAAAATTCGGCAGTCGTGCCGACATACCGTCAAGTTCGTCACCATCTTAGTCGCCACTCGGCTCACTGGTAAGCCTTTCCCCACTTTGGCACGACGGCCCTTCGTCTGTAACTAGGAGCGAGGAGGCGTCTATGCAAAACCGTCTGGCGAGACTTGAAGCCGACCTGAGAGCAATCGATGCGTGGGATGAAGCCTATCGCCCTAACCTTGTTCCATCACTTCTTTCCTAGCCAGCGCGGCAGTTCTCCCCCGACTTATCCTAAATGTGTTGCTGTTAGTCCATCGTATATCGTATAATGGCATCCGCAGTGGCGCGGACCGGCACGTTGCCGCGCGGGCAGAAGGTCCTCATACGAACCTTTCACCCACTACTGCTCTCGCTGGAGTAACATAGAAATCAGCTGTGGGGTGCCCAATGAACCCACCGAACCTGCTCAAACTGCTGGCCATTGACGACAATCCAGAGAATCTCGCGCTGATTGCTGCTGCGCTCGAAAGCGAGAGCCTGGAGATACTAACGGAGAATGACCCCGAGGTCGGCTTCGAAACCTTCCTGCGGGTTCGGCCGAGGATAGTCTTGCTTGACATGGTCATGCCAAAAGTTAACGGCATGGAATTGCTGGAAAGAATCGTCGCTGTTGATCCGGGCGTGGATGTCATCGTGATCACAGCCCACTATTCCACCGATTCGGCGGTCGAGGCAATTCAAAAGGGCGCCTGTGATTACTTGACTAAGCCTCTCGACGTGGAGAAGCTCCGCAGCCGCATCGCAAGTCTTGTGCTGGAAGCAGAGAGACGTAAGATGACTCTACGCCTCGACCATGAGTTGGTGGATGCCTTTCAGTTCGAAGGGATGGTTGGACGTAGTCCGTTGATGATGGAGGTCTTTGCCAAGATTCGGCGAGTCACGCCTCACTTCAGAACGGTGCTGGTAACGGGTGCGACGGGAACAGGAAAGGAACTCGCGGCTCTTGCGCTCCACCACCTTAGTCCGGCAGCACGGGGACAATTCGTGGTCTGTAACTGCTCGACGCTGGTAGAGAATCTTGTAGAGAGCCAATTGTTCGGCTACGTCCGTGGCGCTTTTACCGGGGCGATACAGGACAAGCCCGGACTATTCGAACATGCCGATGGTGGAACCATCTTTCTGGATGAAGTTGGGGAACTGTCGCCCGCGGCACAAGCGAAAATACTGCGCGTACTACAGAACCATCAGGTCCAGAGAGTCGGGTCACTCGCCCCCCGAAACGTAGACGTGCGAGTAGTCGCCGCCACACACCGCAATCTGAAAGCGATGGTCCGCGAAGGCCAATTCCGCGAAGACTTGTACTATCGGCTGGCAGTGGTCGAAATTGCGTTGCCAACACTGGCCAATCGACGGGAAGACCTGCCGCTTCTGGAGAGGTATTTCATTGAGAAGTTTGCGGCGGAGTACAAAAAACCGATTGACGGTCTCATCCGCCGGGCGCAGACTCGTCTGGCAACATACCCGTGGCCGGGAAACGTCCGGGAGCTCGAAAATGTAATCGGCAATGTTTGCATGATGGTGGATGGACCTCTAATTGACATCGATGATCTTCCGGAGAGGTTCCGTGGTCCCTTGACTGCGGAGGCCTTGATGGACGATAGGTTTCTCTCGCTTGAAGAGGTGCAGAGGCGTCACGTGATACAAGTGCTGGAAGGAGTCGGGGGTAACAAAGCGCGAGCTGCAGAAATTCTGGGTATCGGCCGTGCAACGATTTACCAACTTCTGTCCAAGATGAAACTTGAAGAACGAACGGATGAGAGCGCGTAACAAGTTCCACCCCACCTGCAGCTAGTTGAATAAGGCCCCACTCCCTCGGGCCCAACGAATAAATTCCGATGTAGTTAGACTGCGGTTACTAACAAAGTGTAAGATTGCTGTTGAGGCAGCAGGCTGGGTCCCTGAACAAGTCAACGCTGGAGTGTTCTCTCCCGCGCTTCGAGCAGGAGATGCGTAATGGCAGATCGGAAATGGCCACAACACCAGATCGGCGAATGGCAGCAGTGGTTGGAGTTGGCAAACAGAGCCGGCCTCAGGATCGGACTGTGGGATTGGGATGTAGTGGCCAACACCGTGGCTTGGTCGGATGAAACTTACCGCCAGATGGGATTTACTCGCGATACGTTTTCCGGCCGGGTGGAAGATGCCGTTGCCAGGATTCACCCGGAAGACCAAGCCAGAGTGGAGGAGGCAATCCAAAAGGTGCTGGCAGGGGGTACAGACTATGCAGCGCAGTACCGACTTGTGCGGCCGGATGGAACCGTCTGCTGGATCGAAGCATACGGCGCAGTTGTCCGTGATCATTCGTCGACCCACATGCTTGGCATGGGGATTGATGTAACCAATCTCAAGAAAGCTCAACAGACCGGCCGGGAAAGCGAAGAAAAGTATCTGCTGCTGTTGAATTCGGCGGCCGAGGGGATTTATGGCCTCGATCTAGAGGGCCGTTGTACGTTCTGCAATCCTGCCTGCCTGCGCCTCCTTGGCTACCAAACTTGTGAGGATCTGCTCGGCAAGAACATGCACGAACTCGTGCATCACACGCGGGGAGATGGCACCCCGTACTGCGAGGAGGACAGCCAGATCTATGCAGCCGTCCGCGCAGGTGAGGCCAGCCACGTCACCGAGGCATTGCAGTGGCGTGCGGATGGAACGACCTTCCTGGCCACGTATTGGTCTTATCCAATGCACAAGGCGGGGACCCTCGTCGGCGCAGTGGTCAGTTTTGTGGACATTTCGGAGCAGAAGCGAGGGGAACAAGCGCTACGAGAGTCCGAAGAGAAATACCGGGAACTGGTCGAGAACGCGAGTTACGGAATTTATCGGGCAAACTGGGAAGGAAATTTCCTGGACGTAAACCCGGCATTGGTAGCCATGTTGGGCTACAGCTCGAAAGCGGGACTGCTAGCGCGCAACTTGAACACTGACATCTACGAGAATCCAGCCGACCGCGCCTTATTCCTTGATATGGTTGGAAGGAGGGGGCGGGTCGACAGCGCTGAAGCAAACTGGAAGCGCAAAGACGGTAAGACTATTTCTGTGCGGATAAGCGGAGCACAGATTCGCGGAAAGGATGGGCAAGTCAGCCACTTCGAAGTCATCGTGGAAGACATCACGCAGCGGCGCAGCCTGGAGGAGCAACTCCGTCAAGCCCAAAAGATGGAGGCGGTGGGACTACTGGCGGGAGGAATATCGCACGACTTCAATAACCACCTGAGCGTAATCCTCGGGAATGCCGATCTGCTGCTCGAAAAAATACCATCGGGCAAACTGCAGCACTACGCGGAGGAGATCAAGAAAGCGACGCAGCGTGCGACCCAATTGACACGGCAACTGCTGGCCTTCAGCCGCAAACAAGTGCTGCAGCCAGCGCTCCTCGACCTGAATACCGTGGTGGGCGACGTCGTTAAGATCCTTCGACACCTCATCCGCGAGGACGTGCAGATTGTGATCGAGGCTGAGACCAATTTGGCGTCCATTCGGGCTGATCAGGGACAGGTTGAGCAAATCCTGATGAACTTGGCCAACAACTCGCGGGATGCCATGCCCAACGGGGGTAAGTTCACCGTCCACACGGAGAATGCCGAACTAGGGCCGGACGATGTGGCCCGCTATCCCTACGTTAGACCTGGACGTTACGTTCGCCTTTCGGTAAGTGACACAGGGGAGGGAATGAGCGAAGAGGTACGATCCCGCGCTTTTGAGCCATTCTTCACCACGAAACCACGGGGCCGTGGCACGGGACTGGGATTGGCAACGGTCTACGGAATCGTCAAGCAGAGTGGTGGCTATGTCTGGGTTTCCAGCGCATTGGGGGCGGGTACCACTTTCGACATCTATCTGCCGCGCGTGGACGAAGTAGCGCCTGCCCCGGTTTTCAGACTGGAACTGCGCAGCGAGTATCCGAAAGGCACGGAAACAATTCTGGTATTGGAAGATGAAGAATCTCTGCGGAAAATGACCTGCGAGTGTCTCACCGCGGGGGGATACAGCGTTTTGCCAGCCGGTCGAGGTAGCTGGGCCATCGAACTGGCTCAGCAATCCAAGGGGCCAATCCATCTGATACTTAGCGACGTGGTCCTGCCGGACATGAGTGGACCCTCCGCTGTGAAGACGGTGCAAGCGTTGCATCCCGAAACCAAAGTTTTATTCGTTTCTGGCTACGCGGAGGTTCCCGTGGCTCAAGAACTCATTGCGGAAGGAGCCATCCCGATGCAGAAGCCGGTATCACGAAGCGACCTCATGAGAAAAGTGGATGAAATTCTCCATCTCCGCCTCGCTTAGGCCGCGAGCGTCCAAGCTCAATTCCATCTCCGCCTCGCGCAGGTTCGCCACCCGCGGACCCCTCTAAATGGATTCGGAGCGAGCTGCCGTTTTCCCGCAACTTCTTATGATGAAGCCTCAAGGCGGACATGCATGGGAGTTTGGGTTCACAATCAAAGTCTGCTTCAGGTCAAGAAAACACTTTGGACACGTCTACCCAGTGTCCACGCCAGCCAAACCTGCCGCAAAGAAATGGCTCCTCAGGTAGGACTCGAAACTGCCTGCAAACGTTAACCAAAGAACTTAGTGGACACGGCTGGCAATCTTAGTCTCTCTAAGTACATGGTGAACAAGGAACTGATTTCTGGAATCACTTTTAGCCTTCAGGTATTTCTAGCGCCCACCTGAGCTTTTTCTTCTTAAGTCAGGTTGGCATCGCTTTCCCGAGTTTCTCATCTAATCTGGCATGGGCAACGAACTAGCCGTCTCCGTGTTGGATCTTGTGGGCATGCGCACAGGGGAGCTCGCGGGCAGCGCAATCGCGCGATCGGTGGATCTGGCGCGGCACGTCGAGCAGTTGGGATACAAACGCTACTGGCTAGCAGAACATCACTCCATTTCTGGACTTGCCTGCTCGGCCACGCCGGTGTTGATCGGGCATGTGGCTGGGGCGACCAAGACGATTCGGGTAGGCAGCGGGGGAGTGATGCTGCCGAACCACGCGCCGCTCGTGGTGGCGGAACAGTTCGGAACGTTGGAGGCGTTGTATCCGGGACGAATCGATTTAGGGCTTGGACGTGCTCCGGGTGGTGACTTCCAGACGATGCGGGCGCTGCGGCGGGATTTACATCAAAGTGGAGACGATTTTCCGGCGCTGCTCGAAGAACTGCAGACATACCTCGGCTCCGAGAAGCCTGGGCAAGTCGTAAAGGCAATTCCAGGGCAGGGGAGCAATGTGCCGATCACATTGCTGGGGTCGAGCGGCTTCAGCGCCCAGTTGGCTGGGATGTTAGGTTTGCCTTTTGCATTCGCGGCGCACTTTGCCCCTGAGTATCTAAACGTAGCGTCGCAGCTCTATCGCGAAGCGTTCCGGCCAAGCAAAGAACTGCGGCGGCCGTACTTCATGGTAGCAGTGCAGGTGATTGGAGCGGAGACGGACGCGGCAGCCCGCCGATTGTTCACGACATCACAGCAACGTTTTCTGCGATTGATTCGAAACCAGCCGGTGGAGTTATTGCCCCCAGTCGATTCCATGGAGCCGCTATGGCGGGCCCACGAGCGGGCGGCCGTGGAAAACAAGCTGCGCGCGGCGATCGTGGGATCGGATGCGACTGTAATGGCGGGGCTAGAGAAGTTGGTAGGTGATACAGGGGCTGACGAGGTGATCGTGGTGACTGACACCTTTGAGCATGCAGACCGGCTGCAGTCGTATCAGAGGGTGGCTAGGGTCGCCGCAACCATCGAGCTGAGGGCCGAAACGGTAACTGATTGAAATTCAACGGCACTGGCAGCCACCTTTGGCGTTGCAAGGAACTCTCAGGAACTGTTAACGGACCCTAAATGGGCCCAGATTCTCGCTCGCCTCGGAGCCCAGACTGGCTGCAATCCGAGAGCCCTCGCTAGAACCGCCAGATTTCCCAGGCCTTGGGCCCGTTCTAGAGTGAATTGAGGTACTCGCTCAGGTCGCGTTTACTTGGTAAGTGAGCTTGTACTCCGTTGACGAGAGCGAATCGCAGAACTCGCGTTTACCTACCCCGCGGTAGTGACTTCATGTATTCGACAACATCGCGTTGTTCCTGCACCGTAAGACCGAGGCTGAAGCAAGTGTCGTAATGATTCACGACCTCGGCTAGTGTTGCGAAGCGACCATCGTGATAGAAGCCACCCTTGGTGTGGGTCCACAGACCGTTCAGAGGTGTAGTCCTGTATGCGTGATCAGGCGCACGATTAGCTTGAAAATCATCGACACAGACCTCTGAAGCTTTATGCATGTTCCAGCCAGGTTCCGTGAAAACAGGGTCAGCGTGACAGGTGCTGCACTTTGCCTTGCCACTGAAGAGTTTCCGGCCACGATCTGCAGCAACGTGGTCGAAACTGCTGGAGAGCGGCGCCGGAGCAGAAATTGAGAGTTGGTAGAGATGCAACGCAGGTAATTTGGGAGTGATTCGATCCGGACTGTTGTGCACGTGGCCGAAATGGTTGGCCGCGGCGATTGGAAACTGCGCAGCGTCGTCCAGACGCGAATCATCGAAGTTTCCCTGGCCGCGCATTTCCAGATTCGCAACCAGAGCGTTCCAGTGCGGCACGGATCCCCATCCCGTCCATGTGTGCAAATTGATACCGGCCAATCCGAAAGCGGGCGGAATCAGAGTTGCAGCCGGTTTGCCATCCGGACGGACTGCCTTACCGTCCAGAAGCAATTCAGCATCGAACTTTCCCGGTCCCCAGCTGTTCAGAACCGTGCGCACAGTGGCCTGATCCGTGCTGAGCAGATCGGCAATTGGCTGGACGTTGGGAGCAGCAGCAATTATCGCCCCGATATTCAGATCGCGGTTGGCCCAGCCATCCAACCGGTGACCGATTCCCGGAGCGAGCGCGTTGTCGACGGTGGAATGACACAAAGCACACTGGATTCCGACTGATTGCAGGCTGCCTTGAGACTTGAAATGCCCGGTTACGCCTACCACGGCGTTGAGCTTCAACAGAGCTAGTGTCACGGCAGGATCGTTGAGGTCTACTTTGCCCTTCTTCAGTTGTTGCACCAGCGAAGGCGGCAACGCGTCCAGATCAACCTTCAGACCTAAAGACAGTGCTGTTGCTGGGCCGATACCCGGACCAATCCCACCGAACTTGGCTCCTTCGATCGCCTCATGGAGGCGCAATGTATCGCCCCACCACGCCTCATCTCCGAAGGTGTCGAAGCGAAATGTCTGCATGCCTTTCTGTATCTGGAGATCGTTGCCTGGTTCTTGGCCTTTCACGAAATGCGCAGCCAGAACGACGCAGCAAGACAAGAGAATCGCTGCCGTTATTTTTTGATTCATGACTACCTCTGTTTTCTTCTACCAGCGCGAAGCATAAGCGCCGGCTCGACTCCGAAATGTCAATAGATTGTCAACTTAGTAAGTGTTCACTTGTAACCAGATCTTGCTCTTTATTTCTGATAAGTCCAGCACAACGATGTGTGTCGCCGAATCGAAGCTGGTTGCGAGTATGGTCTGCATCCTTGCTGATGTGCGAGCGTCGCATCAAGCCGCAGCAATCGCTCTTGCAGGCCGTTCGTGTGGTGCCTCGCTACGAAGAGCGTCGCTGCGGACTTCAGTCAATCAAATCCCTTGTTCATGTGTGCCTCCTCCAAGAGAATGGAGTCGGCAGGAGCGAATCGGTTACACGCAGACGCATCGAGTTCTTTTCATGAGCCGCCGCGATTTAATCTGTAACCTTTATTGCCGTGGTGACTCCATCCTATGGAGAGGTTTGTGATGGTGAGCCCAGCGGAAGTGGCTACTTCGCAAGAGCCCTTGAGTGACGAGGAAGTTGTGACCCGAGTGTTGGCGGGCGAGACCGGACTGTTTGAAATCGTCATGCGCCGTCATAACCAACGGCTCTACCGCGTGGCTCGGGCTATTCTGCGAAACGATGGCGAAGCTGAGGATGTAATGCAGGATTCCTACGTGCGCGCCTATGAACATCTGGACCAGTTTGCTGGAAGGGCGAAGTTTTCCACCTGGCTGACACGCATCGCGGTGCACGAAGCCTTAGCCCGACAGCATCGCGGAAACCGGTATCAGGAGTTGGAACCAATGTCCGAACGGGAGGGCGACCCCATGGATAGGTTTGCCTCTTTGGCGCCGGATCCCGAACAGCAAGCATCAAACTCGGAGATTCGCAGGTTGCTGGAAGAAGCGGTCGAGAAGCTGCCGGACGCTTACCGAACCATTTTCATGCTGCGCGATGTAGAGGACATCAGCACGACCGATGCCGCGGATGCCCTCGAAATCACCGAGGACAACGTCAAAGTCCGCCTCCATCGAGCACGGGCGTTGTTACGCAAGAGTCTTTACGCGCGTGCTGGCATGGAACGGAAAGAAGCATTCAACTTTCATGCCGTGCGGTGTGATCGAGTTGTGAAGAACGTGTTTGAAAGAATTCAGAAGCAAGTCTCGAAAACGGGGACCTCCGCGACGAAGACTCAGTGACAGTCTGCTTTCGATAGAGATCTATCAAGGCACTGTGCAATGTTGACCAGTTTTGTCGCAACATATCGTCGATCATCGTCTTCTCGGGCCTCCCGAGGCTTGAGAGATGGGCTGCGCCTGCTTTCGTTGAAGCTCAATAGTCAAGACGTAGTCACGGCGGAAATGCGCAGACTCACAAGCGAAAGGTGTTCATCATGGCTACGGATCTCAGCATTTGCCATCCCGGCGAGCGCATTGAGGCCTTGAATCGATTGCCCGGGTTAGCAGAACCTCTACTACAAATCGACATGGAACGAGAGCTGCAGCAACTCCGGCAAGAAGACTCATGGCAGCGGGAGACCGGGCGAAGTTCCAAGACGCTCGCGAAATATCCCGACTTGCGGATCGTTCTGATTCTGATGAAAAGCGGCACACGAATGCGCCAGCACAGAGCAGAGGGAAGGATCTCCATTCAACTGTTGGAGGGGCAGATCTGTATCCATTTAGCCGATCGAAAGGTGAATATGTCGGCCGGTCATTTGTTGGTTCTGGACTGCGGTGTACTCCACGACGTCGAAACGCTGGAAGAGAGCGCCTTGTTGCTGACTATCTCTTGGCGAAGGGAGAAGAGTGATCCGTCGGAGTCCGTTTCACCCACTCAGCGGCACTTAGACGAAGAGGCTTTGTCGCGAATGGATGATGAAGGGGGTGCCTCTGACGTTGCGGTGAGCGCGGCCGGCGCGACAAAGGAAGGCCGATCCTAGCATTCTTGTATGAGCGTTGCTGTAAAGGAGGTGGCCATGGCTACTGAAGCGGTCCTAACGGCAGATCAGAAATCTAAATTGATACGTCGGGAAGAGGTTGCGGAAGGGACGATAGCCTTTCACTTCGAAAAGCCGTCCGGGTTCGACTTCAAAGCAGGGCAGTCCGCCGATGTGACACTCATCGACCCGCCGGACACGGACGCCGAGGGAAACACACGCACCTTTTCCATCGCGAGCCCTCCCTTCGAAGATGAGTTGGTGTTCACCACGCGGATGCGTGATACCGCTTTCAAGCGCTCGCTAAAGACGGTGCCGCTAGCCACGGGAGTGAAGATAGGCTCGGCCGCAGGCTCCTTCACCCTGCATAAGAATCCGGCAAAGTCAGCTGTGTTCCTTGCGGGCGGAATCGGAATTACGCCCTTTCTCAGCATCGTGCAGCAAGCCAATCACGACCGCCTACCGCACAAGTTGTATCTTTTCTATTCCAATCGGCGACCCGAAGATGCAGCCTTCCTGGACACTCTCCAGACCTTGGAGACGACTAATCCTAATTTCCGCTTGATCTGCACCATGACAGAAATGTCGAAATCCAAGAAAGAATGGAAGGGCGAGACGGTTCTGATAGACAGAGAGATGCTGTCGAGACATTTGGCCGTCCTGCAGGGACCCATCTACTACATTGCCGGCCCGCCAACAATGGTTGCGGCTATGCGGCAGACGCTTGTAGGCGCCGGGGTCGAAGAGGACGACATTCGGGCAGAAGAGTTTGTCGGCTACTGAGAATATTGAGACAGCAAGGGGGGCAATCACAGAAAAACTGCTGGCCGATGGTATCACCGCCTTCACGCATTCTTTGGACGAGCTGCTGGGCCTCGTTGAAGCAGAAACGCAGCGCGCTGCTTGAGAGTCAGGCAGCCCGAAAGAGCGACAGTCGAGCTACTAGCGTTGCGTGACATGCACCGAGATTAAAAGACTTGCTGGGCCAGGTGCGCAACATTTCTGGGAGAGGCTCTACGTGAGAATCTATCGGCCATTCGCGAGCGTGTCCTAGTGAGGATTCTGGACTTCCCGTTATGGCTTCGCGCGGCGCATTTTTTCAATTTTCTGCTCCTATCGCTCCTCATCCGCAGTGGTCTCGAAATCCTGAGCGCGCATCCGAGATTTTACTGGAACGATCACTGCACGCCGGGTAGCGAATGGCTCAAGTTCACGAAGAAGCAGCGACCTGAGGACCGACTCTGGACGGCGAGTGACGAGGAAAGTTCATTCCCGTCCGCTATTGCCCTGCCAGGCCACGAAAATCTAGGTCTCGGACGGCACTGGCACTTTCTCG
>ODAK010006824.1_pt1 | contig 11475 bp, 10 predicted proteins | sample 1539591 | NCBI WGS metagenome assembly ODAK01 (sample SAMEA3539303, study PRJEB22396) | soil metagenome | biome: tundra; feature: field; material: soil | place: USA | collected 2010-05 | depth 0.15 m | reverse complement strand
TTGTCTGGACCAAACGCGTCGACGAAATCTTAGAAAAGGTGAGCCATTGTAAAGCCAGCACTGTTACAGCACAATAGCTGCCCGTCGCGTCGAGGTCCACCAAGAGCTTTCCATTCGTGTCGGTAACTTTGCCCGCTTGATCCCAGCGCTTGATGCGCGTGTGCCGCAGCGGATCAAGGTTGCCCTGGCCGTCGTCCGGAAAAATTCCGGCAGGCAGCGCGCTCGTCAGCGTGATGATCTGGGTCGCGTCATCCACGTCCTTGATCTGCCGCATGAGGCCGGGCTGCTGCGCGAACTCCAGCCAGTCGTCGGTGATTTCAATCCAGTCGCCGACTTTGAACCGCAGCGTTGCATCGCGTCCGACTCTCGCGACCGTAAGTTTGTCAAGCGCCGGGATCGCAGTGACACTCGTCGCGATGGAGACATTGTCGCGCGACCATTTGAACGTGGCTTTTCCCGCAACGCCGCCGTCGTGAATTTCCACGCGATACAAACGGTTTTCCAATCCGCGATAACCACCGCTCGGCGGAATCACACACGGATCATCCTCGCTCGCCACGCCGACCGCGTCGGTGCTCAAACGGCCATCGGACGGACGAATGATGTCCGCCCAGCCGGGAATTTTTTCGTCTGGCGTATCGCAACTGACGTCCTTGCCGATGTTCGCCAGCATACGCACTTGCCACACCGTCTGTGATCGCGTCGCCGTGTCCACGCCGACGGCCTTTTCGAGGAGATCAGGGTTTTCAAGGTAAGTCACTTCGCGCGGCCAGACATCGAGATAAACCAGATACGGCCCGCCCTCAGTGGGCACCGGCGCGACCGCCGCGACGTTCGGAAAATACGGCTGCTCGTTGTAAGGAATGGCGAGCGTGCCGCGTTGCTCGGCCAGCACGGGATCAAATTCCAGCGGAGCGTTGCCATGATTTTCGGCGAGCAAACCATCCACGTAAATCCGCCCGCGGCCAATCGTCAGCTTGCCGCCGGCGACTTCGATCTTGAACCCGTCGGGCGTTTCTTTCGGCACCGTGCCACGCCCGATGATGTCAGTCGTCTCGGCGCGCAACCGCCGGCTGATGATGCCGATCATTTCATTCCAGTCCGCGTCCAATTGCACGCGGCCCTGTTGCATCAGCACGCCGCTGAAGTCGCGTTTGGGATCAAAGGTTTTCCGGCTGTAATCTCCACTCATAATTCGTCTCCTGTTATTGGTTCACGTCACGTAAAAAATCCCCGCTTCCAGACCAAACCGCAAATACTCGTCCAAGCGGATGCGTAAATTCGTTTCGCGCTGCGGCTCGTGCAGTTCATGGAACGCGCCCATCTCCGCCTCGTCGTCCGCGCCGGTGCGAATTTCCGTCGCCGTGCGCAACGCCAGTTGGCCATACCCCGGATCTCCATACCGCAGCGAAGTGAATTGCGGCCGCACGCGCAACGCATGGCGGTCGTCCTCCGGCTGGCACCGGTAGCGTCGCGGCACAATTGAGGTCAGCGGCAGATAACAAAAGCGCACGCAGCCTTCCTGCTTCTTTTCCGAGCGCACGTCGGACATAAAAATACTGTTCGACGCCAGTTGCAGTTCCAGCGTGTGAACGGTGCCAATGACTGTGCTATCCGCGATTTGCAGCGTCCCGCCCGCGTCCGTGCCATTCGCGCCCGCATATGCCACGGCGGTCACATCAATTGCATCCATGATGCTGTCGGTGATAGAAACGCTCGACCGCTCATGCACGTGCAATTCGCCAACAATACAGTGGTCAATTTCAATTTCAACATTGGGCAGATCCACGGTCAGGCTCGCATTGATGGATGGCACCAGCGTGCAATGCCGCAGCCGCAACGCCCCAACGCGCCCGTCACCCGAATCACGCCGCCGCTGATGAGCAATCCGTTGAGCGTCACTTCCGCATCCGCCGCGCCGTTGATCACGAGGTCGCCGCCAAGCTGGAGCGTTGGCCTATGACCATTGGCCGCGCGCAGCTCGACGCGCTGACCGGCCGTGACGTTGATGGTCAATGTTTCCTCATAGCGACCGCTGTCGGAAATTTCCACCACGCCGCCGGTTTTAACTTGGTCCAAGGCGTCCTGGATCGTTGCGTGCGGCGCAGGAACTTTTTCCACCGGTGCGAGCAACGCATCGAACGTCGCCGCGCGATCATACTCGCCGCCGCTCATGTCATCGCTGAAGCCGTAATGGAACGTGACCAGCGGCGGCACGGTTTGAGCGTCCGCGAAAGCAATACGACCAAGCACCGGATCAATCGCGACCATTCCCGGCGACGGCTTATGAACCCATCCCGTCAAATCGCAGACCACGATCTTCCCGATGGGCACGCCTTTAAGCGACAGGCTCAAACCATCGCCGTAATACTGCGCCAGATAATCCTTCAACACGCGTCGGCTGATGGGATCCGGCACATTGATCGGATCGGCCAGATGGGTGACCTCGTCCTCCGTGACCGGGTTCGTGAACAACTGCGTGTCGTAGCCGAGCGGGTGAAACAGAAAACGATTGGCATCAAGCTGAACTGCTCGTGAGGCCGTCAACGAATACGCGCCCAGCCGCCACAGAAAAATGCCGATGTTCTGAATGTTGTATTTCCCCTGCCCGGTTGCCACATGCCGCACGTCCACCGTGTGCGAAACGGTGTCGAACGCGCCGTTGATTTTCTCCAGCGGTTCCCACTTGCGCAAGTCAGGCGCGTAAAAACTATTGGGTCGGATGTGATTCGGTGTCCACTGCGTCCAGCCGAGTTGTTCAAAAAATTCCACCGCGCGCGCGTTCCAGCCCGTAACATCACGCGCCAATTGTTCGAGCATCGCCGCCGTGCCTTTGCGACGACGAAAGCCAATCGTGTGCGCCACTTCCGCGCGCTGGCTGCCGACACGCGGCACGACGTTGTGCAACGCGCGGTAACCAATCAAATCGCCGATATAAGGCACCGCCCAGTCGTTGCACGTTTCGATGAACTGGTCGTCGTAGAGTTGCGCTAGCTCTTCCTCCAGCACGCCGACCTGATCCGCAATCACCGACAGCAGAGCCTTGAGCGGCTCGCCCGATTGCGCGTCGCGAGTGCGATAAATCGCCGGCAACAATTCATACATGCGTTGTGCGTCAAAGCTCATGGCATCACTCCTAATTTGTCCAGCGGTGCTGGATCAAGCATCAGCAACTCCGCCGCCGCCACGTCGCCACCCGACAATGTTTCCGGCAAGGCAGCAAGCAGCCATGTTTCCAGCGTGGCCGCGCCCGCATCGCTGCGGAACAAACTGTTTACGTCAACCGCCACCACGCCCGGCACCACTTGCATCACCGCGATCACTTCGCTCATCATCACCGGCTGGCCAAACACGCGGTTCACGAAAGAAAACTGCGCCCGCAACGCTTGCTCGACGGCCGCGAGCACCAGATCAATTCCATAATCGGGATCCGCTTTTACATTGGCTGCGAGACGAAAATACGCAGGGCGATACGATTTCACGCGTAGGCTTACGAACGGATCGCCAGCCTGCTGCAATGCCGCGAGTAAATGTTGATAGGTGTCAGTGTCCGGTTTGATTTCCGCGCCGTCGGGTCCGGCGACCGTGATGAACACGCGCCGCATTTGTCCGTCCCACGTCCACGTCGCGAGCGCCTTGGCGACGCCGGCAAACGCGCGTGAAAAATCTTCGTAGTCTTGCAGCGACACCGTGCGATCCAGCGTCAACACTGTGAGCGGCGCGTTGGTGCGCGCGTCATCGAACGATTCACGGTCCTGCGCGCCGGTCGCCGCTTCGGGATTGATTGCGGACTTGATCCCGAGCGGACGCGTCAGCAACGAAGTCAGTTGACCAGCTTTAACCAACCCGTCAGTGCCAATGCCTTTGCGATAGACAACGCGCACATTGTCCTGGCCGGTCGGCAGCCGCGCACCCGTCACGCCGTCGCCAAATTCAATCGTCGTCTTGCCATCATCGCCGGTGCGCGAAATATAAACGTGCTCCTGCGGCCCGCATCTGAACAGCGTCGGCGTCTCGTGCCACAGCACGTCATTGACGCGCACTTCCAATGTCGCAGCCGCGCCGCTCGCGGTCGCGGCACTGATGTAAGTCAACGGCGGTGGACGCAACGTGAACTGCTGATAGGTCTGGCTTGCATCGCCGCTGCCCAAAATTTCCGAAACCGTTTCGCCGTGCGTGGCGTGGGCGACATTCGCGTTCAAAGAAAAACTTGCGCGCGCATAAATGCTGGCCAGCAGCGGTGTGACCGTCAGCTCCGTGCCATCAATTTCGGAAATCTGCACAATCTCCGTGATCGCCTCGCCTGTGCCGCTGTCCTTGCCGGATGCGACGAGCCATTGACCTTTGACCAATCCCGACGGCGCTTGCGCCAGCGGGATTTGCGCGCCGGTAATTGGCTCAGTCAAAGGTTGCTCGGCCAATTCGACGAGTTCACTTTGCGCGAACACGGCGGTGTTCCGCAGATTGAACTTACTTGGATTTTCAAGCATGTCTGGCGCAATGCGCGTCACTTTTGCGCTCATCGAAAAATCCGCGCGGGACAAACTCGTCACTGCACTGACCTGGCACAATTCGACGTAGCTGGGACTCGCCACGACCATCCAACTGCCCGCGATGATTTTCGGATACGTCGTATCCAAATCAATCTGTGCGGCGTTCAAAGAAAAAAATTTCCACTGCAAAACGCCACCAACGGTTTCGGTCAGGCTGCCCAGACCCGTGCCATTGTTGCTCAAAATTCTCGGATCCGGCGCATTGTTGCCAAACAACGCGGCGCGTTGGCGCAGCGCATATATCTTCACGTCAGCAGAAGCGGGCGACATCGGCGGCACCACATGGCCCAATGCTTCCGACCATGCGACGCGAGTTCGTTTTTGCGCTGAATCGGTTTCGACCATTTGCAGGATTCGAAAATCCCAGCGTTCGCTGCTTTTGTCTTTAATGCGCTCGCTGCCCACGATCAGAATCGCGTCGCCCGGCTGAAGTTGCGTGTCCGTTCCTTTGAGGAAAAGTTGCGTCGTATTGGTGTCTATTTTCTGCGTCTGCGTCATCTGCGGCTTGAGCGCATTCCTTTCGACGCGTGTTTCAATTTTTTCAACCGTCTCAAACGTCTGCGGTTTTTCGTTCGGGCCGGGCACGCTCTGCACTTTCGTGCCGATGTCAACGGTCGTCGTCAGCGACGCACCCGGCGTCGTGTCCATCGTGAACGCGAGAAACGGGCTCGCCGCAACGCCCGGTCGAAGCTCGTAGCCGATCAAGCGGCCGAGTTCGAGCAACGAACGCCGCTCGGTCGCGGTGCGCAGAAATGATTCATTCGCGATGCGCTCCTGATAAAACGTCAGCACGTCGGCCATCGTCGAAGCCGCGTCAAGCAAGGCGATGGAGAAGTCATCGTCGTCGCGCGTCTTCAAGCCTTGCAACGCCGGGCGCGAGATGTCCGACAGCGCCGCAATCATGCTTTCCTTGAACTGGCTTTGCGTGCCGACGCGATACGAAACTGCCGACAACCCGGGCCGATTGTTCACCTCGGCGGGCGTTTGCGCGGTCAGTCCCTGGCAGCAATTGCAGTCGTCGCCATTCATTTTCCACCTCCGACAGTTAAGCGAAACACTCCGCGATAGTGGCACAGGCGTCCCGCCTGTGTGTTCCTGGTTTTCGAGGCTGCGGCTGCAATTGCAACACACGGGCGGGACGCCCGTGCCACTACGCTGGCCAAACAGGATTTATTCATTTTCCACCTCCGACAGTTAAGCGAAACACGCTACGCTCGGCAAAGTTCGGATCGTTGTCACAGCGCGCGATTTCCAAACGGCCCATTGGCAGAAACCCATCTTGCAGCGGTTTTGGATCGGGCTGTTCCTGCCGTTGAAAAATTGTGATCTGCACCGACGCCACGCCGGCGATGGACTGCGCCGCCGCGTAAAGCGGACTCAGATAAACCGTCTGGCCAAAAGTGAAATTGTCCGGATGGAAAATGCCGGGCTGACCATCGGGCAGAATTTGATTGCTGAAAATTTGCAGCAGCGCGGCCTTCACGTCGCTGCGGAAATAATCCGGCTTGGCGCAGACGTGCATCTCGATTTCGAGCGAGACGAATTGCGGCGCGTCCACTTCGAGATCGTAGCCCGCCATGCGATAGCGCTCGACCGATTGGCGTATGCTGATCTCGAACTTGTCGTCCACGGGCAGCCCGCCGAAGCGATCCACCGTGAGAAAAACCGTGTGCCAGCTACCCGTCCAGCGGAACGTCGCGGCGGCGCGTTGCACACGCCGATCGCGCTCGGTGACTTCGGCGTAATCGGCTTCCGTCACCGCGCGTTCCTGCGTGCGAAACGCGGCGGGCGCACGCTGACGAACATGCTCGATGCTCTCAGGCTCGATGCCGCCCTGCGCGGGCAGCGGATTGCGCACTAGCGAAACTGCCGCAAGCCCAGTCACGATGTGCGTGATGGATTCTGCGCCAACATTTCCGGCGACGCCATTTCCAACGCGATAAGTGGCGGTGAATTGCGTGCCGGAGTCAGGTCGCCGCCCCAACAGATCGTCGCCAAAGCGCAAGTAGGCCATTCCGTCCGAATCAATTTCCGCAACAAATTCGGCGGCGCTCGGCGAGCTGTTGAGCAAATCACGTTTCGGCAACCACGACGCGGACGTCAGGTTGTCCTTGAGCAAAACCTGCGGCGCGGCAGTTTGAATGTTCCAACTCATCGCGGCGGCGGCGGAAATTGTCGCATCGAACGGTGCGGCGTGCGTCAGCGCCGCATCTTTCAGCACCGGACGATACCGCGGCGGCACCGGCACGGGTTCAGTGGCGACGCAATGGTCGCAATTTGTATCCGGTCGGAAAATGGTCGGCGGCGGAACCGTGTCGGGAATCGGCGCATTTGTTTCGGTCAGTCCGTGATCGCACAACACAATGTTGCCGCGCGCGACGCTGACGGTGTTGTCCAAATATTTTTCACCATGCTCTGCGTCCGTGCGCGACGAGATACAAAGCGGGAACGTCAGCGCGTCTTCGATGTCCCATTTAATTTCTGTAACCGGCTTGTTGTTTAGCGGATCAACGCCCAGCACTGGCGGCTGCGTCAACCGCACGGCCTGCCGGTGCGCGGGATTGGCGTCGCCCGCCGCGCCGGTGTCCGGCCCGAGCACTTCTTCAAAAATCAGCACGCCGCCCTTATTCAGATCGGGAAATTGTCCAGCGAGCATCGCGCTCGTCGCGCCTTTGGGCAAACAACAGCGTTGCGCCGTCCAGGTATAAAACGGAATTTCATTGTGCGCGGCAAACAGCATCGGCACGTCGTGCATGGTTTCAAAACCAGCCTGAGCTTGTTGCAAAATTCGCGGCTCGTTTGGCAAAATTACTTTTTGGTCGTCAATGCGGGTGAAAAGTTGCGCCCCTTTCGGCAGCGGGCCGGTGTCGGCGGCGACTTGAATCTGCACCCACGCGCGGGCATTGCAGCCGTCGTGCATGAGATAATCCACGAGGCGTGCATGACGGCGGATCGAAACGCGGCGGCGCGAGGTGCCGAGATACGCCTCGGTCGCGATGGCGTCCTGCTGATAGCTCAAGTTGTCGCCGACGAACGCGAGCAACTCAACGAGCGTGACGCCGAGGTCGGCGGCGTGGCGTTCTGTCCACTGCGGACTCAAAACCGAAATGCGATCCAGCATCAGCCGACGGAAGCTTGAATAATCTTTCGCGAGATAATTTATTTCTGGTTCGTTGCGCGGCGGTGGCGGACAGACGCGTGTGCTCTTGCAATCAAAATCACTCGGACACTCGACCTTAAATGAAAAATCTATTTCGGATAAAATTGGATCGTAGCCCGGCGGCGGCTGTAAATGCTGCGCGTCTTTCACCAGCCGCAATGTGTAAATGGAAAAATCGCCAGGTTGGTTGACTTCAATCGTGAGAACATTCGCGTCGGGCCCGACGCCGGGCGTAACATTTTTGACGACGATGTTAGTGATGCGCTCGCCACCTTCAATCCGCACGTTGGTTCTCGTCAGCGGACCGCCCGAGAGATCGTTGACGAAATGAACTTTCAACAATCGCTGCCGCATCACTTTCGTCGGCGCCTCGTGATCCACCACCTCCAGAAAATCAATGCCGTTCAGCCCATTCGGGTTTTTCGCGGGATCAGCCAAAGCCGCGCGGCGGAGTTCATCGCAGCATGTGTAGATCATACGCTTTGCCCTCCTTGCGTGAACACTGCGGTCTGCCGCGTTTGCGTGCGACGCACGGCGTAGGAAATGGTGACGCGCAAAGTTGAATCTGAACTGTCCACTTGCACGGAATCCACAACGATCAAATCGCCGAGCCACTGTTGTAATGCTCCTTGAACGAGAAATTGCGTCGCGGCGGCGAGTTCGGGGCTGTTCGGCGCGAAAACGAGTTGATTCAAGCCGCAGCCAAACGTTGGACGGTTCACGCGTTCGCCCGGCGAAGTGAACAAGACCTGCTCGATCAAATCGCGGATGTGATCGTCCGCCGTCGTGTCCGCCGTGCGGCCACGATTGTCGAAACTGAATGGATAATCCACGTAGCTCATGTGGCGGTGACCCGGGTTTGGGTGACGACGATGTTCAACGGCGTTCCGGTCGGCACGCACACGGCCATGCTGGATTGCGTCAACACCGGTTGGCCGCCAGCGAGCACGCGCATGGCAGCGACGACCCACTGCGCAGTGACACACGGTCCGTTGCCGCCGGGCGGCACGAACGGACAACCCGCGATGACATACGGCGGCGCCTGCGTCGTGACCGGTTGGCCGCTAACCAGCACGCGCGGATTCGGCACGGTCGGCTGCGCCTGCCCGCCATGCATGCACATCATCGTCGCGCCAAGATGTAGAATGAAACCGGCCATATTAAATCACAGTTAATGCTCCTGCGTTGATGTTCACGGTCGGGCCGGTCAGCATGATCGTTGCGCCCTGGCCGTTGGAAATGTTGATGCCAACATCACTGATCGAGATCATCGCGCCCGCCGTAGTCTTCAACAAAATGCCGCCGCTCGGCCCCGGCATGTCGCTGATCATAATTGTATTTTGCAGTCCTGTTTGAAGCACGATGCTTGGACTCGCAGGATTACCAGCTAACGCCAGCGCCGGCACATCAGCAGTGCTTCCAGGAAAACAACCGGACCAAATCGGGAAGTCCGGATCGCCTTGCTCGAACTCAACCCAGACACCGGCACCGATAAGCGGCAGAACCCAGACGCCCATTTGAACGCCGGTCACCGGAAAACACGGCATGGCCCAAGAGGTGGGGAGCACACCCGAAACATCCGGCACCAGCACCATCAGTCGTCCCATTTGCATCGGGTCAATGTTGTTGATGACCGTGCCGCGATATTTTCCGTAATATTTTTGATCACTCATATAGGCACGTTGGGAACGGTGGACACCAGACCATTTCGGCCTAGCGTGAAATTTTGTTTGGATTGTCCGCGCTTGATTTGATGCGTGACGCTATTGACGTAATACAATCCGTCGAACGCCAAGCCTGCGCCGCGCACGCCGACGAGACTGCGGGCTTTCAAGGCTTGGCCGTAGCGCAGCACGTCGAGCGAGCCGGTGGCGGTGACGCCGTCCGCAGATTTCGCCGCTTTCGCCAAACCAATCATCGCGCCGCGAATCGGACTGTATTTTGCGGTGTCGGTGATCGGATCAATATTCTTCGGAAACGGCGGAATCAAACCCAGCGGCGGGTTCAGCGGCGTGATGTCGGGAATGGGAATCGGAATCGGCACCTTCGTCTCGGGATTTTGAATATACACAATCGGCAGCGATTTAGAGTCGGAATTAAAACGGAAGTTCAGCGACTCGACGTTCGTGTAAGCGTCCATGTTGATGTTTAGCGCGGGCTGAGGTGCTCCGACTTTTATTTCCGGCCCCCAATACGCGACGCTCATTCCCGGCGCGGGTCCGGGATTAAGATAAAATACATAGCCAACTTCGTCCGCGAGCGATTTGATATACGCGAGGTCTTTGCCTTTGTGCCGTGGAATTTCTTTCGTTGGAATCGGAATATCCACCAACACGCTCGGCAGCACCATTGGCACAATTCCCAGCGCCGCATACTTGGCCAGAATCAGCAAGACGCGCACTTCGTTGGACATGGCGGGATACGGGATGCCGCTGAAATCAATGTAATCCATCACTTGCGTCAAATCTTTGCCCGTCACGGTCAACGTGGAGTTACCAGGATCTGCTCCCGGTGTGAGTTCGTGATTCGTCATCACGCCATCCATCAAAACGTCCGACGAGCCGTTGATCGAAACGACGATGATCACGCGCATGATTGGGATCGGGCTGGCACCGCCGGTCAGCAGAAAAAGCGTTTGCAACGGCGAGCGGTTGTTGATCGTGAACTGCAATTGAAATCCGCTCGCGTCGCTGGTCGAAGTGGTCACCTGCACGCTGATCAACGCATCCAACACCTCCGGCGGCACCGGCAGCGGCACCGCCGGTCCGATCATCAACGTGAGATGGATGGGATTGTTAGCCATTTTGATTTCCGGGAATTCCCGCCGGCAAAGTGATGCGTAAAATGCGCCCGACAATTTCCGTCAATTCTTCCGGGCTCATCGCCACATTCGCGTCACAGAACTGCCAAAATCGTTCCGGGTCGCCGACATATTTGGCCGCGAGATTATCAATCCGGTCGCCTTGGACCACCGTGTATTCTTGCAGTAACGCAAACTTTTCTGGCGGCGGAATGAAGCGGCGCTGCAAATAGGGAATCGTTTTTCCATCCACCGTCGTCAGCGTGTTCGTGCCCATGCCGTAGTAACGGCTGTTCGGCGGAAACAAATTTGGTTTCGCCGCGCCTTGCAACAATGTTTGAAGTGGATCGCTCATGGAATGCCTCCGATGCCAAGCGCACGCAACGTGCCGCCCGTATTTTGTGATGCCAGTTTTTCCTTCTGCTGCTGATACGCCATGAAGAGACTGCCGCCCTTCACATTGAAGCCGAGATCGTTCACGCTCAACACGCGCATGCCAAGACTGATCTTGGCGCGGATCGGATTGAGGTTCGGATCGAACGCCTCTTCCGTGATGCTGAAATCCGTCAACCGCACCGGCACGACGCGGCTCTTGCTCCAGATAAATAAAGTCAGCGGCGCAATGACCGGCGCGATTTCCAGCGTGCCGGACCGCTCCAAAGAATTGTTCGCCTGCAACTGCGCGCTCGATGGATAAACGATCATTTCCAGCGCGGCGAGCTGCGGATGAATTCCCAGACTGGTCGCTTGCGTGTCGGCAGATTCGAGTTGATCCGTCGCGTCAATTTCCGCGTCGAGTTTGATCGTCTCAATCGGCGGGCCTTTCAAACGCAGTGCCTCGGAGCGATCCGCCGATTCGCCCGTGACGCCTTGTGGCTGCAACGAGCGCGTGAGCGTGTCGGGGTTATATTGCAGCACGATGATTTTTTGCACCGCGCCGGAATCCGGATCCACCAGCACGA
>ODAK010006823.1_pt1 | contig 11475 bp, 13 predicted proteins | sample 1539591 | NCBI WGS metagenome assembly ODAK01 (sample SAMEA3539303, study PRJEB22396) | soil metagenome | biome: tundra; feature: field; material: soil | place: USA | collected 2010-05 | depth 0.15 m | reverse complement strand
CCCTTTCAGACGACCCCAATCTTAGTGGGGTCGCTGTCCGGAAGGTTCGGGGCGCTCCAGTCCGGCAAGTCGGCCTCGAACCCGTCGATGGCCAGCAGCCGCCACTCCCGCAGCCACGCCCCGCGCGTGTCCGAGGTGGCCACCGTCTCGGCCACGCCCTCGAAGATCTCCGGCATCACGTCGCGGCCCAGCCGTTTACGGGCCTGGGTGATGCCGCTGGCGGTCGGCACGCTCCAGGCCGCGTTCCAGCAGCCCCACTCGGACAGCGAGCCGGTGACCTTGGCCGCGACCTCTTCATAGTCGTCCTCAGGGAACAAGGACATGGCCATCGTCAGGTACGCCACCACATGCGCAGGGAGCTTGCCACCCGGCCGCTTGTCGGCGACCCCGCAGGCCGCGACGGCCACGTCGATCACATCCCGCGGCACCGCGGCCACCAGCACGCCCAGCGACACCTGATCAGGACGAACCACCACACCCGAGCCCATGGCCGCAGATCAAAGCACCCACGCCAGCCACGAGCACGCCGCCACGCCGAGCACCCAGCCCACACCCATGATCAACTTACGCTACGTGGCATTGGGGGTAGGTGTTGCCGTGCACCTGGTCCAGGATGGCGGGCGGGGTGATGAAGTCGTGCGGGAATCCCAGGTCGATATGGCTCGCATTGTCCAGGCGTTCGAGGTGTCCGGTGGTGAGTTCGATGTCCAGGCACCCGAGGTTGTCGTCCAGTTGCTCGCTCCTAATGGCTGTCGGCTGGGCCAGTCGGAGGCCGCGCCGCCGCCTGACTCCTAGAGGAGCGCGAGCGCGGCGTGGTTGGCTGCCTGGGTCATGGTTCCGTCGGCGTGGCGGGTGACAGGACGAGCCTGAGCCAGCGCAGGAGTACGGCGAAGTCCTCGTCTATGACTGTCTGGGCGTGATGACGGAAGCGGCCGGCCGCCTCGCTTGCGGCGAAGCCGAGGACAGCCGTGCTGATCAGGCGTTCCGCGCGGGCGGCCTCGGCCTCGGCCAGGCCGGCCTCGCGCAGCGCGGCCTGGACGGAATCGCGCACCATACGTGCGCCCGGAGTAACTGCGGGCCTGGTCAGGAGCAGGGGGAAGATAGCGGGATGCCGTTTCGCGGTGGACCGGATCGCCTCGGCCGTGGCGGTCAGCCGGCCAGGCCACAGGGCATCGGCCGGGGGGAGCGGGTAGCTGGTGAGCAGCCGCTCAACCAGCCCGTCGAGCAGTGCCTGCTTTCCGTCCATGTGGCGGTACAGCGCCATGGGAGTCACGTTGAGCCGCTGCGCGACCGCGTGCATGGTCACGGCCTCCAGTCCGCGCTCGTCGGCGAGTTCCATCGCGGCGTCGAGGATGGCGGCCCGGTCGATCTGTGGTCTGCGGCCCATCGAATTCTCCGTCCCCGGCTGCGGCGCCGGACGCCTCGGCTTGGCTTGGCTTGGCAAGCATAAGTATACGCCATATGCTTACGGCATATACTTATGGAGGTGGCCATGTTCGTTCTCCTCAGCGACGGTGCTGGACTGACCGCTCGCCAATGCGCCACACTGCTGTCCCGGGCAGGCCACCGAGTCGAGGCCCTGACCCCGGACCCGCTGTGCCTGTGCCGGCTGACCCGGCATGTGCGCAAGGTGCATCGCGTGCCGGGCCTCGGGGCCGATCCGCTCGGCTGGCTGGAGGCCGCGCTGGATGTAGCCGGCCGGCGGCACGCCGACGTTCTGCTGCCTGTACAGGAACAGGTAGCCGTGATGTCGCTGGCACGAGAGCGGATAGCCAGCGCGGGACTGCTGACCGCGGTACCGGACTTCACCGCGCTGACGCAGGTGCAGGACAAGGTCGCGGCGTTCAGGACGCTGACCCGGCTCGGCTTGCCTCAGCCGCGGGCTTCGGTCGTCACCAGCCGCGATGCGCTGGGAAGCACCGATGAGCTGCCCGCCTTCGTGAAAACGCCGGTCGGGACCGCCTCCGCCGGGGTCCGCCGGGTAGCGACGCGCGGCGAGCTGCGACGGCATGCCGCACATCTCGATTGCCGCAACGGGGTGCTCATCCAGCAGCCGGCCATCGGGCCGCTGATCATGATCCAGTCGGTATTCGCGAGCGGCGAGCTCGTGGCCTTTCACGCCTGCGAGCGGGTCCGTGAAGGTGCAGGCGGAGGCGCCAGCCACAAGCGCGGTATCAGCCTGCCCGAGGTCCGAGCGCACACTGACGCGCTGGGCACGGCCCTGAACTGGCACGGCGCGCTGTCCGCTGACGTGATCCTGACCGCTGAAGGTCCCCAGTTCATCGACATCAACCCCCGCCTCGTCGAGCCGGTGAACGCGTTCGTGTCCGGCGTCGACCTTATCGGCGCCCTGGTCGAGGCCGCCAGGTCAGGAACAGGCACCCCGCAGCCTCCTGGCAACCCCGGCGTGCGGACCCATCAGGCGCTCCTCGCGATCCTCGGCGTGGCCGCCCGCGGCGGACGCCGCCGGGACATACTGCGCGAGCTGCTCCGCGCCCTGACCCGCAGCGGCGACTACCGCCACAGCACCGAAGAACTGACCCCCGTCCGCTGGCCCGGGACCGGCATCGACCCGGTCACCGCAATCCCAGCCGCCGCTGCAGCCCTGGCCACCCTAATCAGCCCAGCCGCATGGCACCACTTCGCCGCTGGCGCCACCAGCGCATACTCACTCAGCCCCGCCGCGTGGCAAGCACTGCTCGAAACAACGCAGTAGCCTGCCCGCCCACCCTCCCGAGCAGTAGCGCCGATGGAGCCTTCACCCGCAACGCGCAACTAAGATCTGCGCCAATCAGGTGATGACGCCGATACGGCCAGGACAGAATGCCCACGTCGCCGGCAAGACGAACATCGGAAATTGACATTTGTTTGCCTGGGTACCCCGTCGCCCCTCTCCAGCAGCCACCATGCGCGGTGGCGGGATCGGCTGCTACCTCATGTTCTGTCCCGGCCCGTTGCAGGCCGGGCGTGGCCGTCTGGTTCTCGCGGAGTCCAGGAAGTAAGGACTGCGAGGCCGGCTTCAGCGCACTCGTCGTCTTGCTCTGGCATCCCGCCGCTGATGGCGACGGCGCCGAGGACGGTGTCCGCCCGGCGGATCAGCACCGAGCCGGCGCCCGCCATGATGGGCACCCGCGCCACTTTGTCCACCTGAGCGAAGAACGCAGGCCAGGCTTCCTGCATCTGACGTAGCGAGGTGCCGTCGCGCCGGATGAGGGCGGCACTGGCTGCCTTGGTCTCGGCTATCTGGGCCGATAGGGGCGGCGCGCCGTCCATGCGGCCGAGAGCCTGCAGGTGGCCGCCCTCGTCGACGATTGCGACCGTGACCCGTGCCCCGAGCTTGCCGGCGTGTTCGTGGGCGCCAGTGATGACTGTCTGGGCCTCTTCCAGGGTCAGCGACATGAGGGATTCTTACGATGTGTGGACGGGCGTAGTTATATGGACAACTGTACTTATATGGACAGTTGTAGCGCAAGTGGCGCTCAGCTAGAATGGCTAAGCGATGGACGCGATCTCAGCCACCAGTTCTGCTGGCCCTCGCCGGCCCAACGCACGGGGGCAAGGTGAGCGGTTGCGGGAGGAGATCATCTCAGCTGCGGTGCAGATGCTTGACGACCTCGCCGACGACGAGGCGCTGTCCCTGCGCGCGGTGGCACGCGCGGTCTCGATATCCCCCACCTCGGTCTACCTCTACTTTCCAGACCGCGACGCGCTCTTGCTGGCCGCTATGCAGCGCTGTCACGAAGACATGCTCCGGGCGGCGGACGAGGCCGAGGCGGCGCAGGAGGACCCCGCGTCCCGGCTGCGCGCGCGCATCCTGACGCAGGCTGCCTGGGCGCAGGAGCATCCCGGCCTCTACAAGGTGATGCACGAAAGCAAGGTCAGCCGCCGGCATGGCATGCCGTTCAAGGAAGTGCTGCTCGCGCGCACCACGGATGCCGTGCAGCGCTGCATGGACGCCGGGGTTGCCCTGCCCGGTGAGTCGGCCACGGTCGCGCTCGACCTCCGGACCGCCGTGATCGGCATGCTGTCCCTGCGGATCAATGAGCCCGACCTGCCCTGGCCGCCCCTCGCCGAGCAGGCCGACCGATTCCTCGCCAAGCTCGTCGGCCTCACCCCGTCGCCCGGGCACCCTAACCAGGTGCGCGGTGACCGACGGGACGGGCGAACGCGGCGCTGATCGGGCTGAACTGGACGAGATTGCGCGGTCATGGTCCAGCCAGGGCCACGCGCCGCACCTAAGACCCATACGCTGGCTATAATTGTGACCGGTCTTTATACTGGCCCATATGGAGACCATCCCGATCACCGAGGCGAAGGCCCGGATCGCCGAACTCGCCGACCGCGTAGCCCGCGAACATGACCACTTCACCATCACTCGCAACGGCCGTGCTGATGTCATGCTGATCTCGGTGGCCGAGTACGAGTCCATGCAGGAGACGCTGGACATCCTCGGCGATGAGGAGACGCTCGCCGACCTGCGGCAATCGCGCGATGATTTCGCCGTCGGCGACACCTTCGACGCCGGGCAGGTGCGCGCCGAGCTTGAGCGGCGCCGCCGTGGAGCGCCGTGAGCGGCGAGCCGGGAGCCCCCGGTTCCGAGACCTCAGCGCCGTACACGGTCATCTTCTCCCGGCAGGCCCGGCGCAACCTGCATGAAAACCTTCCGCTCGATGTCGCTGCCGCCGCCATGGCGACGATCGACGGGCCGCTTACCACCAACCCGCACCGCGTCGGCAGGCCACTGGATGAGCCCTTCGACGGGTACCACTCAGCACGACGCGGAACCTACCGGATCATCTACCGCATCAACGAGGACAAACACACCGTCGAGATCCACTCCATCCGGCACCGGCGCGACGCATACCGCACCTGACCAGCGAGGCCCACAGTCCCTGCGAGAACTGCCGACTGCCGTCCGCGATCGCAAGTAACGGTATCGGCGGCCCGGAACACCACGGTCAGGCATCGACGACAGCCCGAACGCGAACGGGATGGTCGCCGGGCAAAGAATGCCTACGGAGCCGGCAAGTCGACCACGATGCGCATGATCCTCGGTCTCGACGCGCCGGACTCGGGGTCGGTGACGGTCAACGGGCGGCCCTATAACGAGTACCGGCGTCCGCTGTTCGAGGTCGGAACGCTGCTCGAGGCGAAGGCGTTCCACGGCGGCCGCACCGCCCGCAACCACCTGCTATGCCTCGCGCTCAGCAACGGGATCGGCCGGGAACGGGTCGACGAAGTGCTGGACCTGGTCGGGCTGCGCAGCGCCGCCCGCAAGCGCGCCGGCGGCTTCTCGCTCGGCATGGGACAGCGCCTCGGCATCGCCGCCGCGCTGCTCGGCGACCCGCCGGTGCTGATGCTCGACGAGCCGGTCAACGGCCTGGACCCCGAAGGCGTCCTGTGGATCCGCAACCTGCTCAGGTCACTCGCCGCCGAGGGCCGCACCATCTTGCTGTCCAGTCACCTGATGACCGAGATGTCGCTGACCGCCGACCGGCTGATCATCATCGGCCGCGGCCGCCTCATCGCGCAGACCACCATCAAGGACTTCCTCACCGGCGGCCCGGGCAACTTCGTGCAGGTCCGCTCGCCGCAGAGCAGCGCGCTCGCGGCGCTTCTGGAGGCCCACGGCGTCACGGTCACCCGCCAGCCAGGCAACACGCTCCGCATCACCGGCGCCACCAGCGACGCCATCGGCGCGCTCGCCAGGGCGAACGGGCTGACGCTGCAAGAACTCTCCGAGCACCAGACATCACTGGAAGACCGGTACATGGAACTCACCAGCGGCTCCGTCGACTACCGCACGGCCGAGGGCGCGCCCGTCCCGGTCCCGAACCCGAACTGAGGCCGGTCATGACCGTCATCGCAGCCCCCCGGACACCGTACAGCCCGGTGTCGCACTTCGCCGACGTCTCCCGGTCGGAGTTCTGGAAGCTCCGCACGGTCCGCTCCACCTACTGGTCGCTGCTGGCGGCCGTGGTGTCCAATGTCGCGCTGGCGGCGCTGCTGGCCATCTTCTTGCCCAGCCACATGAGCGCTCACCAGAAGGCGACCATCGACTCGACGCGGGTCAGCCTCGGCGGCCTGCACCTGTCGCAGGTCGCGTTCGGCGTGCTCGGCGTGCTCGTCATCACCACCGAATACGGCACGGGCATGATCCGCGCGACCCTGGCCGCCGTGCCGCAACGCCGGCTGATGCTTACGGCCAAGACGACCGTGTTCGCCGTGATCGCCCTCATCATCGGGATCGCCTCGTGCTTCGCCGCCTACTTCGCCTTCCAGGCGTTCCTGCCCGCCGGCGACGGCATGCGGACCTCGCTGAGTGACCCCGGCGTGCTGCGCGCGGTCACTGGCGCGGGCCTCCACTTGACGGTGCTCGGGCTGTTCGGCCTCGGCCTCGGCGCCATCATCCGCTCCAGCACCGGCGCAGTCGCCACGCTGATGGGCGTGCTCTTCGTGCCCTCGCTCATCGTGACACTACTGCCACACTCCTGGCAGGACACCATCGGCGCCCACCTGCCGATGGACGCCGGCGAAACGATCATCACCGTGCACCACCAGGCACACACCCTCCAGGCCTGGCCCGGGTTCGGCGTGTTCTGTCTCTACGCCGCAGCCGCCCTAGCGGCTGGATTCTTCCTGATCAGCCACCGCGACGCCTAGCCGCGGAGGTCCCCACCACCCCAGGAGAAACCATGGAGCGCACACACCCACGATCGACATCACCACGGGCCCCGGCGGCCTGCGGGCCTGGCTGGCCGCCCTCACCAGGACCCGAGCCGCACTCTCCCGTACCGCGGGGAGTACGACAAGGAGACGCCATGCTGACCGCCGAAGCCCATGTCCAGACCGAGCACCCGGCCCGGTACCTCGTCCAGCTCTGCCAGCACGCCAGCAAGATGGGCGGGCACCTGCGCCACCGGCCGCGCAGCCACGGCGGCGGTGACGGGCCCCTTGAGATACAGCACGCCGAATGGTCAGACACCGACGGGACCGTCACCCTGAGCTGGGGCCAGTGGACCATGCGGGCCACCCCCGGCACGCTGACACTGCGCGCCGAAGCCGGCAGCGAGGAAAACCTGCGGAGGATCCAGGATCTCGTCACCGCGCGCCTCGAGAAGATCGGCAGACGCGACCACCTGACGGTCAGCTGGCAGCCAACCGAGGCACCGGCCGCTGCGCCCGGGAAGCCGGCTAGGCAGACGACTCACAGCCAGAACCCCCAGCCGGGCGGCCACGTCCGCCAGCTAGTGGTGGCGGCCGGAGCGCGGACGAGCGGATCATCGATGGCCTCGCTAGCACCGGCAAGCGCACGTTCCTCACCAGCGACCCAGGGTGAGCTATGGCCTGGTGTTCACCCCCTCCCCCGAGCTGCTTTCCGGAGGCCTGATTCATGCTTGACGCCGTGCTGCGGGTGCTCGCCGGACGGGCGCGCGCGGGCAGCCGGCCCGCGGGGCGGAATGACGGGCTGCGCGTGGCGCTCGCCATCGAGGGCGGCGGGATGCGCGGCACCATTTCCGCGGGAATGGCTCTCGCGCTGCATGAACTCGGCCTGGTGCCTGCCTTCGACGCAGTTTACGGCGCCTCGGCCGGGGCGATATCCGGAGCCTGGCTGCTCAGCGCGAGACCCGAGGGACTGCGAGGCTGGGCCGAGCCCGCCTTCGCGAGGGCGCTGATCCGCCGCTCCCGCCTGCTGCGCGGCCGCCCCGTGGCCGACGTGCGGGCCCTTATCGAAGAGGTGTACCAGATCGTTTTCCCGATGGACTTCGGCTCCGTGCTTGACAGCCCGGCGGAATTCCATCCGCTTGCTACCGACGCGGCCACCGGGCGGTCGACCGACCTGCGCCCGTTGATCGGCGGCCCCGCCGAGCTTCGCCTGGCCCTGCGGGCCAGCGCTGCCCTGCCGCTGCTCGCCGGCCCGGCCGTCGAGCTTCGCAGCCGGCGTTTCTACGATGCGGGCCTGTCGGAGTCAGTCCCGTACCGCATGGCACTTGCCCAGCGGGCCACACACGTGCTCGTGCTGCGCTCGCGCCCCGGCCCGGAAATGCAGCCAGACGGTGCCCGCCCGTCGCGATCCGCCCGGCTGATCGCTGGCACGGTGCTGCGCCGGGAGAACGCCGCGCTGCGGGAAGCGTTCCTCGTCCGGCCCGCGCGCCTGGCCGCCGACGACCGGCGCCTCGACGAGCACCAGGCGCAGACCAGCGGCCAGCCATCGATGGCGTCCATTCGCCCCGCCGCCAGCTCGCCCCGCGTGAGACGCCTGACCAGCGACGGGAGCCTGTTGCGGGCCGCGCTCGAAGCGGGCCGCGCCGCCGTCCACGCCGCCTTCCTTTCCGTCGGCTAGGCATCTCGCCAGATGATCGCGCCTCTTTTAAGCCACGCCACGGCGAGACCCGACAGGCTGACACGTCCTTCTAAAGCCAGGCCACAGTGGTCGGCACCCGGCTCTACTGAGCACGAATCCACGGTGCGGAGGTCGAGGTTCTGGTTCAGAGGCGCTCGAACGGGATCTTCTCACCGGCCTCAATAGCGACGGGCAGTCTGTTCTCGACCGGTGGCAGCGGGCAAGTAGCGAGGTCGGTGTAGGCACAGGGCAGGTTCACCGCACGGTTGAAGTCGATCGTCACCTGGCCCTGGCCGCCGGGTGCATCTACCTGCAGGCTCCGGTTGGCGGCGTAAGTTGCCACACCGGATGTCGCGTCGGTGAACAAGGCGAGCACGCTGCCGGGCTGCTTGCCGTTGAATGCGGTGAGCCGGAACGTCCCGCCGGCGAGGGTGAACTCGAGCTGCCCGGGGGATTCGTAGACGTGCCGGAGACCCTCCACGGCGGCGCCCACGGTGACGTCACGGGCACTCTCGAACGGGATGTAGCGGCCTGCCGCCACCCAGCGCGGGTCCGGGTCGTAGGCCGGGACGCCGGCGAAGTTCACCCGGAGGGGGTGGTCTGGATGGCGCGGGCGGACGATGTCGTATCCGCCGCGCTTGGCGACTTCGACCACAGCGTCGCCGAAGGCAGCGAAGACGCTGTCGCGTTCACCGATGACCCCGAAGCTGTAACTGCCGTGCACGGCACTGCCGTCGATGACTAGCTGCTCACCCTCGGCCAGCTGCACTGTCACACCGGCGTCGGTGCTTGACCAGGTCCCGGGCGCATCGCTGAAGCGGGCTGGCTTAGCGCTGAGCCAGTTCAGGCTGGTGATGGCGAGAAAGCCGTGCGGATCGGCGAGCTTCCTCTCGTGCTCAGCGTGCCACTGCTGCCACTGCTGGGCGAAGCCCACCCGGTCGATGTGCTGGACGGTCATGGTCGCTCCTCGCGGTCACTGGCCCTACGTCTCTTTCCTGCCCAGCGGGATAGTGGCCATCTCTATTTCTCAGGCGAGGCCGGCGTCATGGGCGAGCAGCGCGATCTGAGTCCGGTTGCCCAGGCTGAGCTTGGTCAGGATCCGGGAAATGTGAGCCTTGACGGTCGCGACGCTCATGTACAGTTCCCCGCGCGCACTGATGACCCATCCACTGCGGCAGATCAGCGACTACACCCCGCTCGGGGCGGGCGTGCGCGCCATACAGGACAGCGTTTTCGCTGGCGGCCCATCACTGTCAGCGCTGGCCGTGCTCGCCGTGTACGCCGTCACGTGCGCCGTGCTGGCGGCCAGATTCTTTCGCTGGCAGTGAACCAGCGCGGTGCCGCACGGGACGCCCTGGGATGCTGCCGCGCGTGATCTCGGCGGGAGTCCAGTTCTAGCCGTCCTGACACCGTCAGGCACAGCACCTTGGCGCCGGAAGGCGCCGGCGGGATCTCAGCGCCGACGGCGCTGTTGCGGTACGCGGTCCAGACCCTGACTCGCCCCGGCCGCGGTTGACCTTGCTGCTAGAGGACGCTCAGGTGGTCCAGGGGGATCGGGTGACCCACCTGCACTACCGCGCGCGAGAATCCTGACCTCGCCGGTAAAGCGCCTGACCGATCACGGCCGGCCCAGCGGGCGGGCCGGCCGCTGGGAGGAATCCCATCGCGCCGGGGGGTGAAAATTTCACCTCGAACATCTATTTAAGATGGCCGTCGTGGCCTGCTACCTGACCTCTTTGGCTTTGTCATGCCGAGCCGTATGGTTCCTGTTGACAACCATCTAAAGACGTATGTTCCAATGCGCCTGGCAGGTAAACCGGCGCCGATGGGGCGCGGCATGAAGAGCGCATCGCGACGGATCATGCCGGAGGTCTGCCCGCGGCGGCTGTCGCAACGGGTGCGAACAGGAAGGCCGGAGCCGTCATGGGCAATGAGGCTGACGGGCAGAAACTGCGTATCGTCGTTAGCCGGAGGACGGTGCTCAGGGCAGCCGGTGCAGGCGTGGGAGCACTCGCACTGGGCGGTGCGCTGCCCGCGTTACCCAGCCAGGCAGCCACTTTCGTCAAAGGCGCGGACGTGAGCTGGCTGCCGCAGATGGAGGCCAACGGCTCTAGGTTTTATAACAGCAGCGGGGCCGAACAGGATGTACTGGCGATCTTGAAGGGGTATGGCATCAATGCCATCAGGCTTCGCACATGGGTGGTCCCCTCAAGTGACCCGGTAAACGGTCATTGTAGTCAGGCCGAGACCGTAGCCATGGCGCTGCGGTGCAAGAACGCCGGGCTCCCGGTCGACATCGACTTCCACTTCGGGGATACCTGGAACGACGAAGGGCACCAGAATCCGCCCGCCTCGTGGGCGAGCATGTCGTACAGCCAGATGCTCGACGCGATGTACCACTACGTGTGGAACGTCATGAACGACTTGCGGTCTAGCGGCGTCACGCCGTCGTGGGTCCAGATTGGTAACGAGACCAACCTGGGAATCTGCCTTCCCACGGGCGGCCTGGCGAGTAACCCCGGCCAGATGACCGGGTTGCTGAACGCTGCCTACGCGATGGTGAAGCAGGTCTTCCCGTCGACCCCGGTGTTGATACATCTTGCGTCCCCGCAGAAGGTCTCCGTCATCGAGAATTTCCTTGACACGTACAAGGCCCGGGGTGGCAACTGGGACATAACGGCGTTCTCGTCCTACGGCAGCGGGAGTGCCATATCGGGGATCATCTCCGATATGGCCACGTTTCAGTCACGGTATGGCAAGCCGGTGATGCAGGTCGAGTTCGGCGGGGCTGAGAATAACCCGGGCCGGACTCAGGCTGATCTGCAGGCATACATCAAGGGAGTCAAGGGGTTCGGCGGCCTCGGAGTGTTCTACTGGGAGCCCGAGGCTTACTGGCCCTTTACCAGCTACGGCATGGCGGCCTGGAACCCTGCTACGAGGGAGCCCACGGCGGCGCTGAACGGCTTCCTGAACGCCTAACCCAGCAAGCCGCCGCCGAACAGGCTCCGGCACCGGAACCGGTACGCCACCCGAGCGGCTCATGATGCGCGAGCCATTATGTACGCGGGCTGGACTGGCCGTTCATCTGCTGGCCTTGATTTGTTCTCGCAATGGTCGAGCGGAACCCCTAC
>ODAK010006819.1_pt1 | contig 11477 bp, 17 predicted proteins | sample 1539591 | NCBI WGS metagenome assembly ODAK01 (sample SAMEA3539303, study PRJEB22396) | soil metagenome | biome: tundra; feature: field; material: soil | place: USA | collected 2010-05 | depth 0.15 m | reverse complement strand
CCGAGCGAAGTCCCGAATAGTCGAGGCTGTGAGCTCCTTGCGCGAGAAGTGCAAACCCGAGGAGCAGGCAACCCGCGTCCACATGGGCCATGATGATGTAAAGAAGTCCCGCGTTCCGGCTTTCCTCAGAGCGATGTTCGTAGGTCACCAGCGCATATGCTGTCAGCGCCCCCACCTCCCACGCGATCAGAAACAGGAACGCGTTCGAAGCAGTGAAGAGGACTGCGAGACTCAAGACGAGTGTGTTGAAAAAGAACGAGAAAAGACCCAGATTCTTGTCCTCCTCCAACGATTTCAGGTATCCCAGAGAGTAGACGGAGACTGCCACCACGAGAATAGACAACGCGAGAGTGAAGTAGGCCGAGAGGGGGTCCAGTGTGAAACTGTAGGCGAACAACGGGTTTCCGGAACTGACCGACCAGTCGACCGAGCCATTAATAAGAGCCACAATCGCAGCCACACCGGTCAGGATCGCGCCCACCAGCGCAAACCCACAGCCCAGTTGCCGAGATTGGCGATTGCGGCGTTGCAACAGAAGGCCCGAAAGCGCGCCAAGTGCAAAGGCCGCCAGCCCACCGGCGAAGACTTCGCCTGCCGGAAACGAGTTCATTCGTCGAAAACGTCCCTTTCACGCTCCACGAGCAAGCGCACTAACTCCGAACCGTGAATAGCACGTGCTCATCCAACTCCCTGGGGAGGAGATTGATCATCATTGGGCATAAGGTTTTGAGGCAACCATTCAGGCGCGCGCGCCGATTGAAGAGCACGCCCCAACGGTGCGGCTGCAATATTTGCAGTCGACTGTCCAGATCTGCTTCAAAGCCGCGGATCCCTCACCTTGCTCCGCGAAGCGCCGGCACGAAGGTCCGCGGCACGATCTGGCTTAAGGGGTCGGCCCTCGGCTTCGGAGCCTTGATCTGGTTCATTTCCTTCGGTGTCACGGGGGCGACAATCAGGAATATTTCAGTGCCGATGGAGTTCACGAATGTCCGGGCTGCACATTTCCCGGCAGTCGGCGAGTGCGCTGCAGGTTCAGCTGAGAGGGACATCCTGGCTGTTTCGAGGCCGTGAGCCTGACAAAGATGGCGGCGCGCGTCGATTTCAAGGGTGCCAAAGTGGGGGGCGTCACCGTGCACTTCGGTCCCGGGGCCATCAGCCCACCCCCTGGGATTCGGGTAGAGGGAGTCTATCCCGATTCGGTGACGTTGGTGCTCTCCAGCCATTAAGATGCTGGTTCGATTAGGAGGCATGGTGACCAAATGCGTTCGATAGAGATTGTCGGCATGACGATCGGCGACTACGACGAAGTCTTTGCGCTGTTGAAAGACACACTCGGTATAGTGCTCAGAACGTCCGATTCCCGCGACGCGACAGCCCGCTATCTGGCGCGGAACCCGGGATTGAGCCTCGTCGCACTACACCAGGGGCGGATTGTCGGATGCGTTCTGTGCGGACACGATGGCCGGAGGGGCTACCTGCAGCATCTGGCGGTGCAGGTGTCATTCCAAAAGCACGGGATCGGGAGCGCGCTTGTCGAGCATTGTCTGGCTCAACTTAAACAGTCGGGGATTGAGAAGGCGCATGTCGACGTTCTCCACGGCAATACGACAGGACATCTCTTTTGGTCGAATCGGGGCTGGAATAGAAGAGCAGATATTGTGCGCTTTTCTATCACGAGTTCAGCGGATCTAAACGCATAGCATTGGAATTTGGATTGGACCCAGTGGACCGCCTATCTCAATCTGACGATTCGGCGCTGTTGTCTGTCTCGCTATCGATACCCAACCTGCGCAGTTTATAGTGAAGCGCTCTCGGGCTGATTCCAAGAATCCCGGCCGCTCGCTCGCGGTGAGTCGTGATTTCAGCCAGCGTACGCCGGATCAACGTCTCTTCCACGTTCTCCAGGGTCTCGCCGAGCGGAATCTGAATCATTTTCCGGGGAGGTTCCGCGGGCCGGTACTCGTCCGGAAGATCTTCTGGTCGAATCACACAATCATTGACGATGATGGTCAGCCTCTCCATCAAATTCTTCAACTCCCGGACATTGCCGGGCCAGGGCAACCGCAGCAATGTTTCCATGACGTCCCGTGAGAGGCGTTTTCTCGGGCGGGCGTACATATTGGCGAATTCTTCAAGGAAGCGCTCGGCCAGTAAAGGGATATCTTCTAAGCGCTCTCGAAGCGGTGGGACTCTGACTGGAACGACATTGAGCCGGTAGAACAGATCCTCGCGAAAACGCCCAGCAGTTACCTCCTCTAATAATGTTTTGTTCGTCGCCGCGATAACACGGATGTCAACTGTAATGAGCTTTGTGCCTCCCAAACGCCGCAACTCTTTCGACTCCAGGACGCGCAGCAACTCGATTTGCGCTTTGGCGTTCATCTCACCGACTTCGTCGAGGAAAAGCGTACCCCGATGAGCCATTTCGACCTTTCCTTGCCTGGCGCTGTCGGCCCCGGTAAACGCACCCCTCTCGAATCCGAATAGTTCGCTTTCGAGGAGCGCTTCTGGGATGGCACCACAGTTGAGAGAGATCAGTGGCCCGGCGGCACGAGGACTTCTCTGGTGAATCGCCCTCGCGATTAGCTCTTTGCCGACGCCGCTTTCTCCCTGAATCAGCACAGTGGCGGGCGTGGGCGCCAGCATCTCGATCAGCGCGTAAAGCCGCGCGATCTTGTCGGACTTGCCGATCAGATTTCCATATTCCTCCCTGGCGGAAACGACCATCCTCAGGCGGAGATTGTCCTCCGTCAGGGCCTGCTTCTCCAGAACCCTTGCGAGTAAAATTGGCAGGCGCTCCTGGTTAATCGGTTTCTCGATATAGTCGTACGCACCCTGCCTCATTGCCTCGACGGCGGTCTCAATCGTTCCATATGCGGTCATAATGATGACGTCGATGGTGGCGTCAATCCCCTTGATTTCGCGCAAGAGGTGAAGACCGTCGTCGTCTGGCATCCTTAGATCGCTAATCACGATCTGAAACCGGCTGGCCCGAAGCAACTGTAGCGCTTCATGTGCATTGGCCGCCGCCTTCGTAAAATGGCCAAGCTTCGACAGGAGCTTCGCCAGAGCGGTCCGGATATTTGCCTCATCGTCGACAATCAGGATTCTTCCGTTCACTGGGTCCATTGTCGCCCGCCTGCAACCGCAGGATCTTCCAGGATCGGCAGCCGCACGGTGATGACCGTTCCAGCCCCAACAGAGCTTTCGATCAGGATCTTTCCACCGTGATTCGAGATGATCCGATCGGCGATGGCGAGTCCCAGCCCGTTACCATCCGCCCGCGTTGTAAAGTAGGGATCGAACAGCCTCGGAAGGTTCTCGGGCGGTACTCCAATGCCCTGATCTTCGAAGATCAGGTCAACGGAACGGCCGGTTTCGCTGCCGCTCACGCTGCTGGATACACGGATGACGCCTCCGTTCGGCATCGCCTGCATGGCGTTGATAAGCAGATTCAGGCAGACTTGCTCCAGCTTCGTCTCGTCCCCGAGAACCTTCGGCGCGCTGACATTGAAATCAAGCACGAAGGAGATATTCTTCGCTTTGGCTTCCGACTCGATGAGCCTCACAACACGCTGTACGGGAGCGTGGACAGGAACAGTCGATTTGACCAGCTCTTCCGGTTTCGAGAGCTGAAGAAAGTTTGAAGTAATCCTGTTGAGCCTCTGGGTTTCGGCGAAGAGAACGTCGAAATACTCTTCAGTGTCAGGGCGACCGGGCAGAAGCAATGCGACCTCGTCGCGAAGGAGACGCAGATTCAGTTCGATGGCGCTCAAGGGATTTCTGATTTCATGCGCAACTCCGGCGGCCAACGTTCCCGCAGTTGCCATACGGTCCCGTTTCCTGAGTTCCTGCTCGAGCGCGGCCATGTTGGAGACATCCTTGACAAGGACGATGAGACCAATTCTCCGAGCATGCTCGTCGATTTGAGCCGAGACCGTCGTTCGCAGTATCAGGTGCTCGGCTCGCGAGTTGACGAAGACGACGTCATCGTCTTGAACGTAGTGGTTCTCGCGAAGCGCCAGACGAATCACTTCCGCAAGCCTGGGGTGCTTTTGGCCTAATTCATCAATGTCCGGGTATGGAAGGTAGGATCGGAGTTCCAGAATCCTGCTGGCGGCTCTGTTAATGATAGTGATTTGCCCTTCGGTGTCAACGGTAAGGACGCCGCCGACCAAGCTCTCGAGAATGGCTTTGGACGTACTCCTGATCCACGTCAGATGCCGTGTGGTTGAGAAATACGAAAGGGTCGCCAGGGCAGAAGCAGTTATAGTAATCGCAAGAATCACGAAAAGGACGAGAAGCCTCGCCCACGTGCGATGAGCGCTGCCGAGGAGTTGGTCCAGTGCGATCATCCACTCGCCGGTGGCGGGGGGAGGCGGGCTGAAGATGATGAGAGCGGCGACCAGCAACGCGGTGACCGTCAGGGTCAGGAAAATTGTCCGGTAACGAAGTCCAAAAAGACGAACGTCCTGTGGCCCGGTCAGCATTGTTTACAATCGTCTGCCTTTGTTCAATTGTCCTCGAGAAGAATCGACGCAGCCTGGAGCGCGCTCGGCCGTCCGGCTCAAGACGGGCGCAGAAGTGGCAACTGCAGAGCGAGGTCCAGGAGCTTGCGGGCCTCCAGATGGTTGGGCGACATTGCGATTACGGATCGAAGCTGGTCGATGGCCTCCTCCCTGAGCGAGCTGTCCAATAATGCATGGACCAGGTTGAGGCGCAATTCAAGATCCTGCGGCGCGAGATCCGTGATCCGACGAAGCCGCTTCAGCAACTCTGCTGGAGTTTCCTGCTCCTGTCTCCTGTCTCTCTGTTCCATGAGGGCCTCGATCCTGTCGGCCTTTACGCGGACGACTCGTAGCCGCCAGCCTCGTAACAATACGGAGGATCGACCCTCGCCGGTTGCCTGGTTTCGCCTTGACGAAGGTGCCCATCTGGGCTCGAAAACTCTTCGCGAGTCGGAACCCGCAATCGCACACAGCAAGCCAAGTGGATCGGTCCCGGCCCGCCGTCTGAAAATAATGTTTGAGCAATAATGGCCCGCCGAATCCCGGATGTTCTCATCCACTCTGCTACATCGTCGAGGGCGAACTCGCCGGTGCCATTCAGCTGGTGTCTGCGGTATCGAAAACACCAGATTGTCGATGCAGGTGATCGTTTTCTCATCTGGATGTCCCGTTCCAAACCCGAGGATGCATCCTGATGACCAATCACCGTACACTGATGCGTGCGCAGACTAAATCACCTTGGAATCAAGTGGTTGATCTGCGCCCATCCCATCATTCAACTCGTCGGCACCTGTTCAATTCCTTCGAGCCAGTCAACTGAAGCGAGCCCTGACACCGACTGCTGCAAGAATTGCAGTCGCGATGAAGGATGACCTCCGGTCACGATTGCCGCTGCCACGTATGAAATGAAGCCGGGCGCACACTTCGCGATTGAGCGTTGTCGGGCGCTGCGGGGTTCTTTATCCGCCTGCTCCGCCTACCCGTTCACCGTCGCAACTCCACTCCATCGGACCACGAATCAGGCCCGACAATTCGTGGGCATCGACCGAGGCTTTCGTGAAGCAATCGTCACAGAAATAAAGCCAGGCCGAGAAGAACCGGTCGTCCAGGTTGGAGAACACTTTTGGTCCGCCTGGAATCATCACGAGGTGCGCTCCGCTTGACACCGCGCTGATAGTGCGTACGTGGCCGCAAATCATGACGATCTCTCCAGTTCGCGGCTGTTGTTCAGTTTGCGTTTTCATTTACGCGACTCCTTTGGCCACCAACGGTTAATAGTGCCCGCAGCTTTCACTGTCGGGAGCATACCGCTTCGCACCAGCGGGCGCAAGGGCTTGTCGTCGCGCCCAGTGCGTGTGGCGTGGATTTTCAGATCGCGTGCTCAGGCCGATTCTGCTTCAGTTCCATCCGGGCCGCGTCTCTATTCATCCGTACGTAGGCGAGCGCAGCTAACATGCCATGGGCAAAGGCTTACTCGTGCGCGAGTCAGACGCATTCGGACCTCGTCCGTTCGCCTTCGGCTGCAATCAACATCTTCTTTGGCAGGCCAAGCCGCGTGCCGGAGATCAGTGCCCAGACGTTCCTTTCGGCGCACGTTCGGGATCTTCATCGGACGACGTCTGTTGCGGTTCCAGCATTCTACGTTGCCGTTCTTCCGGGCTAACGCCATCACAATCGACGCACATCGGGACGTTCCCCACGAACAACTTCGTTTCCTGACCGCATATCGCACACTTCGCCATGAGCAGATTCTAAACCAGCAAATTTGCCGTTTCTTCATGGTCACGGGTCGGTGCGTTCCATAGTAGCTCAATGGCGTTCTCAGCGCACCTCGCGCCGGAGGATTGACACCACCCGTCAGCACGGAGCATGCATCCGCCAGCGAGTTCCCGCAGTGACTCGAGGCGAGGAATACATTGAACGCATCCGGAGTAATCGATAGGAGGGTCAACGAAGGCCTCGTCATGGCCGGGGATTCTGTCAGTCCGGGACTTCGGAGCGGGCAGGGGCGGCCCACGTCGCGCCGTGCGCTTATGCCCTTTTCAATCGGGCTGCAATTGTTGCAGATGCTGGAGGAGGACTTGCAAGTTTTCGACGGTTCCGACCGAGGGTTCGGCCTCGAAGCGCGGACACCCGCTTGAAGCTACGCTGGATTCGGCCCGTTGGCGTCTGACATGCAATTCCCCAGCTCGGCCCTCCGCCACGGATCGCGATGCGATTCAGGACAACAATGCCGATGAAGACGATCTGGATCTGGACTCCTAAAGAAGACTGGCGCTCGAAATCGTTTGATTGGCTTCCGAAGGTCTCAAGAAAGCTCTTCTATTCCGACACCGCGGCCGGGTTCGCGGCCGGGCTGGTCGCGTTGCCGGTATCCTCCCGGACATGCCCGCTGCACTCGGTCGCGCCCAACAGATACATGATCGCTTCGGTATCGGCGAAACGATGGCCAGTACCTTGGGGAACGCGCCGATCTAATCGAAGAGCAGGCGTCGCCCGCCGGGCGATCACCGTCAACCTCTCGAAGAGCCAGAGCCGGTGGATTTAATCGTAGTAATCAAGCCCGAGATGAGTGATCAGTTGCTCGCCCTTCATCCATCGCAAGGTGTTCTTAAGCTTCATTAGTTGGATGAATAGATCATGTTCGGGATAGAGTCCCGGTGCGCTCATCGGAGCTTTGAAGTAGAAAGAAAGCCACTCCTGAATTCCCCGCATGCCTGCCCGCTGCGCCAGATCCATAAACAGCACCAGGTCGAGCGCAAGCGGAGCGGCCAGGATCGAATCCCGGCAGAGAAAATTAATTTTGATCTGCATCGGGTAGCCCAGCCACCCGAAGATATCGATGTTGTCCCAGCTCTCCTTGGCGTCCCCGCGCGGCGGATAGTAGTCAATACGGATCTTGTGATAAACGTTTTGATATAGATCCGGATAGAGCTCCGGCTGAAGAATTTGATCAAGCGCTGAGAGCTTCGATTCTTCTTTCGACTTGAACGAGCCGGGATCGTCGAGTACTTCACCGTCGCGATTTCCTAGAATATTGGCCGAGAACCAGCCTGAAACGCCCAACATACGTGATTTCAGCCCTGGTGCGATCAGCGTTTTCATGAACGTCTGCCCGGTCTTGAAATCCTTGCCGCAGATCGGCACGTTGCGGTCCCACGCCAAATCGGCCAGTGCCGGCGCGTCAACACTCAAATGGGGAGCGCCGTTTGCGTAAGGAACGCCCATCTTCAGTGCGGCGTAAGCGTAGATCTGGCTCGGAGAGATTTCCGGGTCGCTCTTTTGTAATCCGCATTCAAATTGCTTTAACGCTTGGTGGACTGACGCTGGCCTGTGGAAGACCTCGGTGGAACCGCACCAGATCATGCACAAACGGTCGACTCCTTTCCGGACTTTGAACTTCCGGATGTCGTCCATCAGCATTTCGGCGTGCTCCATCTTCGAGCCTTTGGGCTTCAGATTCGGTCCGGAAATGCGCCTCACGTAATCACTGTCAAAACACTGCCGGCATCGGGCTGATCTTCTCAAGCGGTTCACGGAGCTGCGCCAGCAGGACATTGTCCAGAACGCCGGCATGAATGGCGGAATCGTAGCAGTTTTCTTCGAAGATGTCCCATCCCCCGAACTCGAGGCTCTCCAGAGCGGCGAGCGGGATGAACTCGTTGATTCGAGGAGAATTACCGTCCGTGCGTTTGCCCAGCCTGATGGTGCCGAGCTGGGTAAGTGATCCGACAGGCTTCGCTATCTGTCGCTTGACCGCCTCCACGCCCGCAATCAACGTCGTGGTTACGGCACCCATGCCCGGAATCAGAACGCCGAGTTTGCCCTCGGCAGGCTGTAGGTGAGGTGTGCTTTTTGAGAGTGTATCTGGCATTGGAAGTCGGGAGGCCGCCGAACTTGGGCGCATGCGAACGTCTTCGGACCCAAATCAAGATCGGCTTGCCATAGAAAAATTATTATGCCATACTCGTATATTCGACGCAACGAATATTCCATGGTGCAGGATTCACTTAGGCGGTTCAAAGCCGAGTTTTTTCAAGCGCTTGCTCACCCCACTCGCATAGCCATCGTTGAGCTTCTCCGCGATGGGGAACTGTCTGCGGGGTCACTCATCAAGCGCCTCGGAATAGAACAAGCCAATGCATCGCAACACTTGACAGTGCTGCGCTCGAAACACATCCTCATAAACCGCAAGGTCGGAAATCAGGTCTTTTACTCCCTTCGCGACCGGTTGATCCTGGAGGTTTTGGACATCATGAGGCAGTATTTCTATGCGCACTTGGCCGAGGGCCAAGTGATGCTCGATGAGATCAAATTAGATGCGGAGACCCGTGCTCAGGCTTGACCGACCATCGCTGAAGCCTCGCTCCGCCCCAAGGGGCTGCAGAGCGCAGGATTCTGGCTTGCCTGATGGCCGACTTGACATTAAAGCTGTTGGTTGGCCTCTACCCATCCCGTTCGCAATCGCGTTCGGAGTGCGTACAGAAATCCGTGCCGCTCTCGGAGTTCCGCTTGACGGTTCCGGGAATTCAGCATTGACCTTCATGGGTGCGGGCATGAAGCTGCGCCTGAAATCCAGGATCAATCTGATCGAGAGCACAACGTCCTTATTAGCAATAGTCATTCGGAGCAACAGCGATCTATGTTTCAAAATGTAGTGGGCGTCGCCCAGAAAACCGGCATCTCAGAAGACGTTATTCACGCATATGTCAGTCGCGGCTGGCTCGCGACTGTCACCAAACAAGGGACAACGTTCCTGCCCGTGCATCAGCAGTACAGGTTGAAGTTTGTTCACCACCTTCGGATAAAAATGGGCCTCAGCGACCATGAAGTTACTACCGTCCTGCGATTTGATAGCCCGCCCTATTCTCTCGCGAATGTCCCATTGATATTGGCGGAGCACTGTCGTCGATCCGATGAAGTTAGGGCCAGCGCCGGCTGACCGACGACCGATTGCGTGTCGAGGGCGCGCGGAAGGAGGTAGAAGAAAGAAGGGGTTTGTGACAACGAAAGTCGTTCTGCTGATTGAGGACGATTGGATGGTTCGCAAGGTTGTTCACGCCTGCCTTGAGCACGACGGATATCGTGTTTTGGACGCAGCGAATAGTCAGATGGCGCTGTTGCTGTGGAACGGATGGGCCACCCGGATTGCTCTGATCATCGTGGACGAAAGCCTGAAGGAACCTGTCTCAGGCTCCTAGGTGGCCAGATTGATGCGCGAAAGCAGACCGGATGTGCCGATCCTGCAGATGTCGGGCCACACCTTCGGTTTCGTTGCGGATCACGGTGGGATTGTTCCGCAGTCCAGCTTCCTGGAAAAGCCGTTCCGAGCAGACCAGTTACGAGCCGCAGTAGACGACCTAATACAAGGGTCCAGATGAATCATCCTGAGACAACGCGAGCCCTCGTTAGTCAGCGGTGATTCCGAAATGAGCAGAGGAGAACAAAGCCTGTGATACGCGACGAAGATGCGCTGGAATACCATGCTTCCCTCCCAGCAGGGAAGATCGCGATCCGTCCAGCGCTGCAAGTCATCCCGATGCAACAGGGAGTCGGAAAGCGTATGACTACACGGGCATCGAATTGGTTGCCGAGCGCTGAGTTGCGGAATAGTTCTCAACATTTCCTCCGACCACCGCTCGGTCGCCGGCGTTGGCCTTCTCTGATTACAGATCGCAGGAAACTTGGAATGAATGCACTACAGGTTGTACAGTCGTCAGCGTCGTCCACCGACTTCTATGATCTGATCGCGCCTATTTACGATCACCATTGGGGCTGCCAATTCTTCCCCGAGGCACTCCTCCAGTTCCGTCGCTACATTTCGCCACGCGTGCCTCCAAACGCCAGAATTCTTGACCTCTGCTGCGGCTCAGGCCGCTTCGCCGCATATTTGGACAAGGCGAACTACAGAGTGACCGGAGTTGATTCATCTCGGAAACTCCTTGCACAAGCGGCCGAACGTGCGCCCGGCGCTTGCTTGGTGTGTGCCGACATGTCTGAATTTCAGTTGCCCGAATTGTGCGATGTGGCAGTTTGCTTCTATAATGCCCTGAATCACGCACGAGACGACAAGGAATTGAGGCGAATTTTTGGGAGCGTAGCGTCTCACCTCGTTTGCGGTGGATACTTCCTCTTCGACATTATCTCGGAAAGGGAGTTGAGTTATTGGAGCGGTGAGGAGTATGTTCTTTCAGAAGACATGCTGTATGAGTTGAATTATTCGTACGCGACTTCAACTCGGACTGCGACATGCCGGGTGAGGGTGAGATCCCGAAAGGAACCAGACTATATTGAGGCTGAAGCGCTATCTGAACAAAGGCCTATTCACGCGTCGGTTATTCGTGCTGGTCTGCGTTCTGTGGGCTTCTGCGTAGTGTTTATCAGGCCCTTCCGCCGTACATCTCTCGATGGCCGGTTAGTCGTACTTGCGAAAAGACTCTAATGTCAGAGCGTGCCCGAACCACATAGATGAAGATGAATCGTTTTGCGGAGCCGAGGCCCACTCAAGACCGGCGAAACAGTGCCACCAAAGTGGACTTATGAGGATCGTGTTCTGCCGCTAAAGGAGCCGAAGACCAACGGGCCACGACAGGTAAGTCAAATCGGAAAGCCACCTGCAACGGAAGCGGTGACCGGGATTTGATGGCAAGTGTTATGGAGTTGCACTACAACGGGTTCACAGAGTTGGACAATGTCAGGGAACAATGGCAAACAACGGGAAAAGTCACTCAATACGAGCGATTGGGATACGGCCTTGGGCAAAGTTAACCAGATGGTGCTCACTGGCGACATGGAGCCGGCCAGGCCAGCGAAAACCGTCGTCGCTGCGATCGACGAATATTTTGTGGAAGAGGCATCAAGGGGTATCCAAGACTCAACACGCAAGAGTTTCCATAAGTTCCTGGATGGCAACCACGGAGACAGTAGCGCCATCAACGGTTTAACTTCGCCACTACTTCCGTAGGTTTT
>ODAK010006817.1_pt1 | contig 11480 bp, 9 predicted proteins | sample 1539591 | NCBI WGS metagenome assembly ODAK01 (sample SAMEA3539303, study PRJEB22396) | soil metagenome | biome: tundra; feature: field; material: soil | place: USA | collected 2010-05 | depth 0.15 m | reverse complement strand
AGGCGCTGGTGCGCATCGCCGCCAGCGGCGTCAACTTCATCGACATCTATTTTCGCACCGGCCTGTACAAAGCCGACCTGCCGGTGGCCATCGGCAGCGAAGCCGCCGGCACCGTGGAAGAGGTGGGCGAAGGCGTCACCGAAGTCGCGCCCGGCGACCGCGTGGCCTATGCCATGGCCCGCGGTTCCTACGCCGAGTACGCCGTGGTGCCCTCCGTCCAGTTGGTGAAGATCCCCGCGCACGTCGATTTCCACAGCGCGGCGGCCGCCATGCTGCAAGGCATGACCGCCCACTACCTCACCCACTCCACGTTTCCCCTCAAAGCCGGCGACACTTGCCTGGTGCACGCAGCCGCCGGCGGCGCCGGCGGATTGATCGTGCAGATGGCCAAGAACCTCGGCGCCCGCGTCTTCGGTACGGTTTCCACCGCGGAGAAGGCGCAGATCGCGCGCGATGCCGGCGCCGACGAAATCATTCTCTACACGGAGCGGGAGTTCGACGTCGAAGTCCGGAGCCTCACCGGCGGCCGCGGCGTCGACGTGGTCTACGATTCGGTCGGCCAGACCACTTTTGAGAAAAGCCTCAACGCGCTGCGCCCGCGAGGCACGCTGGCGCTCTTCGGCCAATCCAGCGGCTCCGTGCCGGCCTTCGACCCAGCCATTCTCAACGCCAAGGGCTCGTTGTTCCTCACCCGCCCCAGCCTGGGGCATTACCTGCTGACGCGCCAGGAACTGCTGTGGCGTGCCGGTGATGTTCTCGGCGCGATGGAAGCCGGCAAGCTGCGTTTGCGCATCGATCGCACCTATCCGCTGGCCGATGCCCCTAGCGCCCACCGCGATCTGGAATCCCGCAAGACCGCCGGCAAACTGCTCCTTGCCATCGGCTGATCCATGACGCTCCAGGTCAAGGCGACGCTCGGCTCCGTGCTGCTGGCCACCATCATGGTCACGCTCGTCTCCAGCGTGGATCTTGGCAGCTACATGAATCTCGGGCTGGAAGCCACCTTCGAGCGCGCCGATTCCATCAAGGATGTGGCCAAGGACGCGGTCATCGACGCGCTCAACCGGCGGCGCGACGTGCCATTGCGCGAAGCTCTGCGCGATCCCGAGCTCAAGCGCAAACTTCTGAGTCTGCTGCGCTCGCCGAATGGCGTCCTCTCCATCGACATGGTATCGGCGGAGAACCGGGAGGTACTGGCCAGCACGCTGGAAAACCGCATCGGCAGCACCCCGTCGGAGCCGGATTTCAGTAAGCTGGTGCACGAGCGAAGCTGGTTCGAAAAATTGAAGGTCCTTTTGTACGAGGGCCGGCGCTACTACATGCTGCAGGACCCGGTGGGCTCCAACGGGGCCACCCTCTTCTACGTGCGCGTGGTCATTTACCCCGCGCTGATCCGCCCGCCGCTGAAGGACACGCTGTATCAACAGGCGGAAGTGGCGATTTTCTCCGTGGGGGGCGCCGTACTGCTGACGTTCCTGTTCTCCATGGCGGTTTTTCGCTCGCTCGGCCACATCGGACAAATGCTCGATCGTGTCGCCACGGGCGATTACGAGCCCGAAGTCCTGCCCGCGGGCAAGGCCGCCACCGACGAGCTCTCGGTGATGGCGTCCAAAGTCAGTCTCCTCGGCGAGCGCCTGCGCGGAGCCCAATACGAAGTCTCCGACCTGCGCGGCAACATCGACCACCTGCTGCAGGATCTGGAAGACGCCGTCTTTATCTTCAACCGCGAATTGCGCCTGGTCTTCGCCTCCGGATCGGTGGAGAAGTTCCTGGACCGCGACCGCGCCGATCTTCCCGGGCAATTGGTGTCCGGCGTGTTCCCGCCCTCCACCACGCTGGGCCTTCTGGTGGCGCAATCCTCGCAAAACGGCCGCGCCATCCGCAACCGCCGCGTTCCTCTCTCCGCGGCCGGTCAGGCCTTCGCCGGCCCCGCCGTGGTGCTGCTCTCCGTGGACATACTCGAGACCCTTCCCGGCGGCCCCGCCGGCGCCGGCGGCATCCTGGTCCGCGTGCGCGACCCGGAGGCGCAGCGCAAGATCGGCCGCGAGCTGCAGACCGCCGACCGCCTCACGGCCATCAGCCGCATCACCAGCGGCGTCGCCCACGAGGTCAAGAACCCACTCAACGCGATCCTGCTGCATGTCGAAGTGGCGCGCTCCAAACTCTCCCGCGGCGAGACGGATGTCACCGAACAAATGGAAATCATCTCGCGGGAAATTCTCCGCCTGGACCGCGTGGTGCGCACCTTCCTCGACTTCACGCGCCCCGTGGAACTGCAGTTGGATAATGTCCCCCTGCAGGAACTGGTGCGGGAAATCGTCGAACTGGCGCGCCCGCAAACCGACGCCGCCAATATCCGCGTGTCGGTCCAGGAGGAGGCCGACGGGGTCGAAGTGCGGGTGGATCGCGACCTGCTCAAACAGGCGGTGCTCAACGTAGTAGTGAACGCCATGCAGGCCATGCCCGAGGGCGGGGAACTGCGCTTTGAATCCTCGGCCAGCAAGGACAACGCGGAACTGCGCATCTCCGACACGGGCCCGGGCATCCCTCCCGAGTTGCGCGACAAGATCTTCCGGCTCTACTTCAGCACCAAGAGCGAAGGTTCGGGAATTGGTCTGGCCATGACCTTCCGGATCGTGCAGATCCACGATGGTACAATCGATTTCACGAGCGAGCCGGGAAAAGGCACCACATTTCTGATCTGTCTGCCCATCGCGGTGTGATCCATGAAAGCCAAGGTACTCCTCGCCGCCCTTTCCTGTGTCCTGCTCGCCGGCTGTTTGTTGCGGCGCACGCCGGCCAAGTCCGTCGCCGCGCCGGCGGCGCCGGCGCCGCTGGCCAAGCCCGCGCCCGCGCCGCCTCCGCGCGCCCTCTCCATCCCTCAAACCCATGTCGAGCTGCCCAAGCCGCAGCCGGTGGACCCCGCGGCCCTGGAGACCGAGCCGCCGCCGCCGGAGGAGCCGCCCGCCGCCGCCGCCACCGCCCCGCCCCGCTCGCGGCGCGCCAATCCGGCTGTCAGCCAACCCGCCCCCACGCCCCCAGCCGCCGCCGGGCCGCCTCCCGACACGCGGGAAACCGTCGAGGAAATTGTCCCGGCCGCCGAGTTGAAGCGCCTGCTGGAGGACGCCCAGGCGCGCCGCCGCGAGGCCAATCAGATTCTGGAACAGCTCGGCCGGCGCTTGAGCGGCGCCCAGCAAAACGTGGCCGCTACCATCCGGAGTTTTCTCGCGCTCTCCGACGAAGCCGAGAAGCGCAATGACCTGCGCCAGGCGGATTCCCTGGCCGAGCGCGCCCAGATTCTCGCCAAGGAATTGCAGAGTGGAAAATAACCTCTACCAACAACGCCGCGCGGCCGTTGCCGCCGCGCTGCCGGCACGCAAACTCGATTGCCTGCTGGTGGCCTTCAGTCCCAACCTGCGCTACCTCTCCGGCTTCACCGGCAGCAACGGCGCTCTGTTGATTCTGGCGGGGCAGAGCGTCCTGTTCACCGACCCGCGCTACCGGACGCAGGCCTCGCAGGAATCCACCTGTAAGATCCGTATCTGCAAAGGGCCGCTGGTGATGGACCTGCTGGCGACGCTGGCCAAAACCGGCGTCAAGCGGATTGGCTACGAGCCCGCGCGCATGACCTGCGACACCTTCCAAAGCATCCAGTCGCGCCTCCCGATGCGCGCGTCGCTGGAACCCGTCACCGGCTGGATCGAAGAGCTGCGCATGCTGAAATCCGCCGCCGAGATCGCTCTCATCCGCCGCAGTGTGGCGACCAACTCCCGCGCCTTCGAGCAGACCATGACGCGCGTCAAGCCCGGTATGCGGGAATGCGATCTCGCCGCTGAGCTGGAATACCGCATGCGCCGGCTGGGCGCCGAAAAGCCCAGCTTCGAGACCATCGTGGCCGCCGGCGTCCGCTCCGCCCTGCCCCACGCGCAACCCACCGCCGCGCGCCTTTCGCCCGGCGACCTGGTGGTGGTCGACATGGGCGCCTTTCAGGAAGGCTACGCCAGCGACATGACGCGCATGCTCTCGGTGGGCGCTCCCACCGCGAAAGTCAGGCGCATGTACCGCGCCGTGCTGGAGGCGCAACTCGCCGCCATCGAGGCGGTGCGCCCCGGCGTCACTACGGCCAGCGTGGATGCCGCCGCGCGCCGCGTCCTGGCCGGTTATGGCCTCGACCATTGTTTCATCCACTCCACCGGGCACGGACTCGGCCTGGAGATCCACGAACCGCCGCGGCTCGGCAAGCGCGATCGCCACCGCCTGCGCCCCGGCATGGCGATCACCATCGAGCCCGGCGCCTACATCGAGGGTTTCGGCGGCGTGCGCATCGAAGATACCGTGCTGGTCACCGAAACCGGCTGCGAGATTCTCACCCCCACGCCGAAAGACCTCCGCGTGGTTTGATCGGGGACCGCTAGAAATCCTTGACCGGCTCCACCCTTCCCATCAACGCGGTCCCCAACAGGAGCGCGATGGGCATCAGCAGCCCGATTCCGACGAACACCGGCGCATAGCTGTGGGTGACATCGAGCGTGCGGCCCACGGCCCACGTGCTGATCACGGAGCCGAGCGTGGAACCCGTCCCGCCGATCCCGTACACCGACGCCACGGCGCGCGGCGGAAAGTAATCGCCCGGCAGGCTGTGTATGGTGATGGACCAGAACATCCAGAAGAAAATCGCCACCGAAATCATGGCGATGGTCCAAAACAGGGAGTGCGCGAAAACCGCCAGGATTCCCAGCGGCGAGAGCAGCGCCGCCCCCACCATCAGAGTCTTGCGCGTGCGATTGGCGCTCCAGCCGGCGCGTTGCAGGCGGAGCGTCAGGTATCCGCCGGTGAAGTTTGCCACGTCGGCAACCAGAAAAGGAATCCACGCCACGGCGGCGATGCCGGCCATGCTCAGGCCGCGTTCGCGAGTCAGAAACTCCGGAATCCAGAAGACGTAAAAGAACCACAAGGGGTCGGCAAAGAAGCGGCAAAAGAAGACCGCCCAAGTCTGCCGGTAGCGCAGTAATTCGACCCAGCGCACACGATCCGCGGCGGAGACAGGCGCGCTCTCGGCGATGGCCATTTCCGGATGGGAGCGCCGGAAGAGCTGAAACGCCAGGACCCAGAGGAAGCCGATCGCCCCGGTGGCGAGGAACGCGCCGCGCCAACCGGCGATCGCCGTGACCCCCACCACCAGCGGTGGAGCGATCATCGCGCCCAGGCTGGACCCGCTGTTGCAGACGCCGATGGCCAGCGTGCGGGCCTCGGCCGGCACCCAGGTGGCGGTGGCTTTGGCGAATGCCGGCCACGCCCCCGCCTCGCCCACTGCCAGCAGGCTGCGCAGCATACCCAGGCTGAGGGGCCCCCGGACCAGGGAGGTCAGCATCCCGGCCGCCGACCACCAGCTCACCGATAGCGTGAGCCCGCGGCCCACGCCCAAGCGGTCGAGCACCCATCCGGCGAAGGGAAGGGCGATGGCGTATGTCGCCATGAACGCGTTCACGATGGCCGCGTATTGGCCATTGCTCAAGTGGAACTCGCCGCGCAGCACGGGGGCCAGCACCGACACTACCTGGCGATCGATGAAGTTGATCGTGGTCTCGCCGAGAAGGAGGGCGATCAGGATAAACAGCGCGCCGCGCGTGAAGACGGGGTCAAATTTGGGCGCGGCGGCGGGCGATGCCGGGTTGGCTTCCCGCGGGCTCAGGCTGGACATGGGTTCACAGTATCATCGTTGAGCGAAGTCGCGCCGGGACACGAGAGTCAGAAATACAAATGGCCACCGATGAACACAGATGAACACAGATAAACACAGATAAGAAAAGACCTTGGTATATCTGTGTTTATCGGTGTTCATCGGTGGCCAATAATGATGACTTCAGAGCTTCTCCAGGCCCGGGTAATTGACCAGTACGACGCCGTGACGCAGCATGGCGGCCCGCACCTCCGGCGCCACCAGCGCGGCCAGTTCCGCTTCCCGGCTCTCCTTCAATCGCGTGGGCGCGGCGCGCAGGGCCGGGCCGCAGCGCCCCGGATGGACCATCAACTCCGTGCTGCCCTCCGGAATCAGCGACATCAATTCCACCAGCTCCGCCGTGCGCAGACGGCCGGTAATCTGGAACCCCGCGAAGTGGTCCGTGGCGCGGCACCCGTGCCGGGCCAGGACGCGATGGAATCGCCGCCTGAGCAGCCCCAGCGCGCCGCTGGTCAGGCGCTTGAGGCGCGGCACCCCGCCGCGCAGCGCATGCAGCGGAAAATCGAACGGCCGCCGCACCCAGCGCACATCGAACTCCTCCCCCAGGCGCGCTACCGCGTCCAGCACCGAAGGCGCCAGGTGGGTGTGCTTGTGAGTATCCAGGTGGGTAGGCGCGAGGCCCGCGTCGACGATGCGCCGCACCTGCGCCGCCAGCTCGTCGTACACCCGAATCCGGCCGGCGGCGAGCGCGGCCACAAGTTGCGCCACCGTCATCGGGAACGCCTTCCCGGTGACCAGCGAGTGCCCGCCGATGAGCACCAGGTGACAGCCGATGTCCAGCCCCGGCGTCTCGCGCGCCAACCGGACGGCATCCTCGAAGGCGTCGCCGTTGGCCATCAGAGTGGTGGCGGTCAGAATCCCGCCGCGGTGCGCTTCCACGATGCCGGCGTTGACGTCCGGCGTGAAACCGAAATCGTCGGCGTTGACTACGAGTTGTTTCCGCGGAATCAAAACAGCGTCAGCCGGATGGTGAGAAACTTCTTGGGATTGGCCCGCATGTCCTTGGCCAGCGACTGGAACTCGCGCGTGGCGCCGTTGAGCGAGTCGTACAACTGCGGATTGACCACCAACTGCCCCAGCGTGCCTTGTCCGGAGTTGATCTTGTCGATGGTGCCGTTGAATTTGGCTACCAGTTCTTCCAGCCGCTGGTGCAGCGCGTCATCCTTGAGCAGTTTGCCGGCCGTCCCCTTGCCGGCATTGAGATCGGCCAGCAGCGCGCGAATCTCCCCGAGCGAAGCTTTGGCATCGTCATACAGCGCCGGATCCTTGAGCAGTTTGCCGGCGCTGCCGTGGCCGGCCTGCAAGTCGGCCAGCAGGGCATCGACGCGCTTGATGGGCGAGCGGATCTCCTGGTAGAGGGCGTCGTCGTAGATCAGCTTGCTGATGGTGCCCTGGCCTTTGCGCACGTCGGCCAGCAGATTCTGGCCTTCGCTGGCGATCCCGTTCAATCGGTTGTAGAGCTCGTCGTCCTTCAGCAATTTGCCGATGTTGCCCTTGCCCGCCTCCACGCCGGCCAATAGCGAATCCAGCCGGTTGACGATGGTCTGGAAAGTTTGCAGCAGGTTGGCGCTCTGCGCCATCAGTTCGGGGATGTCCTGGGCCTGCAGGCTCTTGAGTTCGGCGCCATCCTTCACCGTCAGAGCATTGCGCCCCTTGGTGATGTTGATGAACTTGTCGCCCAGCAGGTTGGCGGCGCTGATGCCGGCCACCGAATCCACCGGAATCTGCGGCAGAAACTTCTCCTGCACCTTCATGATGAATTCCACGGCCCGCTTGGGTTCGGCGGATTTGATCAGCTCGATGCGGTCGAGCGAGCCGATGGTGAAGCCGTTGAGCCGCACCGGGGTGCCTTCCGCCATACCGCTGGCATCGTCCATGAAGGTGTGCAAAAGCGCGGTCTTCTGGAAAAATCCCCTGGAACTGGTCAGCAGAAAAATCAACACCGCCAGAATCAGGAACGCGGCCAGTCCCAACACCCCAACCTTCAACTGCGACCAGCGTACTTTCTTCGGATCCGCCATGGTCTAGACTCGCTGCTTTACGAACTTGTTGATATATGGGTCTGTCGAGGACTCGATTGCGTCCTGGTCACTCTCGAATATCAGCCGGCCTTCCTTCAGCACCATGAAGGTGGTTTGCGATTTCCGGTTGGCCCCGTTATGTGCGGGCTGCAAGACTCCTTGCTCCGAATTGTAGCGAAAATTCGCCATCAGGTTCCCGTCCTGAAAGCGGTGCGTCACCAGCAAGGTGGTGGCCTGGCTCACGTCGCGCTCCTTGATCAGCAGCGCCATGATGGTGTGCGCCGTAATCGGGTCCAGCCCGGCGGTGGGCGAATCGTACATTTGCAGCGGCGGCTCCGTGACCACGGCGCGGGCGATGGCGGCGCGCCGCCGCATTCCGCCGGAAAGCTCACTGGGAAACTTCGCCAGCGTGCCGCCCAGTTCCACGAACTCCAAGGTCCGTTTCACCCGCGGCAGCACATCGGCCTTGGGGCAATGGATCGACGGCTGATTGAGCAGCGGATACGCCACGTTCTCTTCGATGTTCAGCGAATCGAACAGCGCGCTTTCCTGGAACAGCATGCCGATCTTGCTGCGCACGTCGAACAGGCGTTTTTCGGACATGGTGGAGATGTCCTGGCCGAACACAAACACCTTGCCGGATTCCGGTTTGACCAACCCCATGGCGGTCTTCAGCAGCACCGTCTTGCCGCTGCCCGCCGCCCCCAGGATGATGCGCGATTCGCCCTCGAACGCCGCAAACGAAATGTCCCGCAACGCGACGTCTCCATCGAAAGAGACGGTGACGTTTTCGAAGCGCAGCACCGCGGTACGGGTTTCCACGGCCATCAGGATCCGCCCTGGCTCACGAAGACATCGGTGATCAGCAGATCCAGCACGAAAATCAGCACCGTCGCCATCACCATGGCCTGGGTGGTGGACCGGCCCACGCCCTGCGTGCCGCCCGTGGTCTTCAACCCCTGGTAGCAACCCATCAGCGAAACCACCAGCGCGAATACCAGCGGTTTGAGCAGCCCCTGGGTTACGTCATTCCACTCCAGCGCGCGCCAAACCGACGACCAGTACTGCCGGCTTTCGATGCTGAGAATGAATTTGGCGATCACGAAGCCGCCCACCATGCCCACGAAATCCCCGATGATGGTCAATAGCGGGAGCATGACGCACGTGGCGATCACCCGCGGCGTCACCAGTTTCTGGATGGGGTCCGTGCCCAGCGCGCGCATGGCATCGATCTGCTCGGTGACTTTCATCGACCCGAGTTCGCTCGCCATCCCGGTGGAATTGCGGCCCGCCACCATGATCGCGGTGAGCACCGGTCCCAGTTCGCGCACCAGGGTCAAGGAAACCAGCGTGCCGGTCTTGCCGACCTGCCCATATTGCGAGAGAGCGCGCGACATCTGCAGCGCCATCACCGCGCCGCTGAAGGACCCGATCATGACCACAATGGGCAGCGAACCGACGCCGATGGCGTCCATCTGAAGGGCAATGTCGTCGCCGTAGTGAGGGCGGCGGAAGATGTTTTTCAGGGCCCTTCCTGCGAGCAAGAAAAACTCCTGAACAGCAAGTACAGGCTCTTTCAGCAGATCCAGCAAGTAGATTCGGTCCCCGCATTCCGATGCTACCATATAACCGGAAAACCGACCCATGAAGGGACTTACCGACATCCCCGGGATTCGTGCCGGCCACGTCTCGGACTTTGACGCAATCACCGGATGCACGGCCATCCTCTGCGAGCAGGGCGCCGTGGGCGGCGTCGATATCCGCGGCAGCGCCAGCGGCACGCAGGAAATCGACACCCTCAGCCCCGGCCACGTCACCGATCAGGTGCACGGCATTCTGCTGGCCGGGGGCAGTGCCTTTGGGCTGGAAGCCGCGGCTGGCGTGCGGCGCTACCTGGCCGGCCGCAAGGTGGGCTATCCCTTCGGCGGCCAGCACATCCCCATCGTGCCCGGCGCGATTCTCTTCGATCTCGCCATCGGCAAACCCAACGTCCATCCCAACCTCGCCATGGGCGAGGCCGCCGCGGCCGCTGCCACCGCGGACCCCGTGAAGGAAGGCTGCGTGGGCGCGGGCACGGGCGCCACGATCGGCAAGCTCTTCGGTCAACGGCAGGCGATGAAGGGCGGAACGGGATCGTATACCGTCACCCTTCCCGGCGGCGTGCTGGTCTCCGCCCTGGTCGCCGTCAACGCCCTCGGCGACGTGCGCGACCCCTCCACGGGGAAGATTGTCGCCGGCGCGCGCAAGCCGGCCGGCAGCCGCGAATTCATCGATAGCGAAGCCGAAATGAAGCGCGGCGCCATCATCGGCGCCGCCCCCGGTAATACTACCCTCGCGGTGGTCGCGACCAACGCCAGGCTGAACAAAGTCCAGGCCAACAAGCTCGCCCAATTCGCCTCTCTCGGCATGGCGCGCACTATCTACCCGGTGAATACCATGGCCGATGGCGATATCGCCTTCGCCCTCTCACTGGGGACCCTTCCGGCCGACATCAACAACCTGGGTGTGGCGGCAGCCGAAGCCGTGGCGCAGGCCATTCTGCGCGCGGTGCGGCTGGCGACGACTCTTGGCGGCGTCCCCGGTCTCGCCGGTTGATCTGACCGCTCTCTGATTAGATGCTGAGGGAAATCATTATGGGCCGTCGATTAACGCCGATTAACGCCGATAGGCCGTATACCTTCATCCGCGTTCATCGGCGTTCATCGGCGGCCAGTTGTTTTTTTCTCGCGTCACTTACGGTCGCCGCGCTCGCGGCCCAGCCCGCGCCGCCGCCGGCTGCTGGCGCGCCATCCCGCGCCGACATCCTGCGCGGCGGGTACGGACCGTATCGCGCCAACAACGATCTGCTCTTCTACCACCTGGACGTTCGCGTCGACCCGGAAAAGAAATTCCTCAGCGGCAAGGTCGCCATCCGCTTCAAGATGCTGCAGGACGCCACGCGCATCCAACTCGATTTGCACGCCGCGCTGCACGTCGATCAGATACTCCTCGGCGGCGCCACCCTGAAATACGAGCGCGATTCCGGCGCCGTTTTCGTGGACTTTCCCGAAACTCTGCGCGCCGGCCGCACCTACAGCATCGATTTTCACTACTCCGGCAACCCGGTGGAGACCGGCCGGTTCGGCGCCATCACCTTCAAGAAAGACTCCTCCGGCCATCCCTGGATTAATACGGCGTGCGAAGGCATCGGCGCCAGCGTCTGGTGGCCCAATAAGGATCAGTGGCGCGACGAGGTGGAGAGCATGGAAATCAGCGTCTCGATTCCCAACGATCTGGTGGACGTCTCTAACGGGAAGTTCATGGGGAAAACCGATCTTGGCGACGGGTACACACGCTGGGACTGGCTGGTGCAATACCCCATCAACAACTACGACGTCTCGCTCAACATCGGCAACTACCAGCACTGGGCCGACCGCCTCGGCGACCTGCCGCTCGATTTCTACGCCCTGCCCGAAGACCTCGAAAAGGCCAAAAAGCAGTTCGTGCAGGCCAAGGGAATGCTGGAAGCCTACCAGCATTACTTCGGCGAGTACCCCTTCCAGAAAGACGGCTACAAGCTGATCGAGGCCCCCTACTCCGGCATGGAGCACCAGAGCGCCGTCACCTACGGCAACCATTTCGCCAACGGCTACCTGGAGCGCGACTGGACCGGCGTCGGCATCAGCCCGCGCTTCGATTTCATCATCATCCACGAAAGCGGGCACGAGTGGTTCGGCAAC
>ODAK010006814.1_pt1 | contig 11484 bp, 8 predicted proteins | sample 1539591 | NCBI WGS metagenome assembly ODAK01 (sample SAMEA3539303, study PRJEB22396) | soil metagenome | biome: tundra; feature: field; material: soil | place: USA | collected 2010-05 | depth 0.15 m | reverse complement strand
GCGCGGTGATCATGGCGCGGATTTCTTCGTGCGCCAGCATCTTGTCGTAGCGCGCTTTCTCGACGTTCAGAATTTTTCCCTTGAGCGGCAGGATGGCCTGGAAGCGGCGATCCCGGCCCTGTTTCGCGGTTCCACCTGCGGATTCGCCTTCGACCAGGAACAGTTCGCAACGATTGGGATCGCGCTCGGAGCAGTCAGCAAGTTTGCCGGGAAGGCCTCCACCATCGAGCGCACCTTTGCGGCGCGTCAGATCGCGAGCCTTGCGGGCGGCTTCACGCGCGCGGGATGCGTCAATCGCCTTATTGATGACCTTGCGGGCGACGGTCGTATTCTGCTCAAAAAATGCGCCCAGTTTTTCGTTGACTACCGCCTGCACGACGCCGGCGATATCGGAATTCAGCTTGCCCTTGGTCTGGCCTTCGAACTGCGGCTGCGGCAATTTCACGCTGATGACGGCGACCAAGCCTTCGCGCACGTCGTCGCCGGTGAGGTTTTCTTTTACGTCCTTGAACAGGCCCATCTGCTGGCCCGCGTAATTGATGGTGCGGGTGAGCGCGGTGCGGAAGCCGGAGAGGTGCGTGCCTCCATCGACGGTGTTGATGTTGTTGGCGAAGCTGAAAACGGATTCGGAGTAGGCGTCGTTGTATTGCAGGCCGATCTCGATGTGCACCTGGTCTTTGTCGGCCTCCATGTAGATGGGCTTGTCGTGCAGCACCTGCTTGCCGCGGTTCAGGTGCTTGATAAATTCGACGATGCCGCCGTTGTACTTGAACTCGGTGCGCTTGGCTTCGCCGGTCTTCGAGTCGGTGGCGCGTTCGTCGGTGAGCGTAATGGACAGGCCGCGATTCAGAAATGCCATCTCGCGCAAACGCTGGGACAAGGTGTCGAAGTTATATTCGGTCGCGGTGAAAATGGAGCGGTCGGGCAGGAAGCGGACGCGTGTGCCTCGCTTCTTGGTGGCTCCGGCTTTTTTCAGCTTGCTGGTGGGCTCGCCCTTGGAGTAAGTCTGCTCCCAGGTGAGGCCGTCGCGCCAGATTTCGAGATCGAGTTCTTCGCTAAGCGCATTAACGCAGCTCACGCCCACGCCGTGCAATCCGCCGGAAACTTTGTAGGTCGAGGAATCGAACTTACCGCCGGCGTGCAAAGTGGTCATGACGACTTGTGCGGCGGGAATTTTTTCGCCATCGATATCCATGTTGTCGACGGGAATGCCGCGGCCGTTATCGACGACCGTGATCGAGTTATCGAGATGAATCGTGACTTCGATCTTGTCGGCATAACCGGCAAGCGCTTCGTCGACCGAGTTATCGACGACCTCGTAGACAAGGTGGTGCAGGCCTAAGTCGCCCGTGGAGCCGATGTACATGGCGGGGCGTTTACGCACGGCTTCCATGCCGCCAAGGACTTTGATCGAGTCGGCATTGTAGTCGCCGTTCGGGGACTTGCCGTTCTTGTTCTTCGCGTCAGCGTTCTTGACGTCGGGGAGTTCTGTGTTCAGTTCTTTCGTGGCCATTCTGCTCCGTGGAAAAAAGCCGGATCGGCGCTTGGGCTGGAGGGCGCTTCCGGGACTAATCGGGTGACTTCAAATCATTGAAATATCTGCTACTTAGCGCTCACCAGAGTTGTTTTATTTTACCACAGAAAAGCTAGATTTTGGGGTCGGAGCCGCGTCTGTAACCGTCGTCTTTTGTGGTTGTTAGGAGGGCGAAGTTTCGCGCAATCGGCGGACGTTAACTACGAGTCGACCATTCGTCGATCCGGGCCGTCTTCCCCCTCGCGCCATGCTTAGCGCTTGGGTTGCATTCCGAGAAAATGAAGTCCCTCGATCAGGTCGTCGACTTCATCCTGGCTGCCCGCGATGAAGGTGAACGAGACGATTTGACCCTTTGCGAGGAGTATGAGAGTGGACTGATGCATGGTGAGCGTCTCGGACAGTGGCTTGGTGAAATCAGCGCGGATGAGTCGACGCGAATCGATCTCGGCTACGTCCGGGTCGCCTTCGGCTTTGAAACCTTTTGAGGTGGTGAGTTCGGTGAGCGGACCGATGTAATCCTCGGCCTTCTTTAGTCCGGGATAGGCGGCGGCGCTTTCAGAGGCGATGACGACGGCGGAGTTGATGGTCTCTCCGATGGCGTTGGGTGGGCGCTCGAAGACAGCGAGCAGGACTTCGCCCGTGGGTTTATCTTTCTCAGGCTTGTCCTTTGGATCGGAGTTTTCTGATGCTTCCTCGTTGCGCATTTCTTTGGTGCGATCAACCCAGCCGTAGGGGATTTGGAAGCGAAAGGCAAAGTTAGCATTGCGGTAAAGCTGCGCGGCTTCGTTCCGGGCAGACTTGGATGGGGGCGCAGCGGGCTTGTGTTGCGTCTGCGACACCGCAATGAGGGAGAGACCGAGAAGCAGCGCGAACGTGATACGGCGACAAATCATGGGTACTCGAATCAGTTTACATGCCTTATCCTGTCAGACGTGCCGCGCCTTTTCTATACCGACCACTATGACTTGCCGCTTCCGGCGGGGCATCGGTTCCCGATCGAAAAATATCGCCTGCTGCGGGAACGACTCGAAGCGGACGGCGGCTTCACGCTGGAACCGGCGCCCATGGCTGGGACTGCGACCATAGAATTGGCGCACGATCCGGAATATGTGCGCGCGTTTGTCGAGGGAAGGCTGGGTGAGTCTGCGATCCGCCGCATTGGATTCCCGTGGTCGGAAGGCCTGGTGAAGCGGACTTTGGCATCGGTGGGCAGCACGTTGGCGGCGACGCGAGAGGCGCTGGGATGCGGCTGGGGTGGAACCCTCGCGGGCGGGACGCATCATGCGTTCCGGGGAGAGGGATCGGGCTTTTGTGTGTTCAACGACATCGCGGTGGCGATCGCATGGCTGCGGGCTGAGCATGGGATTCGACGGGCGGCGGTGGTGGATCTTGATGTGCATCAGGGCGACGGGACGGCAGAGATTTTCCGTGACGATGCGGAGGTGCTCACGCTCTCGGTCCACTGCAAAAATAATTTTCCGCTGCGCAAGCAACGGAGCGGGATCGATGTGGAACTGGAAGCGGGGACCGGCGATGACGCATATTTGATCAAACTCGCCGAGGTGTTGCCGAAGGTCCCCGAGTTTCGGCCGGAGATTATTTTCTACCAGTCGGGCGTGGATGGATTGGCAGAAGACCGGCTTGGCAAGCTGTCGCTGTCACTTTCCGGATTACGAGAGCGCGACTGGCAGGTGATGAAACTGGCCAGTGCGAGCGGCGTTCCACTGGTCATCACATTGGGCGGAGGGTACGCGGAACCGATTCAGTTGACGGCCGAGGCACATGCCAACACGTTTCGCGTGGCACGGGAATTTTTTTGTCGAGATGACGAAAGCGGGCGCTAAGGTATGAGTCCCGGTACAATTTCGTCGGCTGCCGCTTCAGAAAAATCTATGGAACCCACGCTTACAGAAAATGAAGTCCGCGTGCTCGGAGCGCTGATTGAGAAGGACAACACGACGCCCGAGTACTATCCGCTATCGCTGAATGCGCTGGTGAATGCCTGCAACCAGAAGTCGAATCGCGATCCGGTCATGCAGCTTAATGAAAATGCTGTGCGGGATGCGCTCAGCGGCTTGCAGGAACATCGCCTGGCGGGACCGGCGGGCGGAGCGGATAGCCGCGTCACGAAATATGAGCACCGGACGCAGGAGGTATTCAACTTCACACGCGGGGAAGTTGCCCTTCTGTGCGTGCTTTTGCTGCGCGGTCCGCAAACGCCGGGTGAGTTGCGTGGACGCACCGAGCGCATGCACCACTTCGAGACGCTCGACGACGTTCAGTCGGCCCTGCAGAAGCTGATGCAGCGGCAGCCTCCGCTCGCCAAAGTTCTGCCGCGCCAGCCGGGGACGAAGGAGTCACGCTACGTGCACCTCCTCGCCGGGGATGTCGCGGTGGCGGAACTCCCGCAGACGACGACGGCGGCTAGTCGAGAATCAGGCGATGGCGAACGGATTGCGCGACTCGAGGAAGAAGTCGGCGCTTTGCGCAGGGAAGTCGCGGAGTTGAGGGATCAGTTGGAGCGGTTTCGGAGGCAGTTCGAATAACCGCTGTCATCCTGAGCGGAGTGGCTGCTGCGCGAAGCGGAGCAGCCACGGAGTCGAAGGACCCCTACTCTCACTCCAATGATGCCACGCTAGGCGTATTCCCACCGCCGCGCCACTCTGCGGGCGATTGCGAACAACACAATCGCAATCCCGACGAGAACCAGAACCTGCGGCCAGAGGTGAGAGATCGGCTCGTCGCGCCAGAAGATTTTCGTGAATCCGTCAATGGCCCAGGCGTTGATGGTCAGCAAGCCCGCCTTCTGCATCGCTTCCGGCATCAGGAAGCGCGGGAACATGCTGCCGCCAATCGAGGACATGACAAGAATGACGAGGGTAGAGAGCGCGCCCAGTTGCGCGCGCGTCTTGCAGATGCTGGCCAGCAACAGACCAAACGAGGCCACGGCCACGGATGTACAAACTCCCATCACCATGAATCCCGGAATGTGCGACCAGAAATCGAGCTTGAATACCGCCCATCCCCACAGAAACATCAGCACAAGTTGCGAAAACGCGAGCACCGAGTTGTAAGTCAGCTTGCCCAGCATCAGGGAAGTCATGGTGACGCGCGAGGCGAGCACGCGATCGAGAGTGCCGCTCTCGGCTTCATCAAGCAATGCGCCGGCCGCCCCGCTCGCCGTGAAGAGCAGGAACATCACTCCGATCGCGGCCGCGTAGAAAGAGACCATCGGATTGTTCTTGTTTTCACCGACGACCGCGCGGGATGTGACCGCGATAATTCCACCGCTGCCGGAGTCGCTGGAAGCGGTCGTCGCAGCGCCGCTCTCTTCTCGCTCGCGCAGGGAGCGCAGGCCCTCGTCGAGCCGATCGCGCTGATCCTTGGTGAGTCCACCGGCAAATTGATCGAAGTATTTCGATCCCTGCTCGGCCATCACGTCGGGCATGGCAGTCACGGCGACCTTCTGCAGAAGACCCGCGACTACCTGCGGCGCAATTGCGTCGCTGCTGTCTTCAAGCAGTTGAATGGTAGGGCGGCTGGCATCCCGGGGGCCGAACGAAATCGGATTCTCGCCGAAGCCATGCGGAATGATCAGGGCCACCGGCGCGGCTCCCTCTTTGACTGCGACCTCTGCCGTCGCGGCATTGTATTCGGGTTGCTCGGCGCCTTTGACGGGTGCGGGACGTGTCTTTACGACAAGCGAACCTTCGCTTTGCAGGCCCTTTACCAGGCGCTGCGAGGCACGAGTGTGGTCTTCATCTACGACGAGCACGCTGACTTTCGGAGTCGCGTTGTGACGGCCACCGAAAATCGAGGCGAAAATGCTGAAGAAGACAACCGGAAGAATAAAACTCAGCGCGAGCGCGGCCCGATCGCGGCGCAGGGAAACGATGGCAGTGCGAACGATGGCGGAGATCATCATAGTGAGGCCATTAGTGCGAGATCAGTCGCGCAGCTCCCTTCCCGTCAAGTGCAGAAAGACGGATTCGAGGTTCGGCTTGCGCAGCGATACGTCGAGCAATTCGAGCCCGGCCTTCGCGGAATCCTCGAGCAGACCGGCAATCTCGGTCGGATGCTCAATCGTGAATTGCGCGGCGCCGTCGACCGGCTGGCCGCCGTGCTGCGCGACCCAGGCAGCCACGCGCTCATCCGCTCCCGCAAAACGCGCCAGCACCTGGCTGCGCGATCCGAAAGCATTCTGGACGAGCTCGGCGTTGGTGCCGAGCGCAATGATCTTGCCATGATCGACGATGGCGACCCGATCGCACAAACGCTCAGCCTCTTCCATGTAGTGCGTGGTGTAGATGATCGACATGCCCTCGTCGCGCAGTTTCTCGATCATTTCGAAAATGTGGTTGCGCGACTGCGGATCGACGCCCACGGTGGGTTCATCCATGAGGACGAGCTTGGGCTGGTGAATCATGCCGGCCGCCATGTTGAGGCGGCGCTTCATTCCGCCCGAAAGATTTTTGACAAGCTCGCCGGCCCGATCAGTGAGCGTGGACCAGCCGAGGCAGCGGTCCACGGCCTGCTCGAGCGTCGCGCCGCTCAGGCCGTGGTAGCGGCCGAACGATTGCAGGTTTTCGCGGCAGGTAAGGCGTGGATAGAGCGCCAGTTCCTGCGGAATCCATCCCAGCGAGTTGCGCGCGGCCGTTGAATCCGCCGGTGCGCCGAAAACCTGGATTGTGCCTGCGTCGGGAATCACGCGCCCGACAATGCTGCGAATCAGCGTGCTTTTGCCAGCGCCGTTTGGTCCAAGCAGTCCCAGGCATTCCCCGCTGCGGAGTTCGAGCGTGATGCCATTGACGGCGGTCACCTGTCCAAAGCGCTTGACCAGCCTGTCAATGCGCAAGGGCTGCAAAGAAGTGGACGTGGCGGCTCGCGTAGACAACCGTGCAATCTCCTCGTAGCTCTCCACCATACTATGGATTACGCTGCGGAGTCAGCGCTGGTTTCACGGAAAGCATTGTGTGCAGAACTTAAAGACATAAGGGAGCATGACCGCCGCGGGCCCTACAGCACCCGTTCGTGCGTGTATCCGGACGCCCCCAGGGCGGAGATGATTTCTGCGATGTGATCCGGGCCGCGCGTTTCCATGGTGATTTCGATGGCCGTCTCGCCCAGGTTCACGCCGTGGTAGGCGCGGTCGTAGTCGGTTTCGACGATGTTGGCGCGATGCTGCGCCAGGATCGAGGTCAGCCGGTGCAGAGCGCCGGGAAAATCGCCGAGATGAACGCGGAGTCGAACGAGTCGCCCGTCTTTGACCAAGCCGCGTTCAATGATGCGCGCGAGCAGCGTCACGTCGATGTTGCCGCCGCAGACGAGCACAGCTACCTTCTTCTCGATGCACGGCAGCTTGCGGTTCACCAGGGCCGCGATCGCAGCCGCTCCGGCACCTTCGGCGAGAGTCTTTTCGCGTTCGAGGAGCAGAAGAATCGCGTTGGCGATTTCCTCTTCTTCGACGGTCACAATGTCATCCACATACTTCTGAACCAGTGGGAGCGTCCGCTCCCCAGCGCGCCGGACAGCGATGCCGTCGGCGATGGTTGAGGCCGCGTTCAGCGTGACCGGCTTGCCTTCCGCCACGGCGACTTTCATCGAAGGCAGGCGCGAAGGCTGCACTCCGAACACCTGGATTTTGGGATTCGTTTCTTTCACAGCGCAGGCGATGCCACCGATGAGTCCACCGCCGCCGATCGGGACCACCACGACTTCCAGATCGGGATGCTGCTGCATGAGTTCCAGCCCGATCGTCCCCTGGCCCGCGATCACCGCGTCGTCATCGAAAGGATGGACGAAGGTCAGACCGCCTTCCTGGCCACGGCGGATGGCTTCTCCACACGCTTCATCATAGTTCGCACCGTGGAGAACGACATCCGCACCATAGCCGCGCGTGGCGGAGACCTTGATTAACGGTGTGGTCAGCGGCATGCAGATCTGTGCCCGGATGCCGAGCCTGCCGGCATGGTAAGCAATGCCCTGTGCATGGTTTCCGGCCGAGGCGGTAATCACCCCGCGGGAACGTTCGTCAGCGTTGAGCAGAAGCAACTTGTTGAGCGCGCCGCGCTCCTTGAAGGCGCCGGTGCGCTGCAGGTTTTCGAGCTTCAGATAAACCTGGTTGGCGGTGGACTGTGAAAACGTCTCGGAACGCGCGCAGGGGGAGAGATAGATGGAAGCCCGAATGCGGCCCAGGGCCGCTTGGATGTCGTCCAGAGTGATCATTCTTATCAGGTGTACCAGTGTAACTGGGATGCGGACCCCATTATCTTACTGAAAAGCCGTGTCCAAATCTGGCGGGGGAACGAAGGACGTAGGGATAGCACGTCCAAGTTGCGCCTTCCGTCATGTACCTCCCGCCCGCGGGATACGCCCTTTCGAAACCTTTGCAGGCGTGAGAATGCCCGTCAGAATGGGGTTTTAGAGGATTCAGCCTCCAGGACTAATAGCTATGTCGACCGGTAATGCGTCCGCTCTGCCGAGCCACCGAAAATCGGTTGCGAGCGTCGTGCTTTTTGACTTGCCCGAAAACTCCGAATCCTTGTTGGCGGAATGTTTCCGTCAGTTTGGAATTGACACCGTTCGGCTCGCCCATGAAGATGCCGGGCGTTTACAAACAGAGAAGTTTGAGGCCTGCGTCCTGCCGCTGGGACCGTCAGCGGGGGAGATCATCGAACTGGCGCGGGGATCGAATTCCAATAGCCGCATTGTGATTTACGGGCTGGGCGGCACCGCCAAGGACGCTCTGCGCTATTCCAAATTGTGCATCAACGCGGTGTTTCATGAACCGCTGGAGCGCTCTGCGGCGCTCAAACTGGTGCGCTCAAGCCGAAACCTGATATTGCACGAATTTCGACGCTACGTGCGCATCCCCGTCATGACGGAGGTGCGACTGGCGACTGGCGACGGCGGACGCGTCACAGCAACCAGCCAGGAAATCAGTACGGGAGGAATGTCGCTCAAGGGCAATCACCCGCCCGAACCGGGAAGCATGGTGGAAGTGTCCTTTTCATTGCTGACGCTGCCGCGCGTCTGCGTGCGTGGAAATGTCGCTTGGAAGAAGACCAACAAAACCTTCGGAGTTCGCTTCGATTCGAGCGACGAGCGGCGTCAACGGCTGAAAGAGTGGCTGGTGGCTTATCTGGAAGCGTAGGAGACTTGTTTCCCGCTTTCTCGCCTCGCTGAAAGCCTTCGAACCCCGGCTACAATGTCTGCGTGAGTTCTCCTCCAGTTGTTGAGCCGAGTCTTGCCGCGCCGAATCGGTCCTCTGGTTTGAATGCGCGCCGATTCTCCCTTCGACAAAGAATTCTGTTGTGGCTCATCAGCTGGACGAGCTACTGCGCTATTGCGCTGATTGGGCCGACTCTGCGCTGCTCCATTTCATGGGAGGAGCCTCCTACGCCGCCGGATGCCACTTTCGAAACGCCGGTGATCTACGCCTTTTGGCATCGCGCAGTGTTTGCGAGCGCCTGGTTGTGGAGAAAAATTGGGATTGCGGTGATGGTGAGCCGCAGCTTCGACGGAGAATATATCGCTCGCACGATTGAGAAGCTCGGCTACGTCGCGGTTCGCGGATCGAGCAGCCGCGGTGGCGGCCCAGCTCTGCTGGGATTGAAAAAACAGCTCGAACAGGGCATGTCGGTGGCGTTTACGATCGACGGTCCGCGCGGACCAAAGTATCTCGCCAAGCCTGGTCCAGTTCTGCTTTCGCGGGCCAGCGCCCTGCCCATGGCCGCATTCTATGTTGCGATCGGCAACGCCTGGGTCCTCAATACCTGGGATGCATTAATGATTCCGAAGCCCTTTTCAAAAGTGCTGGTGCGGGTGAGCGCAAAGATGCGAGTTCCTCCCGAGGCCGACGACGCACAGATGGCGGACTTTCAAGGGCAATTGCAGTCCGCGCTTGAGCGGGTGACAAGTTTTGCTGAGGCGAATGTCGTGCGCGTGGGGTCGCCGCAGTTCCCGATCCTAAAAGCTTAGTGGCCGACGCTAGTGGCTAAATGTTGCGGCGATTCGCGCGAAGCGTTTGACTTGTCTTCCGCCCCCCGGTAAATTTGGCGGGCTGCTGTTTTTGCTCTTTCTCAATCCTAGGTTTGCGCATGATCGTAGGCCGGCAACCACGCCGGCGCTATGGGAAGCGGGTGCAAATCCCGCGCTGCCGCGCAACTGTAAGCGAGGACACTCGCGGTCGTTCACTGGGAATTATCTTCTGCGATTTTGGAAGAGCCTGGGAAGGACGCCGCAAAGGCCCGGACTCGATTCGAGTCCTTACTCGCAAGCCAGGAGACCGGCGCGAACCATCACCAACAACCCTTTCGCGTGTAAAGGAGATGGTATGCGCTCATCGGTCACCGTTTTTCTGGTTCTGCTTCTCTCCGCGTTGGCTTCGGCCGATGTCAAAGCCATCAAAGTCAGGGTTCTCGACCCTCAATCTGCTGCCGTGGCCGGCGCGCAAGTCTCGCTGTTGCGCCGGGGCGACCCCGCCGTCATCACCACCCAGACTACTTCCGCAGTAGGAGATGTCACCTTCCGCACACAAACCGCAGGGCAATACCAAATCAGAGTCCTGGCGCCCGGCTTTGCTGTGGAAACGCGCGACGTTCCCGCCGAGACTGACCTGACCGTGAATCTTCGGATGGCGACCGCCTCGGAAACCGTGGTGGTGAGTGCGACGCGCACGCCTGTGCCCGGGGAAGCGGCCGGCGCGGACGTTGAGACGCTCACCGGCGCGCGATTGACGACGATGCAACCCGTCGCCGCCAACGACGCCATGCGGTTCCTTCCCGGCGCGGTGGTCAACACGGCGGGGCAACATGGGGGATTGTCGTCTCTGTTTGTGCGCGGAGGCGAGTCGAATTACAACAAAGTGATTGTCGATGGCGTTACCGTCAACGAACCCGGGGGGACGTTCGATTTCGGCACACTGTCACTGGCGCAGGGCGACCGCCTGGAATTCGTGCGCGGCGCGCAGAGCACGCTGTATGGATCGGACGCGATGACGAGCGTCGTGCAGGTCTGGACTCGCGCCGGCAGCACTCGCGTTCCCGAACTGCGCTTTGGAGCAGATGGAGGAAACCTGGAGACAGCGAGCGGACATGCCGCATTGGCGGGCGCTCGGGGACGCTTTGACTACAACCTCTTTGGCGACCAGTTCAACACCAACGGATCGGGCGTAAACGGCGCGTATTCCGATTCGTTGCAGGGTGCAAACGTCGGCGTCGCCTTCAGCGATTCGGTTTCTCTCCGAGTGCGTTTCCGCCACTCCAACAGCCATACGGGCGTGCCCGGCGAATGGAACTTCAACGGCTACGATCCGCTGGTTCCGGTCAATGGTTTTTCCCAGCCATTTGAACCGTTGTCTCCCGATCCCTCCGACCACTCCCAGCTCAACAACTTGCTGGGCAGTGCGGAACTGATCGTGGCCGCGCCTCATGGGTGGCAACACCGGCTCACCGGGTTTGACTACGTTTATCGCTACGACGAACTGAACCTGAATGGCGATCCCGCGCGAGTAAACACAGCCGGTAACCCAATTGACTTTCCTTCCCACGAAGTCGACCACATCAACCGGGCTGGTTTCGAATATCAGGGCGACTACTCCGAGCGCGCTTGGGCTCACACTACCTTCGGCGACCGCGTCGAGAACGAGAACGGGTTTGTTGGAAACCTCGCGTACGGCGCGCAGAGTCATGGCCAACGTCTTAACCAGGACCTTTATGCGCAACAGGAATTGACACTGGGCAGGCTGGGCGTGATCGCCGGCGGCCGCTTCATCCATGACAGCGCATTTGGTAATACAGGCGTTCCAAGAGTAGCGCTGATACTTCTCGCGCGGCGCGGAAACGAAGTGTTTTCCGGTACCCGCCTTCGTTTTTCCTACGCCACGGGATTCAAGGAGCCGCGGCTGGAAGAAACGTTTAACGGGATTCCGCCCAATCGTTACAACGTCC
>ODAK010006812.1_pt1 | contig 11485 bp, 9 predicted proteins | sample 1539591 | NCBI WGS metagenome assembly ODAK01 (sample SAMEA3539303, study PRJEB22396) | soil metagenome | biome: tundra; feature: field; material: soil | place: USA | collected 2010-05 | depth 0.15 m | reverse complement strand
CAGACCACCGGCATGCACTGGCAGCGCCAAAAAGTCGCCGCGGAACATTATCGCGAGGCTTTGCGCAATGCGGCATCAGCGGCTTCAACAGCAGATTCAAAGACGGCGCGCGTGGCTGCCATGGCCGAGTCGGCGGGCGGATCGGTGGCGATTCCTGACGGCCCTGTAGGCGGACTGCCGCAGGTGGCGATGGGCAATTTGAAGGGCTCGCGGCTTGAGGTGGCGGTGGCGATTGGGACTGATCCGGCTACGACGTTTTCTGCGATCGTTCCGGCGCCACCGGAAGTTGAAGAATTCATGATTGCGGGTTTTTTGCGGGGCAAGCCGGTCGAGATCGTCAAGTGCGAGACGGTGGACCTTGAGGTTCCCGCCCAAGCGGAGATCATTCTCGAGGGATACGTCGAATTGGGCGAATTGCGCAGCGAAGGGCCGTTCGGTGACCACACCGGTTTTTACACCATGGCCGAGGACTATCCGGTCTTCCACATCACCTGCATCACGCACCGTAAAGACCCGATCTATGCAGCCACGATCGTGGGCAAACCGCCGATGGAGGATGCGTGGATGGGGAAGGCGGTGGAGCGCATATTCCTGCCGGCGATGAAGATGACGATCCCAGAGCTGGTCGATGTTCATCTGCCGGTCGAGGGCGTCTTTCATAACCTGATGCTGGTGTCGATTCGCAAAAGCTACGCAGGTCAGGCACGTAAAGTGATGAACGCGATCTGGTCGCTGGGCCAGGCCATGTTTACCAAGTGCATCGTGGTCGTCGATGAGGACTGCGATGTGCAGGACGTGGGCGAAGTGGTGCTGCGCGTGACGAACAACATCGACCCTGAGCGCGACATTCAATTTATGATGGGGCCGATCGACTCGCTCGATCATTCTTCGCGGCTGCCCAACTACGGTTCGAAGATGGGCATCGATGCGACGCGCAAATGGAAGGCGGAAGGCTTTGACCGCCCCTGGCCGGCGATGATCGAAATGGATCGCGACACCAAGGCCAAAGTCGATGCGCTGTGGGCAAAGCTCGGACTGTGAAATGCAACCCGGGGAGCTTTGGTATATCTAGACCCATGCATGGTGGATTGTGGAGGGCGATTGCTCTCGCGGCATTGGTTTTGGCTGGGGAGATTTCGCTGGGCGCGCAGCAGGCGCCGGATACCTTTCGCTGGATTGATTTTCATTCAGCCAAGGACCAGGACGTGATCGTCTGGGTGACGCGCGCACTGGATACGCAGCGGTGGACCTCGATTCGCGACATTGGCGTCGAATATGACGCGGCCCTTGTGATCACCAGCTTGCGCGCCGGACCGCAGGCAGCCGGAAATGCGGACACCCTTTCAGCGTGGAGCGTCTCGCTGACAAACCATGCAGTGACCCCCCTGCTCAGCGGCGTAAACCTGCGCCTGCTCGACTGGATGCTTTTTGCCGAAAGCAAGCCACGCGAACTTGGCGCGCTCTATGACAGTTGCCGCGATTGCGAATCTACGACCTTCTTCACCGCGTTCTACTACGACCTGCGGTCGCATGGCTGGGCCGCACGCTGGATGCGCGGAGGGCAGGCTATACCGGTCTGGACCTCGGCTGCGCCTCCCGGCGTAACCCAAACGCAAGTCTATGCGGCGATGGCCGATCCCAACGGCCACGAGACGCTCGGCACCTGGAACCACCTGGAATACAGCAAGCAGAAACCGCCTGAAGATTTCGTTTATCGCTATGACCTCGATCCGAGTGGCGGGATCGAGCGCATGCAACTGCTGTTTGGACGCGATGCAGTGGCCATGAAGCTGCGCCTTTGCCGGGCGGATGATGCGGTGGCCGACCTTGCTCGCGGACAGGACTCCACTCTGTGCCAGCAGGGGCAAAAGAACAGGGTCGAGCGCAAGCCCGTTACGACGCCTCCAGCGAACAATCAGGGTCAGTCATCGCCCCCGGGCGCACAGCATTGAGGCGAGTGAGATCGCTGCGGTGTCGACCTCATTTATTGTTTCTTTTAACTCGTTTTATTGCAAAGAGAAGGCTTAAATAGTTCAAGTGGCAGGTTAGCTATGGTCTGCGCGTTTGGTGGCTGATACAAATATTCCCATCGATACAAATATTCCCCCTGCAGCGGCATCCAAGGCGGTGTAGAGGTTAAACATGAAGGCCTTCCCTAGATTGACATTTTGGACGATGCTCTCTGTCGCAGCCGCTCTTGGTATTGCCGGTTGCAAGAGCAGTCAGACTCCCGCAAATCAAAACACTGCCACCACTCAAGGTCAGCCTCAAGACCCTTCGCAGGACCCGGCGATGGCCAACGTCGCGCCTATTTCAAACACGACGACCGAGGCGCCGAACGACGGCACATATGATCCCAACGCGCCGACCTCAGGTCAGTACAGCGCGCCAAGCACGGGGCAATCCACGCCCCCGCAACGCCGTTCAACACGGTCATCCTCAGACCGGAATCCGGACGACCAGGGCTACAACTCTGACCAGTATGGGTCGGACAATTACGACTCAGGCTCCTACCAGCCCGTCGAATACGCGCAGCAGCCGCCGCCAGCGCTGCCTCAATATGATCAGCCGCCATGCCCGGGCGATGGCTACATCTGGACGCCGGGTTATTGGAACTATGCCTCGGATGGCTATTACTGGGTTCCGGGAGCCTGGGTTTCGGCGCCTTATCAAGGGGCGTTGTGGACGCCCGGCTACTGGGGCTACGATCGTGGCCGTTACGGACTTCACCGTGGCTATTGGGGCCGTCACATCGGCTATTATGGCGGTATAAATTACGGCTTCGGCTACGTTGGATCGGGCTATCAAGGCGGTTATTGGAACGGCGACCGCTTTGACTACAACCGTTCAGTGAACAATGTGAACCCCCAGGTTGTGCACAATGTGTACAACTACACTGTCATTAACAACACCACGACGATTAATCGCGTGAGCTATAACGGCCCGGGCGGAGTGCAGGTTCAGCCGCGTCCCGCAGAGATCGCGGCGCTGCATGAGCAGCACACGCCCCCGATGACGGCGCAGGTACAGCATGCGCAGGCAGCGCAGGCAAATCGAGGAAACTTTGCCGCCGTGAATAACGGAAAGCCAGCCGTGGTTGCAGTGTCACAGCCGCTGCCCGCTGATCACAACATTCGCCCGCCGGCTCCGGTGCCCATGCGGAACACGGCCGCGCAGCAGCCGCTAAATCCGCAGCAGCAACAGCGCGGTCCGGCTCCGGTAGCTTCTCCGCAACAGCCGGGACGCCCGGGAGCACCAGCGCCCGTCCAGCAAAATGCCGGTCGCCCGCAGCAGCAGAACAACACACCAGGCAGGCCGCAGCCTATGACACCGCAACATGCGCAGCCCATGCCGCAACAGCAGCAGAGGCCGGCGCCGGTGGCACAACCGGCTCGTCCGCAGCCAACGCCGCAGCACCAGCAAGCCACGCCGCAGCCGGCGGCCCCGCAGCGCACGCCTGCTCCGCAACAGCATCAGCAGCCGACGCCTGTACCGCAGCACCAGGGAGGGCCGCAACAGCAGCAGAGGCCCGCACCGGTGGCGCAACCGGCGCGTCCGCAGCCAGCGCCGCAACGTCAGGCTCCCGCACCGCAGCGTCAGCAGCCAATGCCGCCACAACAGCAGCAGCGACCGGCGCCGGTTGCTCATCCTGGTCAGCCAACGCCTCAGCAGCACCCTGCGCCGGCGGCCAAGCCAGCTCCGGCCCGTCCGGCACCACCGGCTCAACAGAAGGCGCAGCCCGGGAAGCCAGCACCTGGGAACCGGCCGGAGGATAAAGATAAGCGTCCGCAGTGACGCGACCTGATTGGCTACTGAGTGGCCTTCTGGTTCGAGATGAATCAGAAAGCCACTTCAGTTAAGCGAAGGTTCTTTGATTGAATTGGGGCGCGAAATACCAACCGAAACTTTGCCCGCTGAAATGAGGGCGGGAATCCGCCTAGTCTGCCGACAAAACGCGAATAGACACAATGTTTCTAACCCACCTATCGGGACGTTTCTCTCCAGTAGAAACCAGCTGCAAAGGTCCAGTCTCCATAAGGGGCTTGTCGTCGAGCATATCGGCGACAAGGACCATTGCGTCGTGTACATACGCCGTGATTTCGCCGATCGAATAAACGGCTTTGAAGCCATCCGCTCCTTCTGCGACGAGGTAAAGCCGAAACTGTTTGCCGTTTGGCTTTTCAGGCACTCCCAATTGCCCGATCAAAACAATCAGCGGTACGCCGGTGTAGGTCTGGTTGGATTTGGTGCGTTCGTTGAAGACGGTGACCGTCTCATGGGGTAGGGCTGCCAGCCTTTCCCTCGTCCACTCAGCCGACTTTTTGCCGAACGTGATCTTCAGCGGCGTCGTGTTAAAGGCGGCATCTCGCGCTTGGTCAGCCTGCTGATGCATGCGGGTCGTATCGGGCGGATCCGGCGGATGCAGAGGAAGGTCCTTGATCGGTCCCTGCCCGCTTGCGGAGCCCGCGACCATACCCAGCGCCAACATCAGAACGAATCCCATTGTCATGCGTCGCATTCGTGATTCCCCTTCGCGAATCATCGTATACTGGCCGTATGTCGATTGTGCGCAATATCGCGGCCATCGCCAAGGGCATGGGCATCACGTTTGGGGAAATGTTCGCCCCTACGCAGGTGGAGAACTATCCAGACGGTAAGGGGCCACTACGCGGTGCCGTGTTTGAGCAGCGCTTCAGAGGCGCCCATGTGCTGCAGCGCGATGAGAACGGCCTTGAAAAATGCGTGGCGTGCTTCCTGTGTGCGGCGGCGTGTCCGGCCAATTGCATTTTTATCGAAGCCGCGGAAAATACAGAAGAGCAGCGTATCTCCTCCTCGGAACGCTACGCAAAGATCTACAACATCGACTACAACCGCTGCATCTTCTGCGGATATTGCGTTGAGGCCTGCCCGACCGACGCCATCACGCACGGTCATGGCTTTGAACTGGCGACGCTGAACGCGACCAACCTGGTGATGCGTAAGGAAGACATGCTCGTTCCGCTAAGCGCACTGATGGCGCCGAAGTAAATCGCCCGCCGCAGCCTTCATTTCTGTTTCATTCCTTGCGACGCTTAATCGCCCCGCGCCGAGGTTGTGGCCTGCCCGTTTCGCCCTCTCCTGTGAGATTTGTCACATCCAACTGTGGCGTTCATGTTTGACGCTTGGAACGCTCAATGCTTAGATGGTGAACGGCGCATCAACCCAAGTGGTTGGGCGTGTTCGATTGGAGTCTCACGTGCGTATGGGGTCAGAAATGCTTGCAGCTTTGGTTTTGTCAGGGGTTTTTATTTGCGGATGCGGCGGTAGCAACGGTTCAGGTGGGGGGACAACGAACCCACCGCCAACGACCACGCCGGCGGCTACACCAACCGTTACAACAGTTCCGGCGCCGAACGGTGCATCAGGCGCCGTGGTGGTCTCGATCGCAAGCACGACATCGGGGGCTACGATTTATTACACGCTCGACGGATCAACCCCGACAACTTCATCGCAGGTGTATCAGGCACCATTTCTTGTAGCGACGAACCTGACCGTGAAGGCGATTGCTACAGCTTCTGGCGATACAACCAGCACGGTGATGAGCCAGAGTTTCACGCCGAACATTCCTCCCAACACGTTGGTGTGGAGCGACGAATTCTCAAACACCGGCACCACTAACGCACAGCCCAATGCCAAGGTGTGGACCTACGATACCGGCAACAGCGGCTTTGGCAATAATGAGCTTGAGAACTACTGCGCGTGGGGCTCAGCAACCGCTCCTTGCGATACTGCAAATCCCAACGCGTATGCAGATACGAGCGGCATTCTGCACATTGTGGCGCGGCAACCTTCGACCGGTGTTTACACTTCCGCGCGCTTGAAATCGGAAGGGCTGTTTAGCTTCCAGTATGGGCGCATCGAGGCGAAGATTTGGATTTCGGAGTCGCAGGGAATGTGGCCTGCTTTCTGGCTTCTCGGCAGCAACATCAACGCGAAGCCGTGGCCGGCATGTGGCGAGCTTGATGTCCTCGAGCACATCGATGGCAGCAATCCGCCCCCCTATGCTGGAGCCGCTCCGTTGGGCTATGACTGGGTGCAGTCATCGATCCACGGTACGAATCTGAATGGCGGAGTTCCGTATCACGTGACGGGGTTCTCAGCGGCCGCATGGCACACCTACGGCATGATCTGGAGCAAGGGGCAGATTCAGTTTTACATCGATGATCCGACAAATGTTTATGAGACTTTTACTTCCAGCACGGCGGGTGGAACATGGCCTTTCGATGACGGCCCGCAGTTCATCCTGCTGAACCTTGCTGTTGGCGGATCGTGGCCGGGCAATCCAGACGGCACCACAGTCTTTCCGGCGGATATGCAGGTGGACTACGTGCGGATCTACACGAACTAAGCGAGTCTGAATTTTTCAAAGACGGGTTTGAATGCACGAGAGGCACAGGCCAACCTGTGCCTCTTGCTTTGGCCCACTTGGCGAAACCTCGAGATATTTGCGTCATGCAACTGGATCGATGCAAGAGCCTGGTTGACGATGGGCCGGTTCGCGGCTCCGTGGTACCATCCCTTTTCGGGGTGGCAATCCATGGCAAGTCGACGTTCGATCTTCGTGTGTCTGTTGGCGATTGGGTGCTGCCCACTGCTTGCGATTTCTCAACAGAAAAGCAGTCCCGCGCTCCGCATCGCTTCGCCTGACGGCCAAATCGTTTTGCTGCTTTCAGATTCTTCGGTCGGTCCGGCGAGCGATCCATCCTGTAAAGGCATGCACTACGCCGTCGACTTCCACGGCAAGTGGCTTATGGATGAATCCGCGCTTGGCCTCAAGCTTGAAGGACAGAATCTGCTGGGGCCTGGCATGCGCCAAGTCGGGATACATTCTGGTGACACCAACGAGAGTTACACCATTCCTGTAGGCAAGACCAAAACCGTTCGCGATCTCAATCACCACGCCACGGTCGATTTCAAAGACACAGCTGGACGCGAGCTTTCGATTGAAGTCAGAGCTTTCAACGATGGAGTGGCGTTTCGCTACATCGTTCCTGCTCAGTCGGCTCTTGCAAAAATGCGGATCGAGCATGAGTTGACGGAGTTTCGATATAGCAAGGATGCGACAGTTTACCCGCTGATTCTTGATGGTATCAATCGTCGTATGAAGACGAGTACCAAAAGCGGCAGGTGAGTGGCCTGCATCACGATTGGCTGGTTGCGCTGCCATTGCTGGCGGAAGTCCCTGCGGTGGGCTGGGTCGCTGTTACCGAAGCTAATATCGAGAACTACGCGGGCATGTATCTGCGTAAAAATGATGTGGCTTTCGCTGAGCTTTCGCCGCGCATCGATGCGCCCGGAATCGCGGTTGAGGCGGACGCGCCGGTTACCACGCCATGGCGCGTCCTGATGATTGGCGATGATCCTGGACGGCTGGTTGAATCGAACATCGTTCTCAATCTGAACCCCGCGTCAAAGATTGCCGACACATCGTGGATCCGTGCCGGAAAATCGGCGTGGGATTGGTGGTCGGGCCAAGCGGCGCCCAGCGTCAGCTTCAAGCCGGGAATGAATACCGACACGATGAAGCACTACATAGATTTTGCTGCGGCGTCGGGATTTCCATACATGCTGATCGATGCGGGCTGGGCGGTTGCCGATCGCAAAGGTCCACAGGACTATGCGGCCATGGCCGACATAACGCATGTCGTGCCCGAAGTCGATATGCTCGAACTGCTGCGCTACGCGAAAGAAAAGAATGTGCGCCTGTGGCTCTGGTCGCATTGGACGTCGGTCGAAAAGTACATGGACGAGGCGTTTCCTCTGTTTGAGCAGTGGGGAATTGCGGGCGTCAAAATCGACTTTATGAATCGCGACGACCAACAAATGGTCGCCTGGTATCGACACGTTGCGGAACTAGCGGCGCAGCATCACCTCATGCTCGACTATCATGGAGCGTTCAAGCCGGACGGGCTGCGGCGCACATGGCCCAACGTAATCACCCGCGAAGGCGTGATGGGCAAGGAATACCTTAAGTGGAGTGCGCGCACCTCGCCGGTGCACAACACTACGCTGCCCTTCACGCGCATGCTGGCCGGGCCAATGGATTACACCCCGGGAGCATTTGGCAACAGCAACCGCGAAAACTTTGTCTCGCGGAATCTTATGCCGATGAGTCTCGGCACGCGCGCGCATGAGCTTGCACTTTATGTGGTGTTGGAGAGCCCGCTGATGATGGTTTCAGACTACCCGGAGCACTACGCGGGTCAGCACGATTTTGAATTCATCAAGCAGGTGCCGACGACATGGGATGAAGTGCGCGTGCTCGCGGGGCGGCCGATGGAGAACATCACCCTGGCGCGGCGCAGTGGCAAGGACTGGTATGTGGGTTCGCTGACCAACTGGGATGAACGTACGGTCAAGGTGCCTCTCAGCTTTTTGGGCGAGGACAGATACGTCGCCGAGATTTACGCCGACGCTCCAGACGCTCGTGTGAACGCAACCCATACCGCCTTTTCAAAGCAGCCGGTTGACCGCAGCACGGTGCTCGAGATCCGAATGGTTTCAGGCGGAGGGAACGCAATCTGGATCCACCCCGCCTCGGCTAACAGACCGTAGAGGATGCGGTTCGCGTGGTATTCTCCCCGGTCAGATACGCTGGCACGCCATTCGCTGCAAGCCCGGTTGCGCCAAAGCAGGTCCTATGGTACAAACTAATCATTCATGTTTGCCCCCAAAGGGCAAGCCTGAGTTTCATGCAGAGTGGCTGAGGGACGAGCCCTGTGACGCCACGACAACCTGCCTGGGCAATCCAGGAGTATGGTGTCAACTCTTGCCCGGAGACGGGGAACATGAGATTCGGGGGCTGCTTCCGCACTCTTTGCGTAGGCGGCTTCGCAGGTAGCTTCGAGTCATTTCACGTTCGCTCTTTTTGGGCTTGGTCACGCGCTCGCAGACCTCTGTCACTCGCGTTTATAGCGAGGGACTTGTGACGACTGCTTACGAGTTGCGATGTAGAGGATGCGGCAAGACCTATGGTCTGCAGCCGCTCTCGATCTGTGACGACTGTTTTTATCCCCTTGAAGTCGCTTATGACATGGGATACGCCCGCACCCGTTTTACCCGCGATGCAATTTCAAAAGGCCCTCTGAACATGTGGCGCTACCGGGCTTTGTTGCCCGTACGGGACAGCTATGTGCCCCAGACGCCGACCGGGCTGACACCGCTGGTCGAGGCTCCGCGTCTCGGTGCGCACATCGGAGCCCGCAATCTATACCTTAAAAACGATGCCGTCTGCATGCCCACGCTGAGCTTCAAAGATCGCGTTGTGGCGGTTGCCCTGGCCAACGCGCAGGACTTCGGCTTCGATACGGTGGGGTGCTCGTCCACCGGCAATCTGGCAAATGCGGTGGCGGCGCAGGCTGCACGCCTTGGGCTCAAAACGTTCATTCTCGTTCCTGCTGATCTTGAACCGGCGAAGATCCTTAACACGCAGGTCTACGGCGCGACCCTGGTGCGCGTAGAGGGCAATTACGACCACGTTAATCGTCTCTGCTCGCAGATTGCCGACCGTTACAACTGGGGTTTCGTGAATGTAAATCTGCGACCCTATTACGCCGAGGGCTCGAAGACGGTAGGCTATGAAATCGCCGAACAGCTTGGCTGGCGCCTGCCTGACAACATCGTTTGTCCGATGGCGGGCGGCTCGCTCATCACCAAAATTCGCAAGGCGTTTGACGAACTGATTGCGCTGGGACTGGTCGACGACAAGCCCGTACGTTTCTTTGGTGCGCAGGCCACGGGTTGCTCGCCCATCGCCAAGGCAGTCAAAGGCGGCACAGACGTCATTGAGCCGCAGCGACCAAATACGATTGCTCGCTCGCTGGCGATCGGAAACCCGGCAGATGGAATGTATGCTGCGCGGGCTATTCGGGAGACAGGCGGATGGGCTGAAGATGTTTCCGATGTTGAGATCGTTTCGGCCATTCAGGAACTGGCGGAGACGGAAGGCATCTTCACCGAAACCGCCGGCGGCGTTACAACCGCAGTGACGGCGCGGCTCTATGCGCATGGCCGTATTCAGCGTGACGAGCTTACCGTTTCGTGTATCACCGGGAATGGGCTTAAAACCACCGACTGCCTAAATGGGGCTTACGAGCAGAGCGAAGCGATTCGTCCGCGGCTCGCCGATTTCGAAACGTACGTTGAAGAACAGGCCGCAGCGCGCCAGCAATTGAGCCTGGCATGGGAGAGTTATGTCCGTTAGAGTTTTATTGCCAAACGCGTTTCAAAAACACACCAACAACGTGCGTGAGATTTCGAGCACCGCGGCCAATTTGCCTGAGCTTGTGACCGAAATTGAAGGCCGTTTCCCGGCGCTGCGCCAGCATCTTCGCAGCGAAGATGGACAGATTCGCCGCTTCATCAACTTTTATGTGAACGAAGAAGACATTCGCTTTCTCGGCAACGAGAAGTACAGCTTCAAGGAAGGCGATGAGGTTCTGGTGATTCCATCGATTGCCGGGGGCTGCGTTTAGGTTTGGAAGTCACAAGTCGCTCGCGGTGACAGAGAGCTCTTCTTTTGGAAGAGCTCTCTTTATTGCAACGAGGAGCGCGCGCGGACGAAGAAAACAATCGAAGCTGACTGCGTTGAACGACTACTTGCGCGTTGGGGGCGGGGCGGTTGATTCGCGAACGACGAGGCTGGTCGAGACCAGGAATTCGTGTTTCATGTTTGGATTGTTCGGATCTTCGGCTTGCTGCCGCAGGGCTTCGAATGCGGCATGAGCCAGGTCGGAGCGCGATAGCCGGATGGTGGTCAACGGCGGCAGCGTGAATTCGGCGAAGCTGATGTCGTCCAGGCCGATCACTGACAGATCCTGCGGTACGCGCAAGCCCTTCATGTAGGCCGCACGCAATACGCCAATGGCCGTCATGTCGTTGGAGCAGATAACGGCTGTTGGTTGCGCCTCAAGCGCCTGCAATTTTTCAAACCCGGCTACTCCACCCTTGAGCGTGTGATCGCATTCAATGATCCATTTTTTCTGCATGCGCAGCCCGACATGCTCGATTGCAGCGCAGAAATCGTTTTCGCGGGTGATCGCGGAATGCAGTTTACGCGGCCCGGCGAGGAAACCAATGTTGCTGTGGCCGAGGTCAGCAAGGTGCTTCACGGCTGCGTGGATGCCGGTGCTGTAGTCGAGCAGGATTGTGCTTACCTTTGGATTATCCACTTTGAATTCGGCGAGCACCATGGGGACATCGTGAAAAACGAGCTGGTCAAGGACGGACTCTTCTTCGCCAAATGTGAGCACTGCCACACCCTCAACTTTGCGCTCGAGCATGCGGCGGACGCAGGTCGTCAGGACGGCGGGGTCGCTGTTTGAAGAGCTGACCAGAATTTCGTAACCGTGCGATACGGCGATCTCTTCGAAGCTCTGGATCATTTCAGGAAAGAACGGGTTGGTAATGTTTTCAACGATGATACCGAGCAGGCGGCTGTGGCCTG
>ODAK010006811.1_pt1 | contig 11485 bp, 13 predicted proteins | sample 1539591 | NCBI WGS metagenome assembly ODAK01 (sample SAMEA3539303, study PRJEB22396) | soil metagenome | biome: tundra; feature: field; material: soil | place: USA | collected 2010-05 | depth 0.15 m | reverse complement strand
GAGTGCCGTGCTCGCCGCGCGCGCGCCGAAGACGAAGCATTCGCTCAGCGAGTTGGAGGCGAGCCGATTCGCGCCGTGCAGACCCGTGCAGGCCGACTCGCCGACTGCGTAGAGGCCCGGTAGCGTCGAGCGCCCGTGCAGGTCGGTCGTGATTCCACCCATCATGAAGTGGGCCGCCGGGGCGACCGGGATCAGCTCGCGCGTCACGTCGATCCCAGCCTCGGCGAGCGCATCGACGACGTTGGGGAAAAGCGTCGGATCGACTTCGCGCATGTCAAGTGAGACCGAGCTCGCGCCGGTTCGCTCGAGCAGACGATCGATTGCCGCCGACACCTCGTCGCGCGGTGCGAGCTCCTCGACGAAGCGCTCGCCGGCAGCGTCCAGCAGCCGCGCGCCCTCGCCACGGATCGCCTCCGTCACCAGGAACCCCTCGCGGCCGGGTACGCCGATCACGGCGGTCGGGTGAAACTGCAGGAACTCGAGGTCCGCAAGCCGAGCGCCGGCGCGGTGCGCGAGCGCCATCCCGCTGCCGAGCGAGCCCGGCGGATTCGTCGTGCGCGCCCACAGCGCCGCCGCGCCGCCGGCGCAGATCAGGACCGCCCGCGCGCGCACCGTGCGACCGTCCTCGCAGCCCAGGCCGACGCAGCGCCCGTCGGCGAGCAGCAGCGTGTCCGCCCGAGCATGCTCGAGAACCTCGACCAGCGGCTCCTGGGCAGCCAGCGCCGAAAGCTGGCGCACCACGCGCCGGCCGGTCGCGCTGCCACCCGAGTGCACGACGCGGCGCAGCGAATGCCCGCCCTCGAGGCCAAGCGACAGCGCCCCCCCGCGGTCGGTGTCGAAGTTCACGCCGAGGCGCTCGAGGTCGTGCACGCGGTCGGGAGCCTCGTTGCAAAGCACCGCGGCGGCCGATCGGCGAACCAGCCCGCGCCCTGCATGCTCGGTGTCTTGCTGGTGGAGCTGCGGGCTGTCCTCGGCCGCCAGGGCGGCGGCGAGCCCTCCCTGCGCCCAGTAGCTCGCGGTCTGGGCAAGCGTCGTCGCTGAGATCAGGGCGACGCTCGCACCGGCGGCCGCGGCGCACAGCGCGGCGTACAGGCCAGCCCCACCGGCGCCGATGACGGCGAGCTCGGCGTCGATTGGCGAGGCGTCTGACATTCGGGGGTACGGTACAGCGATGGCGACGTGCGTCTTCTTCAGCCACCCCGCGTCCGTCGAACACGACACCGGGCCGCACCCCGAGCGCCGCGAGCGCATCATCGCGATCGAGCGCCACCTCGAGCAGACAGGCTGGTTCGGTTTCGAGCGACGCGACGCGCCGCGCGTGGACCGCGAGCTGCTCGAGACCTGCCACGACCCGGGCTACGTGGGCGCGCTGCAGCGCCTCTGCGCCGCCGGCGGCGGACAGATCGACGACGACACCCTGGTCAGCGAGGGATCATGGGAGGCGGCGATGCGGTCCGCTGGCGGGGCTGTCGCGGTGGTCGACGTGCTGCTCTCGGGTGAGGCGCTGGCAGCCTTCTCGGCCGGCCGACCACCTGGCCATCACGCGCTGCGAGCGCGCGCCATGGGGTTCTGCCTGTTCAACAACATCGCGCTCGCGGCGATCCACGCGATCACGGCGCACGCCCTCGAGCGTGTGCTGATCCTCGACTGGGACGTTCACCACGGCAACGGCACCAACGACCTCTTCCACAGCAGCGCAGAGGTGTTCTACGTGTCGATCCACCAGTCGCCGCTGTATCCCGCCAGCGGACCGGCAAGCGACCGCGGGAGCGGTGCGGGCGAGGGGTTCACGCTGAACCTGCCGGTGGCGGCGTTCTCCGGCGACGACGTCTTCTGCGAGCTCGTCCACTCGCGCGTGATCCCGCTCGCTCGCGAGTACCGCCCGCAGCTGATCCTGATCTCGGCCGGCTACGACGCTCATGCCGACGATCCGCTCGCCGACTGCCTGGTGACCGAGGGCGGGTACGCGACGATGACGACGGCAATGCGCCGTCTGGCCGAGGAGCTGGAGGTGCCGGTCGGCGTGGTGCTCGAAGGCGGCTACGAGCTCGGCGCGCTGGCCCGCTCGGTCGCCGCCACGCTGCACGCGCTCAGCGGCGACGATCGTTAGCGCCCGGCGCCGCTGAGCCGTGCGCCCCGACAACGCCGCCCGCAGGGCGGCGGCTGCCGCGCTCACGACGACAGCAGCGTCGCCACGGCGTAGCCGACGCCGGCCAACGCGAGCGCGCCGACCGCCACCGCAACGGCGGCCGCGGAGCGCCAGTGGCGTGTCGTGGCGATCCGCGTGAGCGTTCCGGCACCGCACGCCATGCACCAACGTTGACGGTCCACGAGCGCGCCACCGCAGGCTTCGCATTCCTGTCCCGCCGCTGCGCTCAAGGCTGCTCGCCGGTGGTCGGGCGACCACACGTCGGGCAGTAGTTTGCGGCGCTGTCGTGGATCGTCGAGCACTGCGGGCATGAGGCGACACCGGGCTCATGCAGGACAGCGAGCTCCTCGCGCAGATCGAGTGCGCTCTGGAGCGTGGCGAGCTCGTCGTCGAGCGCGCCGATCGCCGCGAGCTTCTGCGCGAGCAACTCGTTGCGGGCGTCTCCCAGTCGGTGGGACTCGAAGACGAAGCCGCCGAGATCATGCAGCGCCAGCTCGCGCCGGCGGCGCAGGAAGCGCACGCGTCGACGAAGCACGGCGCGCTGCATGAAGCCCGTCGCTCCGGCTGCGCGGGCGGCCGTCCCCGGCCCCTCCACGACGTCGGCCTGCGCCGATCCGATCTCTTCCACGACGTCGGCCTGCGCCGATCCGATCTCCTCCACGACGCCGATGCTAGTAGGTCTCGGGGTCGCTGGCGAGCAGCGTGCGCCAGGCGGCTGCGACGCGCTCCGCCATCCGCTCCGAGGAGTACTCGGCGGCGCGGGCGCGGCCGGCGACGCGCGGATCGGCGTTCGCCAGGGCGGGGGCGAGCGCCGCCGCCCAGCGATCGCGATCGTAGGGCGCACAGAGCGTGCCCGCGATCCCGGACAGAGCCTCGGCATGCACGCCGGTCGGCGTCGCCAGCACGGGCACGTCGCAGGCGAGCGCTTCGAGCACCGCCAGCCCGAACCCCTCTGCGTCGGAGGGCACGAGCACGGCGTTCGCCGCGTTGATCGCGAGCGTCACGTGGTCGGGGACGGTCGACCCGAGCGTCAACAGGCGCACCTTTCCGGCAAGCTCGTAGGCGCGATCGAAACGCTTTGCCGTGCGCTGCGGATCGAATGGGAAAAGCAGACACGGCTCGTCACGTTCGACGCCGAGCGCCAGACGCGCCGCCTCGCGTGGTATCGGGCGAAAGCGCTCGAGCGCGACTCCGCAGGGCAGCACGAGCGGCCTCGGCGTCAGCGGGCCCAGTTCCCCGGCGAGCGAGTCCGAGACCGTCGCGACGAGGTCCATGTGCCCGAGCGCGGCGCGTGTGAGCCGGCGCGAGCGTGGATGGCGGACGTCGGTTCCGTGCAGGGTCACGGCATGGCGCGGCCCGCGCAGAGCGAGCGTCGGCCAGGCGGTCAGGCCGAAGTGGGCGTGGACGATGTCGAGCCGCGAGGCGTCGAAGCGTCGGCGCAGCGTGGCGGCCGCCAACGGGTAGGACAGCGCGCCCGGCAGGAACTCGAACAGCTCGACGTCGAGATCGCCGATCCGCGCCAGCGCGGCAACCTGGTCGCGAACGAAGACGCCACGCGCCGGGCGTTCGCGCGAGGCCGCCATGTTCGACACCACCAGCGCACGCACGGACGCACGATAGCGGGAGACCATCTGGGATCATGGCGGCGGTGTCCATCCCCGCGCACGCGCCCAACGAGCGTCCGATCGCCGTGTTCGACTCCGGTGTCGGCGGGCTCACCGTGCTGCAGGAGCTGCTGGTCGAGCTGCCACACGAGGATTTCCTCTACCTCGGCGACACGGCGCGCTTCCCCTACGGCGAGCGCAGCGCCGAGGAGCTCCAGCGCTTCGCGCTCGAGATCGGCGAGCTGCTGTTGGCACGCCGCGCCAAGCTGCTCGTCGTCGCCTGCAACGCCGCGAGCGCGGCGGCGCTCGACGCGCTGCGCGAGCGGATGCTCTCGACGACCCTCGGTGTGCACGTCACGGGCGTGATCGAGCCCGAGTCGCGCTTGGCCGCGGGCGCGAGCTCGAACCGCAGGGTCGGCCTGCTTGCGACGAGCGCGACGGTTCGCAGTGGCGCCTACGCACGCGCGTTGGCGACCCACGCGCCCGACGCCGAGCTGATCAGCGTCGCCTGCCCGGACCTGGCGCCGATCATCCAGCAGGGCTTCCCGTTCGACCGCCGCGTGGTCGACACGGTGCGCGGCTACTGCGCTCCGCTGCGCGACGCCGGCGTGGACACGGTGATCCTCGGCTGCACCCACTATCCGTTGATCGCGCCGATGCTCCAGCGAATGCTCGGCCCGGGAGTGGCGCTGATCACCTCGGGGCGCGCGCTCGCCAGCTCCGTGGCGCGGGCGTTGGAGGACTCCGGACTGGGCGCGGCGCGCCTCCAGGAGGGCGAGTACCGCTTCCTGTGCACGGGCGACGTGGAGACCTTCCGGGCCCTCGGCTCTCGCTTCCTGCAGATGCCGATCGAGCAGATCGAGCACGTCCAGCTGCCGCTCGCGGAGGCGGCGTGACGCGCTCATACGACCGCGCGCCCGATCAGGCACGCCCGATCGCCTGCGTCGGCGACTTCGTGCCGCCCGCGACGGGCTCGGCGCTGATCTCCGTCGGCCGCACGCAGGTGATCTGCACGGCGAGCGTCGAGACGGGGGTGCCGCGGTGGCTGTCGGGCAAGGGACGCGGCTGGGTCACCGCCGAGTACGGCATGTTGCCCGCATCGACCGGCGCGCGCAAGCCGCGCGACAGCACGCGCCTGCATCCCGACGGGCGGACCGTCGAGATCCAGCGGCTGATCGGCCGCGCGCTGCGCGGCGTCGTGGACTTCGAGGCGCTCGGCGAACGGACGGTGTATCTGGACTGCGACGTGCTGGTGGCCGACGGTGGGACGCGCTGCGCTGCGATCAGCGGCGCCTACGTGGCGTTCGCGCGGGCGATGAAGCGCCTGCTGACCGACGGGGCGATCGAGCGCTCGCCGGTGGCCGGCAGTGTTGGCGCCATCTCCTGCGGGATCGTCGACGGGGTGCCGCTGCTCGACCTCGACTACAGCGAGGACTCGGTCGCCGAGGTCGACGCGAACGTCGTGATGACGGCCGACGGGGGGTTGGTGGAGGTGCAGGCCACGGCTGAGCGCACGCCGCTCTCGCGCGCCCATCTCGACGAGCTGCTGGCGCTCGCGGCGCGGGGGATCGCCGAGCTGCACGCGGTGCAGGCGGCCGCGATCGAGCGCTAGCGCGCTCTTCGAGGCGCCCCGATGATTCTGGCGACGCGCAACCCGCACAAGCTCGTCGAGTTCCGGCGGGTGCTGGGCGAGGAACAGGTCATGGCGCTGCCGCCGGCGGTGGCGCTGGGGCCGGAGACGGGGGAGACCTTCGCGCAGAACGCACTCGACAAGGCTCGCACGGCGGCCGCCGCGACCGGTCTCGTCGCGATCGCCGACGATTCGGGGATCGCGGCGGCAGCGCTCGACGGTGCGCCCGGGGTTCGCTCGGCGCGCTTCGCCGGGGAGCGCGCGAGCGACGAGCAGAACCTCGAGCTGCTGATCCGCGAGGTGCCGGCGGGAAGCCGGCTGAGCTACGTCTGCGCGCTCGCCTACGTCGATCCGCAGGCTGGACTCGAGCATCTCGTCGAGGGACGCTGCGAAGGGCGGATGGCCGCGGCGCGTCTGGGCAGCGGCGGTTTCGGCTACGACCCCGTGTTCGTGCCCGAAGGCGGCGACGGGCGCACGATGGCGCAGCTCGACGCCGCCGAGAAGGACGCGCTCAGCCACCGCGGAGCGGCGATCCGGGCGCTGGCGGCGTGGCTCGAGAGCGGGCGGCGATGAGCCACGAGCACGCCAGCGCTCCGAAGGAGCGCGCGGCGGCGCTCTCCGTCGCATCCAACGCGACGCTGATCAGCCTCAAGGTGATCGCCGGCATCGCCACCGGGTCGGTCGCGGTTCTGACCGAGGCGGCGCACTCGGGGATGGACCTGATCGCCTCGATCGTCGCGTTCGTCTCGGTGCGCAAGTCCGATGAGCCGGCCGACGCCGGTCACCCCTACGGGCACCAGAAGCTGGAGAACATGGCGGGCGCGATCGAGGGGACGCTGATCCTCTTCGGCGCCGCGATCATCACCTACGAGGCGCTGCTGCGGCTGGTGCGCGGCGGGCGCGTGCACACGATCGGCGTCGGCATCGCCGTGATCGTCGTGTCGATGGTCGTCAACATCGTCGTTTCGCGGGTCATCGGCCGTCGCGCGCGTGAAACCGGGTCGGTCGCGTTGGAGGCCGACGCGCTGCACCTGAGCGCCGACGTGGCGTCGTCGGCGGCTGTGCTGCTCGGGCTGGTGCTCGTTGCGTTCACCCACGCGCAGTGGATCGATCCGGCGGTCGCCCTGGTCGTTGCCGTGGCCGTCGCCATCGCGGGCTTGCGCATCCTGCTGCGCTCGTCGCGCTCGCTGCTCGACGAGGCGCTGCCCGAGGAGGAGCTGGAAGAGATCCGCTCGACGATCCGCGAGCTCGGCGCGGAGCGCGGCGTGGTCGGTTTCCACAAGCTTCGGGCTCGTCGGGCGGGGGCGCGGCGCTACGTCGACGTGCACGTGCAGTTCGACTCCGGGACCTCGCTCGAAGCGGCGCACAAGACCGCGCACGAGCTGACCAACGCGATCCGCGATCAGCTCGCCGGGGCCGACATCCTCGTGCACGTCGAGCCGCGCGACCGGGTCGAGCCCGGCACCGAGATCGAGCCGGCCTAGGCGTCAGTCGCCGGGGGCGTGCTGCGCAGGTACGCGTCGCTGCCGTCGAGCCAGTCCGCGCGGGGCGGGCAGAAGATGTCGACGTCGAGCGACTTCTCGAGCGCCTGCGCTCTGTGCGCCACGTTCGACGGGATGTGCAGGACCTCTCCGGCGCCCAGATCGATGACCTCGGCCCCGTCCTCACCGAGCCAGAACCGCATCGAGCCCTCGAGCAGGTAGGTCAGCTGCTCGTTCTCGTGGGCGTGCTTCGGGACGATCGCGCCGCGCTCGAGGTAGACGTGCGCCAGCATCACCCGCTCGCCGCTGATCACGCGGCGCGCCAGCTGCGGATTGAGCACCTCCTTGGGGATCTCCTCCCAGCGGTGGTGGGTCACGCGGCCGTCACTCATCACGGCAACCCGGTGGCCATGCGAGCTGTGACTGTCCGGTCAACCGCGGCCTCGTCTCAGAGCAGGTTGATAGCCGCGGCAATCCCGACCGCGAGGGCCACGGCGGGGTAGCCGCGGTAATGCTCGAGCAGCATCACCACACCGGTGATCAGGCAGGCGATCACGGTCAGCAGCCAGGCGATGCGGGAAAGCGACACGGGTGTATCTTGGCGGGTGGGGAGGCGGGGCGCTCGCCGGGCGCCACGCCGAGCCTTGCAACCATGAACCGCCAGGAGCTGATCGATCGCGTCGCGTCGGCGGCGGAGTTGCCGCGGCCGACGGCGGCACGTGCGGTCGATGCGGCGCTTGCGACGATCGAGGCGTCGCTGCGCGCCGGCGAGCCGGTCAGGCTGACCGGGTTCGGCAAGTTCCACGTCGCCCATTACACCGGGCGCCCCGGGGTCAACCCGCGAACCGGCGAGCGGATCGAGGTGGCGACCACGGCCGTGCCGCGCTTCACCGCAGGGGTGCGGTTGAAGCAGGCGGTACGGTGAGCACGTCGTTCGCGCAACGGCTCACCGACGCGGTGGCGGCGCGCGAGTCCCAGATCGTCCTGGGGCTCGATCCCGACCCGGCGCGGCTCTGGCCGGCGGCCGCCGCCGCGGCCGATCCGCCCGGCGAGCCCGCGGAGCGCGCGGCGCGCTCGGTCGTCGAGCACTGCCGGTTGCTGATCGAGGCGACGGGACCGGCGTGCGTTGCGGTCAAGCTCCAGCTGGCCTGCTTCGAGCGGCTCGGGGCCCCGGGCTGGGCGGCGCTCGCCGAGGTCGTGGCGCTCGCGCGCGCGGGCGAATTGCTGGTGATCGCCGACGGCAAGCGCGGCGATGTGCCGATCAGCGCGGCCGCATACGCGCAGGCGCTGGCCGGGTCGACCCCGACCCTCGCCGGCGAGGTGGCCGGTCTGGGAGTCGACGCGTTCACCGCGAACCCGCTGCTGGGCGTCGACGCGCTCGAGCCGCTGGTGGCGACCGGGGCCGGCGTGTTCGTGCTCGTGCGCACATCGAATCCGGGGGCGGCCGACGTGCAGGACCGCGAGCTCGCCGGCGGCGAACGGGTGTGGGAGCGCCTCGCGCGGCTCGTCGACGAGCTGGGGGAGGTGCACTCGTGCGGCCTGAGCGACGTCGGCGCCGTGATCGGCGCCACCGTGCCCGGGCATCTCGCACGGGCACGCGAGCTGATGGCGCACGCGATCTTCCTGCTGCCGGGGATCGGCCCGCAGGGCGGCCGCGTCGAGGACCTCGCGCCGGCGTTCGCGCCGGGACGCGCCGGCGGGCTGGTCACCGCATCGCGCGCGATTGCCTACGCATACGAGACGAGCGGCGGGGACCCGGCAGACGCCGCGCTCAGCGAAGCGGAGCGGCTGCGTGCAATTGCCTGGTCACTCGTCGAGTGACCCCTTTTTTCCGCTCTGATCACCAGTAGCCTTGCCGAGTTGATTCTTGCGCGACGAGCGATGCGCCGGGTCGTGCCCGCGGCCGCGGCGTTGTGGATCGGGATCGGCGCGTCCGCGACGGCCGCCGCGGCGCCGCCGCCTGGGCTGGCCGAGCTACCGGCGCGGGCGCTGGTGCTGATCGCCCGGGGCTCCGGGAAGGTCCTGTTCGCCGAGCATGCCAACGTCGAGCTGCCGATCGCCAGCACGACCAAGCTGATGACGGCGCTCGTTACCGTCGAGCGCGAGCAGGCCGGTCGGACGCTCGTCGAGCAGCCCTATACGGCGGGCGTCGGCGAATCGCTCGCGGACGTGCCGGCCGGAGGACGGCTGCCGCTGGCGGACATGCTGCGCGCGATGCTGCTGCCGAGCGGCAACAACGTGGCCTACTCGCTGGCCGTCGATGTCGGCGGGAGCGTCGCCAGGTTCGTCTCGATGATGAACGCGCTGGCCGCCCTGCTGAATCTCGGACGGACCCATTTCACGACGCCGATCGGCCTCGACACGCCGGGCGACAACTACTCGACCGCGACCGACCTCGCGCGGCTGGCCCGCGTCGTGTTGCGCGACCCGTTGATCGCGAAGATCGTCGACCAGACCAGCGCGCGGCTCGCCGACGGCGTCGTCGTCGACAACCGCAACGACCTCGTCGGGGCCTACCGCTGGATCGTCGGCGTGAAGACCGGGAGCACGCAGGACGCCGGCCAGTGCCTCGTCGCCGCGGCGAGCCTGAACGGCGTGCATCTGATCAGCGTGGTGCTCGGCGCTCCCAGCGAAGCCGCGCGCGACGCCGACACCCTGGCGCTGCTGCGCTACGGCCTGAGCCTGTTTCGCAGCGTGCCCGTCGCGGTCGCCGGACGGGTCTACGCGTCGATCCCCGTGACAGGGCGCTCGCGCCCCGCGCGGCTGATCGCGCGGCGTTCCCTGCGAGTCGTGCTCGCGCGCAGCGTGCGGCTGCACGTGTCGCTCAACGTCGTCCCGGCACGACTCGTCGGGCCCCTGCGGGCCGGCACGGTCGAGGGCGCGATCAGGGTGCACGAGAACGGCCGCGTCGTGCAGTCGGTTGCGCTGGTGACCGCTGCGGCGGTCCCGGCTCCGAGACCGGTCGTGCAGCAGGGTGCGCTGGGCTGGATTGCGGCGGGCGGCGCCGGGCTGACCATCATCGTCCTGGGGTGTAGCCTGCCGCTGATGCGCAGACGCGCGATGCGGAGCGCCTCGGGAGTGCTGTGATGATCATCACCGTCACACTCAACGCCGCGATCGACAAATCCCTGTCGGTGCCGAGCTTCCAGCTGGGACGGCGACACCGGACCGTCGAGCGCCGTGCGCTCGCCGGCGGCAAGGGGGTCAACATCGCGCGGATGCTCAAGACGCTCGGTCAGCCGGTGATCGCGACCGGCTTCCAGGGCGGGCCGACGGGCACCCAGATCGTCGCGCAGCTCGGGGAGGAGTCGATCCTGCACGACTTCGTCCGGATCCACGAGGAGTCCCGCACGAACACCGCGGTGCTCGACCCGACGACCGGTGAGCAGACCGAGATCAACGAGCAGGGACCGACGGTCGACCCCGACGAGCTCGAGCAGTTCCGCGAGAAGCTCCTGTACCTGGCGCGCGGTGCGGCGATCGTCGTTTTCGCCGGATCGCTGCCGCGCGGCGTCGAGCCGGGCTTCTACGCCCAGCTCGTGCGCGCGATGCACAAGCTCGACGTGATGACGATCGTCGACACCGACGGGGAGGCGCTGCGGCTCGCCGTGCGAGCCGAGCCCGACGTGGTCTCGCCGAACGTCGTCGAGGCCGAGGAGTTGGTGGGGCACGAGTTCAACGACGACGCCGATCACGCCGGCGCCGTGCGCGAGATCGTCTCGCTCGGCGCGCGCTCGGCGATCATGACGATGCCCGACGGCTGCTGGGCCCAGATGCTCACCGACGGCTCGCCGCGCGTCTACCGCGTGACCGTGCCACCGCAGGACTCCGTCGCGACCGTCGGGTCCGGCGACGCCTTTCTCGCGGGCTACATCGCCGCGCGCTACCGCGGCTCGTCGCCGGCGGAGTGCCTCTGCTTCGGCGTCGCCTGCGGCGCCGAGTCGACGGGACGCCTCGGCGCGGGGCTGATCGACGTCCGCGAGGTCGACCGTCTGCTCGCGGATGTCGCAGCGAGCGAGGTGGAGCTGCCCGCAGGCGTTGGCTGAGTTGTATGCTCGGTCGAGGTGGTTGCCGCCGCTCAGCACGGTTTTCGGTACCCGCCGTCCGTCCGCCTCGAGACCTAGGATCGTGCAATGGAAGTAGAGATCGGCCGCGGCAAGAAGGCGCGGCGCGCATACGGCTTCGATGAGATCGCGATCGTGCCCTCGCGGCGCACGCGCGACCCCGATGACATCGACATCACGTGGAAGATCGGCGACTACCGCTTCGAGTTGCCGCTGCTCGCGAGCGCGATGGACGGCGTCGTTTCGCCCGCGACGGCCGGCGTCATCGGTCGCCTCGGCGGACTCGCGGTGCTCAACCTCGAAGGCGTCTTCACCCGCTACGAGGACGCCGACGAGCAGCTCGAGCGGATCGCGCTGCTCGACAAGGAGCTCGCGACGCGTGAGATGCAGGAGATCTACCTCGAGCCGGTCAAGGAGGAGTTGATCGCCCAGCGGATCCGCGAGATCAAGGCCGAGGGCGTCGTCTGCGCCGCGGCGCTGACGCCGCAGCGGGTCAGCCGCTACTACGAGATCGCGCTCGAGGCCGGTCTCGACATCCTCGTGATCCAGGGCACCGT